>Ga0214473_10000006_pt1 | contig 378912 bp, 640 predicted proteins | sample RVTome_7_FD_203509 | JGI IMG/M metagenome (GOLD analysis project Ga0214473, IMG submission 203509) | Soil microbial communities from uranium-contaminated site in the Upper Colorado River Basin, Wyoming, United States - RVT98D197 | ecosystem: Environmental > Terrestrial > Soil > Contaminated >...
AAGGAATATCCACATGAAGATCAACACCAAACGCCTTGCGTTGCTTGCGTATTACCTCCCCTCTGTGCCACCCGAAGAATTCAACATCGTTTCGTGGCGTAAATGCGCAATCGGATGGGCAACGAAGGTTCCAGAATTTGTCAAACTCGGTTTTTATATGGATGAAAACAATCCAATAACTCCGGTCTATCATTCCTACGAGAATTGGAAAGCCGTCCAAAAATTCTTCGGTCTGTCTGAATCGGAAGCAAACTACCTTTTCAGCATGTACAAATATAACTACTCACCTTATGTATCCCCAATATTTGTTGCACGTCGTATTAAGAAATTCATCAAGACCAACAAGGAAGTCTAACAAACTTCAAGTAACATAGCAACACTAAACTCAAGGAAACAAATCATGCAGAATGCCTACAAAGAACTTGCCGATGCGATGGAACGTGGTTGGGAAATGGCTCCCCACAATTGTTATTGGTTCTTCAATGACACTCATGGTGTATCTAATATTCCCATTGAAGAAGTTAAGTCTGCATGCGCCATGGGTCATGCCTTGCTCGGAATCAGTTCGACAGACGTGAACAACTTATATAGACTCTTTCCAGTGCTCAAAACAAAAGCGCCTCATCCCGAATTCAAAGGCATCGAAACACTCGAAACCATTTTCAATCATATGCTCGATGAAGGTGCTTGGACCACTTCCGATGCCATTGCTTGGCTCAGATCACTCTAAAAAGGATTTTTTCACCATGGCACGCCATACAATCATCGCCGAAGCCGTAATCGCAACTTCATTAGGAGAACAACTATGAGACAAGATGTTAAAGACCTAGCCGACTCAATGGAGCGCGGCTGGAAGCTCGCCCCCAAGAATTGCTTCTGGTATTTCAACAATGACAGCAGGATTACCCGCATTCCATTCGAACAGGTATTCGCTGCGTGTGCGATGGGACATGCTATACTCGGCAAAGGAACCACGAACCTTGGAGAGATAAGCAAACTTTTTCCAATCCTTGACACCCAAGAGGTTCTCCTACCCGGTCTTCATATGAACACGGTGATGCTTTCCGAAGCCATTAACGATTTGTTGTTGCATGAAAATTGGTCAACGCCTCAGGTTGTCGCATGGCTCAGGACTCATCAAAACGATTAAACCGTCAAATGAACAAACCATCTTGGACAGTTCTTTATAATATAGTCACTCCGGGTTCCCCTTGGATTGGAACAGGATGGGAATTTTTTGACGATAAAGAAGCAGCACAGTCCTGTTACAATCATCAAATCAAAATCGGGAACTACCCGACGATGCGCCCATATTACGCTGGATACAAGGACGGTAAAGAATTTGATTACTGGCATCTTGGAGCAGCGCATCGGATGTAATAATTGACATCCTAACAAACTTCGATTAGAATAGCAACATCAACTGGAGAAACATTATGGATCAAGCAACGAAAGAATACGCCGATGCAATGGAACGAGGCTGGGCGAAATGCCCAAAGATGTGCAAATCGAGATTTTATATCGGTTTTCCCAACACACCTGAATCCTGTTGCGGTAATGGTCACGCCGCCCTCGGTAAGCACGGCGATGCAAGCCAGTGGTACACATTCGAGAAAACCGTTAAACATGTCATGGTCAAAAAGGATGCCGACACAATAGACCTTCCGACTGCAATCGACTTTCTTGCCATTGCAAACTGGACAACACCTCAAATCGTGGAATGGATTCGTTCCCATAAGAATGATTAAGAGGAAAAACACATGAGACAAGATGTTAAAGAACTAGCTGACGCAATGGAAAGAGGTTGGTCGATCCTTCCCCATATGTCTTTTTTTATGTTTTTCCAATCCGATCATCCCCGATTCAATCAATGGAACTTTCGAGAGTTCGAAGCAAACTCTGCCTGTGCTCAAGGTCATGCTCTGCTCGGCACTCCTAAAGCAAAGGGAATCAATGACCGTCACACATTCTTTCCGATTCTTATGGAACAAAAGGTGTTCTACAAGAGACCTTACAACTTCAGTGAGGAAATCTCTCTAGGAAGCGCTATCGACAAATTAGTCTCGATTGGATGGACCACCCCTCAAGTTGTCGAGTGGCTTCGTTCCCATCAAAACGATTAAGGAATTACCTATGAAAAAGCCTAAACTGAAACGATTGAGCCTACTGGCTTGGTATTTGCGTTCCGTTCCAAGACAATATTTTGGTCTTATGTCTTGGTTGTACCTGAATGGAAGTAAATTTGTCAATGGACTCCTCAAGGATATCGAATGTGGCACGACTGCCTGTGCAATCGGGTGGGCGGGTCATATTCCTGAATTCCGTAATCTCGGCTTCGAACTTTTTTACAATGGTGTCACCTCGGTCGTCCCATCTTACAAAGGTCAAAAGAATTGGGAAGCCGTTGAAAAATTCTTCGGATTAACCAGTGCAGAAGCACTGCATCTTTTCAGCGCGCACCATTACTCCAAAGGAAACGGCACCCTACCTTTTGAAGTGGCAAACCGAATTGACAAGTTTGTTGCTGATCACTCATCCATACGCCTCGGGAACTAATATGCTACCCCGTCTGAAAATTTTTCAGTATGATGCGAAGAACGAAACCGTTTCTACCTTCGCATCACTCGATGATACTGACGAGGATAAGACTCGTTGGATCGCTGCTGTTGATGATCTGACGGCGGATGCATTTGCTGCCTCTCGCGGCTGGACGCCTTCAGGTGGTGAAATATTTCATAACCATGCCTATGATACAGTAGCCGACTACAACGCTGCTGGAGTTGATATAATACTCTTCCCAATGGAATCGATCAAGCTTGGAGATATATTTGAGGATTGTTCATTCGCGCCTCTATTGTGTACCGTCTCCGACTACAAAAATGATTTCCTTCAAGGAATTTCTTTAATCGATGGTCATTTACGCTCCTGTAGTGCTAAACATTGCGGAGTTCGTAAACTTACTATAGAGCAGGCTTTGGTTCTAAAGAACCACCAGGAAGATATCCTAAAATATTGGGACAATCCTGAGACAGTAGTCTCACCCGAAGCCAAGGCATACCTTGATTTTTACATGAAACAGTGGGATTGAAAAGATAACATAGTATATAAAGGAATTGACCCTAGTTAAACTTTAGGGTACAATAACCTCTTCTCTATTGAGGGAAGCACGCAGATGAAGATCAATTACCGAAAACTTACAAGTGGGTGGCGTTGGGAGATTCTCAGTGAAACTGGTGAGTGTCTGCAACATGGTTGGTCTAAGCTCAAATCCAGAGCAAAAATACAGGCGGAAGAATCTTTCATCAAACTGAAGACTGTCGGATCTGCTCCTCGGAAAGCATCATATTGTAGTTGACAGCATAACTTAGTTAAGGCACAATGGCAATATCAACTAATGGAGTAACAAATATGAAAACCGCAACCGATCATGCCAATGAATTAAGACATTCCCGCTGGAATCTTGAAGCTGGAATTCAACCACCATCTCTGGAGCAACTTCACGCTCACTTAGCTCTTGTGTCAATTGCTATCGAGGTCTGGTTGCGAACACTTGATTCTGTGGACAATCATAGTTAAATATCAACTAATGGAGTAACATCATGCTGAACATTTTTCTGATCGTCGTTGCAGTGGTCTTTTCTTGGCTCGCCGTTATCTGGAGTAAGAGTGGTATGGTGAACATGGTGTATAAGTTTGTGTTCTTCATGTTGATGTCTTGGAGCATTTTTCTCGTCCTTCAACAGTACGGCTACATCATCAAGGTGTAACATGGATCAAGCAGTTAAAGAATACGCAGCCGCAATGGAACGGGGCTGGAAGAAGTGTCCGAAGATGTGCCGAACATCTTTTTATGAAGGTTCACCCACCTCTCCTGAAGCCTGTTGTGGTAATGGTCATGCTGCCCTCGGAAAACATAACGACGCAGCCATGTGGTATCTTTTCGAAGAAACCATTGAACATATCAAGGTTAAGCGGGGTTTTGATACAATGGAGCTTTCAACCGCAATCGATATTCTTTCCATCGAAGGCTGGACGACTCCTCGGATTGCCGCTTGGATTCGTAGTCATTTGGAAGATGAATGATTAACTTTATCATAGGATTGTACGTCGAACTCATCTGTCTCAAGGACAAGTTTCTTGCGCTCAACCACCAGGAAAAGTTTATTGTTCTAATGGGTATTGGTGGGATGATTTTGTGTGTTATTAGCACATACCCCGAACTGTCGGGTGTGCTCCTCGGAAAGCATTCCATTGTTTATGCTTTCATAACACTCGTGACGGCTGGTATCGGGCTCCTCCTCGGAATTATATTCGGCTTAGTTATTCTGAATGTTATACCTTTTATCAAGTGCGTAAGGGGATACATTTCTCACACAATCAGTCTCGGTCGTCAACATAGGAACTAACATCATAAAGAAGTGACAATTACCAAACCGAAATAGGTAGAGTTAATATGAGATTCACAACCATTGAAACAAGAACAACTTATGGCTTAATCGTTTCCGCACGGGAATTTGAACTCATTCTGGATCGGGATGATGAACTGCTTGCCGCAGGAAACTATGAGGCGTTACTGAGTTCCCTAATTGGAAACGTTCCGAACTTGTACGGGAGCCTGCGCTATCACAAGAACGATGGTCCTTATATTCGTTTCACATTGAAGCATGACCAACAAGCTCGCAGCACCGGCTTGGATACAAATGCGATCAGCTTGGAGCAAATACATAGCATCGTGCGGGCTTACATCAATGAGCAGGAAGATATGATGAATATTGGTTTTAATTTATTCAAAGGAATCGAGGAATCATAAGGAATAATTACTAGTAATATAAAAAACAAAGATTGTTATTATTTGTGGTAAAAAGTGGGTAATTGTGGGAGAAAGTGGGTTCCATTTTGTCGGAATATCTTAAAGATGAAGCTAAGGTTGTCGATCATGTGACAAAATGATTTTAATTCCCCTCACCGTTACACCCCCTAAACCCTTGATATTACTAGTAATAATGTTTTTGAACAATTTTGTAATGGTCTGGATTGCTCCAGGTGTAGTATGACATACCGGCTACAGTGTGAACGAGCCTTATGCGTGGATCAAGCTCTGTCTCCGGATGTCGGTAGAAAGAAATTGGGCTGAGTGTCGGTGTCCAAGGACAAAAGTCCTCTGCGTGCTTCAATTTCTTTAACAATTCGGCGATGGTGATGTCCATGAGGTTCCTCTCCTATGTCTCTATGGGTGTAAGACTGCTCAAGGATGCCTTAAGTGACATAAGGCATGCTTGAATAGACTCAGCCTAAGGGGCTTTTTGTTAACAAAATGGCTCATAAATGGTTCAAATGGCTCGAAATTGGTTCGTTTTTTGTTTTATCGGGTATTTTGTAAAAAATTTTGTGAGGTTTGTCGAAAATGGGGTCGAAAGGTTAATTTAATTTTACAAAATGGCTCAAACTGATTGTTATAGCATTGTTAAACGATTGACAACACTTGTGAACATGGTCAAACTTTAACAATTAACAATTTTTCACAATTGACCGGCGATTTTGTCAATGTTAAATGACTGTTAACAATTTTTTAATGAGCAGGCTGGCAATACTTCCGCCAGCATGAGACTATTATACATTAAAATCAATCGGATGTCAATGTTTTTTAATTTAACACAAAAGCGAAAACCCATACCTCTCCCCTCGGGGCGCTTGCGCCTTCGATCTGCAACCATTATAGCAAAAAACTTTGTTCAAGTCAAGCGAAAAGGCAACAAAAATCCTTTTCAACAACGAAAATCTTTAAAGTCTGTAAAACGTGAGACTTTTTCACTTTTGTGTCATCAATCTTTGACAATTTTTAACAATTTTGTTTTCTTCCTCTTGGAGTATGGACTTATTTGATGCCATACAAAGGATACATCGACAAAATCGAGAAGAATTTAACAAAAATCAACAACGGGTTTTACAATTTCCCTGATTCAAGGGCGTATGTGCTATTGTATCACAACCAGTTTCCTAATGCAAGGATGCTCGCGACTGGCACCAACGGAGAGCCTTAAGCTTTCAAGTGTATTTAGTGTTGATCCATACCTCCCCACTGGTTTCTGATACCATGAAAGTGATTATACACTCTCATAGCCATTTTGTCAAGCGGGTTTAGTCGCCTTTGATGATAATTCGCTCTTCGAGACCATTCTCAGGTGCTGCCACGAACGAATACGGGTAGGTTTCGCTCTTAACCTCTGGTGCTTCGATGATATACACGCTCCCAATGCCTATCATGGGTGTCGTAGCGACACCCCTAACGATGCCTTTGAGGCGCTTGCCGTAGATCAGGTTGCGAACCCACACTGTAGCACCATCTTTGTACTTGAAATCGTCCATTTTATTTGTTCCTAAGAAATTTAACATGATTGTTGAACATTTCCACATCATCCCGATGAATCTTAATGAAATGGTAGTCATCCAGGTCGCCTATATAGCGCGCTCCAGAGGCTTCTAAATAGCGAACGCCATACTGACACTGCAACCCGACCTTAGAGCGGCAGATGTCACCAAAATCGATGTAATCGTCGTTGTTCATTAGCTCGCTTTGATGATTTCGATGGGTACACCAGGAAAGTGACGCTCACAATACGCCTTTCCGTTGCCTTGTGCAACCCTAAATCCAAAATCGAGATTCTGCGCGCTCAATCCTGGCATGGTAGACGGTAGATCAGTCTGAATTGAGACATGATCAGCAAAATGTTTGTGCTCAACGATCTGGATGTAGAGTAATTTCATAATTTTTCAACTTTCTTCAAATTCTTGGTGCTGGCTGATGAACTCGACCGCTTCCCAATGCATTTTCTCGACTGCTGGAGACCTTAAGGCTTTGATTGGCTCACTTTCACTTCCCATAAACAAACGGGAGTTAACCTCGCGTGTGAAGGAATTGCGCGAGGCTGAGACTGCACACAAGTGCTTAAATGCTTCCTTGAACAGCTTTTCGTAGTTTGGAGTTGACATTTTTCACTCTTGGAGGATGAATCTCTCGATCAATTTGTCGTCTATGCCTGGACGTGAGCTAATGTTGAGCGATTCGCTCCTGCCGTAGCATTCTGCATTGAGTTCTGGTGCTCTATAGAAGCCATACTCGCCATTATCGATGCTGAACGATACAAACCCAGCCGCGACAACCTTGCGCGCTCCAGCGACCTCTCTATGATTGAGCAAAGACGCGAAAACAATGGGCATTTCCAGCCCGTTGCTCTCCACGATGATGTATTTGGTGTGATCGAACATGTTACTCGACGGTTTCCTCGTCGTCTTCGTCGGAATCCTCTTCCGTCAACTTGGCTTTGAGGTTATCGTTCCACTCTTGGATGCGCTGCTCACCAATCCAGGTGACTAGCGCCTTTTGTGCGCCGGGATTGTCTGACAGGAAGGACAGAAGTTGGCTCTCACCCATGAAGGTGGTGTGGTAACCTAGTACGCCTACGATGGTTTCCAGGCGCCTTACGCCATTGTCACTTTCAAACTGGAACATCCGTTCCTGCTCGATATAGGCTTGAAGATTGCGTTCGACGGTTTTCATTTGAATTTGAATGTCTCTTTGAGTTGGGTTTCGGTGGGTTTCTTCCAGTTGAGGATTCTACCAGTTTCCACGTCGATGTCAAGCATCACGTAGTCACCATAATGGTCTTCCGGAAACCAACCAGGAACGTAATCATCGTACTCGGAACCGATTTGGCGCCCGTCTGAGTCGTGCAAGCTGGCGGCGAATAGATCGCGCTGCACTTCGCTGATATCGTGATCGTCTTGGCTTTCATTTCACATTCCTTTGTAAATTTGGCTATCCTCGGAAGGCTTCGAACCCCCGTCCTCTTCGTTTACTCTACTCGTTTCCGGTTAACAAGCAGAGCCGCGACTTGGCTAGCACTTATCGCAGCTACGCTCCCGAAGTGCTCTAACCTACTAAGCTACGAGGACAAAGGAAGTATATCTTAAAACCGATCCTTTTGCAAGCTAAACTAACCAGTCTAGGCGGGCAGCGGAGAAGGAAGGCGTTGCGACAGGCTTGCGGTAAGTGGTCGAGCCACCTATCGTGTGACCCGGCTTGAGGACGCCTTTACATTCCAGGCAATGGTAGTTTTTTCCACCTAACTGCATCTTCTTGTGGCGAATAGCCCCGACCATGATGACGCGACAATTGCACGAGTACGTATATTGAGTCGTCTGGCGTGCCTTGGCGTTGCTCACGTCATACTGATGACAGCGATCAGCAGGAAGCCCGAAGGCGCTCATGACGCGCTGCCATTCGTTACCGTGGGGCTTGATTCGCTGAGTGGGGTGGAGAGCGTACGCGATCAGGTGCGCGACCTCATGCCCGATTGTCTGCTTGACGTAGTTATCGAAGTTCTCAGCGCAAAGCGTTTGATTGACCAGAACGTAATTGTTCCGATAATCCGCTTTGCCGCCTATGGTACCCCGAAGGTCGAACTTGACGACAGGCATCGCGAAATCTTTGGAGTAACGAATCCGCGCTTTTTGAACGTAAGCGACAACAGCCAACTGAACTGCTCTGATCTGATCTTGCGTTAGTTTCATGACTTCCTCTCAGTTGTTGAAGCAATTGTACAGATAAACTTTGTTTAAGTCAAGTCTTGACTCGAACTAATTTTTACTATATACTCTCTTCATCGTTACCGAGGAAAATGAAATGCTCCCGAGATTCTATCACTGCGGTTGTTGCGAACAGTACCATGCCGTGGAATTCGATGGCGATTGCCGCGACGATTCCGCGCGCTTCAATCCCGAAGACCTGGACGAGCAGTATGGCGATCATGGCTGGGAAGAAATCGATCAGGAAGACCTCGAAGACTATGAAGACTATGAAGACGGCATGTCAGATGCTGAAGCCGATGCGGATACGCTACGCTCCGCAGGTTGGGGAACCGACGAAGATTATGGTGGGTGTCACGGGGATTAAATTTATCATTCAGTTCAAACCCCGTTTTTATAAGTGGATCTCCATACCTCTCCACTGGTCGCCGATACCATAAAAGAATTATACCGGAAAACTTTGTTCATGTCAACTACCAAATGTCTTCACTGTATAAATTCGGTGGCCATTTCAACGCTTTGATTTGTCCCGCTGCGATTGCGACCCTTGCACCCGCTTTGCGCATCACGAAACGCCCGTCATTCAGTACAAAACCTTGCTCACCATTGATCGGTATCGGCTCGCCTGACTCAGCCATGAATTTGATGATGTGATGATGTCTTGCTGGCGGCGGGAGAGTCCAGACCTTATCATCGCGCCCAAGAATGCCAGCGGCAACGACTGTGAGACCTTCGGTCATAATCCCAACCATTGGGTTATCCACGAGAAAGGCGGAACCTTTTCCCACAAGTAGTGCTCGAATGGGAAACTGATTGTAATTCCCAGCAGAAAGCTACCGACCATGTTGATGGGTTTGTATTTGTGGTAACAGCGGATAAGAAATCCGCGTTCGTCTTTATGGGTATGGAACATTTCACTTCTCGGTTATCGAGTGTGTGTATTGTATTCTTTTATCTTACTCTCGTCAAGCTCACCGTCCTCAAATCTTGCACCAAATCCGCGTTTTTCTCGCCTCTCGTGCTCACTTTCGGACTTGTTAAATCGTGATCGAATTTCATCCGCTGATTCGACCTTTGATGGTCCTTCTTTTCGGGCGTCACCATAACCCTTGTTGATGATGGGCGGTCTCGTATAACCCTCCGTTGAGCCTTCGGGATTGTAAGGATTGACGGCTCGAATCTTCTCTCCGTGGTCTATCAGAAATTGGTTTTGAATCTGATACGCGAGCTTTTCATTGTACTCACGTCCGAGTATGTCTTTCTGTCTTGGGCAATAGTTCTGCGTGAAATGGACAATCTCATGACACAATGCCGACTGTCCAATTTTTGTTTTGAGGTCTATCCGATTATCTAGATAGATGTTGCCGTCAACACACGCGCCTAATACTGGTGATCCAATGATCTGTTTGAGTTCAGCAGCAGAGACGATTGAAACTACGGGCTTCCGGACTGAATCCATCGGCTCGATGCCGTATGAGTGCAGGAAGAGAAAACAGGCTGCGATTAGTTCGTCCATGCCCCGTACTCTACGCTAGTTTGGTACTAATTGCAATAGTGGTGGTGCTGGTGGTAGGATTCGAACCCACGAAGGCTTTCGCCGCTTGCTTACAAGGCAAGTCCCGTAGTCCACTTGGGTACACCAGCAAAGGAAAAACCTACCACCACCGAGAGCGGTAGGCTAAACCTATTTCAATGAAGTCTCGGTCCAGGACACGGTCTTATCGTATCCGCGCTGCCACATACGTCCACTGTCATCGCTTCTACGGGTTTCCCCTCCACTGCCTTTCGGCGACAGTCCACTCGGATTCAAATCCATTTCGCGCTTAAGCTGTGTGGTTCGGCTCAACGCTTACTATCCCCGGTAATAGAGGCTAACAATCTCGGGACCGCCTTAGTATTTCGGGTCATAACTCCCGTCTTACCTACGATCAGGCTTGACCGGTGGTTCAGTTCTGGTAAGCGATGCCCCAAAGGGACTTTCGTTTAGTTTCCGCTGTACAGCATTCTAAGGAACAGCGTCGCTCTTTACCGTCCATTGACCAGAGAAGTATTTATTCTACTGCATGTCAGTCATGTCGTCAAGCATTTGAGCGAAGGTCATAGCCGACTGCCGCCTTTTAATCGTTTTTTCAGTAACGACCGGAATGCTGGGACGCTTGTCAGAGTATTCGGCGTCCATCCAACAACTTTCGCACGGATAAGATTGACGCTTGAAACCGCGCCAAACGGGACAGTCATCATCACCATACTTACAACCGTGATTGATGCAACAGTGTTCAGAATGAACGCACCACTTCTCACCAACTGGCGCTACGAATGGCGCCGTTGCTATGAGGTATGCGTTCCAGAGGGTTGTCATGCCTATACCTTGATGCCAATCGCGAAGGCGATGACTTCACCATCGGCACCCGCCTTGACGATTCGCTTGGTGCCGCGCTGATGCCAAGCGTTCTTTTTTCCATGCTTGGGCGTGGTAGCCTTCGGTCCCTTACGACCGTTCTTGCGCTGCGCGCTCCACTCTTTCGCGGCGCGGTTTTGCTTGGAACGCTTGCTGTTGGCAGACATTTCATTTACTCCTGGTTAGAAAGAAAATTGAGGTTGCTGCAAGCAGCTTTATGTCTAGCAACGCTAGTTTATTTACGGGTTCAGACCCGAACACCCCATCAACAAAAACAGTATATCTTAGTTTTGTTTTTTAGTCAAGTTATTTTGTTTTTCGATTTCTGTAGTCAGTCTTAACCACAGGCTATCTTCGTATTTACCAATGTTATATCCTTCCGACTCAGCTTTGTGGATTTCATTGGACAATGCCAATGCTTTTTCAATCTCGAAAGATTCTAGCACTAGCATAAGTTTTTGGGTAAACATTTATTTCTCCGTTGGTTAATAGACAGTATAACTTATTTTTATTCTGAAATCAAACTAATCCGTGTAGAGCGTCATCCATGCTCTTCGGGTTATCGATGTCTTCGCCAACCAGCGTATTGTAGTCTGAACCATCGTCAGCAGATTCAATATCATCCATTTGCTTCGGACCGTAGATGTCACCAGCTTCCGCTGCTGCATCCCAAAGCGCACCAACCGGCTCCTCGAAAACGGGATCATACTCCTCGATGTCATCCGTGGTGTACTCGGAGACGCACGGATTCCCGTTGTGATCGATCCACATACGAAACACGTAATCCGAACCCGGATCATGCGAGAAGTGAAAGCTCCTCGCGTCGATGATCGCATCACCTTCGGACGCGAACGGCTCGGAAATATCGGGCGTGCCCGAACGCATGTACAGGTTAAAGTGTTTCATCTGTTACCCTTTTCGGAGAAGTGAACCACCAGCCAATCATGTCGAAGCTGACATTGGAAGGGGAGCATGTAATCGTAAGGCAATGAATACCACTACGGATAGGGTTGTCAATTGCACCCACGAAGACGAGATTTGTAGAGACAAGCATCATACTAGTAATCTTACTTGTTTTGTTTTTCGATGTCAAGCAGATGCCGAACCTTTTCGATTTCGACTGTGGTATGTGCGACACCACCAGCGTTAAGGTCGATGTACCACTGAAGCACTTCCGCCCGAGTCTTCAGATTGTTGACGTTCATCAGGAAATCACAATGCGCCAACCGAAGCTTATCGGTGTACTCCTCACGCTTATGTCCGAACGCTGGAATCTCATTCCCTAGGAATCGTAGCACTGCCGAGATGCGTTGCTTCCCATCTACTAGTACCATTGGACCTTCAAAGGTTTGCATCCACCCCTTGCAGTTCCAATAGATCACGCGGCTCGACTTACCACCCTTCAGCATGAATTCGACGTAACGGATTTGCTGCTCTTCCGACCAGACATGCCCACGCTGAAAATCGGGGTCCATCTCGAAGGTGTACATCCGCTCATCGCGATTGCTGGCAATCCAATTTTCGAGGTAATCCCAACCAACGTTAACTTCGTAGGAACCGGACCGCGTCATTTGTGGAATGTCAGCAAACTTAGGCATTGGCGAGCCGCCCAGCGTCGAGTAGAACGGAACCGATGAGCCTATCCAGCCCATCGGCATCCGTTGCGTTATACTTTAGGACGTACATCCAATCGGACACGTCACGATACTGCTGCCCGTTGGACTCGTCATACTTCAGCGAGCAAAGCGCGTCAATGACGCCCTCTGCTTGCGCTTGTGTAAGATTGAGATTGAGTGTTACCATTTTGGTGTTTAGCGGACCTTGGTAATGAACCCGTCAACGAGCGTCACGATGGCGTACCACGCATGCGGTGTGGGATAGTGCGGACCCTCGACGGTGAAGTTTCCGTTGACAGGATCGGGCGCGTTGAACATATTGTTAGGCTGATAGATGGCGACCTTTTTGCCAGCAGCAACGGCTTCCTTGAGAGCTTTTTTCGTTTTGAAGTTGGTTTCGGTGTACATTTCGTTTAGCCTCTCTTGATGTAGCTATTATATCGATAAACTTTGTTCAGGTCAAGAGCTATTTTAATTGAATAAGACAAAAGCGAAACCCCATAGCGCTATGCGCTTCGACCGAAGGTCTATACCTCCTCGCTGGTTAATACACAACCGAACCCAGCGCCTCATACTCGGCAGTGTGCGCGTTCGGGAATTCGCGGTCGGGTGCGATAATCAACGCCACCAACTCCGCTGCTTCCTTGTTAGGAGCATCGACAGAGATGACAAGGTTACTGTACGCAACGCGAGAAATGGTTACATTGAATAGCATTTTAACCTCGATTGGTTTGGTGGCTGGGATTGCGCAGTATCGCCTTTATATCGACTCGCGTCAAGCGGTTTGTTTAGCGTGCTATGCTATTCCTGATATTCGACTTCGGTGATCTCGCAGGTTTCACCTTGAGAGATAACCGATTCGCTCTTGAAATAGGCTTCGATTGTGTCATGATCGGAGAGTTTGGACGGGTCGTCAATTCCCGTATCCAGGTCCACGTCTTCGACTAGCCAGTAATCCCGGCACCAATCGGCGACCACTGCCTCAGCGTTCGCGTGCGAGTTCCCAGCATACAGAACGTCGATACCTGCCCCGGTCGAGATGATTGCGAGATGAATTTTCATAGTGGTAACCAGACTCCGATGATTGAATTATACCACGCGACTGTGGCGATTGTCATGCTTTCGCCCGCTCTTTTGAATCGAGCGAACATATAGACTTCTCCCTGCGGATTGCGGAAAATCCAAGGGCGTCGCAGTTGATGCCGTGTCAAGTCCAGGCGCTTGCGTTTTGCCTGGAGTAGTGAATAGGTTGCTTCGTCGCCGGGCGGTGCGTAGTTACTAGTAATGATTGTCATACTCCTCCGACCTTTCGTGCTTCAACCTTTCGCTTGAGTTTGATACAGGCGCGTTTCGCGTTGCGTAGCGCCAATTTATGGAGCACTGCCTTTCCGTTTCGGTTGATTGCGCGATATGTCCGTCCGCCAATCGTTTCGACTATGGTTTCATAAGTCCAACGATCAGGCGATACCTGCATCAACTTCCATTCCCAATGCGTGACTTCCATTTTACTAGTAACTCCGAATTGTGAAACCGGTGGTGTCCCGCTTGGCGCGACCCTTTGCGTTCAGAACAATGATACTACCTTTCCTGTCCAAAAAGCGCAAGTCATTTTCGTCGCCATCCGCTACATTGTCCTGCGTCAACGCCCATGCTTTGACTTCCTTGGTACAAACCACGGTAATGGTATGTCCAAGAGTCTGTAACACGCGGCAAGTCGCATGATTGTTTTCGGCGGCGCTGAATGTCAGATGATAGTTAACCGGGAATCCCGGTTTGCCTTGCTGTAGCGCACGATACGCGATTTTGGTGTAGTCATAGAATTGTATCGTCGGGAAGCGCTCGAACATATTGCGATGCTGCCCCATGCGAATCTTTTCCCAAGGCAAATCGCTTGTCCCGTTCGGGCGCACAACAAGCGTCAAGCCTAACTTGCAGGCACGCTTCTGTGCGTGGATGATATCCGCCTCAAGCAGAGACATGAAACGCTCACGTTGCTCGAAAAACATAACGGTGCGACGCTTGCGAGCATTCTGCACGCGGTTTGTCGTTTCACCTTTTTTGAACATTCCGCCACGCCCCGCAGTATTGAGACATGCTGCGATGCAACCGAGCGAAGCGGACGGGCAAACTTGATAGCCTGACAGGGTGGACGGCGCCAAGTGTAGGATAACCGAGTAGTATCCGACCTTTTCACCCTTGCGGACCTTGATGTTAGCCTCAGTCAATAGATCGTAGCGTGCCATATTTTACGATTGCTCCGTTTGTTGGTGCTCGCGACTTACAATATTGCTTAATACCGTTATCACAAGTGCCACGATGAGAATAATTCTCACAATCAAGAAGACTGTGGCTTCGAGTGGTCTAAGGATTGTGTCCATGCGTGTATAATACGCGAATCAGTTCATCCTGTCAAGCATTAAAATAATCAAAATAGGCTTGACGTGAACAAAGTTATTTGCTATACTGCTTCTCATGGAATACGTGATCGAAATTGCAAAAACAAACGGAACCGAAATGGTTTCGTTGAGCAAGGGCACTATCGTTACCACTACTCGCAGCATGGAATTCGCGAGCAAGTTTAAGGTGCGAGCCCGCGCCGAAACGATTGCAAAGCGCCTGCAAGGTGCGACCATTGCGCCTTACTATGGTGGCATTGTAGTCTCAAATAAGGCAACCGTGCAAGGTCCGCAAGCTGACCGTGTACGTCGGAATTAACAGAATTTAAGGTTTCCTCCTGTGTGGCGTTTTTGGCGGGTCGAGCAGTAAGCTCCCCGCCGTTTTTTTCAATTCTGTAATATAAAGTAGAAGTTGATACCTTCCCCCTCGGGGCGGGTTGGCCTTCGATCTATAACCATTATATCCTAGAACAATGTTCGAGTCAAGGATTATTTTTACTTAAATATCCGGTTCTGGCGGCGCCTTGCATCAGCGCGAGCGCGACGCATGCGCAAGCTGATATCATCCTGTTGGGTGGTGTCATTCCAGCGGAAAAACCTGTAGATCAGGCGCTTAAGCATTTTGTCCCTTGGTATCAACGTAACCGTGCCCCTTATTAGCACTCACATACAAGTCGGGACCATAACACTTGACGTAATCGACTTCCCCGTCATCGGACTGAATCTCAGACCAGTGCGAAAGGAATATCACCCGAAAAAGCTTACCGTCCGCCTCGCGCTTGAGAACTGAAGTTGAAAGCATTGTTAATTCCTTATGACGCTTATTTTACCAAGCTTACACCCGAGTTTCTGTTCGAGTTCAAATGTAGCGTCGAGAATTCCCCAACCGTCCTCGCTGTCGTTCAGGTCCAGATACATATGCTCGGTGCCTGCTTTGACATTCGTGTAACCTGCGGCGATTGCGCGCTCGCAAAGTTCCTTGACTGCAACTGGTCCGGTGTAAACCCTTGAACGCTTCAGCATGTTTTGCTCCTGTCTCGATTTTGTTTATTATATCAGAAGGGTAGATCAGCGTCAAGCACTTCCAACTGCTTTGAAGTTCGAGCCTTCCTTACGTGCCTGCTCCATTTCCCACTCGTAATCAGCCAGAGCTTCGAGTTCGTGCGGATGAGGCTGGGCAACGCCATGATAATGCGGGTTGCGTTCCCAAGTATCGTAATCGGAAAGAAGCCATTGAGAATCAGGAAAATCCTCGCCTACGTTCCAAGCCCACTCGCGACATGCTTCGCCCGGAGTAGCCAGATGATCGTTTTCGTCGTAGCCGAACATTCGTTTTGTTTCCCTTTCGTTAGTGTGAAGCTATTGTACGCTATTATTTTTATTAAGTCAAGCTTGCATTTTGATTTTTATCAGTGTATAATAGCCGTCATCAATAGGAGAAACCCAATGCAAGTTATTACCATGTATCGCTCGACCGATGGATCGTCTTTCGGTACCGAAGAAGCATGTAAGGCGCACGAGTTGATACTCGATGCTACCACACAAATCATGGAGCTTTTGGAGCGTGATGATTGGGTTCGCAGCAACGGCAATTTATGCGGTCCCGCCACCGATTTTGTGAGCCAATTGCTCAGTACCAATTTCGGGTCGAAAGTCTATACTATCCTGAGCACCGTTCATCGCAAATAACACTTGCGACAGAGCATTAAGTTTGCTATAATGCCTTTGTTGGTTAATTGGAGATGAAACGAATGAATACCGAACCGCGTTTTACCACAATCGAGCAGTTGGTTCCCTTCCTCATGTCCCTGCGTTCGGCTCAGGTTGCGACCATTGTCGCCGTGACCGAAGTCAAGATGCGCAAGACTGGCAACCCTTTCATCGGGACTCGTAAGGTCCAGAAACTCAAGGTGGAAGTCAACAACAATTACGAAAACAAGGTGAATGACGCCCGCGATGCTGAAGGCTCTGCGACCGATTTTGAAGCCAAGCCCTTGCAATGGGGTGAGCATGCGAGCGCTGCCGTGATCGAAAACAAGGGTGTGTTGTACCTGCAAACCATCGTCCTGGAGCGCGACGCTTCGCCTACCTACATCGATTTGCACGGGAACTATGTTCCGTGGGAAAGCCTCAAGGAATTCATGCCACCGTATCGCCCGAACGCCCGCCAAGAACTGGAGCAAGAGGTTAAGGTTCGGACGTGGAAACTCACCAGCATTTACGCGCTGTGGATGGGCGACCGTCATATCTACAAGGCTTCTGGCATCGTGGGACCGCAAGCATGAAAACCTTTCTCAAATTCATTGTAGCAATCGCCCTAGTGGTGGTTGCTGCTTTCTACCTCACTTTCGTCCTGATCGTGCTGGCTTGTATCATTGGGCTAGGCTTCTTGCTGATTTGTTACTGGATTGTATCAGGCGTTCCGTTCTATAGTAAGAAGAACGGCAAGATTGTCGCCGAGTATCGCAGACTTCGGAGGGTGAAATAATGTCAAATCGAGTCTTTCTTCTATCGACCACGTTCGTTGACTGTTCGGGCGAGTCCTATGGCTTTCGAGTCTCGGATGAGTATGACAAGGCATATTACAATTACCTTCAGTTGCCCGTCAAGGACGACATGGAAATCCTCAAGGTCGCAATCGAGACCGATGAGTTTTCACAATTCGCTGACTTTCTCCGAGACATCGAGTCGGGTTTGACAATTAATGACACTTACTACGACTGGAGTCAGATAAAAGAATTCTTCGAATAGTATTGCTTAATGCAGCCATTTCTGATAATATGGTTGCGTTAGGTGGAAAAGGTTCCCCTAAACACATTGTAGTCTAACCCTTTAAGGAGTTTAACATGAATTTCACCGTCGATCAGTTTTCCGAAGCAAACAGCGTCGAGAAGCCCGTTGCGTATGGTTTCCTGCGCTTCCTCGCCGAACGTGGTTTCGCCACTACAACCAAGACCGACAAGGTTGCGGGCAAGCGCGGCAAGCCCAGCACGATTTACACGCTGACCGAAGGCGCCGTCGCCTTCCTGGGTTCCAGCGTCAAGGAATACGTGGCGCCTGTCGCCACTGTCGAAGCCGCCGTGGCTGTCGAAACCTCTCAGGTTGCCGAACAGTCCGCCGCTGTCTAATCGAAGCGGAATATCTTGACAGAATTCAACGGTGCGGGTATTATACCTGCACCGTTTCTCATTAACAAGGACTAACTATCATGGCAGAAGAACTCAAAAGTTTTCATGTCGTTTGGACGTTGGATATCGACGCTGCCAATGCGCTCGACGCTGCAAGACACGCTCGTGAGATCCAGTCGAAGCCCGATAGCTGGGCAACATTTTTCCAGGTGAAGCCGTCGATTGGTAGTGGCAAGGTCGTGAGTGACGCCATGCTGCAAGATAAATACGGCTATGAGTCTATCGACCTCGAAGAGCAAGCGCAGCGCGAGGCGCTCGCGGGAGAACAGAATCAAGACATGCCCGAGCGTTTACAACAACTGCTGTGCGCTTCATGGGCGCGTCCCGAGGATGACTACGTTATCCCCGCCTTCTTGCTGCGCCATGCTCCGAAGACCTACACCGTGGTTATTCTCGTTGACCCGAAAGGCATCGCAGTAATCACGCACCGGGAAATTTGAAAATGATACAAAACATGCGTTACAAACAATCTTTGTATTGCGAATGTGAAGATTGCGAATGTGAAGATTGAATCGGTTTTAAATGGGGAAATTCTTTAACTTTCCCGTACTTTAGGAACGGGAAAGTTAGAATCGATACCTCCCCACTACCACCTGATGGCATCGAATATAAATAATTATACTCGATAACTTTGTTTAAGTCAAGCTCCTATCGTCCATCGCTTGCTTGAGGGTAGCGAGTTTTTCTTTGATTGCATCGCCTACAATAGCCCGCCCAACCTTTTCGATTGTCGCGATTTGCCCGAGAAGCCCTCGATATTGCTGAATGATCTCCTGATCGGTCATTGCGTTCGGATTCATCTTAATCATACAAGCCCCATTGAATAAGTCCAAAAATCCTCGGACGCTTTGAAAAACAGAAATTTAACGTTTACTTCCTCGTGGACTGCATCGGACTGGAAATTGATATAGAGCAAGCCCAGCATCTTAAATGCGCTCTCCCTCTCGTCTTGATCCATGCCTTCTACGTGCTCGTCCCATTCGCGATAAGCATCTGTAAATTCTTTGTATGAGACCTTACCGGGATATGGCATTTACTTTCCTAACACACTTTCAACTGCTTCGTTCAGAGCGATCACGAGCGCGCAAGCCTCATCGGCTGATACGGCACTGTGAATGTGTTGGGGGTCGAAGCCGCGAGAACGAATAGCCTGACCCCGTAAGATCGCGAATTCCCACGCAACAAAGACGTTATAAACGTCCGAGTCATCAGTGAGATGCGCGGGCTCTGCGTAAAATACAGGTTTCATGTTATTCCTTCGGGAAATCTTCGTTAGCGACTGGATTGTTGAGCATCCAGATATGGTATTGATACGGCTGGAGATCAACACGGACAACCGTGCCGAACCCAAGCAAAAGGAAAATCTGCTGCATCATGCGTCAATCCTACCTATCGCGTACGCATCATCGGCGTACTCTTGCAGCGACTTGGTTGCCTTGAACCACATGTCGCGCTCGATCTTGAGACCGAAGCGAAGCTTGACGCTAGTAATCTCAGACAATGACGCATTGCCCAACTCAGGCTCACCCATCCCCAAGTCACAGAGACCATAAAGCGTATCGCCATCGGCATCCAACTCGGTGAACAGCCAAGTAGCTGCACCCATCGGATTGAAGAGTTTGAGGACAGGTTTGACTTGATCGGCAGGTAAACGCGCCAAAGCGTTCTGTTCGAGGCGGGTGCGAATTTCCTTGGTGAGTATTTTCATGGCTTTCCTCAGTTGATATAGAGAGTATACAGATAATATTTATAGAAGTCAAGCCTTGACATGATAAAGATATTAGCGTATAGTCTCATACATAGAAAATAACACCGGATACTAAAACATGATCGATATCAAATCAATTCTCGCTCAACAACCACAGCGCCAAGATTCGTTGATGGATCAACTACAAGATTTGCGCATGGTCGCCAATCGTTGCGGCATGTACGATGCTGCCGATTATTTGCGCACCTTGATCGAGGACAATCTGACACCGAAGTGTAAACTTCCGCATGCTCCATACACGCCGAACGACTGTAAAGGATTCATGACTGACGGGGATGGTAATTTGATCCCGTTGGACAAAAGCGCCCGCGATCCTCAATGGATGCGCGAAGCTATCGCCTATCTTTTCGATGACTACAAAATCAGTGCGATCCAAGTCATCCGCAATGCATCAGGTTTGTCGCTGAAGGATTCGCTTCTCATCGCCACCCATCTCGAAAAGGATTACAAGCTGGGTGTCTATGATCCTGCCAAGCATAGCTTCCTCGCTGAAAAGCCACTCGATACGCTCACTCCGCTTCAGAACGAAGTATATCACAAATTCACGGCACTGATCGAAGCGGAATACAGCGAACTGCTTGATCGTCTTGACAAGTAAGTTCAAAACAGGTACAATGTAGTTAATGTGATTGAGGAACGATGGCGCGAAGTAGGGACGCCGAAACCGCACAGAGCCTCGAAAGCAGAACACCGATGTAGTATGGATCGACAAAAGACGAAGGGTTGGCTCTCTTTGTTAACAAATCGATCACCTAGCCAAAGGGAATCGGGGGCATTGCGCTCCCGGCATCGTTTAGTAGAATAGGTCAAGGCGCCGAGCACAATTAAATCGGTGTCCTTGTCCTATTCTCTTTAACATCCGTTGCTCCATAGCGCCATGCGCTTCGACCGAAAGTCGATACCTCTCCACTGGTTCCCGATACCATAAAAGAATTATACTAGTAAACTTTGTTTGTGTCAATTGATATCGGTACAAAGTCTTGCGTGTGCTGCTTTCTTTGCAAGAGACCTACGAACACGGCGCCTCGCCATGCGTCCCGAGAATCCACCACCTAACCACATCTTTTTCTTGAAGTGTTTCATTGTATCCTTGTGAGAAAAAAGAGTGAGCTTCTTGGCGGTTTCGGTCCTATGTACTTCTGCCCTTAATCCCGGAGCATACGTCACTCACAACACCAGTTTACTAGTAAACTTTGTTCTTGTCAAGTGACGAAAACCACCCAATCCCCAGCTTCGTCATACTCGGCAACCAATTTGCCCTTACTCAAGGATTTCGGAAAGAAGCCAGGAAACAGATCACGCAATTTACCTACCATGCGGACATCCCAAGCCATAACTACGTTGTGGGCTTTTCCTGCGAGTTCCTTGATGGATACATCGAAGGGTTGACGCTCGGCGACCGAATGAAACATGGCAGTGACTGCCGCCTCGTATGGGTTTGCACCACCCACGCCATACATACCACCCCGCTCGATAGCGCTAAAGACCTCGCGGGCAACTTGTTCTTTGATGGTTTCGTACTTCATATTACTAGTACTCCGTTTTAAGAATCGTGCAAATCTTACCTTGGCTCAGGCGACATTTGCCATTCTTGTAACAAATCAACTCACCTTCCCACTCGAACACGTCACGCCTGACTTCACCAAAAATCGCGTTCTTCGAGCGCGACTTGATTTGTGGCTTGTCGAAAACCTGCATCATGGTATCGTACAAATCGGGCGAGTCGGGTAACGTACCCCAATCCGCTGCCAGGATGCAATTGTCACCACCATATGAGGCAATGACAAACATGATTTTACCTTTGTAGCGGTGCCCCGGTTTTGGGTACAAATGCCCCCAGGTTGCCGCCATAACTTGCGCCCGATAGCGCGCCTCGACAGGTGCGAATGCATCAGCAAGGGACATTGTCAATCCTTTCGAGCTTTCCGTTGACCCAACGATAGTTGACCGGCTCAGTGGATTCGACCACGCGAGTATCTGTTACCAGTGTCCAGCGCGAGAACAGATCGGCAACGTTTGCCGCCGCTTCCGCATGTGTCGCAAAGCGCAGTGCGTTGCCGCACCATTTGCCGCTCGCGTCCGCGATCACTTCAGGTTTGTATGACATTTCGAATCCTTTACGCAATGTGAATCATATCATCGTCACCCACGTACAACGTGCAGATGCTAGCATCATGCGCGAGCCGAGTCAACTCCTCGCCCGTGTAGGCTAAATCGCGGTCCCAAAAGCCTGCCCCGTGGTGATTGCGGGTAAGCCAAAAATCTTGCCCCGCTTGTTCGGGCGTTAAGCCTGAAGCGTTCAGGCAAGCCGCACCCTGCGAGGATTCGCAAAAGCGTTTGCAATCCTGGCGCATCTTATCCGTTGCTTCCGGTGACAGATTCTCGATTGTGAAACCTCTGTCGATGAATGACTGGTCGGTTTCGCCATCGGTTTCCGCCCATAGGGCGCACTTGACATAAGCAGCGAAAAACTTTTCAGCGTATGACATTGTCAACCCTTTGAGAAAATCTCTGTTACTGGCAACACTACCTCGTGCGTGTATCCGACGATAACCACATTAGCGTAACGCTTATCTCGCTCATGCTTCGCGACAATCCGCGCTGCGACTAATTCGCCTAACCATTGGACACGTACTAATTGAGCAAATTTCATAATAGGCGCATTCTATCCTATTATTTTTATCATGTCAAGCTTGTATTTTAATTTTAATGCGAGTATAATGGTTTCATTGAATCGAGAGGAGTACACAAATGGGCTGGTCCTGCTCTGCTGCTGCAAACTTCACCCTGGACGCGATTACCGAAATCCAGAAAAAACTGGGCAGCGTAACGTCCAATGGTCTCGTCCTGAACGGAAACCCCAATGCAGGCTTTTGGGAAGCGTCCCGTAAAGAGCACGACGATGGGTCGATCACTGGTAGCGTTTGGACAATGGTAGGCACCGATTCTTGCCGTCGTACTGGAACCTTTCGCATTAACGCCAACGGCACCATAGAGCGCTTTTCGAGCATACCGCGCCGCTTGCTGATCGAGGCGGAAAATGCTGGAGCGCGCAAGTTCCGTACAGTATACGGTATTTTTCAAGCGGACCGCGAGAACGTGAAGAAAGTACCGCTTGACTAAATAAAAGAAAAGGCGCATACTACTTCACATGAGTAACCGAGTCAAGAGCAAGCGCCGCATTGCCGCCAACCGTACCAGCGAGGATTTCCGCAAATGATGCTCACTTCCACCCAAAGGTTTATCGTAGCACAAATCGACTCACCCGTGTCACGATTTAACAGTTGTTGCTTCGCGACCGGCACTTTGACGATGGACGACTTAGCCCGTTGGTATTTCGTTTAGTGCTTGACGCGCTCCAATATCTTTGCTATGATAGCATCCATCAACTGAGGAGAGGAAACAAACAAATGCGAAACTACATCGAAACCATCGAAATCCTCGGCTGGGGTGAGCCGAATTTCAGGGCAATCGCGCTCGCTCTTGCGAAGTCGAACCCCGCGCTTTTCATCGAATTGCACTATCTGACCGATGTCGCGAAAACCCCGCAATGGATTCGCACCGTGGTTGGACATGTGCGCGCCGATCAACTGATTGACGCCGTCAAAGAAACGCGCCGGGCGACTGGTCTTGGACTGAGCGACGCAAAGGCAATCGTTGACCATGCTTTTTACATTCTCGGACTGCGTGGTGTGCCGCACTTGACAATCAACTGTGCCGAACACCACGATTACATCAACCAGATTGTGACCTATGCCCGCTTCGTAGGGTGCAATCCTACCCCGAATTAGCTTGACGCGCCCGAATATCTTTGCTATAATACTTCTGTCAATTGAGAGGAGTCAAGCATGAGCAAAGAAGTCGGACCGCTGCCAGTGGTCGGAATGGGTTGCACCGAAATCGTAGGATCGGACCGCTACGCGGGAACGATTACCTGGGTTTCGCCGAGTCTCAAGGAATTCCGCTATACGCACGATGAGTGCAACATGATCGAAGGTTCGGGCATGTCCGAGCATCAAGTGTATGAATACACGACGGTTCCGGGCGCGCATGAGAGTACCGCCAAGCTTTCGCGCCGCGTGCTGGACAAAGGGCTGAATCGGTATCACAATACCGGAACGCCCGTGATCGTTGACTACCGTCGAGCCTACCGCGACCCGAGCTTCTGATTTAACAGTTTTACCCCTCGGATACACCGCAGAAAGCGGCGCGGAATTCCGAGGGATTTTTTCATGCCCTCAAGATAATCCTTGACGGGCGGGAATATCTTTGCTATAATGCTTTCCATGGTGAACGAACAAAGGAAAGCAGAGATGACCGCAATGACCGCCATCCTCGAAATGCCGAATGACCTTCCTTTCACAGTTGCACCCGCTGTCGGGCGTGACATTCGTTACAATGCTGTTGCTGATCCCGCCGATCATACTGCACACGCCATGCGTGGTCAACTCGAAGATCGTGCAGACATTGTTAAATTCCTCGAAGCTGGCAACGCGACTGTCACAATCGTCAGCAAAAAATCGGGCACGCGCTACACGTTCAAATTCTCGCGCCCGAAGGTCGAAGCCAACCGTTCGCGCCCGATTTGGGTTAGCATCCTGTCGGGACAGAACAATGACAGCGATTACACATTCGCGGGCACGGTTTGGATTAACGCGATGGGATACGCTTTTCATCTTGGACGCGAGTCTACCATCAAAGCGACTGCACCGAGCATGCTGCTGCTGTCATGGTTCCTCAAGCATCTGAACGCAGGCAGCGACGCTGCTTTGACCCGTCAAGCAGAATTCTGGCATGAGGGGCGTTGTGGTCGTTGTGGTCGCACTCTGACCGTGCCCGGTTCTATTGCTTCAGGTTTCGGACCCGAGTGTATCACAAAAGTCTGAGGATACAAGGGGCTTGACAGCAAGCCCTTTTTCGTTTATAATAATACCATACTGAATCGAGACAAGGCAAATGGAAACCAGACCGAACATTTTCACCGTCTACCCAGCCGAAGGGGTATTTAACAGTTTCTCGGAAGCTGTCAAGGGCTGGATCGATCAGGGTTGCCCGAAGCGTAAAGGGTCGAGCGTATGGGTAACGGAAGATGCTTTCGACGGGAGCGCTTACGTTACCGTTGGGCGGACCGTGACGCTGGAACGCGCATAATGTACAAAATCGTTCGCTCGTATCAGAACACTTACGGGCATCGCGTAATCGCTCGTGGTTTGACGCTCGCCGAAGCACAGGAATATTGCCGCGACCCGGAAACGTCGAGCCGAACCTGCCAGAAAGCAGCAGGACGCGCCCGCACGCGCAAGATGGGACCGTGGTTTGACGGATACGACAAGGAATAATCCTTGACAAGTGGGGTGAATATATTTATAATTATCCCATAGTCGATTGAGAGAGTAAAAAGGTATGAATAACGTGATGCCAGCAACGCCTGCAATGGTTCGCAACCGTCAACGCTCCGATATGGAAAAGGCTGCATTGTCCGGTAAGACCTATGAGGTTGCCGAGTATCACTATCGACAAGGTCTCATGTCCGAGCTTGAATATCGTTGGTTCAAATTTTTTTGGACGTGGAGTGCCGTCCGATTTGCAGCCACCGCTGGACGCAAGCATGACCGTGCCTTTGATCGACTTGGTACGACACTCTATCACAAACGGATTGCTAAGGTGCGCCGGATGATCGCTCGCGCTGTTTACAATGAGCAAAAGCGTTGGGATGCACAAGTCGCTGAATGTAACGCAAAGGTTGCCAACATTCCCGCTTGACAAGTTCACCGAATTCGATTATAATAATACCATACTGAGAGAGGGAAGAGCAAATGGTGGAAATCAAAGGAATACCGGCGCATCCTGTGCTTCTCGCGATTTTGTTTCCCGTACTAGTAAAGGAGCAAGCTGAATTGGAACAACGCTTGCAAGCTTTGCTCTGTACCCCTTGGGGTATCGGGTTGTGTCCGGTCACACAACCGCAAGACTGCGACGAGTGGCTGTAGCATGAGAAAATCTCTCATGCTACACGTCGAGCACTTTTTCAAAGGCAAGGATGCGCCTGCGACCGTGTCAATCTGGCAGATACTACCCGAGCATGTGGAGCCGAACGTGGTAGGCGATGCTCGCCGTACTGAGATTCTGGTGCAAGCGTACCTTACGACCGAAGGCGACCCGAAGGCAGGACGCAAGCTTTACGCGCAGTGCGATGGCACAAACCCGGAAGAGCAAGACTACATGGTGGAGCAACAGATCGATGACACAGTTCTCTGACATTCCAGTAGGCGCGTACTTCACGCTTTTCCCCCACGTCGATAGTTCGCTTTGTGTCAAGCTGTCAAACGGGTCGAGTGCGCAAGGCTATGGAGCGTATCGGTTCGTTAACGACCCAGTCGCTTGGGTGCCTTACCTGATAGCGCATTGGTGCGACGTGACGCCACGCTCCGATACCGTCATCATCCGCCGCGACCGCGATACCGGCGCCCCTATTGCTTTCGTGCCCGAGGGCGAAGCCAACCCCGGTATGTTGATATGTTACGCACACGTTGGACAACATAGTGAAGCCTGCCGCGCATATTATGCCAGCACAAAGCCTGCGCACTATTATGATGCGGATGTCGAGGCATTGGTGCGCGAGCTTGTGAGTGTAGGCTATGCCGTGCATCTCGTCAAGCGCTTGCCAAGCTGGAGAGTATTGGCTAAGCGCAAGGCTTGACAAGTGTGAGGTATAGTAGTATAATACTCTCACACTAAGCGAGGGAAGAGAGATGAGGAGTTCACAGTTCGATACAATCACTACATCTGTCCGGTATGATGAGGCAGATAGTGTATGGTATTGGAACGTCAAGGTAGGCGAGTACAATGAGCGTGAGGGGTGCGCCGGCACACGCAAGGCTGCGCTTGACAAGGTTAACGATGTAGTGGAGGAATGTATCTAGGCATGTAGTATACCATAGGCTAGACGTGGGGGCTACCCCCGCCAGCCTGGAACGCTAGACGAATTCCTAAAAATGTTTTGAGGGGTGACCACTCTGTTTTATAATTTTTATTCTAGACCCCCCCGCCCTTATAAAAAGGGGTTGCAGTAATCAAAATCACAAAATGGAATTTGAGGATCGAAAAAATCGATCCGATGCAAAAAGAAAAATCACAAAATGGAATTTGAGGATCGAAAAAATCGATCCGATGCAAAAAGAAAAATCTCAAATAATTCGACCACATTCCTACATAATTGACCCGCCTTTTAAAATATGGGACTCCCACAAAATTAAAAAATTATACCCAAATGTTTACACTACCAACTAATGAAGAGCTACTTATTGAAATCAAAGCTTGCCGAAATTCTGGACAGATGTCAGAAGAATTAGGTAATATGTTTTTTCAAATTTGTGATCAGTTCATAAATCTGAAGAAGTTTGAACATTTCACGGATGAATGGAAGAAGCCACGACAAGAATATGCTTTGGATTCTTTACAGCGAATGTGGCAACATTTCAATCCAGAAAAAAGTTCTAATCCGATGGGTTACTTCCGGTGTTGTGTTGGTTGTGCTATTGCTGCGTTTCGTAAAAAAGAGATGCAAGTATAATATTGATATCCCCCTTTTTTAAAAGTTGGGACTCCTCCAAAAAATTTTTAGCTACCAAAATTTTTGATATCCCAGGACAAAATTGTATCACCAATTATATCGATTTACATCTTTCCGAAGATGAACGCTGATAAAATGAATCTACCGGTCAAAGGTATTTTTTTATGCCTTGATGCACCTACAATGTAATTGACACCAAAGAATTTACTCACAATTAAAACAAAAAACCGCCTTCGGGCGGCTTTTTGTTAATATGATATTGAATTATAGTAGAATTAGGGTTTTGTTAGCAAGGTCTACTAGATTAGCTCCTATAATTTGATTTATTTGATTGTTAGCTAATTGAGAATTAACTTCATCAATAAAGCTTTGTAGTTGGTTTGCTGCTTGTTGCGTACGACCAGCGTCGATATGACGAATTGCGTTTCTAAGTCTCGCGACAAGTTGATTTTCGTGGAATGTTACGTCACCGTTAGCAATTCCATCGTCAAGCATTGTGCTTGCAGCATCAACATAATCAAGAGCGGATGCGACACCAACAAAGAAAGTAAAAATTTCAAGAATGGTGCCACTGCTTACAGCACCGTCTTCAACGATAACTGTAAACATGCCTGCTTGTGGTGGTTGTATGTAGTTGCTTCCAACTTGTGCGGTAGGTGCTAGGTTCATGGCATACCAAGGCGAAAGAGTAACTCCGATTGGTTGTGCGCTAATATTTTTTACTATAACTTCGCTGACAACTAATGCTCCGAATTCACTATACATGATGTTACATGGACCTAGAAAATATTGCGGGTCATTAATTGATAGTTCAGTGTATGCCCCTGTGCAGAATATCTGTGACATAGTTTTTATCCTCAAAATGGTCACTACTGGAATATAGTGACACATGATATTTATTCCAGTTGGGGTTGACATTGGTTGTTTTTCTGTGGTAGACTAGATTCATTAGAATGGAGTACAATGTAAAAGGAAACTGTATGAAGAGAGAATTAACTAATGACGGTCTGGCTTATGTGATCTCGCCATTTTTCGGTCAACCAGTAACTTTACTTTCCTTACGTCTAATAGACGATAGGCTTAATGATAATTTCGAAGGAACCTTTAGGTCTCTTATTGACCGCAATGGTCATTTATGGGTTATGGACGCAAAAACACAAAAGATTATTGCAAAACCTGATCTATGAGACAATGTTACGCATGTGATGGAACTGGCATCTTCGATTGGATTGACGTGAAGTTTGTTACTCACGCTCAGGCTATGGAGATAGGTGAAGAAGGAATGGAAGGTGAACGTATGGACATTCCCCGAACTGGTGTGTGTCCTATTTGTAATGGCAAAAAGGAAGTGAAATGAGTCCAATTAAACAAACTGATCTACTTAGAGATTTAGATTATCTTCGGATTGATCTGGAACACCTGAAGTCATCTTTTCGTATTAAGATAGATGATATTCCTGAAGTCCGAGCATCGGACCTACTATATGTAACCATTGTTATGGACCGACTGTTGAATATCGTTGAAACAATTCTCAAGGATGGTAAGTCATGACCTACAGATTTAGTATATCCTGTTCTCACTGCGGACATTTTGCTTGTGTTTGTTCAATTCTTGAAAATCACTTGGATGGTTGTCAGTTTCGACTTGCAGCCACTTGTTCCATTCCTGTAGAATGTGATCATGGGTTCGATGTTTGTCCAACTTGTGACCCATGCACGTGCGAATTAGTTAAGGCTAAAAAAGGAGTGAAATAATATGGCTGGAGATAGTGAAGCAATACACGCCCATCACGATGATACATGTGGTTGTGGTGTGGAATGGAGAAAATGGAGAGAACAACCTCATCAAGCATTTTATGACCATGGTCAACTTGCTTGTCCTACTTGTTGTTATGGTCCGGTGCATGGTTGGTTGCAAGGTCCAAGCGCTGGCGCTTGTGAGAACCTTCAATGCACGTCATGCGGTGATTGGTATTGGTGGGACGGTGCGAACCAGATAAAGTATTTGCGACATGGAGAAGGTGTATGATCTATACTGTACAAAAATGTATGTTGATTCGTGAATATAATCTGTACATATACAAACTTCGTTGTAACGGTGAGTATATGGTTTCTAGTGTTGACGAAAAACAAATCATGAATATCTTTAAAGAATTCTGTCTTGCAAAAACAGCCGCAACCCTTCATGACGAAACAACGCTGATTGTTTGTCAATATTATTGTCAAAAAGGTCATTATCGTCTCACCAAGCGTTATGATTGGTGTGATCAGGTTACTTATAAGATTTGGAAAAAGGGTTGGTTTGGAGTTTGGGTAGAAAAGGCGTCGAATCGCACACACTCGATCCACGCCGACTACGCGTTGGAGCGCCTCGCTGATTTTGTAATGAATGGAGAGAAAGAGTTTTATAATGATGAAACTGTAGTTGCGAGTTGTTAATGAAGGTTACAACTACATGACTAGGTATGTTAAACAACGGGAGAAGGTCAGGAAGAATAGGAAATGATATTTAAAAGGGTGTAAAAATGTTGGAAATAATAATTAAAATCATTGAATGGTGTGATCTGCGTGGTCCGTTCAAGAAAAAGGAAATAGAATCAACACCTTTCGTGCCTAAGTTTAGGGTTGTTAGATCTTATGGTGCGTTTTATGTCGAAAAGGAGTTTACTTCTGGAACAATTGACTCGGGGGGTAATATTTTTTTCACCGTTGATGGAATGGTTTATACTTGTTCTCGATGGGATGTAAATCTCAAGTTTGAGAATTCCGAAGATGCCTGTGCGCTTGCTAATAAATTGAACGCTGGTCAAACATACTTTCCAGAATATGACATACGAGGTTATAAAGTCATTGACTGTGCTTGCCTGGAGAAACCAAGTGAATAAACAAGAGATGGCGTGGTTACTGACAAAAGGGGTGAACATGAACCGTACGAGTCCGGAAACATTGAAGATGGTTTTACAAATCGCTCAAATGTATTTGGAAAAGAACCGGGCGACTATGATTGGCGATGACCTAGCCCTTTATTCTATTATGTTGACGCTGGTAGAAGCAGTTGCCTATCTGATGGAAAAAGATGGGCTTGAAAGATCGGACTGAGCAAGGTAAAGCTTTGAGAGCCTGATATGGATGATATTGAGTACACATATATTGGTCGAGCAGCTAAATTAAGGCGCGAACGGACAGCCTTGGGTGAAGAGCCCGGTGATGTATCACTAGTTGAACATGTCAGGACATTGAGTGAAACGCTTGAGGCACTTCTAAGAGCATTAGATAGTGCTATAACCGAATAGGACTATAAAGAACAATTATGAACATGACAGGTATGGCTCCTCTCACCCCGGTGAGAATTATTTTGGTGATCGATAAGGTTGATTACATCATCAAACCATTAAGGGACATGACAGGCTATGAGTCCGCAACACTTACGATGCTTTTGTTTGCCATCTGGCACAAGCACGGATACAACATGGATATCAAGAGCTATGTTGAAGAACATGGGCTATGGAGACATTTGGAAAAGGTTGGACCATGAAAAAGAAGATGACGAGACAGGAAATCTTTGACAAGGTTGCGAAGCATTTGCTGACACAGAACGCCAAAGCCAGAGGCGACGTAGAGACCGGTGGACCGTCTGGTTGTTTGTATTATGACTCCGAGACCGGTCGCAAGTGTGCTATTGGTTGCTTAATCCCTCAGGATCAGTACGATCCTAGAATGGAAGATCAAGGATGCGTCAATAATAATGAAATGGTTATAGATGTTTTGAAATCTATCGGCATTGATTGTGGGTGTAATGGAGCCGATTATTTTTTCATTCAGTCATTGCAAAAAATACATGATAACAATGCCGTCTCGGTTTGGAAAAATCGATTAATAACGTTTGCTGCTAGTTGGGATTTGGACTTTCCGCTAGTTGGGATTTGGACTTTCCGGAGTTTCTAAAATGAAAAAAACAATTATTGTTAGAGCAAAAGATCCAGAGCGCTTTCTACGAATCCTTAACATGACGACTGAAGCTGTTATGCTATTGGTTGAAGATATATACCGTCAATATGATTTGCATATAAGAATTAATTGGTATGCAACCACAGTTGGTTCTCCATGGTGTGATCATAAAGATTATCACTACGTCTTCATGAATGTGCCCACCGCGTTTCAAATGGTGGATTATCAACGTCTTTGTGTGAATGATGAATTCATCAAAGAGCCACCAACAAGCGAAGAAATCTTTTTCGGGGAATTCAGAAAATAATGTTCGTCCTATACAACACAGTCTTTCCAGTCCTGAAGCAAGACATTTTGAATTTGTTGAAAGAGAACAATGTTGATCCAGTCCGGATTGTAAACGCTTTAGCCAGTGCAGCCGGCGAGTGGGCGAGTTATTGGCTGTACGACTGCGGAGCCTATAGATCCGACCTTGAGCTTGTTCCGATGGAAGGCGAAAATGTCCATTCTGTAAAAATGATATTCCATGAATACAACACTTTTATTAAAATGGATAGGCTTTTAAAAACGTTGGGTTTCATCCAAAACAAAACAGGAAGACAAAATGAAGATAACAATTAATCAAGTAGTATATGAACAGTTCCAAGCGTTCATGATTGCCTATGATGCAATGATGCAAGACGCTCGAAAACTTAATAATGAGTATCAACCTCTTAGCTCTCCGGTTCTGATGAACGATGCAGGTAGTAAAGAATATTATGAGCATGAGCAAAAAATGAATGCTGTCCAGCACAGAACTTATCGATTCGGTCAAGTGGTTCTGGAGAATGTATTTGTCACTAGCTATAAGGCAATTCATAACAATCGTTTTCAAATAAAAGATGGACATGTTGTTCCGATCTATGTTGATCTGGAAATCGAATTTTCCTATTGGTTAAAATAGGAGCTATCATGAACGAACGTGGATATGAAATTGTAACTCAGAAAATTTACGACACGATTATTTCTCCGTGGTTTGGAAAGATTAATGTAAATTCAGACGAAGAATATAAAAGAAGTATGTTTACTGATCCAGAGACAAATACTCGTTCCATTGTGATAGACGGCAAGAAGTATCGTATGGCTGATCTCCTACCTTTTGCGGTCAAAGCAATGAAAGAATTTGGTGAACAGCTTGGGATATCAATGTGAATAAAGTTATAGAAGAACGGGATGGATTGGCTGATATTCTTGGAAAAATGGAATATCAAATTATTGAAGGGGCGACTGGAGTTAAACGTTGTCCAAGAAAAGTTCCCGAAGAGCAGTCTATATACGCCTATGGTAATTCGCCTGCTGCGGTAAATCTGTTTGATATTCTTCAGAAGGCACCAAAATCTGTACGTTCTCACATGACTCGGATTATGACTCGATATAGCACGATCCTTAACAAGTTAACGATAGGAGACAGTACAGAACGCTATGTTGCAAAAACGATGTTGCTTGATTCGATTGATGAAGTTGAAAGGCATCCAGACCTAGAATATATGGCTGGAACCCACACGTGTAATGTCTTAAAGACACGACACAAAGAATGGTTGAGAGGTTATAATGTTGGTAAACAAAGAACAATGTCACCACACGGGTGAAGTTTATTATGATTTGGGTATGGACAATTATTACTGTGCTGATTGTTCAAAAGGTATGGGTGTTCAATATTATCGTCTCGCTAAGAAGTATGAGGCGTTGGAGAAACTAAGTATGATCGAAACAAAGCCATTATATGCGGTCGGTGATTATCTTGTGAGACGCTTCAGAGATATTCCGTCTTTGAAGAAGTATGTAGGTTCGGATGCAACCGAAGAAAATTTATTGGAAATTATTGTCGAAACTCTTAAAACTGTTCCCGAGGGTTATGAATTTTTCCAATTCATGAACTTTACTTTGGGTGCAACGTTTGTTGTTTACAAAAAGATAAAAAATAATTAAAATAAAAATTATGAGGGAAAGTACTTGTAACTGGCATGTGCTACGGGTATAGTTAACAAAATTTAATTTAAGGAGAACATAATGTCTGCTCTGATTATCGGATTTATATGGTTGTTGAATCTTGGTATTTCTTACTGGAACTGTCGTGTTGTTGGTCTAATATGGAATTCCTCCAAAGAAATGGGTGGTGGGGTTCGTTTCATGACCTGGATGGGTGCAATTATGGGAGCCAGTGGCTTCTCATGGTGTTTGCTTATTCTTCTTTTTATAGGTGGTGGTATATTATTTCCCACGCACGTTACCCCTCAAATGGTTAATTCCGGCTTGTCCTTAGGCTATTTAGTTATCCTTCCGGGTATTCTTTTTTCTGGTTTTGCGATCTGGATTGATTCTTTGGTACAAGCCTGGAGACGCCGTGATATGGTCAGTATGGGTGTTGCTGCTTGGAACACATTTGCACAAATCACAAATACAGTAAGTGCATTCCGTGATGTTCCGATGGCTTTCAAGGAAGTTGGTAAATTATTTAGTGGTGGTGGAGACGCTCGCGGTAAGGCTGTCATGTTGGTAATTGTTCTTGTGGCTGTGTCCGTTCTTGGTGGTATCATTATTGCCGCCTCGATTATCAGCCATTACGCTAAACAAGAATTAGACGATTTGTATGGTCTACGTTCTGATGCAAGAGGTTCTCGATGAAAGTTAAAGTAACCATTACACGTCAAGAATTAAATGCTATAATACGGAATTATATCGCTACTGCTATTCCAGGTAGTAATGTTCTAGGTAGTTTAGAATTTGTAGGTGAAAATACCGGCATTGAATGGCGCGATGATGGTAAGCTAAATCGCGCCTCGACGCTTAATTGTGTTGAAGCAATGGTGACATGTGCTGCGCCCAGCCATTCGACTTGAAAAAGGTCTTTGGTTGGTCTATTTACATTCAGAAAGTCTATATGGATTTCCCGGATTAAACGCTGTAGAAGCTTGGAATAAATACAAAAGCTGGCTCAACCGAACCTGAATCTTGACATCACCCGCGCCCTGTAGTATAATTTCGCCTTCTTACCTGAACTGGAGCATCAAATGAGACATTTGATTGGGTTTTTCTGTTTTCTTTTATCGCTGGCAGCTAATGCCGATGCGGTGGACGAGCTAATGGAACCGTATTTGATTATTGATATTCCACAATGCTGCGACATTAGCCAGCAGGAAAGATTTGATATCACAGATTTTATTTCTCCTTCTCATCCTTACAACTTTACATCGGTCAGACTTAAAGCGGCTAATGTTCTTGTGATAGACCAAGAAACCGGAGAAATTCTCTTCTCAAAAAAAGCAGATGAAATCGTTTCTATCGCTTCAGTCACCAAACTTATGACTGCTATGGTTGTATTGGACGCTGATCTTTCTATGGACGAAATAATAACAATCACTCGGGCAGATGTTAATTGGCTAAAAAGAACCCGTTCTCGTCTTCAAGAAGGAACAAAGCTCTCTCGTGCTGCAATAATGCGCTTGGCACTTATGAGTTCTGATAATCGCGCCGCTCATGCTCTTGCGCGAACTTATCCGGCAGGCTTCAAAGCGTTCATTATTGCTATGAATGATAAGGCACAAAACCTGGGAATGATGAACAGTGAGTTCTTCGATCCAACAGGTTTGACTCCTAAGAATACAAGCACGGCGCGTGATCTTGCTATAATGGTTGGAGCGGCTTATGGCTATGATGAAATCCGAGAGTTTAGTACAACTGAGCGTTACACGATAAAGCTCTCTAAGAAGCGTAACGCACGTCCTACACGGTTCATGAATTCGAACGCATTGATCCATACTCACCAATGGAAAATTGGTTTGAGTAAGACGGGCTATATTTCGGATGCTGGTAGGTGTGTTGTTATGCAAGCACAAATTTCAGATCGTCCGGTTATCATTATTTTAATGGATAGCCTGACAAAAAGAACTCGCGTGAAAGATGCCAATGCTTTAAAAGCTTGGTTGCAAACTATTTTGGAAGGAATTTAACATGTTGAAAGTTACCATAAGTTTTGGACCGGAAGAGATTGAAGAAATTTTCAGATGGTTTGTTCAGACTCACTATCCTGATTTGAATCCAGGTTCAGTTAAGACTAATATCGATACTCTTGATAGGGGTGGTGGCACATACGTTTCTAGCATCACGGTAACCTGTACCAAAGACAAAAAGCCAGAAATCACGTCTGTTATACGGGATCACTAATCATGAAAAAAGTGAGTGTATATCACGGTGAAGTGAGTGCCGTTCGCGGTCTAGAAAGTTTTATCTTTGTTCTTTTTGATGAAGCCAATAATCCAATCATAGAAACAACAGTTTCTATGGAAAATTTGGGAGCCTTGTTATTTGGGGATCGGGTAAAATGTGTTTATATCCCAACAGGTGTTGACAGAATTGGAAAAAAGACACAGACTAAACAGGAAGAAGTCTTCGTGAAATTCGGACCATGGGAAGAGCGCGAGGCTGATGTAGATGTTGCCCTTGCTCCATTTGAAGTCGATGGTTGGTTTGCTAACCGTCGCAATTTGCAGAGTCCTATGACTTTCATAAGACATGAAAATGGAAACAAACTTCAAGGTGCTTACTACGATGTTCGTTTTGAGAGATACGTTGATAATTCAATAGAGTGAGGTTAATCATGGGTGATGTTATTCCACTACCACGTAGACAAACATTAGAAGAATTGTTTTTCAACTATGTTTATCTCCTGGGTAAAAGAGATTATGAAAAGGATATTTGCTTTCGAGACAATCCATATCCTTATGATTCGATGGAACGAGAAGTATGGAATAGCGGTTGGTGGCCAGATTGGACGTAAATGTCAATGAAACTATACGATGAATCCGAATATGGTTCGGAAACTCTAGTCTCGCTTAAGCAAGAAGGTGAAAAGGCTTACAATGATGGTAAAAACATTGGTGATAATCCCTATCCGTTTGCCACTGTAGATTTCAAGTTTTGGGACGCTGGTTGGTGGGAGACGTTTTACGCAAAGACAAAATTCTTTGTTGAAAGTCTTCATGCTATCTCTGAAAATCAACAATATTGTGATTCATTCACCGAAGATAGCAAATATGGCAAAGCCAAAGTGTTTGATCTGAATGCTGAGAGAAAAATGAGGAGCAACAAAAGAGGACTAAATATAAAAACTAACCCTCCTTTGGAATAAAAGCCTGATGAAACTTGAAAGACGCGCCGGAATGCTCCCATACTTTGTCCATCCAGACGGGAAGATTGAATTTCTATTGATGGTTCCAACTAACCCTAAACTAACTGATAAGCCTCAGATCGCTAAGGGTTGGATTGATGAGGGAGAAGATCCATACAAGACAGCCCGCCGAGAAGCCAAGGAAGAACTTGGTTTAAAAAAGAAAAATATGAAACGTATTCCATTACACTTGGGATTATGGGATAAAACAGAAATTTTTATAGTTGAAGTTATCGCAAAAGAAAAGTTCAAACCAGTCGATAAAGAGGAAGTACGAAGAGTTCTTTGGATGACGACGGAAGAATTCCGAAAATCTGGTCGAAGATCCAATCGAGCAGTCATTGAATTGGCTAATATTATAGCCAAGCGCATTCGAGAAATTGAAAACGAGAAATAATCATGATACCTGATGTTCGGAGCAATGTCTTACATTTGCCAGCAAATGAAGACGGTCGGGATTTTATTATTGGAGATTTACACGGCTGCTACGATGAACTACTAGCCGCGATGACCTACGTCAAGTTCGACTATGCTAAAGACAGAATGATTTGTGTTGGTGATTTAATAGACCGAGGTAAAAAATCATACGAATGTTTGAAGCTCCTTGATAATCCATGGTTCTTTTCGACTTTTGGGAATCATGAAGAGATGATGTACAAATCGATCATGACTGGAGACCCCGACTGGATTAGCCAATGGAAAAAGTATGGTGGTATGTGGGCGTGGGATTGGAATTTTGTCGCAACAGTTGATCGGTGGGATTTGGTAAAGAAATATTTGAAAAATTTACCGTTGATTATTACCGTTGGAGAAGGCAAGGATCGATATAATGTTTTACATGCTGAAATTCACAATGGTTTAACTCCGGTGACTGATGAAAGTATTGACAAATGGGAATTTAAGAATTGTAATCCGGCTTATATACGTGAAAAGATACTTTGGGGTAGAGCCATTATAGAAGGTAGGTTATATAACAAAGCGCATGAGATTCAAAAAGACATGTCGATAACGTACTGCGGTCATACGCCAGTTGAGAAAGTAGTTCGTAAGGGCGCTCAAGTTTATATCGACACAGGTATTGTGTTTGGAGATTATTTAACGATGGTTGAACACAAGACACAAAAACTGATCAAGTACTACCCTGTCGGTGAGAGATTTGTTGAAAGCTATCTTGCTGATGTTGTAGATCGAGATTTAAATAAGTGGACACCAAATGGCTAAAATTTTAATGTTGATGGTAGTGCTTTTCTATATGTCGGTTTGTGGTGCGGTGGATCTTTCTAAGTTGGATAGTGGGCAGGCTCCTGGTTCGGGTTGTGAAAATGTAGCACAATATTTTTTCAGTGTAGCCAAATTTGAAAGAGATAAAGGTGTTGATGTGCGCTTACCAAAGATGGTTTTAGTTGCTAATTTTGAATATAACATTAACTCAAAATTAATTTTTGCTCTAGGAAGACCTTACTTCGATGAACTTCTAGCCTTCTTTCAGAAAGGTGTTGATGACGTGTGGCGCCTTAAAGACATTCCAGCCGAAGAATTCAGAGAGATGATTCGTGTAAATTGTGAAGCAACGAAGGCTGAAACATCGGAATTTATTTCTTTTGATACTTTGTACGCTTTTCGTAAACAATCAAAAGAACTTATTCAACCACAAAATTAAAATGCTTTTTTGGAGAACTGCGTGGAAGCCCACACACGAGGAGAAGCTTTCCCTAATTTTACCTGATTGTGACAGCCTGAAAAACTCTCTTCAGAAATGGAGAAAGCGCAACTTCATCATTGCGTATTGCTCGGAAACTTTCGTTATATATGTTTTTGTTGAAGGTGATATAGGTTTTAATATCGAAGGCTGGCAGTATTTTAACGTTGAAACAGTTAACAACTGTGGTCCTATTGAGGTATTGACTTTTCCTCCATTAGCGGGTAAAATAATATTTCATGATTCGAGAACTTAAATGGATCTTTCTTTTTTAGATGAAAGCAAGTTTGAATATAAAGACACTGGCTTGATCTTTGAAGCCGTTGATATGAGTACTTGGTTATGTCGCGAAAAGAGAATGTGGCTAATTTGTTGTTTTGGTAATTGGAAAACAGCGAAGTATGTTAATCGAGAGACAGTCTATACTGACTACGATTCGTTTGAAAAGGCTTGTGATGCGATTGTTAAATCATAAAGGATAATAATGAGTTTCTATCAAAAATCAAATAGTATGCAAGTGGCTTTGGATCGCATCTCTATATCTATGTTTGGGCGTTCGATAACCGAAGCGTTGGAGAAGAAGATATGCGTAATGTGTGCTTCTTCAGTCTATGATGTTGAAGAAGATAAGTGGGGATTTAGGGACAATCTATCACTGGTGGAATATCAAATTAGTGGAGTTTGTCAGGCTTGCCAAGACCCTATTTTCGGACTTGGAGAATATGCTGAGAAATTCAGTAAAGACGAGATGTAGGAAAAAGCTTGACAAGGCATAAATAGTCTTGTATAGTATCAAAACTGAGAACGCGGGCATCCCGTCAAACTGTTTAAGGAATAAACATGGTTACGCTTAAAGTCATCACTAACGCAGCAGAACATACATTTGCAGAGGCATTTACTGCCCCTGCGGAACCTGTTCGCGCCCTTGAGGATGGTCCTGGTGTGTAAGTAACCAAAGATCAACCAAAAAGGGCGCTTAGAAATAAGTGCCCTTTTTATTTGCTCTTTTAAAATTCGGAAAACTATGGTGGTATTAGTGTAGCGGCTCTGCACATTTGCCTGTGAAGCAAAAAGTTTGGGATCGACCCCCAAATATCACCCTTGTTGTTTGATGATAAATACCAGACAACAAAGGTGATAGAGAGCCATGATTCATTATTTGTATCGAACTACGAATGTTTTGACGGGAAAATATTATCTCGGTATGCACTCAACGAAAAATCTTGACGATGGGTATATTGGGTCGGGTAAAATTTTACGACGTTCGATTAAGAAATATGGTTTGATAAATCATTTAAAGGAAGTATTTTTGTTTGTAAAAACTAGAGAAGAATTAGTACAAAAAGAAAAAGAATTAATTACAGAAGAATTGTTAAAAGATCCATCAATAATGAATTTACGTTTAGGTGGTGAGGGTGGTGGTAATTGGACGAATGAACAACAACGAAAAAACAACGAAAAATCACAACAAGCGCAACGGAAGTTGATTGAAAATAACCCTCAATGGGTTGAATCGCGGTCGAGAAAACTTAGTGAGGCGCATAAACGTGCGTATGATAGTGGTAAAAGACCAAAAAAGCAACCACTTGATTGGACCGGACGGAAGCATTCTGAAGAAACGAAAGAGAAGCTTTCTAGGATTAAAAAAGGAATCTATGCAGATGGAAAAAATCCAAAAGCAAAGAAAGTAAAAGACGATGAAGAAAATATTTTTGCGACCTATAAGGAATGTGGTATGTATCACAACATACATCCAGAAACGGTAGCAAGAAGAATAGCAAAAGGTTTGTACAGTGTTTAATAGTGTGTGCGTGTTGTAATGGTAGCAACCGATCTTGTGACGGTCGTAGAGCGAGTTCGAATCTCGTCGTTCACTCCAATAAACATTATGCTGTTCTAGCTGAGATGGATTAGCGCGAGTCTGAAAAGCTCGAAAGGGTGGATCGTTACCACCGGATGGCACCAACGAATTTGTGAACGACTCGGTTGAAGAGTTATGGCTTCCGCCACTATGGGTGAACTAATTATCCACCCTATTATGCAGTGTGGTCTATGTGCGCAGGACTGAAATGTGGATTTGTTGTTCACAGATAGAATTATCAGGGTGTGATGCCAATTGGTAGGCGACCTCTTTTGGAAAGAGGAATACTGTAGGTTCGAGCCCTATCACCCTGACCAGTGTTTGTGTAGTGTGAATGGGTAGCACACCCCCCAATAGGGGTAGCTTGCGTAGTTCGATCTGTGCCTTGCAAGGCTGGGCTAGTTCGGAGGTCTCGGTTCGAGTCCGGGTACGAGCACTAAAGAATTTGATGGGTCTATGGCGTAAGTGGTCTGCGCGCATGCCTGAAGAGCATGAGGAGACGGTTCGATCCCGTATGGACCTACCAGAAGTTGTTGTACATATAACCCGCTGGATTTCCGGGTAGATCAGGAGGCTTTCAACCTCACGAGACGGGTTCGACTCCCGTGCGGGTTACCACTTTAGAGTTTGGAGTATTACAATGTTAACGCTTAAGGAGATGGTAAAAGGCGGTAAGAGAGTTAGATTTTCGTTTTACAGAGAGAAGGAATTGTGGTATACTACTGAGGATGGATTTGAATTTCCCGTCCCAATAGGGGATATAGGTAGTGCGATATTTTTGGCTGAAGATAAAGCGATTTTGTTTATGCGATACATCCGCAAACATCTGTCTTATCTTGAGGAAGCCAAGTTAGAATCTTAACGTTTGGTTGGCAGATCAAGCGGAGAGTGAGGTTACACATGTAGATACGAGCCTGCCAGCCCAAATGCTACATGTGGTTCGTAGTTTAATGGCAGAACTGCCCCCATTGACGGGGTGAGTGTAGGTTCGATTCCTACCGGACGTTAACCAATTTATACACTGTTCGACTAATGGCTAGGTCGCGAGTCCCTCAAACTTGAAATACCGGTTCGAATCCGGTACGGTGTACCAACAAAAGGAAATTAAATGTTAGTGTTCTTAGATACCGAGTTTACGGACTTTATCAATATGGAGATGCTTTCAATTGGTATGGTTTCTGCTGACGGTAAACACGAATTCTACGCCGAAAGAACTGATTATTCTTTGAAAATGTGTTCAGGATTTGTGAAAGAAGAAATTCTTCCCTTGTTCGACAAGAGCGGTTTTGTTGGAACGAAAGAAGAAATTGGTTTGAAAGTGATTGACTGGATCATCGGTTTGCCGTATAATGAAGTTGTTATAGTTATTGACTATCATGGAGACTGGCAAATCTTAGCTGATTTATTGCCTTCAGTGCCAATGAAACTTAAACGAAGTCCAGAATATATACAAACACTGACTGATTTTGCTACGAATGTATCGATTCAAGGCGTTGAAGAGTATTTTGAAAAGGTAGATAAGAGACGGCATCATGCTTTAGTTGATGCGAAAGCCAATAGGCACGGTTGGCTGGCTGCAATGAAGACGTTGTATTAAATGGGGGTGTGGTGAAATTGGTATCACGCTAGCCTTGCAAGCTTGAATCCGGGGTCCGAATCCCCGTACCTCCACCAATAGTATTTTTATAAGGAAAAATAAAAATGAATGTTGTGATGCATAAAGAGACCATATTTTTATTAAATTCGATTTTTAAGATTTGTGCTCCAGAAGGTGCTATAAAGAGTGTTAATGAACGATATTATACCGATATGTTCGATGTTGACACAGTTCAAATCAAAATTGGTTTTGTTTGGGAAGGTATGAGTTGGATGGCACTAAAGAACGAACGTTCAGATGAAATCTTTGTTGATTTGGCAAATTCTGAAAAAGCAAATGAAATACAGAAAGAAATTATGAGTAAGTTGAAAATTGCTCTTAATAACGAACTTGTTGTAGTTTTATAAAATTTAATTAAAGAATTCGAAGTATTGGCTCGATTGGCTGATACAAGATACACCCTCGCCACGGGGCGGAATCCGGAGCATGCAGAAGGATTTTTGAAGCACTGAATACAATCGATATGTTCAGTGAAACGTGGCACTTATGGGGAATTCGTCTAAGATCAAGGACGCTGCCCAATACAGGCAGAAATGGAGGTCCGAATCCTTCATTCCCCACCAATACGTCGCAAGGCGTATAAGACAATGTGAAACGAAGGACTACCTTAAGCCAGTAAAAGTCTGGTGCTGTACTATCACTTCGGTGAGAGAAACAGAACGTCACTGATCAGCGGAGTAATATTGTATCGCTTGGGAAACATATTGAATGTCAGCCCAAGGGCTTGCGGTTAATGAGGCATCATTTCCGTGGCAAGCACCTTCCCCCCGTAGCGTAATCTGGCAGCGTACATGCTTTGGGAGCATGTGGTGCTGGTTCAAATCCAGCCGGGGAGACCAATTTATGCCTGTTTAGTGATAACGGTAGCACGCATCTTCGGTAAAGATGTAGTATCAGTTCAACTCTGATAATAGGCTCCAAATGGGAGTGTAGCTCAGGACAGAGCGCAGAGCATTAGGCTCTGAGGTCGGTTGGTGTAAGTCCATCCATTCCCGCCAAAATAATCGATAAGGAATAATATGAACGGTAAAGCTGCTAAAATGTTGAGAAGGATTCGACGCTCAGATCATAAGTCCAAAAAACATTATAGATCATTGACACATACTCAACGCAGTAAAGTGAGAACGGCACACGCAAAAAGCGGCAATAGCAGTATCGATTATCTAGAAACATTTTTTCCTGTGAAAAAGAAAAATGGATGAGTTAATTGAAAAAATTCTCACGTTTGGTGATTTTTGGGATTACCAACACGAAGAAATCTTTTTTAAATTTGATATGCATGATGAAGCTATTATATTGGGACAAGATGAATATGAAGAAAAATTTCAATCATTACTGTTGGATATATTCGTGTTGGCTAGAAAATTGAAGGAAAGCAAAATGCTTAAAGAAGGCGTAAGAGAAAAGTTCTTGACGAACACCGACGAAACCGGTCGGTTTGTGATTTATTCACCCCGAACCGGCAGATCTTATTACATCGAGCCAATTGGTGATTCCCATATTAAATGGGGGTCAGTTGATCCATCATCCAAAGGGTTGATGGTAAAAAAGGGTTGGAAGAAGCATACCGGCTCGATTAGCGAAGATGAAAGTCTGATTATCAAAGAGAATGGGTTTGAAAACATTCGAATGTTAGAACCGGGTGTTAGCCCGTTGAAAGCTATCGAATATATTGATGATCAATATCCGGATTCAAACTAATGAACAAACTTGTTGGGTGTATAATGATATTCTTCAAGCTGTCATGAAAATTAAAAAAGAAGAATTAGTTAAATTTTTAAGTGAAGATTGGAAAAGGGGTAGAAAAATAAATTATCTGGATGTGGGCTAATTGGTAAGCCGCTTCGTTCGGGGCGAAGATATCATGGAGGTTCAAGTCCTCTCATCTAGACCAACGTTTGGGCTAGGCACTAAGGCAAGAATTGAAAGGCTCTTGACAGCAAACCACCTTCGGGATGTTAGGCTGAAAGCTCCCGCGTACAAGTGTGCGCAGTACGGATACGAAGCATTAGATCCTTCGTCGCAATGCCGTGAGCCTTCGAGGTCCAACACGTAGAAAAATACCTCCAAGAACACATTGTTCTCATCTTCTAACGGCTAGGAAATCTGACTTTCAATCAGATAATAGGGGTTCGATTCCCCTTGAGAACGCCAGTATGCCGAGATAGTGTAATGGCTGCACGCTAAAACTATCTCTAAGAAATTTTCTCAGCGAAAGCTGAAGTGGAATTTAGGGTTACTTCTATCATAAGGAAGAAGTGGAGTGTTCGAATCCTCCTCTCGGCACCAGTTTTACCCATAAAAAATAATAATAAGGAGAACACCATGAATAGCCAACAAGAATGGGATGATTTTTATCTCGGTTTAGCTAAGTACGTTTCAACCAAATCAAAAGACCCTAGCACCAAAACTGGTGCTGTCATCGTAAAACCAAATAAACGCCCCGCCACTTTCGGGTTCAATGGATTCCCTCAGAAAATGGAAGACAAGCCAGAATGGTACGCAAACCGCGACGAAAAATACAGCCGTATTATTCATTGCGAAATGAATGCTGTTTTGTTCGCCGAATCCGACCTGACCGGATGTACTCTCTACACCTACCCATTCATGTCTTGTGACCGTTGCTTTGTTCATATGGTACAAGCAGGTATCACTCGTTTCGTAGCTCCACAAGCAACACCAGATCAACTCACCCGTTGGGGTGCCGCATTTGACAAGGTTCGCGGGTACGCAAAAGATATGGGTGTCGTCATTGAAGAGCTTGAGTGGAATAGTTAATAAATACGAGTGTACATAGGAATACGCTATGAAACTATTTGATTTAAATATACTTACAGAAGCTGAATTGGGAAATCGTCCAGTTTATGTTTTCCGTCGTATTAATCGCGATGGGAAGTCTCAGTACGCTTTTGTAAAACATGAAGGTCCAACCTCTACCATAACATTTAATCCAACAGGAGATTCGCGCCTCCTTTTCTACACAAGTGGAGAAACCGCGAGGGTTCGTCTACAAAAATTTAATGATCCATCCATAAAACTTTCTGTAATGCCGATCAGTCAAATAAGAAACATAGAGAGAATCGCAAATAAAAAACCAGACGAGAGTGGTTATGTGCTGTTCTTTCAGACCCCAAGCGGCGAAGATTTTGGTTATCAAGCGATTTTTCCGAATGGAAAGTACCAATATGTAGTTGGCAAATCGAAGGCAGCACCGAGAAATAGAATTCTTAAGTTCAATAGTGCGAAAGATGCCTCTTATTTTGCTAGTCATTATTTTCCAGGTAAAAGAGTTGCCGTTCGACCAGTTGAGGGTTCTACGACCACCTAACAACATTTTAGGGAGGTCTAAATGAAAAGGTTAATATTGACAATAGTGCTTGTAATGAGTTCTCTCTTAGCATATTCTCAGGAAGAGACATACGTTTCATGCGCAGATCGCGCTTTTATATACTCAGAAGTTGTAAAGCTTCGGGACACAAAAAAATACTCCGAATTAAACATATTACGAGGCTTGGCTAAGTATTTTGATTATCGAGGCGTACCAGTATCCGAAGGAAAAGAAATACTGCTTGAATCCATCGTTGCTATGGAAAATAAAAAGTTAAACGCAAAAAAGACTTTTCTTAAATACTTAGCAGTTTGTGGAGGAACTCAAATTTAAGGACAATATGGAAGAACCAAGATATATCCTAGATTGTTATACAATAGACTCTCTGGAACATGGATTTCCAGAGAGCACTATAAACCTAGTGTCACCCCGAGAAGTTGCTGAATATGTCGCCAACCGCACTCGCGAAATGGCAGGAATCGAAGAAATTCGTATACGAATCATCAAGAAAGATGTTGATTATGATTGGGCTAAATATTGGCGTGTGGAAGCACAAATTCACCGTGAATATGAATTCAAATTTCGGGATGAAGTCGCCCGCTATCTTCCATTCATACAAGTCATGTCATTCGCTGGTCCTAAAGCTATCGTTGACTGGATTTTTAAACAAGTGGAGATAAAGAAAAATGACAACGATAAATGATTTTGGTATCCCAATTACGGGTCTTGAAGGCACGGATGTCTTACAACCCCTCCCCGGTAATAATTCAAAGATGTATTTTTCTTGTCTGAGTCGTGAGGACAATGACTTTTTAAACACTAAAATAAAATGGTTAGGTAAACCAATATTGATTTTCAATGAATTACAAATTAATTTTTGTTGGGACGATCCACACGATCCTCCAACTCGACAAAGATTTTTTAATTTACTGAAGTCGATTGAAGGTCAAAATACCGATATGTTCGGCGCCGTACATCTGTATAAAAATTGTAGTGCAGACCATGGTTTTTGTTATTTGAACTACGTTGGAATGACACATGAGTGTAATTCAAAAAGAGAAGAGTATTCAGATACGAAGGCTTACTACTATAAAGTAATTTTTAATTTTGTTAAATATGAAAAGCATCTACTTTACGGTAATCGAGACAGTATCAGACAACCAGTTTGAACATCGGCTTGAATATAATCAGACGTTGTATGGTCACGAGAATCTATCCCGTGATGGACGTTGTCGCGACTATCATATCCCAGGTTGTATCTGCTTTATAAACAAACTATTTGCGTCACCAAAAGCTGGCACGTTTCAATATGTTGACAACGAGGGTGATTTGAGGCATTATACATGGAGGATGGAAGATGAACGAAATCCAACGATATGATATACCAAACCTTGATGGTCGAGTTGAAAGTGGTCCTGTGCAATTCAATAATGACTGGGTAGGAGTCTTTTTTCGTGGTGACAATGCTCTCCACTACGCTTTTGTCCTACGTCAAATAATCAACACCGGCTTGGCTGATTTAACGGATACCTTAACTTACAGTTATCTTGAAGCATTGGCGCAAGAACTTGAGTCTTGCAGACAAGGAGGATAAAATGATCCCACGAGAAATGATAGTTGAAATGGTTCAGTTCATCTTATTGACATTACCCGGATCATCTGTAAATTTGAATAACCTTCCAGAAGTTGTCGGGGTAGCGCCAATTGAAATGGCACAAACGGTTTGTGCCTCTGTTGACCCCGAAAAAACACAAGGATGTATGAGTCGGGCGGCTTCTATTTCAGCAGCTTATGTCCGGAAAGAAAAAAAAGTTTATTACAATGCATTTATTATTCATCCAGAATCGTCTGGTGGTCTTGGAAAGTCGTATCTCGTTCACGAATTGGTGCATTGGAAACAAGATGTAGATTTTAGTACATTAACATGCGATCAGCTTAAAGAAAAAGAACTCGAAGCCTATCGAGTACAAGACGCGTATCTGGCTTCGTTTGATGTAAAGAGTAATTTTGCTGGTAAATTTGGTGAGCGGTTTGTTTGTAATGACAAAAACTAAAGTTGTAAACCGCCATCATGGTCCATATGATATTTACATCGGAAGACCAAGTAAATGGTCAAACCCTTTCATTATTGGACGGGATGGTACTCGGGAAGAAGTTATAGAGAAATACAGAGAATGGATTTTAACACAATCAGAACTATTAAGTCAGTTGCCAGAATTAGAAGGAAAACGAATTGCATGTTCATGTGCGCCCAAGGCATGCCACGGAGATGTTTTAGTTGAACTTTTAGATGGTATGATAACAAATGAGCTTTTACAGTAGGAGACTATAATGTCTAAGAATAGTAAATCAAGAAATAAATTAGCAGTCGCTAAGCAATGGTCTGCTCAACGAAAACAAGGTCGTAAGGGACCGAAGGCTACCATCAAAAAGAACACGAAGGTTAATGTTTGGTGGAAGAAATCGGCTGAAGAGCGTGCCAAAATGAAGAAAAAATTGAATCCAGAAGAGCAATCATGAGTCGCACGATTGTTTTAACCTTGCGGGTTCTGAATGGTTTTAGATTAGATGATAACTTTGTTCCGGCTGAGATAGATGATGACCTTTATAATTTCACCTATGTTGAAGGTGAACCCGGTCCTTCAAATGATGAGGTTAAAGGAAACAAACAATTGCTGATTGGTTTATTGAGGCAATTCGCCGACAGGCTAGAAAGTCCAGATTGGCAAGAGGTAAAATACGTCTATGAGACAAAGGAATCCAGCGCTGATGAAGTGTTGGGAAAACCAGCAACAACATAAATATTCTTTAGGTAAAAGTTCTTAAGCCATCTTAGCTCAATTGGTGGAGCAGTTGTTTCGTAAACAACCGGTTAAGAGTTCGACTCTCTTAGATGGCTCCAAGCAGAGGAGTAATAATATGCGCCGCGTAAAGAAGGCTTAAATGTTTGTTCCTAAAAGGTATCAATGGGATACCACAATGGAACCATCGTTTTTTGAATGTGATGAATGTCAGGCGACGTTCAATGGGTCTAGTTTTCCGAATTACAACGGAATCCTTTTTAGATTCTGTCCAAATTGCGGCAAGCCTACGGGTGACTATAGGTATCAACGCAATGCTGGAAAAAATGATGATTGACATTGATGTTAAATTGTGGTAAGTTGTAATTATGCTAGGTTGGCCTATTGGTTGGGCTCCGGCTTTATAATCCGGCGATGCGTCCAGATGGGGCGATGAAGAGAGTTCGATTCTCTCACCTAGTACCATTAACATAAGGAATAATATATGGGTTCAAAGGCTTGTTACGCGGTTGCAAAAGCGACTGCTGGTAAACTCCGTTCGGGCAACCGGTTCCAATCAACTAAAGATGGAGTGCTTAGGGTTGATCGTTCCTCGCTTGACTTTATTAAATGGACGGGTACCGCTTATATTTTTCTTTTGCTCATACTATTAGTAAGCTTGTTTGCAGGATGGAAGCTTGTTATCTTTACTTGCCTAGCGTTATTTGCTTTTACTTACGTCGCAACAGCATGGATAATCGTTTCATATGTGTGCCTTTCAGAGCATGAAGATGATCTTGAAGATCGATACACATGGAAAACTGGTTGGACGGTTTTCAAAAGAATTAACACCATTATGTATTTTGGTTTTACATTATGGTTTAAAAATGAATTAAAAATGATGTAATAATTGTAGGGGTATAGTATAATGGCAGTGCAACGGTCTCCAAAACCGTGAGTGGGAGTCCGATTCTCTCTACCCCTGCCACATAACATAAAGGAAATTAAATGGATAAGACAGAAATGGTAGTAGAATATAGCTGGGAAGATATTGAAAGCATTCTCGTGTTGCTAACAAGGCTTGAAAATCCTGAGGCGGATGTGGATTCATTTGCGATTCAAAATGTCTATGAAAACCTAAGTGATGTTCATCCAGACGCGTTGAACGGCATCACTCCACTGACTCATATTCTGGTTTCATTTACAACCGAAGGATAATATGAGTACGATTTTAGACGTTAATTTAGACAACTTTCAGGCAGAAGTTAAAGAACATAAAGGTCCAGTTCTTGTGGACTTTTGGGCGCCTTGGTGTGCTCCATGCCGCATGATGGCACCTATTCTTGAGCAAGTAGCCGCTGAAATGGGCGATAAAATCAAAGTCGTGAAAATAAACATTGACGAAAACCCCGATCTTGCTGTACGATATTACGTTAGAGGTATTCCAGCATTTGCCGTCCTTCGAGATGGAGCAATTCTAAGTGCTCAAATGGGTGCTCAACCCAAAGCAGTATTTCAGATGTTTGTTGAACGCGCATTGTCGGATAACCCTATTTAAAGAAACTGCAACAAAGAGAAAATACAACTATATAACCCCATAATACAGAAGGAGTAACACCATGGAAACCGCACAGATCGTTTACAAGCCGCTCGTCAAAGATGTAATGAATGGTTGGGTCAAAGTCCCAGCAGGAGCTAAGGTTCGCGTTCGCAAGAATCGTCGTCATCAAGACGTGATTCAACAGCGCACGACATTCGTTACCACACGTAGCGTTGAATACTTTGCATCGGGTCGCATCGGCGTAAGCTGGAAGCGCAACGGCTACAAGGCTTCAACAATCGTTGCCGCGTAATCGAAACTACCAAACACTGAAAATGGGGCTTAATTGCTCCATTTTTTTCTTGACATATGTTTTGAACAAGAGTATTATGATCGTCTTTCAACAAACCGAAGGAATGATCATGGATGTGACTATTGACCAATTCTCAATGTATGTTTCAAAAGCCTTGCGAAAGGCTAGTGTAAATAAAAACCGAAAAATCGTAGTCAACGGAAGTGCATCCGGCATCGAAGTAATTCTCGAAGCTCAGCGCTTTCATGTATCAAATCCCAAAGCCCTCAAGGCAGAGGCTCAAGCACGATTCGAAGAGTTGTGGAAATGTAATCCGAGTTATCCCGATCCCACTTATCTCGCCAGCGTCGCGTACGAAGAAACAATAAGAAAGTACCCCGCAAATGGAAGCAGAACTACAGAGACTTGAACTATTGATACACCACATGGGTGTAAGTAAAGAGATGGTGACAAAGGCGTTTTTAGATGCTTGTAAAGATTATGCCGAAAGAGAAGGCTTTGATTTAGAAAACGGTTGCATGGCTATTCATCGAGCCGTAGTTCCATCATTGGTGGAATTTGATGAAGCAAAAGAACACATAATTATTCATGATGGAAATAAATTCCCCCTTAATTCAGTTGTATTTTTTACCGAAGATTATCTACTAGACAAAGGATAGAAATGATAGAGTTTATTGGTGGTCGTAATTATTTTTACGATTTTAATAAGATTGTAGAAAAAGCTACTACCGAGTACTCTGGTCCTACGCTCTATCTAAGTGAATCCGGCATCGAACAAAAGATTCGTATGTTCAAAGATGCTCTGCCGTCTATCAAACCACACTATGCCGTTAAGGCTAACCCAAGCATTCGCGTTCTGGAAATTCTGGAACGGGAACATTGTAATTTTGAAGTTGCTTCTTATGAAGAATTTAAAATTCTCCAACAAATGGGTGTTGGTGTGGATCGAATCCTTTACAGCAATCCAATCAAACCAGCCTGGATGATGCGCCAGCTCGATATGGAACACGTCGGCTGTTTCGTGGCTGATAACCTCAATGAAATTAAGAGAATTGTTGCTGTTAACAGCAACATCGCCATTTATTTGCGTATGCATTTAGGAGATGACGCCTCAGGAAGTGTCATACCTCTTTCTGGAAAATTTGGTGCATCACCGGTCAATATCGCCGATATTATTAAATATTGCGGTTCTAATCGTGTTAATCTTTGTGGATTGGGCTTCCATGTCGGCTCTCAATGTCTTGATCCGTTAAGCTGGAGAGATGGAATCCAAACAGCCAAGCATTACTTTGATGTGATGAAAGAAGAAGGGTTGACACCTTACTTCTTAAATATCGGTGGTGGTTTTCCTGTGTATTACAAGCAGACTCTAGGAAACACGTTCAGAAACATAACGAGCACTATCAACAAAGAAATAGCCGGAATGGATGAATATCGTATTGTCGCCGAACCGGGTCGATTCCTGGTGGCTGACTGTGGCGTTTTTGTTGCTCAAGTCATCAACGTGACCGTTCGAAATGGTATGAATTGGGCGTATCTTGATGCTGGGTTGTTTAATGGTCTATTCGAAATCCATGAAGGTATTGAGTATGAAATCCGTTCGAATGCATCTGGTGAACGCAGAATGTGGACATTAGCCGGTCCGACATGTGATTCGTTTGATATTATTACCAAAAAAGCTAACCTACCTACCAATCTAAAAGAAGGCGATTTCCTTTATTTTATGAACGGTGGCGCTTACACAACCGCCTATGCAACGACCTTCAATGGTTTTCCGCTACCACAAGTTGAATTTCTATAACTGTTTTCGCTTTGGATATAAATACCTGAAGTATAACGGGAGGATTATCCAATGGTTACAGTAACAAGTCTTGACCAATACAAGTCAAAAATTTCATTCGGTGGCGGTGATAACGACGCAGCCGTAATAGGTGGCGTGAATACTGCTCTATTGGGCAAAAACTGGACAGTTCATGACGCGCTTGCGAATACATCTGGCACACAAGCAGCCGCTTTCGGCTCTACTTTAGTTGGTGGTAACGCAAGTGGTCTTGCAAACGATGCTACAGTATATACAGCTACTATTACTGTAGATGGCGCTGCGACACCTATTTCCATCGCTGGTAATGCTGCCCAAACATTTACTACTTTGATCAATGAAATTAACACTGATCTTGCCGCCGCAGCCGTCGCATCTCTCCTTGGAAACACAATCCTCGTTACAAGCGCATCAACCGGTTTGACATCTACTATTTCCATGGTAGATGCACCAGTATTCGGAGTGTCTCTCCCGTTGTTCGCTTCCGTGTCTGGTTTTGCAAGATTCAATTCTCCAGTAAACGGTATTCTTGGAAAAACTTACACCACCGCTGTTGATGGTGGAGCCGCTTCTGGTTATCAAGAAGTAAACGTTGGTGGAGCTAAGGTTGCCGGCTCAGCCTCTGGCTTGACAAACACCGCCGCCGCTCTTTACAAAGCTACCATCACTGTAGATGGTGTTGCAACCCCAATTTCTATTGCTGGTAATGCTGCCCAAACATATGGCACCGTATTGTCAGAACTTAACACAGACTTGGGTGCTTCAGCCGTTGCATCTTTAATTAACGGTAACATAAGAGTAACCTCTGCAACTACTGGTGTTAATTCTACCATTGCAATTCTGGATACTCCAGCAACATTCGGATCACAAACAGTTAATGTTGGTGGTAACAAGACCGGAGCATCCGCAACTAACCTTGTAACTGATACGGCTGGTTTTGATACAGTCACTTTCACCGCTCCTCCAGTAGGTGGTGGTGCAACTGGTCTTGCGGTTGATACTTCGGGTTATCAAGTTGTAGATACTGGTGGTGGCCATGTGGGTGGAGATGCAACAGGTTTGACAAATGATGGAACAGATTATACCGCAGATGTTGTTATTGATAGTGTTACATATCCAGTTTCGGCAATTGGTAGTGCAAACCAAACATATACATTACTTTTGGGAACAATTAATGCAGCAATTGGTGCAAATGGTTTAGCTGCTATTGTTTCTGGAAACATTCGAGTTACTAGCTCTTCGACTGGTATAAGTTCAACTGTTGCTATTACAGATACTGGTGCAAATCATTTGTTCGCGTCATTGACTGGTTTTGTGGCAATTGATGCTGCTGTTGATGGAACGACAACCAACTATACCGCTACTATTACAATTGATGCCACTGGATATCCAGTGATTGCAAATGGTGAAACAAACCAAACGTTTACGCTATTGCTCGCCACGATTCAAGCAGCTATTGGTGCATTTGGTACGGTAGCAATCGTTGGTAGCACAATCAAAGTCACGAGTGCAACAACTGGTACAGGTTCAACAGTCGCTATTGTTGATACTGGTGCAAATCATCTATTTGATAATTTGATGAATTGGATGTCAACAGATGCTGGTACTCCTGGAACAACAACCGATTACACCGCTACGCTTACAATCAACGGTACTGGTTATCCGGTTACAGCCAATGGTCAAACAAACCAAACATACACTTTATTAATCGCTACGCTTCAAGCGGCGGTCGGCGTGAATGGTACAGTAGGATTGGTCGGCGGAAACGTCAAAGTAACAGCAGCAGGTACACCGGGCGTTGCCTCCATTGTAGCAATTACTGCTGGTACACTTTTTGCCGCCCCATTGAATGGTTTTGTTGCTGTTCTAGCAGCGGTAGACGGAACATCTCCTGTATTCGCTTCTCTAACAGGATATGTGGCAGTTAATACAGCGGTTGCCGGTGTGGGTGCTAGTACTTTTGGTGGTTATCAAAACGTCTTTGTTGCAGGTAATAAAATTGGTAGTAGCCTTACTGGTCTAAGTAATGAGACAGCCGGTCGCCAAGATGTTGTGTTTGTTTACCAAAAGGTAGCTTCAGATTTTACTGGTCTCGCAAATGATGCCACGGCATACACTGCGGATATAACAGTTGATGGTGTAGTTACTCCTATCTCAGTTGTTGGTTCTACCGCGCAAACATTCACCACATTACTTTCACAAATTAATACCGACTTAGGTATTGCAGCAACAGCAACATTGTTCAACGGAGTCCTTCGTGTAACAAGCGCAACAACTGGCGTTTCATCAACCGTTGAAATCGCTGATTCTGGTGCTCATCCACTATTCGCAAGCATTGCAAATTACTATTTGGTTGCTCCAGCAGTCGCAGGTACTGCTCAAGCATACACATTCCAGGTTCTATTCGACAATGGAGTTATCAACGGATATCAAGTTGTAAATGTTGGTGCTAATAAAGTTAGCTCCTCTCTAACTAATCTTGTTGGAGTTACAACTTATACAGCAACTGTTACAGTTGATGGTGTAGGTCATCCAGTTTCGATTTTGGGTTCAACCGCTCAAACGTATGGCGAATTGGTTGCTCAGATTGAAGCAGACCTAGCTAATACCGCAGTAGTTGGACTATCGGGTGGTAATATTCGTATCGAGTCTGTTTCAACGGGTTCAGTTTCAACTGTAGCAATAACTGCTGGTACTCTTTTTGCTGCTCCATTGAATGGATTTGTAGGATTGGTAGCAGCAATTCCAGGAGTAGTTATTGATGTTTCAGTAGCTGGCTCTGTATCTCAAACATACACTGCTCTACTAGCTGCAATTAATGTCGATTTGGGTGCTTCCGGAGTTGCGACATTGAATAACGGTAACGTGCGTATTACAAGTGCTACAACTGGTCCAACATCCGCAGTAGTCATTCGTAATGCTGGTACATTGTTTGCAACCGGAAGTGCGCTTACTGATTGTACCGGTCCTGGACCATCAGTCCCAGGCGCAGCAGTAACGCCAGTAACTAAGTACTACGTGGTTGCTACTGTCGAAGATGGTAAGTTCTCATATCAGCGTTGGACGACATGGGACGCTGGTCTACACACCGGTACCCTACCTGGACCATTGTTTGGTTTCAGCCGAAATCCACTTCATGCAGGCGCTATCTACATGTACTCCGATTACGATGTCAGCAATTTAGAGTCGTTAACCTTTGCGTAATAAGAAATAAAGCGGCGGAAGGAAGGGGATTTGGACCCCTGACACGATGTATGAGATCGTATGTCCAGCCCTTAACTGGATGCCTTAAACCAGGCTCAGCCATCCTTCCGTCCTTATTTATCGATGTCAAGAATCCAACCCGAGATGATTATCTTGACATTTCTCAAATAGAAGAGTAGAATCGCTAATCGTTGTGATTCTACTCTTTTTATTTGAGGATAATATGGAAACGCTTAGACTGTTTGGATTGAAACAAATTGGTGGATCGGAACTCCTAATTGCCGATCTTTTCTTCTCAAAGAAAGAAGCCGCCAAGAAAGAGCGCATTAAGCGCAATCAAAAAGACAAAGACGGGATTGAAATCCTTGATTTCGTTGTTACCCGTGGTCCGGACCATATGGATGGATTTTCCCGCCCATCAACCTACCGTACTGAACCTGGACGTAAGGGTGTTAAGCGTGGTACCAAATCCATGATGAAGGCGTTCGGAAAATGAAATTCATTTGTGTGATGAAACAAAACGGAGAGGGTTGTGATTACACAATCGGTTGTGGAATGAGATTTTTTACACTCAACGCGGAAACGCCCGAGGAAGCTACCGATAAAATAATCAAAAAGCTCGATTTTGAGGATTATGAATCTGGTAATTCTAATCCTGGATACCATTGTAAAGATGGTGAGCAGGAATTATCCATATGGCGGCTGTTTGAAATCAAAGCAGAATATAATTTGCTTGAATTGCTTCATCAATGGGAAGTAAATTTTAATGAAGCAGAAAACACAAGAAAGACAGCCAAAAAAGAAGCAGAAGATAGAGTGAAATACGAAGAACTAAAACGTAAGTTTGGCTAAAATGGGGTCTGTAGCTTAAAGAAGAAGCGGCGTGCTCATAACACGAGGAGTGTTGGTTTGAGTCCAACCGGACCCACCAAGGAGAAATATATGGAATATAATATCGTACCAGACTATAACATCAAATACGAAAGGCGTATTTCTCGCTTTTGGGGATTTGATATCGATAAGGTTGAAAAACTTAAGAATGCTAAATTCGTTTGTGAAGTTGCCATTCGTACGCGAGGCGGAAGCTGGTCTGATAATCCTGTTGCTATCTTTTGGCAAGAAACGCCACCAGATTTGACCTACAGCAATTATTTCGGTTTGTTGGAGCAGATGGGTAGTCTGTATATCACAAGTGGTCAGGAAGCCGTAGAAGACGGCTTGACGGGTATTGTTGCAGCCAATGGTGACGTAGTGTATAGTGCATATCGTCATGATTTTCGTTACAGCCCGGATAAAACTGTATGGATTGATGGAGGGCGAGACTATGTTCGCTGTAGTGGTGCTGCTGCTGGTTTCGTCACTCTGAAGTTTGTTAAAGACAAACTAGTTGTAGATGGAATAGTAAATAGTGATTTGCAGTAACTAACCTAGAAGGAGTCGTAGAAATAAAATGATTAACCCTAATGATCCAATTGACGTAGATGTTTTTGATGAAACAGACCACGCTCAATTGTTTGACCTAAATTGGACCGCAAAATCCATAGAAGACGTTAGAAATCTTGTTAAAACTAACACAATGTCACCGATAGAAATTGCCGTTCTGATAGCAAATAGTCCAGTTTTATGTGAAGAATGTGATGATCCAATTGATGACCGCCGAAGGCACTTAGAACCAGGAACAAAGCATTGTACCGATTGTCGCGAATTTTTAGATAAGAAAACACGGTTGACAGGAATAACGCATTAAGCTATACTGCTTGCCCCGTAAGTGAATAAAGAAAAGGTTAAGGAAATGTTTAAGGTTGTAGAACATCTACGTCCATATGCTCTAGTGTTAGTCGGTCTTCCTGGGACTGGCAAGTCTACTTTTGTCTCTCAACTCCCCCCACATTTCGTTGTTTTGTCTACTGACAACGTTATGGAGCGTCTGGCTAAGGAATTGGAAGTATCTTATAACGAAGCCTTCAATCTTGTTGGTTGGGAAGCGGCTGAACATCAGTATTACGAAGAATTTGCCGCTGCCACTGCGGCAGGTAAGGATATCGTTATCGATCAGACCAATGTGAGTATAAAGGTTCGTCGTCGTAAACTCTCACGTATTCCGGCTCACTACCACAAAGTAGCGGTTATCTTCACTCTTCCGGAAGATGTCCTGGCGGAACGGCTCACTGTGCGTGAAGCAAAGACCGGCAAGAAGATTCCACCACATATCATGGCGGATATGATCGAACGTTGGGAAGATCCAACCAAGGCAGAGGGCTTTGATAACATTGTTATTTTTAAAGATTAAAAAGAAAATATTATAAATACTCCCATAACCCAAATTTCGGGAGTTTAAAAAATGATCAAAGCCATTCTTTCTTGTTTCGAAACAAGAATGAGAACATTTATAACCTTAATTTCGTTGATCACTGGATTGTTTGGAATTATTAGTGGTCTTTATTCCGCCGCCTCGTGGGCGGATTCTCGTTATGCTCATGCTGCTGATGTCAATAGGCGATTGGATGGTATACAACGGGATAGTCTAATAATCCGCCGCCAACAACTAGACGATAAAATCTTCGAACTAAAACTCCAAAAACCGAAAACAGACGCGGTGCAAGCTTTGATCGAACGCTACACAAACCAAATGCAGGCACTTGACGAGCAAATTACTAATATGATAGACTCACAGAACGCTAGCAATAAACCAAATCGCTAAGCAAGTTCTGGAGGTTTTATGCCGATTCGAGAATATAAATGCTCAGATTGTGCCCACCGTTTCGAAACAATTCAAAAACTCAGTGATCCCGTCTTGACAAACTGCCCTAAATGCGGGCATGATACGTTACTCAAACTGATATCTGCTGCGGGTTTTCAATTGAAAGGTACGGGTTGGTATAGCACTGATTTTAAAACACCTACTACTCTTCCTACTGTCGATACTACAACAATCGTTGATAAACCACCCACACTAACATGATACAACTTTACACTATCCATAAGTTTATAAGAAACAAACTATTTAAAGCGCCATATAATTCTTTGTCGGTAGAAGAGACGAAATATTATTCAATTCATCCAGTTGAATTGTATTATGAGTGTGTACGATTGGCACAGCTTCATTTATCTGAAATTCATGCCGCCAATCCAAGCACCAAATATTCATTATTGCTTGATAGATATACTGTCGTCTTTCGTCCAGTTGATAGTATAGAAAACGTAAGTAATTATCCAGGACTTGAACTCTTGGACGACGGTGATGAAAGATATGCTGTCGCTTGGTTGGTTGTTCCGGTTTTAAACAACGAAGAAATAAATGAAGAAGTCCCTTGACTTTTAGTTTCGGACTATATATACTGTACAGACGTTGTTAATTCCGTTTGAATTAACTGGTGGAGGCGGTCTGGAAACCAGACGCCCTTTTGGAGATTAAAATGTTTACAGCAACTCAGACAAAGCGTATTGCGAATGTGGTCGATAATCAAAGACCACAGGGGTTTTTCGTGTCTAAGTAAGCTGAAACTAAGCAAGCAAACATGAAAAGCCCTAGAGATAGGGCTTTTTTATTTGTATGTTTTTGTTGACTGCTCTTTAAAAATTTGGTAGCATATATAAGCTTTACTATCCAGTTTGTAGGATGGGTAAGTGTTGTCACCGGCTAGTGGATAACCCTCGGGTCTTACGGTTAGCGTTGTGTTAACTGTTCACTAAAAGGAGATTATCATGAACACATTTTACGGAAATTGGGGATGTAAAGAGGACGTTGCTGGCGATTTTGCTGTTGATATGAAGGCTTTGCGAGGAGTGAAGATTCTGTTCGCTTGGTATAGCTATGAAGACTATTCTGGTTCGGCATTCGTGTTGTTTCAGAAGGGACGAAAGTTGTATGAAGTGCATGGAGGGCATTGCTCTTGTAATGGTCTGGAAGGTCAATGGGAACCGACAGTAGTTTCAACCGCTGAGTTGTTGTATCGTTTAGAGAATGGGGAGTGTTACTATTTTCCGAGCGATCACAAGGACGAAATGGTTGCATTTTTGAAGGGAGGAATGAAAAGCAATCGTCAGTAGTAACATGGTTTTGCTAGTTGTACCGGTACAAGAACAACTAGCATTTTGGTCCCTTGATGTAATGGTAACGTGCTTCGTTTACACCGAAGATTCAACAGTTCGATTCTGTTAGGGACTACCAACTATTCCCGATTAGTATAATGGCAACACGCGCGCCTTGTAAGCTTGAAATGAGGGTTCGATTCCTTCATCGGGAACCAAATTTAAGGAGGATGTCATGGATCAGTCAGAAGATTTGGATTTATTTAGCGTAATGAAAATGGACCCACCTACAGGTCAAATCTTCAAGCTGAAATTGGTTGAAAGATTTGGTAATGTAAAAACTGAGGAGGATGCTATGACACCGCTAAACGCAAATGGAAACGACACTACGGTCTCCGAGTAATAGGAAAAACCGAAGATGATAAGGATGTAGTGTTCGGAAGTGATGTTTTTAATCTCTGTGATTCACAGGGGATGCCATTAGATTCAGTTCTAGATCGGCTAAAAGAAGATGAGAAGCTAGTAAGCTGGTGTGATTATTTCGAAGCTGGAGTTGATCATGGCTGGAAATGGGACCGAATCTTCAGCATGATTGAATATTCTCTGGACGACATTTATGGAAGAGAGTATTCTGGAGAAGTGTTAAAGAGATTGAGGGTTTATATAAGAGGAAAATTAAATGTATGAAATCATTTTTATGGGAGTTGTTTTTGTGATAGGATGTGTTTTTGTGTTTTACCCGCGACATCCGAAAGGCGATTCAAGACGTAATTTAGAGTTTTTAGTAATTAATAGTTTCTTTAAGAGACCAAAAGCGGCTGAGAAAAATTTAGATAAATTTGTTCGACAAAGACTTGAACAAATTTTGAAAGATGAAACGGATTGAAGTTTTACGTGGTCAGGAGAGTAAACGGAGAATGGGCACCGAAAAGCCTTTGAAGCTTAGTAGGAGATACCTCACCCGCCACATTTTTGGGACCGTAGTTCAGTGGTAGAATGCTACAATGACACTGTAGAGGTCGAAAGTCCGATTCTTTCCGGTCCTACCAATTTGGAGAATAGTAATGATTTTAACGTTTAAGTGTAGAAATTGTGGTTCGGATATAACCACAAAAGATTTCAAAGATAAAGTTGCAGAGGCTTGCGATTCTTGTGGTATTATTTGGGAAGCTAAACCAGATGGAACGGTTGAATTAGAACTGACGCAATTAGTTGGTGGTAAGTTCGGAGAAGATGGCGTGTGTGATAAGAGTTTACGCTGGAGTGTGTTTCCAGAAATACTACGGAAAGCTGTGTTGAAAGATGTGCGTGAAGAATTTTATGAAAAAGAAGTTCAGGTAATGGAAAAAGAAGATGCCTGGATGCGTAAGTAGTACAATGGGAGTGTCGTATAACGGCTCATTACATTCGGCTCTTAACCGATAAAATTAGGGTTCAATTCCCTACGCTCCTACCAAATTTGGGACAATAGTTCAAAAGTAGAACGGTAATCTCGGCGTTCATAGACGTGTGATATTAGTCCAGACAGATACGGGTGAGAGTCCTGTTTGTTCCACCAAAGTTTAACTCCTGTCTGATGGACAGCATTTAGGTTGCGAGCCTAAATTGGGTCGGTTCGATCCCGACACAGGGGTCCAATTTTTAAGGAAAGACAATGAATAAAGTGAAAATAGTGAAAGGCGAAAATTGGATTTTTTTGAACAATAAAGACACTGGATATGTTTTTTGTGGTGTTGAGGATGAATTTCCATCAGGATTAATTTTGGATTTAGCTTGGGCGCTTAAAGAGGAGCTAAAGAATGATAGGAGATTTTCAGAAGACGAAAAAGAAGCAATCCTCGATGAAGTAGAAAAACATGCTAGCATGATTATAGAAATGGCTTCTTAGCTCATCGGTAGAGCGTCGTCTTGATAAGGCGGGGGCGGAAGGTTCGATTCCTTCAGGAGCTACCAGTTAACGGAGAGAAACATGACAGAGGAACCTAGTATTTTTATTGATATTGTTGCGGAACCTACAAAATCGATTGTTTTGAAAAAGAATGGACCGGATTGGTTTACTCTTTGGGTTTGGGATATTGATCCAACCAAACCGACTTGCTGGTGCGAAGGCGATTCGTATCACTTCAACGCAGAAATGGTTCAAGAAATTCAAATCTCGAAAAAAGATTCGCTTGACAAGTTAGGTGTAAAGTAGTACATTACGCCCCTACCAAGGGATGGAGGCAGAACTTCTAATTCAGCCGTTGCAGGTCCGAATCCTGCTGGGGGTGCCATTTTAAGGAGAGAAAAGATGTTTGTGAAACGATCCGTTACTTGGGAAGCTTTTGATAGAGATTGGTGTCCCACTTGTGTGAAGAAAGTTGTGATGAAACATATTCAGACAAACTTGCCGGGTATCGCTGCACAACAGTGTCCCGAATGTAAAACTGGTTATCAGGCAAACTACCTCGAAGACGGAGAGGATTTGTTGGATGTGCCCGAACATTTGAAATTCGAAGAGGTCTAAGGGAATATATGAGAACAAAGAAAACATATGCGTTAGATTTAGTGGATGATATTATTTCCGATTATTTTTACTATAACCGAAAAGACGATGATGTGTTGGGTCGAAATGATATGAAAGCGTTAATTGAAAGCGGCGAATTAACGGCTGATGAAATCGTTGAAAGGTTTCGTGAAGGTATTAATGATGCTATGGCAAATTTCAATTTGCTGAAGTGAGAAGACTAAATGAGTACTCTGGAATTTTGGGAAATTTTGGTTCCAACGACTCGTCCTGACGGGAGACCGATCAAGGTTCGTTACCACAAAGTTTGGGATAAAATGATCAATGGCATTGCCGGTGGTTGTACAGTGTTGAAACCAACCAAAGGCAAGTGGGTTGCTCCTGATGGGGCAATATTTGAAGAAAGAATGATTCCGATCAGGATCGGATGTACAAAAGAACAGATTGACATCATCATCGATTTGACCTTAGAATACTATGACCAGAAGGCGGTTATTGCATATAGAATCAGTAACGAAGTCATTCTGAGACATAGGAGCAGTCATGGTAAAGAGCGAATTGATCAAAAGATTGGAGCAGCTAATAAAGCAGTGGAGAGAACCGACAGGTTGGATTGCACTGACGGGCTTGCACAACACCAGCAACGAGATGAAGGAATATCTCAGGGGTAAGGAAGCGGCTGCTGAAGATTGTTCTAGAGATTTGCAGGATGTGATTGATGAAGCAAAAGACTGAACTCAGACTTTTGCAAGCGAATCTATGTGTCGATTTAGAAGGTAGAAAATGAATAATAAATTACCAATTTTTTGTATCTTTTAATGCGAGACTACTTGCCAACTGGTGTGGTCTGTAGTATAATCGCCGAAGTTGAAAAAGTAAAAGGTGAGCCAGAGTTCACTAACAAAGAACTTGCTGAGATGGCTCAGCGATATAGTAAAGAGATAGACAATTCCACGGTACTCTAATGGTAATGAGGACGCACTGTTAATGCGTTGCAATCCGTCTTGAACGGTATGGAGGTTCGAGTCCTCCCTGTGGAGCCAAAGCACACTAAAGAGAGCATGGTTCAATTCCATGCCAATGACCATAAGCCTACGGGTAGCTGGTAGGAAGCATATTGGTGGATGCGACTTAGTGTAAGAATAATGCCGGAACACTACCGGTATGTAGGTATATGGATTCGGCGCCGAGATCTAAGTACTGAAAAACAAATTGTGGGCGGTTTCTGGTTCCCTCCCAGCCCAAAACCAGAACAATTTAATAAGGAGATACAATGAAAAACGTAGTTTATACTGAAAAAGAATGGATCAAAAGATGGAATGAGCTTGTTTTAAGTTCCAGTGAAATATTCTATCCAGCAGTAGTAGACGCCCCCGAAAAAATGGAAGGTGCAATGTTCGTTGGAAATGTGGATCAAAAGACCAACATATTTGTTAAAAAATAGCATGAATGGAGAAGATAATGATATCAGGTAAAGAGTGGGATGATGTAAACACGTTGTTATCTTTTTTGCGGTCTTCAAATGTTGTGAATCTTGTTGATGAATACTACAAGCAATACAACAACGAGGCTCCTGCCATGTTACTATCTGATCAGATGGCGATAGTTCAGCGTGATTTGAATGCTGGAAGTAGAAATTAAATGGAAGAAATTAAAGTAGGTGATGCGTTTTTGGATTGTTGTTACCGTCCAGTGAGATGCACAACGATTGATGAAGAAGAGATTGAAGGTATTTCAATACTCGATGGAACTGAATGTTCTTGCAGCATAGCATATTGTGTAGTCAGTAAGATTAACGAGGAAGAAGTTCTGGCAACAGTAGCAGCTTTCGAAAAGGATGGAGAACGAGGTTTGATGCGACTTCGTGGTTGGACCGAAGAAAGCATTGACAACTTTATGAAGGAATGGCGCTAATGGCAACAATTAAACAACGTATTCCAAATTGGGCAGATATACCAGCGAAAACCTCAGAGTTTAACTCTTTGGAAGAATTGCTAAAAATAGATTTTGTGGAGCATTTCAAAGGTCTAAATAATTTTTATAGATATAGTATATCCAAAGAAGTTTATCAATTTCATAAATCATCTTTCTTGATGTGTGAATTGGACGAAGGAAAAAAGTGGTGGGTGGTCGGTTTTCTTGATGATGCCGACGAATTGGTTTTGAAGCTTCCTAAATGGGAGCCAATTAACGAACAGGAGAGTAAAATGACATAGGTACCAGAGCAATTTGAAGACGCAATTATCGTGATTCACTACAACAAGGCTCATAATCAGGATCAAAACATCCCGCCTTGGGTGGTGAAAGTGAAAGGTGAAAGCTACTATGTGTGGCACTTCACTGTGGAACCGGGAGTTGGATTTTCGTCTAAGGAAACACCGGCTAATCCCCACACTAAAGCATCTCTCAAATTTAAAGGGAATCTACGCTTTGAAGAAAATGAAGGTAAGTTAGAGGCGGTGATTTATGATGGGAAAACTGAAGGAAATCATCCTTCATGGTTGAATAAGGAAAAGAAATGACATTAGATAATGTAATGTGGATTGTATCGGCTTTGTACATAGGCGGATTGGTATTAATGCTATACACGAAGCGGGGTCGTAGAATACTTAATAGATTAATTATTAAAGACGAGAAAGAGGGTTAATATGGAACTATTGTATGATGGAACGCTGAATAGACTTACGATTGAAAGCGTAAAAACCAGTATGGCAACTAACTCTTGTCCAGTAGAAGTTGATGTTGAAACTAATAAGTTTTGGGAAGCGTTTCAACCGTTTAGCAAGACAATCATGCGTCAGATTCGAGAAGTTTTGGAATACGGTGATGGTAGTCCTCGTATCTATAATGGTCCGAGTTATATAACATCACACAAGAATGATGAAGAAACAGTTTATTTTATTTTCTTTCGATTTGAAAGTGATAGGGATGCTTTTAAGGAACATTTCAAGCATCTGAAAATGAATTGTTCGCCGTTCAAAACGGTGATTAAATAAGAGACAATTCTGTTGTAGTTTAGAGGAAAGGAATTAGTAGTTAGTTGTCAAGATCAGGATATACATTGTTGAGCGAAATATTGGTAACATCGCATTGGGCTTCCCAAAAAAACGTTGAGCCAGGGGTGGCGCCTGGACAGACCAGTATAGTACCAATAGACTTTTGAGACCTGTGAGCGACTAGCGAAGAACCGAGTACGTGGAAGAACACTGGCACCCAGCACAATGCGATTAGAGCCAGCGACGGTGTGTTCGAAGCCACCCAACAGAGCCAATTTGGAGGTAGTATGGAAAATAATAAAAAATATCATTTGTTTTGGAACGGACCATTTAGTAACTGGTACCCATCCAATATCATAGTTGAAGGGGTTGCGTACAACTGCACCGAGCAACATATGATGGCTGAAAAAGCAAAGATGTTCGGTGATAAGGAAATGTATCAACGAATAATGATGTCCAACAGTCCAGCCGATCAAAAGGCGTATGGAAAGAAGGTTAAGGACTTTAATAAGATCGTATGGGAGACTTCTGCTAGAGATATTGTCTACAAAGGCAATCTATGTAAGTTTACCCAACATGCTGACCTCAAGGAATATATCCTCGGAACTGGTGACGACGTGATTGTAGAAGCCAGCCCATATGACGTGATTTGGGGAATTGGTCTTTATGAAACTGATAAACGTTGTTTAGATCCGAAGCAATGGAAGGGATTGAACTGGTTGGGTGAAGTGCTCATGCGCGTGCGTGATTGGATTAAAAAAGAACAAAATGGAGAAATAATAAATGTTAACAGTTGAATACTATCTTCCTGATGGAAGTTTCTTTTACGTAGATAAGATTACGGGACACGTCCCACAGAAGGGTGACAAGGTTGTTCATCCGTTTTCTCAACAAGCATTTTTTGTGAGAGAAGTTCCTGAGTTTTGGGTTGCAAGGCAGATGGTTAAGATTCAAATGAGCCAGCAAGCCAATGACCCAATGAATATGTAACAATTGCCTCATGGTGTAATGGAAACATGTTTCGCTTTGAACGAAAAGTCCTCGGTTCGATTCCGAGTGGGGTTGCCAATTTATAGGATTTGAAAAGACAACACGTGTCTTGCTACATCCTTCGAAGTATGGTCCAGGACGAATTGATGTTTGGCGCATCGCAATTGAAGCGGTAGTGCGTCGAGCGATCCTCCGGTTTGACCATTCAACATATTTAGAGTAACATGAAGGTCATGACTTGCGACAGCGTCGATGATCTTTAGAAAGCCTTCTATCCCGGCGTGTTCAACGATTAGTAGGATAGACTTACCAGCAAGATCGAGAAGGACAGTAAGAACCTGCATGGTGAATTTTGAGGTTTGATCTTCGTCTAGGAAAGCGCTTTTAACATGAACGAAGAATTTATCCGCACTATGGGGCGGGAGAATGTTGAGATCGAAATTTGACGGCTTAGGCGTTTCCATGTATAATGTCCTCCAATATGTGATATTTATCTAGAGGAATTTTATGTGGATTAAGGTTTGGCAACGGTGGGCGCACGGAGAATACAAGGAATCTTGTACCTATCATGAGGTTGAGGCTGATACTGACATCGAAAATGTTCTCGATTTTAAGAACCAAGCGAACGAATGGTCAGATAAGTATCGTGGATCATTTTACGAAGTCATTCAGTCACCACCAGAAAAATGGTTGAAAGTAGAGATTGAAAAACTCATTTTGATTGAAGAGAGTGCAATTAAGAAATCAAAGAGATACATAGAGTTGTTAGAGAAAATTTAATTATACCGTCATAGTGTAGTGGTCTGCACGTGAGATTGTCAATCTTAAAGTCGGGGATCATTCCCCCGTGGCGGTGCCAAATTTAGGAGAAGAGAATGGATGATTTATTGTTTGTTTTGTATCGCATGCGCGGAGTTATTTCCTACGAAGAATTGAAAAATATGCCTGATGATGAAAGGCGAACTTTGGTGAGTTTCGTGAGGGAATATGGAAGAATTTAAAATGTTTGCGCTTAAACTGGGCGAAGAAGTAACAATACGAATTTTGGATGTTCGGTACTTTGTACATAAGATTAAACCGATACTAACTCAACATTCAGCCGGAACACTTCCTGGGTGCCCGTTGTGCGAAGCTGGATATCCAGTAAGGATCAGATAAAAATGACGTTTAAGATAAAAACATACAAAGAAGCTTGTGACGCTCTTGATACATCAAAGAGATCTTTTACTTTGCCAGTATATGATCATGTTAATGATGAGTGGTTAGTTGGTGAAGAAGATGTGAAACAAGAATGGAAAGATAAAAATTTGGGGCTGTAATTCAATGGTAGAATGCCCGTCTGTCCAACGGAGAACGAGGGTTCGATTCCCTTTAGTCCCGCCAGATTTAGGAGGAAATATGGAATTAAAAAATCAAATTTTAAAAATTGCCGATGTTGCACAACGCAACGGTCATGTCTACACACAAGATGCATTGGAGAAAGCTGTAGATAATGCTCAAGAACGGATCAAGAACCAAGATGGTATCTTGGGTGTACTTGGTGAACCTAGAAATGAAGGTTCAATCGACATAGCAGAAATCAGTCATGCCATTACCAATATCAGAATGGACGGTGACAAAATGGTTGCTGACTTCAAAATTTTGAGTACTCCAAAGGGAAACATATTAAGGCAATTGTTGGAAGCTGGTATTACTCCGCAATTTAGCGTTTCAGGTTTTGGTACTGTTGCTGAAGATGGTACGGTAAGTGATTTTGAATTGGTCACGGTCTATGCTAAATACCATGCGTAACAATTCTCCTGTAGTTCAGTGGTAGAACGGCTGACTGTTAATCAGCGTGTCGGAGGTTCGATCCCTTCCTGGAGAGCCAACTAAGGAGCTATGTATGTCTATCAGAGTTAGAATAGTCGATGATGAAGTCCTGGAAAGTATTAGTCCAGAAAACCTCAGTGCTCATTTACATCGCACTGGTTGGATTCTTGGTGGCGTTAGTAGTTACGGAACGTATTTTTATAAAGATGAATATGAAATAATGGTAGCAGAAAGATCGGCTCGTGATTTTAAAAATTTGATGTATATGATGTTTCAAGTTTTAGAAGAAGTTGAAGACCGATCACAATTAGATATTTGGGAAGATTTAAAATGAAAACAGCCAAAATGAGAATTACGGTAGAAGCTTTGTCGGATTTTCTCAAGATTAGCGGTCTCAACATTTGGGTGACCGGTGGAAAAATGACAGAAGATCAAGATGATGTTATGGAATTGACGCTAGCTGGTTCCGGTTTACCGGAAGAGTGTGCTACCGATCCTAACAAGTTCATAATGATTTCAGTAACTGTGAATATCTTAGAATTCGACGGAACAGATGTTGGTGCAAAAATAACTCACGCAGATAACATTGATCTTTCGAAAGGATATTTGATTATCCCAGTAAAAAATGCTATATTGTATGGAGTAAGAGATAACGCATATTCGATGTAATGTTGAGAGGTTATATGAACGCAAAAGAAGCAGCAGCAAAAGTCAGGAAATTAGAAGCAAAAGAAAGAGCAGAGGCTGCTGTGGTGGAGAAAGCTAGAGTAACGCGTGAAAAAAGTAGAGTATCCAATGCTTCGCGGTCTGCTAAAAAGTGGTTTGAAGGAAGCGTGACGGAAGCGATTACAAAAGCAGTTGAAGATAAATGCCGACAAACTGTAATACCAGTTTATCCGAATTCAGAGGGCGGAAAAGCTGAAATACGAGCATTGCAAAAAATATTGCGTGCTAATGGATATACTGTTTCTGATGAAGCGTCTTATAGCGAAGATATAGGACATGATCCTGATTGGGGTCATTACGATCATTCGTATCATTATTTAACAGCGTCGTGGTAAAATAGGGGTGTGGTGTAATGGTAGCAAGGCTGGCTCTGAACCAGTAGGCGAGGGTTCGATTCCTTCCACCCCTGCCAAAAGTAGTTGATTTTTCCTAAGACAAGGTGTATAGTACGAAACGCTTTGTTCAAAACTTAGGAGAGAAACTTGAAAAATTTATTGCTTGTAGTTGGATTGCTTTTCCCGATGTTCGTAAATGCGGCTGACGGCGATGTCTATATCATGTTCGGTGGACTCACCGGATTGGGTGAAAAGACATATGCTTATCAGGCTGGTTTCGACAGGAATGTTTCAGAAAATTTCTCGATTGGTGCTACGTATTACAACGAAGGACACCTACCGAACGACCATCGAGATGGTCTCTCAGTTCAAGGTTGGTATGGTCTCAAGTTGTCTCATGATCTTGCTTTAAAGCTTGGTATTGGTCCGTACCTAAGCATGGACGGTAACTACAGCGGCACAGAAGTCAATCAAAAGGGTTACGGTATTCTGTCTTCGGTAGCTTTAAAGTGGTATCCGACTAGTTCTTCCTGGTATCTCAGAGCACAATACAACAACGTGCTTCTGGTTAATGGATACGGTTCAAATGCCGTGCTGTTGGGTATCGGAACCGATTACGAGAAGCGTAAAGCCAGTCTAGTACCAGATACTGAATTTGGTGTTTGGGGTGGTATCTCTAGAACAACGAACGCGAATACGAATAACGGTCTGGCTTTTCAGATCGAAGGTAAGCGCCCGATCAATGACTACTTGTCATACTCGGTTGCGTATCTTGACGAAGGTAATAATGGCAGCACAAACAGACAAGGTATTATGGGTCAGCTTTGGTTGGAAGGACATTCCGAGAAGTGGAATTATGGTGCCGGTTTTGGACCGTATCTAGCTTACGATAAGATGCAATCCGGTCCGAATCTTTTGGCTGCTGGTAGCTTCAGATTAACAAGAAATGTAACAAAGAGCACTCAACTTGGATTTACATATAACCGGGTAGTCTCGACATATAACCGAGACGCGGATGTATATTTGTTTGGTGGCTCAGTAAAATTTTAACAATATTGCCTCATAGTTTAACGGAAGAACAACACCCTTTGAAGGTGTCTGTCTTGGTTCGATTCCAGGTGGGGTAGCCAAAGGAAAATTTATGTTTTGGGTATTACAGAAAAATCTTTACAATGAAGATGCTTTTGAGGAGCTTCTTCGTCAATTGGAGTTGCAAAACACTTCCTATCAAGTCGTCAGCATAATTCCATTCGCTCATGAAATGGAGCCAGATGTTAATCCCGAAGGTCATGTTATGACTCTTGGTGCTACATCAATGGCTAAAATTTCGAAAAAGAAAGGATGGTTTCCAGGATACTTTGATGAAAATCTTCAGTATTCCTACCTTCTATATGCTTACCAAAAGCATATGCTAAACGCAGAAAGCGTTATTTACCCATTGCGTGAGCTTCCGAAGCTTTGGGATGAATTCTTCATCCGCCCGAACAATGATAATAAACAGTTTGCTGGATCGACCATGACTTGGGAGTATTTTGAAACATGGCGTCAAAATCTTATTGCCTTGGATGGTGAAAGTTCATTGACAACTATGACGGCTGATGATTTAGTTGTGATGGCACCGCTTCAGGACATTTACGCTGAATATCGTTTCTATGTAGTCGATGGAAAAGTTATCACCGGGTCTATATACAAGCGTTCTAATAGGGTGTACTATGTAAATATAACGGAATATTCGGACCCTGAGTTGTGGCAGTTCGCTCAAAAGATGGTTAATTTGTGGAGTCCGAATCGTGCGTTTGCGCTGGATGTTGCGTTGACTGAGAACGGCTATCATGTCCTTGAGATCAATGCTATCAACTCCGCTGGGTTTTACGCTTGTGACATGGGGAAGTTCATAAATGCGATCAATGGGATGGAATTCAACTAAATATTCCTTATCCTCAAGGAGATTAGTATGAAACTAGATGAAATTTGGAATTCTCACCCAAGACGCGGTTTCTCAGAAACATTTGATGTTGATCACATAGCATTGGATTATGAATCTTTGGAGGATGATCCTCCTAACAGTCACAATATTAAAGCCTGGATGCCTGACATGCGTAACCGTCCAGACTATGCTGCCAAGTTTGAATACGAATATACACCCGCAGAGCGCGGATCACGTGAACGCGGTGGACTGCAATTGGAACCTGATTATGCGGCTGGTGTAGATATCACCGGAGCACAGATTTACGATCCGCGTGTTAAACAGTGGATCGCGGTTGATCCGGAACTTTATTTTAGCAAGCATGCGCTTGAAAAAATAAGTCATGATGTCATGGATAGTTTGGAATACGCTCCTCCAGAGCGCGAGGATCGATACGAAGACGATTATTAATAGGGGGTTTTATGTCTCGACTGCTGCTTGCTTTGATTTTGTTGGCTTCGACTACGTGTTTTAGCGCTTCTTCGGCTAATCTTTTGATTGACAAAAATTGTAAAATTTGGGGTGAGATTGCAAAGACGGTGATGCAGGGGAAGCGCGGAGGGCTTACAAAGGATCAGATTTTAGGCGATCTTTCAAACGGTTTAACTGGGCAAAAAATTAAGAAGGAAATCGTTGATTCTGTCCTATTGAATATGGGATTGTTGTACGATCAACAGCCGAAATGGAGAGAACCACAAGAAATGTATGACGCGACATATCTAGCCTGCTGGGCGCAAGCATATACAAAGCAAGGTCGATAATCATGAAAAATGTCTTGCTAACTTTGTTTCTTTTGGGTATAGTATCGGTCTGCTTCGCTGATGGGGGCGAAGTAAACGAAAGAGAATTTCAATGTTCCAAGATGGGACATTTAGCCAAGCAGATCGTAATCGACCGAGATGCTGGAACCCCAAAAGAAGAAATGATTGCTGAATTCACTGCACTTTATGATCAGATGTATGGTGAAAGTGATTTAAAAACAAAGTTATTGGAATATGTCGGTATCGTGTATGATGACAAGGAGGATAAGACTCCGAGCGCTGCCTATGCAACGCAATATACACGCTGTTTGACAAAAGGTTATTTTGAATATTAAGGATTTGGTTAGCCAGATGATCGCTGTGAGAGTAATCTCATAGAAGAAAGTCGGGACTGCACTGGCACAGCTTAGGAGTTAATGGCTCCCCACGGTAACGTGAGTGACGGCAACAGAGACGAGTCCGCATAAATAACATTTATGTGGGGTGAAACGGGCGACAGCGTAGGTGCAGCAACTATAGACAGGGGGTGTTGATAGTGCCAGGGAGCCTCCGGGTAATAGGCAAAGATTTTAATGGCGACATTGAAACGAGACGAATGATCATCCTCGATAGAATCCCGCTTACGTCTAACCAAAAGGATTTTAAATGAAACTAAGAGAATTAGAAGAAGCAAAAGACCAAATGGCTTTGATTGTCGATTGGATAGCTCAGCGTATCGTTCGAGAAGCTCAACAAGAAGCAGCCGTTGCTCAAGAAGTTAAAGGTATCGCTGCTGATAGTGCTATGCTTCATAAAGAAGCAAAAATGAAGTTGAAAGATTTGATGGATCGGGTTGATACTGAGATATATCACCTTATCTTCAAATGAGAGAATGTTGGGTCTGCTCCGAGCCCATTTTTGAATGTATGGGATTTGTAGCAGCCGGTGATTTGAATGATTTTTTGGAAGGTAAACGAACGTCGGTTCGTGAAACTTGTGGTGGTTGTATTTTACGTTGTATGTATGCGGAAGAGATGGGTTTACCCCGACCATTTCCGTATCCAAATGAAATGCCTTCTTAGTTAAATGGATATAACACAAAACTACGAATTTTGAATTACGGGTTCGATTCCTGTAGAGGGTGCCACTTTTAGTTGCTTTTCCGTCCTTTTTATGCTAGGCTAACTCCAAACAGGAGAAGTCTATGCTTTTCAATATCTGTCTTTTCGGCTACGGTCTAATTGGTCGCACAATCAACGCATATCTACGCGATCTTCATATCTACAATGTCGATGTCTTCGATAAAAATAAAGTCAATTTAAACAAGAAAGGTAAGCCGATAAATCTTGATAATGCGGACGATGTAACCAAGCTACTTAGGGATTACGATGCGGTAATTGCTGCAACACCATATCAAGTAAACGAATTTATTGCTCATTGTGCTGGTGTTGCTGGTATACCATACTTCGATTTAACTGAAGATGTTGCCACCACAAAAGCCATCACAGCTATGCGAATCGATTACGGTTCTACTTTCATTCCTCAATGTGGTCTAGCTCCAGGAGCTATTGGTATTATCACTCGTGACCTTATAAGAGGTTTCGAGGAAATCGATGAAATCAAGATGCGGGTAGGAGCGCTTCCAATCACAACCAGCAACCAAATGAAGTATTATCTCTCATGGTCGTCTGAGGGTTTAGTGAATGAATATTATGAGCCGTGCCCAGCCATCATAAACGGGCGCTACGAGCTTTTAGACCCGCTGGAAGGTTACGAGACATTGTTGCTCGATGGCTGCGAATACGAGGCATTTAACACGTCCGGAGGCATTGGTGAATGGGCTAATGATATTCGAATCGCTGGTCCAATTAAGAAGTTGACATACAAAACTATCCGTTACAAAGGACACCGCGATCAAATTCTATTCCTGAAAGAAGACTTGGGTCTTTCTAAAGAGAGAATGACTGACATTTTCAATGCTCAGGTTCCGCACAATGAAAATGATGTAGTTCTGATCTTTTCCGAGGTTATCGGTAGAAACGATGGGACACGCATCCGCAAGAGCTATTTCAAAAAGATTTACGGTGATAAAGGTATTTCTGCTATTCAGAAGACAACTGCTGCCGGCATCGTATCGGTGGTTCAGAATTTCTTTAGCTTAAGGAACTCAAAACGAGCCTTTGAATCCAATGAGGGATTGGATTACACGGATTTCATTACAAACAAATACGGAGCAATCTTCGCCTAATAAATAGCAATTGACAATTAAAGGAATCATATATGATAAATGTAGAGATTAAAAATAACAAAGTATTTTTGAATGGTGAAGCAACTATAATCGAGTGGACAGACAATATAAAAGAACTCGAAGTATTTCATGATATACAATTAAATGATGAAGTTGTTGAAATGTTTAAATATGTGTTAACTGATTGTTCTTACACACCAGAAGAAAATGAAGCGATTTTAACGGCTATATCAGAATATTTTAAATCTAATAAATTATCGGATTTAGAAAAAGATAAAATCCGAGAAGCCATACAAAAAGAATTTGATAATTTAGTCATTCGAGATTGACAACAAACGAAACCCGTGATATATAATGAGATACCATTACAAAAATAGAACTGCTGCGCACGTCATGGAACAAATCATTGACGAAGCATGGACGCAATGGTCGCTTTATCCATCATTTACTCAACAAAGAGGTATGCCGAGTGATTGGAAAAAGCCGGGTATGTTGGTTACAAGACTATCTGAAGAAGATAGAAAGTTGTTGGTAGAATTAACAACTAAAAATATTGATCATCGAATTGATTTTGCAAGACCGTATCAAGGCATTCCTAAGAAATTGGGATATAGAAGCCGATACACAAAGGGGTTGGAAGAGTTGGTTCCAATCGAGCATCGATGATCTAAGAGCTTTGAAGGTTGGACATAGGGTTGAACCTTCACTAAACTGACTTTAATTTATTAGGTATCCAGTCAGTATACCGTATAATAGGAGCAACAATGATGTACGCAGATAAGTTTGCCGCCGCTATTAAGTGTGGTCGCGCCTTCCTTCGCGAGTTCAAGGATATCACCTATGTGCCATTCGGTTCCGAATACAGCATATACCTCAAAAACCTAAACAATGTTCGTGCCTTGGTTAGTATTACCATAGATGGCAAATCTGCCACTGATGGCGTTAACCTCATGCTACAGCCTAATAGTGAAGCTGTTCTTGAACGCTTTATTAAGAATGGCAACTTTAAAGAGGGAAATCGTTTCAAATTCATTGAACGCACGGCAGGGGTTGAAGCTCATCGCGGCATTGGTGCCGAAGATGGTTTGATTCGTATCGAATATTGGTTCGAAAAAGAGCAACCGAAGTATGATCCAAACTGGTACAAACCTAAGCCTTGGGTTCGTCGTAAACAAGACTGGTGGCTGGATAATAACGTTGAATATAGAGATGATGATGGTGGAGAAGTCTCTTGTTCTGGCGCTTCTGGTGCTATGGGCGATGATACTCTACGATCTGTAGACCGTGGTATTTCTTCGACCGCCACATATTCAGCAAACAACATCCAGACCAAGAGTTTTGTTGCACAGAACCGGCTGATGAAAAGCGCTTCAATAAAGAAGTTCGTGGATACTGGTGAACAAAATGAAGTTGGTGTCACTGCTCCTGGTTCAGTTTCGAATCAGTCATTCCATGAAGCTTCTTGGTTCCCAACCGAAACACAAAGCCATGTTATTGTTCTTCGCCTGTTGGGTGAAACTGAAGAAGGTAGACGTGTTAGTAAGCCCGTTACAACAAGAATGAAATCGAAGTGCGTTTCTTGTGGTCATGTTAATAAAACAAGCAACAAGTGTTGTTCAGAATGTGGAACCTCTTTAATTATCATTATATAACTTACATTTGAGGTTGACAAAAAGCATAAGGTGGGTTATAATCCACCTTATGTCATTTAAAGTGGATTAAAGTGTGTTATAATGGATGTTAAGCAAGTGATTTGCATGAGGAAAGACTTGAATATGAGAAAGGGCAAACAAGTTGCTCAGGGTGCTCACGCGTCCATGCTCGTTCTTTTGAATATGATGAATCAACATCATTCTGAAGACTTGGATATGACAACCTTGACACTTAAAATCGATGATGGTAGTTCTTTAGCACGATGGTTGTTAACCGGGACGTTCAAAAAGATCGTGGTTTCGGTAGACAGTGAAGAGGAATTGCTTGACATTTATCAAAAAGCGTTGGATAATCTATTTCCCGCCGCATTAATTACAGATTCCGGATTAACAGAATTTGATGGTGTTCCGACGAAAACATGCATAGCGATTGGACCGGCAATTTCCGAACGATTAGATAAGATTACGGGACATTTAAAGCTTTTATAAATAGTATTCTTGGAAGGTAAACCAGTCAGGGATTGGACTTGTTTGCTAAACAATGGGAGCCGCTATAAACGCGGCTTGAGTTTCAAGTACTCTGCCTTCCGCCAGCACATAAAACATAATATATAGGAGATCATCATGTTTTTCAAGAAACTTATTCTTGCGATTAGTATTTTCGTATTCACTGCTTCCACATTCGCTGGTATTCCAGGTTACGTAACCGATTCAAATGGTAAGCTCGTCCGTGATACAATCAATCATCATTGCGTCAAGACTGGCACTTGGGAACTCAAGAACCTGATTCCTGAGTGTGATACAACCCGGCGTGCCGAAGTTATACTGGGTATCATTGCACCACAACCAAAGGCTCAAGAAGAAGTAGTCGTTGTTACGAAGCCTCTCGCGCAACCAGTAGTAATTGTGTCTGAGCCACTTGTTCTAGAAAAATCTGTTGCTCTTGTTCTTAACGCAGCCGTTTTGTTCGATTTCGATAAGTCAACACTCACCGTTGTAGGAAAAGATGCATTGAATTCCGTTGTCGAGGCTCTAAAGACCGCTGAATACAAGACTATCAATCTTGATGGCTACACAGACCGAATTGGTACCGTACAGTATAATTTGAAGCTATCACAAAAGCGTTCTAATGCGGTTAAGGCGTATTTGGTCGCCAACGGTATTGATGCTGCCAAGATCAAGTCAAATGGTCATGGAAAGACAAAGTTTCGCACAACAAGCACCGATTGTAAGAATTTGAAGGGTGCTAAGTTGAAGGCTTGTTATAGTAACGACCGTAGAGTAGAGTTGACTTTGGAGTAAATTTACGCTACAATGCGTCTCTACATATTGGAGAGAGAAAATGGCAGTCGCAAAGCATGGATCGGGAAAGAAAGTCCCACAAAAAGTGCGTAAGCTTGGAGAAAAGCTTGTCAAGATGGTTCTTTACAATGGTAAAGCTATCGGACATGGCAAATACTTTACTGGTGAAGTTGATGGACAACTCGTGTCAGATGCTAATGGTAAGCCTGTGCCGCTCCGTTCAATTGGAGAACTTGTTTGGGATATTCCTGTTAAGAAGTAAATAAATACTCCATATTTGGAGTGTTTATGAAGATTACGGATTTGTTCGAACGAGAGAAAGACATAAGTAAGCTTGGTTGTGGTCCTCGTCGCAAACAGTTGATAGGAGCGATTGCTCAATCAACTCACGAACCGTCGTTGCTAAAAAATCCGAATTATATCATGACAATTGCTAAATCGTTTCTATCCAATCCTCCGTATTCTGATTGGTCAGAAAGAGAGCAGCGTAGAATGCTCGCTGATATAATGGATGCGTTCGGTATGATGCCACCAGATCAAAACACGGCAGTTTTCAAACGTTAATAATTTAATACCCTTGTAGCTCAAATGGATAGAGCACTGCGATCCTAACGCAGCGGCTGGAGGTTCAAGTCCTCTCAAGGGTGCCAACCTTTGGAGGTATCTATGCTTAAAACTATATTATTCTCCTTGTTATTTGCCGCTAGTATCGCTATTGCAGCAGACAAAAACGAAGACTTTTACGTCAACGATTGTGATTCATACGGTCAGTTGGCATATTCGACAACGTACCTTCGTCACCATCCTGTGATGTTTGAAGATGGTGTTAAGCGTATAATGACAAGAAACGAATTTGTTATTCGTTTCAAAGCATATATGGAAAAGAGCAAGATAGATGAAAAAGAAACAAATCGTCTATTGACAGATATGTTGGAAATATGGGATAATGAAGCAAGTGATGACCCGGTTGATTTATACATCGAGAACAAAGCAAAGTGTGAGAAATCAGGAAGGCAATAAATTAAACACTTAATGTGAGAAGATAAAGAAATGAGCGCATTAGAGCAAGCAAGGGCTGTGAAGAAGGAAAAAGAAGACAAAGCCGCTGAGAGAAAGAGAAAGGACGAAGAAGCATCAACCCGAGCAGCGAAAGTTAAGAAAGATATTGAAAAAGTTATTAGAACTACTTTTAAAGAATTTGATGGGGTTTCTGGAATAGTTCTAAAAACCAAGGATCTGTATCCTTTCAATATCGTTGAATTGGAAAAGAATGGGCATTTTATTGCTGGTGCTCATGCGGGTTATGGTGAATGGGACAACCCAAACTACGATTATAGAGTAACTGAAGGTTGTACTGGAGTTTATTGGGTAGTAGGAGAAATCAAAAATCGCGGTGAACAATTTTCTTCGGATGTTGATTGGTTCGTAAAGGAATTTGGAAACGCGATGGCGAAACATATATAAGTAACGTTGGTGATTTGGTGAACTGGCTATCACGCGACGCTCATAACGTTGAGTAAACGGATCGTAACCGTTAATCACTACCAATAAGGAGGAGAATATGTTTAGTTTAAGTGATGAACAATGGAAGAAGTTACATGAATGGCATTCACAAATTTTGGAAGAAGTGGCTACTGGACAATGGGAAAATTTAGATATTAGGCAGCATATGATAGACTCAAAAACGCCATATGGCGGTGCAGTCGGTGGTACATTAACTTACATGTTTACACCTACAAACCTTGGAACAGTCGTGAAAGTTGAAGACGGTTTTACTGGCGAAAAAATCGATTTGACAGACTACGAAGATTGGTAATATAATGCTTCCGTAATTTAATTGGCTAAAATGATCGCCCGATTAGCGATTTTTGTTGGTTCGAATCCAGCCGGAAGTACCAATAGGAGATTTTGAAGTGAAGTGGGTTAAGGTAAATGGACGTATAATGTACGATCCAAAGCGTGAGGACTTGCGCAAAGAAGAGCGCAATACTCCGTGGTGGGTTATCGCGCAGCTTACTGGACGCGACCTAGAGGATTTCAGCGATTATTATCGCTGGATTTTGCGTATGCGTGGTATTGGTATGATTCAGATGCCAGCGTGGAAACCACACGTTACGATTCTTGACGGACGTTATCCTGTAGCAGATTCGTACCTACCAGCGTGGAAGAAGCACGACGGAGAACTCATTCAGTTCGAATACTGTGTTGAAGAGTTGTACAAACAATGGAAGTTTTGGGTACTACCGGTTCGATGTGTGTACTTTGATGAAATTCGTAAAGAGTTGGGTTTCTATAAGACGTACCCGTATCACATTACTGTTGGGCGAGAATATGAACTCCCGAAAAAAGAGGAGTGAGAGAAATCTCACTCCTCTTTTTTAATTTAAAGGACAAATTATGAAAGAAGATGAAATGGAAATTATAGTCGCCGTTGTTAAATGGATCAAAACCGCTCGCGAAGCTCGTGAGAATATCGCTTGGCTTCCTATGGCTACGGATGTTGTTCACAGCGCTTTACTAAAGCGAATTATGGATGGGGGTGAACCTCTCCCCTATGCACCACCCATAGCGTTTTCGTATCCTTGGTATGATCTATATGACAAGCCGACCGAAGACCATTTAGCTGTTGAGGTTCATATACGAAATCAATTTGAAATTGTTATCAATCACGTTGTTTGGAAGGCGCATGAAGAGGAGAAGGATATGCATTACACTGTGATGTACGGCAATAATCCTGATATTTTCGATCTTAAATTGAAACCATATATAAAGCAGGTATTTCTAAGGAGTACCAAAACAATGGTTGACGTTCCTGGAGAGGGTTGGTTTATAAAGAAACGATGAACTAAAACAAGAACATTTAAAAGGGATGGTTCTTGCTATCCCTTTTTTATTGGTGTATAATAAACGAGATTTAACAAATAGGAAGTATGATGGAATCAGTAAAACATACCGGACGTATGGTTTATACGGATGGACACGTCGAGTTTGACGCGAAGACGCTTGATGAATTCATGGATTTGCTCTTGGAGCATTATCCAAAGCGCGTTGGAATGCAGTACGCAACGTTCAAATCTGGTTTGGATGGGAAGGAACTTTTTCATATCACACATGAAGAATTGTTCGGAATGCGACGTGAACAAATGAAGGAAATAAGAGATGACTAACGACCAGTTCGGCGATAGAATGAAAGAGTATGAAAACGTTGAGTCTAGCCGCAAGGCTATGCCAGGATTGCCCGTATTGGCTCGTCTAGATGGTCGAGCATTTCATACCTTCACAAAAGGAATGAATCGTCCATACGATATCGATATGTCAGAAGCGATGATCGAAACCACCAAGTTTTTGGTGGAAAAAACACATGCCGATCTTGGATATACACAAAGCGACGAAATCACTTTGTTCTGGTATGGAGCAACCGATGAATCAGAATTTTTGTTTGATGGACGCTTTCAAAAACTGACTTCGGTTTTAGCTGGTATGGCATCGGCACAATTCATGAAATTTATGATCACGACCTCGCGCTACGCTGACCGCGCAATTAAGCTGACGCCCTCGTTTGATTGTCGTGTTTGGCAAGTTTCAAACCTGGATGTTGCTGCCGATGTTTTTGCATGGCGGGTTGGCGATGCTATCAAAAATAGTATCTCGATGGCGGCGCAGGCGCATTTCAGTCATAAAGAACTACAGAACAAAAACAGCGTGACCAAAAAACAAATGCTTTTGGTAAAAGGTGTTGTTTGGGAACACTATCCACCATTTTTTACACAAGGAACTTTGGTAGCTCGAACTACAAGAGAAGTGATACTTACCCCGATGGAATTGGATAAAATTCCAATGAAACATCGTCCAACTGGTCCTGTGATTCGTACTATTGTGTCAGAGCTTCCAGAATTCGCACCATTGGGTCGTGTAACGAACCGTGCTGGTTATTTGTTCGGAGGAGAAGAAGCTGTTGTGAAACCGCTTCTAGATGGATTTGATGAATAGAGGTTATCATGAATGTAGCAAAACTACTGACGAGAGAGGAATTTCGAACTAAAGTTTTCGAAAGGGACCACTATCGCTGTGTATTTTGTAAGGCTGACGCTGTTGATGCCCATCATATTATGGAACGGCGCCTGTGGGATGATGGAGGATACTATCTTGAGAATGGCGCCTCGGTCTGTACACCATGTCACATTCTTTGTGAAAAGACCTATTATTCGACTGCTGATGTAAGGAAGGCTACTGGGATCACTCGTATCCTGCTTCCGGATCATTTCTATGATGACCAGGAGTTCGATAAGTGGGGTAATCCGGTTATGCCGAATGGTCAGCGTCTTCGTGGAGAGCTTTTTTATGACGGAAGCGTTCAGAAAATCATGGCTGATTACCTACATTTGTTTACGAAGTATATCAAATATCCACGCACATTTCACTTACCATGGTCAGATGGAATGCACGATGATGATAGAATGATGCCAGATGTTAAGATTTTTGAAGGTAAGCGAGTTATTGTAATGGAGAAGATGGATGGGGAATGTTTGTTAGCGTCCACAAAAATAACTATGAGTGATTTTAGTAAAATTAACATACGTGATATTTATAAAAATAAAATTATAGGACAGCATGTATTGGGAGTAAATCAACGAGGTGAAATAGTTCCATCCAAAATATTGAATGTATTTTTTAATGGAGTCACTGAGGAATGGTTAAGTGTGAATGTTAAGGGGCAACATGGACCATATGTTAAAATAATTTGCACTCCAAATCATAAATTCAATGTTAATGACAATTATATTGAAGCCAAAAATATGAAGGGTGGTGATATGGTAAAAATAATTGATTATTCTCCTGATTTAACTTCAATACAAGAACAAATTTTATTAGGAATGTTGTTGGGAGACGCATCTATTCATAATGTAAAAGATCATGGTTGTAAAAATGTCAATAAAATGGTAATTCAATTTAGCCACAAAAAAGAACATTTAGAATATATTGAATGGATTAATAAGAGACTTGGTGATATCGCTCGCCAGTATTGTTTTTGTACCTCAGGTTTTGGTTCTACAATGATTAAATGTTGGACGGCTTCTTCAAATTCTATCTTTAATTCTTTTAATTCGATGATAGTGAATGGTAAGAAAATCGTCCCGAATTGGGTTATTGAAAAAATAACACCATTATCATTAGCATTTTGGTATATGGATGATGGAAATTTACTACATAATTTCAAACAACGCGATAGAGCACAGTTCTCAGTCTGTGGATTTGACCGAGAAAGTTGTCTTGTTTTACAACAATGTCTTGAAAAGTTTGGTATTAATTCAGTATTGGAAGAATATAAAAATTATTTATATTTACGTTTATTTACAAACGATTCAGAAAGATTTTTTGAATTAATTTCACCACATATTCCACCGTGTATGCAGTATAAATTACCAGAGAAACTTAGAGGCAAAGAACTGACTATACCAAAAGTTGAACATAATATTTCTGTTCCTAGATTACGTGAAGTGGAGGTTAAATCGGTTGAAAAATATTTACATAACACTAATCGTGGAAAATATGATATAGAAACTGAAACACATAATTATTTTGCTAATGGAGTATTAGTTCATAATTGCACCACCATGTACAATGATTACATCCATGCGCGTAGTATTGATTCTGGTTCTCATGGTTCAAGAAATTGGATCAAGGCATTCCATGGACAAATGTGTAATAATATTCCAGATGATTGGCGGATCAACGTCGAAAACGTTTATGCCAAGCATTCGATTTTTTACAAAAACTTACCGACTTATGCTTATGGTTTTGCTCTCTGGAATGAAAAGAACTATCTTCTGGATTGGATGACCTCACTGGAATGGTTTGAACTCCTTGGAATAACTCCATGTCCGTGGTTCTATTGGGACACATATGACAGAAAAAAGATTCATTCTTTATATGAGGAACTTTCCAAGGATCACGAAACCGAAGGTTATGTAATCAGAGTTGACGAACCGTTTCATTATGGTCAATTCCGAACACACGTTGGAAAATTCGTGAGAAAGGGTCATATTCAAACTACAAAACATTGGGCGTATGGTCAGAAAATTGAACCAAACATATTAAAAGAAGGAGTTACGGGATTTGAGGCTCTATTGTAATAGGGCTTCGAATCTGTTATACTGTCGTAGTCCTATTACGAATTTAAGGAGTTTCCTAAATGAGAATCTATTGCTTTGGTAACTTTTATCTGTCTTCGATCCAGCAAGGCATTCAAGCCCTTCATGTCCTTGGTGAGATGGTCGCTAAGTATGGAATCAAGCGGGTTGCCCAGGATGCTGGCTACAATGAAAGTGTCTTTTCGGGATCAACGCCTCAATCAACGATACTTGCTGATTACATAGCTAATCACAAGACTGCTATTCTTCTCAATGGTGGAGCGCAGAAAGAACTCGAAAATCTTTATGGGTTTTTTAGTTCTGGTTTTATATCTGAAAAGAACGAATTTCCATACACTTTCTTTGGGGAAGAGAAAGCTGCTCTCAACAACGCTCTCACTTGTGTTGGTATCGTTCTTCCATTCCGAATTTATGAACTGGCAGACCGGCTCAAGAAAGATACTGACAAACTCATTCAATTTCGAATTGAAGAACAGCTTAACCGAAAAGGTTTTGCACACTATGACTATGAAAACCCGGAATGCGTAATCAACAATCGTTGGGAGTATGATCTTGCACAACTTATCACGACTTACCGATTAGCGTCGTAATAAGGTTGAAACTGACTCTTCTAAATACCGCCAGTTAGTTTAGGAGATAAAGAAATGGAAAAATTGGTTGAAACCTGGGATGAGATGTTACCAACTCTCAATTCATACGATATGACCGATGCGGATAAGATTTCTCTAGCGGAAATTCTTATCCAGATGTTGGAAAATAGTGGTGCCGATGATTGGGAAAGTCTAGTTGATGATCCTATTCTTTACGAAGCAGCCCGCAACTTACACCCTGATTTCGATTGGGATAATGACGAGGAAGATGTAGATGACGAGGATTAATAATGTACTACTGTTATTGTATAAAATGGATTGAATACCAAAAAATCGAACAACGCGAACGTTCTTATCTTTTTGTACATGGATTTCTTTACACCGGACCTACCTTCAAGTTCTGCCCGTTTTGTGGTAGTGAATTAGAAAACGATGACCCATCAGCAGGAGGATTCGAAAATGAGAATTCTTGACGATATAAAACTAGACTATCAAGATGTATTGTTCGTTCCGCAACGCGCAGACTTTGATTTAGATAGTCGATCCAAGATCAAACTTACCCGTCCTTTCAAGTTCAAATACGGTACTCCCCAATACGAAGGAACTCCGATTATCGCCGCCAACATGGATTCGGTTGGGACAATGGCAATGGCAAATGCTTTCAAGCCATATAACATGGCTGTAGCTCTTCATAAATTTTATTCTGCTGATGATCTTATTAAATATTTCAAAAGAGAAGACAAAAATCCCCACACTTTCTACTCAATGGGAATCTCGGATGATGACCGAGCAAAGTTCGACAAGGTCATGTCCTACGCACCCCTCGAATACGTCTGCATTGACGTAGCCAATGGTTACTCACCGAAGCTTTCAGTATTCGTTCAAAAACTTCGCGAGGAATACCCTCAGTTGGTCATTATGGCTGGCAACGTTGTAACTGGTGATATGGTACATGAACTGCTCTTGAAGGGCGCAGATATCGTTAAAATAGGTCTTGGGAGCGGCTCTGTTTGTACCACAAGGCTCCTGACAGGTGTGGGATATGCACAATTCAGTGCAGTGATTGAATGCGCAAATGCAGCCCATGGATTAGAAAATGGATTGATTTGTGCCGATGGTGGAATAGTTGATCCAGGTGATGTTTCAAAAGCTTTTGGCGCTGGAGCAGATTTCATTATGTGTGGCGGTATTTTCGCTGGTTATGCTGAGTGTGAAGGTGAATTGGTTGGTGAAGAATTACCACCAGAGGCTTTCGATTTCGACACGGGCATTTCGGTAGATCCAAAAACGTTTGAAGAATATTTTTATTTAAAACGAGCCTTAAGAGAATTTAAGACAAAAGGAACTCTCGGGTTTCAAACAGTAACCTTCTCTAAAGATAGGCAAACAATCATCAAGAAAACACCAACGCCGCTTAGTTTTTTCAAAGACCCGACAAATCTAAAAATGAAATTTCATGGAATGTCTTCCAAAGAAGCTATGGAGCAGCATTATGGTGAGAAGGCAGACTATCGCGCAGCGGAAGGGAAAGAAGTTGAAATTCCGTTTAAGGGTCCGGTTAAGAATATGATTGAACAGATTCTTGGTGGTATTCGAAGCACTTGCACCTATATTGGCGCTCGTCAACTCAAACACATGTCTAAGTGTGCTTTATTTGCTAGGGTCAGCCGTCAATACAATACTGTGTTTGGTTCTTAAAACGAACCTTCGAACATCGATTCGAAGTCTAATACACCGCACATCTTTCTGATTCGACGCGCCGCTTCCAAGGATAACAAAGCATCTTCCAATGAATTATGTTTGTCTCTTTTAATTCCAATGGCTTCAAAAAGCTTATCTGATGTAAACATCCCCATTGTAGCCCAACCAATGGTGTTTGTATCGATTACTTGATTAGATACTGGAAAGAAGGGAACATCATAACGGTCGAATAAGTTTCGTAGGAAGAAAATATCGAAAGAAGCTACGTTTGTACCTAGACAATGAACGATTCGATCCTTACTATATTCAGCATTGATATCCCAATATGTCGAGATGAATCCAACTATTTCTGCTAATGCTTCAACGTCAGTTTTACCGTTTCTTGCGAGATATTCCTTTGAAAGTCCGTGTTTCTTTTCGGCACCAGCATTCCAAAGACTTTTTCCATCCCACTTGATTTCGATGTAGAGTGTGTCTACTGGCTTGAGGGTCTCGGTATCGGCAATAGCCATTCCAACTGAAACCATTTGATAGTATTCCCCGTTTTTGAGGTTTACACATGGGTTACCTGATGAACGAACAATACCACTTGTTTCTACGTCCACGGCTAAGACTTTGTCAAAATATCCAATATCGCTAGCGTTATCCATATTATTTTCCTTCTTGATTTCTGATTGTATTTAGGCTATAATCCAAGCATACTTGAAAGGAGAGTTTATGTCAATATCAGAGGATAAAATTAAAAAGTTATTTTTAACAGGTATTGTGTGTTTATTTCTGGTAAGTTGCAATAATAAAGAAAAAACCCAAAAATCGATTAACGAAGCCGTTGATTCAACGGTAGTTAAGGATAAAATTGACCCGGTCGAAGAAATTAATAAACATCTTGAAGCTGTTTTACAATATTACCACAGTATAAATAAACCACAGACAACACCGACTAGAGCATGTTATGATGCGACCAGTAAAATTTATTTTTTAAAATTTCCGGTTGATGATAGGTATTCATACAAAGACGATGATGGTAATTCTCAAGAGACGGTTTATCACTATGCTGGCTGGAACGCAATCTATGAAGAAAATCTTACGTTCGTGACTATTGGAAACGGTTCAATGACTTTAACAAATGCTCCAGATACATCACAAAATATATCTGTAAACTTGGATGGATTGCCATGTATGAACTTTTCTCAACTAATGAAAGTATGGGATAATCAATAGTTTATAATTGACATTCCATGAAATTGCTGCTACGATAAATACTTGTGAGCGTGGTGCTCAAAAGGCGCAGGGTAGTCTCTTAAATGTAGACTATTGCTGGCGTCGCTCTAATTTTAAAGGAATGAAAAACATGTACTATGATCCGATTGATCCACCATCGCCACCACCGCGCCCCAGGAATAGAGGAAGGTAACCCTGTCAGGGATGGGCAACGCCTGGAAAGCGTTTGGAACTGGCTAAAACCCGGTTTGAGTTTCGAGTACTCTGCCTTCCGCCAAATTTTAGGAGACTAGCATGCCAATTACAAGAGGCTAGATCATGTTGTTAACACTTGAAGAAGCACAAAAAATATCGACTGAACTGAAAAAAAGTCATGTTCAAGCATCGGTAGGCGTAGGGCTTGACAAGCTCTATTTTTATGTGTATAGTATTGATCCTGCAATGACTTGTTGTGCTAGGAAAAGTTTTGATGCACGAGCAAAGAAAAAAGTCGAAGAGGCGGTCTTTAAGTATGAAAATGTGGTTGTAACAATTACTGGTCCTGGTATAGCTGGATAATAATATGTTTTGGATTTTACAGAAGAATCGATACGACGAAATCCAATTCCAAGAAATTTTAAAGGTGTTAGAAGAACAGAGCACGTCGTATGAACTTGTTGACCTAACACCAAAAATGGAACCAGATGTTGACCCGGTTGGTTCTGTGTTCGTAATCGGTGAATCAGCATTGTTTAATATTTCAAAAGAGAAAGGTTGGCTTCCTGGATGCTTCGGCGAAGGATTAGAATATAGTAACATGCTTGATAAGTACAAGAATTGGGCGCTTAATGAAGATAGCGTGATTGTACCGCTTAAGGATGTTGAAGAGAAATGGGATAGATTTTTTGTACGTACTAACGCGGCAATGAAGCAATTTTCCGGGCGGGTAATGACTTGGAAAAAGTTTGAAACAGTGTGGAAACCACGGATTCTGAAGATGACGACCGTGACAGAAAATGACCTCATTGTTATGGCTTCATTTAAAAAAATCTACGATGAATATAGGTTTTACATAGTTGATGGAAAAGTTGTTACTGGCTCCTCGATTTACAATCAAGAGCGTAAAGTGTTCTACTTCAATGTGACTGATGCCAGCAATCCCGAACTTTGGGCGTTTGCGCAACTGATGGCTGATTTATGGAGTCCAAATAGAGCGTTTTGTTTGGGAATTTGTAGTACAGTAGATGGTTATCGTGTCACAAAAGTGAGCGCAATTAATTCAACTTGTTTTTGTGCCTGTGACATGAAGCAGTTTGTAGAAGCAATAAATGCGATGAATTTTTAGGAGATTAAAGCAAACAGGGTTTTGCCGCCGCCTCGAAAACGGCTGGAGCCACGAAAAGTGGCTTGGGGATCGATACCTCTAATCTCCGCCATTTTAAAATATAGGAGTTTGATATGAGCACACCAAGAATTTTGGCTTTGGACCGAGGCGGCAACCCATGGGGTTGGATCACCTGGGAAGATGCTGTAACTTACCACGCTAAGGGTCTTGTGGCGTGGGAAGCGGGTGAGAGCGATTTCGAGTTTCATGGTGGTCACTCACGCATGACTGGTGAACGTTCCACAATTACTACACAGTCCATCATCGCCGTCAAGGGTATGGATTTGGGTAAGCTCGGCGCTAAGATTTTTAAGGAGCCGACTGTTGATAACGAACTGTTGTTCCGTAGGGATCGTCAGCTATGTGCTTACTGCGGTAACATCTATGGTGACGACAAGCTTACCCGTGATCACATTTTCCCTGTGTCAATGGGCGGCAAGGACAAGTGGATGAACTTGGTGACTGCATGCAGACCATGTAACCATAGAAAGGCTGACAGAACATTGGCTAATGCTCGTATGGAATTGCTATACGTACCATACGTGCCGAACAGATACGAATATTTGATTCTCCAGAACCGCAAGATTTTGGCTGATCAGATGGAGTTCTTGATGTCTGGTGTTCCAGAACATAGCCGTATTAGAAAAGAACATTAGGGGTTGCTCCCGTTATCGGGGGTAACCACTTTTGTAAAGGATAAAATAGATGGTATTGCTTCCAAATTGGGTTAAACGTTTAAACAGATGGTATGACGGTCTCCAGGAGCCTTGGCGAATGTTGATCTATGTTGTTCCAATAACTTTGTCAATATTTGCTATTAATAAAAGTGTTGAAAAAATTCTTAACGCTCCGTGGTTGTTTATACCGGGTGTTGTGCTTTTCTCTATTATGATAGCTTGGGGAATATCTCGATACTTAATGTATTATAGTGATTAAATGCTCGGTAAGGACAAGAGGAAGAATTTGGTAGCACGTTGCTCATGTAACTACAGAAACGCTGATATAACATTAGAGATTCATCTTATAAGGAGAGAATAATGAAATTTATTAGGAAAGAGATTCGTGAAGATGGGAAAACCGTTCTTTATGTCGAAGATAAAGGATGGTTTAGAAAAAAGATTAGATCATTTGTTGCTAATCGTTTATATGTAGCAGATTATTGGGAATGGTTAGAACTTCCTGATAACACTCTCGTTGAAGATATATTGTCGTTTCAACTTGATGTTTGGAAAAATAATTAAAGATGCCCCGTAAGGTGTATTGAATGCACGTTGCGCTTCGAACGCAAAAGAACGGTTTGATTCCGGTACGGGGTGCCAATTGGAGAGAACATGGATTACGGATATCATAAAGAAATATCAGAAAAAGATCCACGCCAAGCGCGTTGGACTGAACAACGCGAGGCGCGTGGCTTCGATGATACAGAATTGTGGAATCTTGACTTCACTATTGCAAGATTCGTTTTACCTCGCCTAAAGGCGTTCAAAACAATGGGTCATGGCTATCCTGGTAATTTGACTTTTGATGAATGGAATACGATACTCGATAAGATGATATTTTCATTTGAATACGCCGCAAACGGCGACAAATTATTCGGTGATTCGGAATTTCATGAGACGGTTAACGAAGGTATGCAATATTTCGCTGATTATTTCTTTCATTTATGGGACTGACATGGACAACATTCTAAACATTACCGACAATTGTCTCATAAAAGTAAAGGAGCTTCTAGCTGAAGAAGGTGCTGATTTGAAGCTTAGGGTGTTTGTCCAAGGTGGAGGTTGCTCAGGTTTTACCTACGGATTTACTTTTGAAGAAATGGAAACAGATGAAGATACTGTAGTTTCTAAAGATGGTGTTGATTTTTTAGTTGATATGATGAGTTATCAATACCTCGCAGGCGCCGAAATTGATTATGTCGAGGATACTGCTGGGGCGCAATTCGTGATTAAAAATCCAAATTCGACTGGAAATTGCGGATGTGGTTCATCTTTTAGCGTGTAATATGTTTATCGAGTTTACCTCGGCTCTTAAAGAGCATCTAAAAAAAGTTTATCCAGAAGTAAATGAGTTTCTGCTTACTATCAAAAAAGTCGGATGTAATGGCTTTGCATACGATCTAAAGCCGTTGGAACCAGTTGAAGGTAAGTGTGATTTCGTTTGGATTAGTGAATGTGATAATATGTGGGCGATGATTCCCGAGGAACACACACCAATTTTCGACGGAGCGAAATTTGATTTCGTACGTGAAGGCTTAAACTACAAAATGAAAGTCTCGAATCCAAACGAAAAAGGGCGCTGCGGTTGCGGTGAATCTTTTAATTTAGTCTAAACACCAATCAATTGGATCAAGTCCATTAGCAGTAAGATACTCGTTAGTTTTAGAAAACGGCTTGCTTCCAAAGAATCCACCATGCGCAGACAATGGAGATGGATGAGAAGACATTAGAATTAGATGCTTTGAATCGTCAACGAATCGTGCCTTTAATGAAGCCGATTTGCCCCATAAAATGAATACGACGTTTTTTCGAAATTCACTGATTGTTGTGATTATTTCATTGGTTAGTATTTCCCAACCTTTTCCCGCGTGTGCCCCTCTATTTTTTGCTTCGACCGTCAGAACTGTGTTCAGTAATAACACACCTTGATCAGCCCAATGTTCGAGGTTACCTGTTTTTGGGTAGGAAACACCCGTATCGGATACAAGCTCCTTGAAGATGTTTACCAAGGTTGCTGGAAGCTCTGTAACATCCTCAGGAACACTAAAAGCAAGTCCGTGAGCGTGTTTTGGATTTGGGTATGGGTCTTGACCTAAGATTACCACCTTAACGCATTCTAGAGGCGTTAAAGCGAGCGCCCGAAGAACACTCGTGAATTCAGGTATAATGATCTTGCCCTGTTGTTTCTCTTGTTTGAGAAACGTTACAATGTTTGAAAATTGGGGACTTCTGAAAAATTCAAGATAGTCCCAAGAACTAACATCATTATCCATATACTTTTGGATCGTTTTGCGCCATGTATTTGACAAAGTTTCCTATGTCTTGCACACGGTCGTCTAGATCCATCTTGTTAACATAGTGAAGACGGTTTTTAGGTGTCATTTCTTTAACGTAGTGATCCATTACTAAATCAACCATCTTACCATAGTGTTGATTGATTCCTCGAACTCCATCATCGCGGATTGGAAAGAAGCCGCCAGGAATATAGATCACGGCTGTATAATATCGCTGGTACTCTCTGCATCGGTCGTAGTACTTATTGAGCCATTCATCGTATTCGTTGTTCTTGCCGAAGTTTACGAGAGTGTATGCGAACACATCTGTATAGCTTCGTTCGATGAACCAAACTCGATCTTTGTCGGTGATAGCTTCCATCTCATCTTCGTGTTTACGTTTGATGACTGCTTCTTGGAACTTGAGAGACAAGTTGAAATCGTTATTCACATCATGAAGTGTGAGACCCCATTCACCTAAAATGGAACGGGCAGTCTTACGTGTTATGATTGGGAAACCTAGATTTTGGTAGTACTCGACAAGCGTGCTCTTGCCGCCGCCCTGGGGACCAGTGAGTGATACTAGCATGAGGATTTTCTCCTTCTTATTGTGTCTTATGAGTATAGCGAGAAAACGACTAAGAGTCAATATTAAACTGTGGCTTCTGCTAGTTCTTCTACTTTAGGTTTCTGTGCATCTCTTTCTTTTTGTTCCAACTGTTCGGCGAACCCGAGGAGCAATTCGATTCTCTTGTTGTTTCGAACCATTTTCTTGTAGAAATAATCAACCTTTGTTCTTGTTTTGGCTGTTTTAATATTTTCGTGAAAAGCTAATGTCTTATTTGTTAGAACTCCGATTTCGTGGAACACAATTTCGGATGGCTTCTTTTTAGGATTTTCCATCGGTTTCTCCAGATTGTCTCTTTCTTATATCTATCTCTGATTCTTCTTTGATTTTTCTTCTAATCATTTTGCGTAATAGAGTCATACCAGCAGCCATTTGCTCTGCTATGTCCGGTCGCGCCATGCCTAAAATTGTATAATATCGACTTTCCAGAATTGTATATTGGTCATGTAGATCAGCAGAAGACATGTCCTTCCAAGCTAATTTATTGACTTGGGGAATTGGTTGACGAGAAATTGGGGTAACAGCATCTACAGATAGGTCTATAGGAGCCATTTCTGGTATCTCAGATTCATCATAGATTTTTTCGGTGAATCTAGGTAAAAACTCAGGATTTTTCATTGCTACTCTCTATTTGAGAGGTATATATGGATTAATTAGGTAACCCTACGATGTGCATCATTTGTACATCTCCAATTGTCCAAAGGTCGTATTGTTGTGACCCATCTTGAGATTGCATTCTCTCAATCGGAATGTCCGTAGCGGCTAGAATTTGTTGGCGAACTTTAGAATCATCACGAATGTCTTTTTGAATTTTGTATACCCAAAGTTCATTGTACGTGCCGTCTTCTTCCTTGCGTTTGAACACAAGATGCGCTCCTGAAACCTTTCTGATTAGACCTTGACGATTTGGATCTTCTCCGGGTTGTTCTGGATCATCTTCACCATCTCCAAGTCTAACTGGGGTATCACTCATGGTAGGCTTAGGATTATCGGCTTGCTTCTCACGCTCCGGGTCTTGTTCAGCATGATTGTTTGATGCTGCGGAGTCACCACGGTCTTCCTGGTAGCTCCTATCACGAGGATTAGAGTCACCTGGAACGGCATTTTGCATGTTTGGTTCTTCGTTTTTTGGATTTGGACGAAAACGGTTGACCCCTTTCTTACGAGGAGTTTCTTCACCTTCTCCACCCATACCTAAGCCCAAACTAGCACTCATGTTGTCAGCGTCGGCATTTGGAGTTGGTCCATTCTTGGGACCATATTCACTATCTGGATATGGAGTTTGGAATTGACGAAGTTTCGTCAGCGTAGCACGCTGCTTGTTACCCCTTAGATAGTCCTTTAATGAAATCATACATAATCCCTTGTTTAATATTATTTATCGGCGCGGGATAAATAATTACACCAAATCTAGGATGAACCCATGGAGATAACAACAGAACAAGTCGTTAAAAGGTCTTTTCCTTTTATAATACAGAATCACCCGATAGAATATACCGGATATCCTTTTCTTTCAGTAATTCAATACAAGAACCAACATATCATATCTATCATTGACAACATCAACAAGAAGACTGTCAAAGCCTTTGTGTTAGATTTGTGTGCGCCTGAGGGTGTGGATGAAGAGCTTGTAATCAATATCGCTGGTTATTGGTATGAATTCGAAAGGAATCGTTATCCTCTTTCAATTGAATTTTCTAAGCGTGGTATGGCTGGTATTACTGCCAAGATTTTGAAAACCTATACCATCGATTCTATTTCTAGGATCATGGGACCATTATACGTTTACCCAACAGAAAATAACATAAAAATCAAAAGACGCAAGCGACGTGAGATATCTCCAACTGTGGAAATTAAACGGTTAATAGCAATTAAATAATTTTGAGATAGTCTTTGAAAGAGAACTTGGCACTTTCGTTTTGGAATGGAATGTTAAGACCGCTTGGAGAAGGTGCCGGTGAAGCAGCAGAACCTTGTCCACCGTTTCCTTGGGAAAGAGCCGCTGGTGGTGTAGTAACCACAGAAGGAGCTACTGTCGATTGAGCGCCAGTCTCGCTTGTGCCATACGCTAAGTCTTTACCAAACTCAGTAAGCTGATTGTTCTCGTCTGTAACACCATCTTCTTGCATAGCGCCAGCGCCAGCGTCTGTAACACGCACTCGATCTGTTTGTGGATCACGTTCCACGTATTGAATTCGTTCAAGGGTGTCCAAAGCATCAACCAACTTTTCATCATTCAAAGCCAATTTTTTAAACCCATCCATATTTGGATCGGGTGAGGCGGTAATCTTCGCCAGGATGCGCTTTTGGTTGGTTGTAAGATTGATATCTTGACCAATTTGAATTTCAAACAATCTCATAAAAGTTCCTCTAGAGACAAGTATTTATAATAATCCAGCCTTCACGAGATGAAGTTGAAGAACTATAGTTGCGGAATAAGCGACTGCGTGAGGCTTTTTGAAAAAATATTTATCGGTTTTTCTATATATTTCTTTTCTGATTGTGTCTTTATCTTTGATATAAGCATTGAGTAAATAGCGCTTACCCGGTCGAATTAAAGCAATACAATCTGCCAATTCTATAATTGACCTCGGACGAATGGCATCAACTACATCAAAATGGTTCTTGATTTGGTCTAATTTCTTGACGACCCCAGGACTTTGGAGAAGATTCCAGTCTGGTTCAATCCGGAGTAACGCGCGCATCTCTTCCTTGGATTCAAAAGAATCCAATGCGCTTAGATGTAAAAAATCAACCTTGAAGAATCCTTCTTTTTCTGCTTCTTTGAACGGAATAGCCGCCAATCCAGTTTCTTGGTCTTTGGCTATGTTCTGAAAGTACACACCAACTGGGTGTTTTATTAGTTCACCATTTTCGACCTTTGAGGCTAAAATGATAGTCGGAAAAATATCTTTTGGGTTAAAGTTTATTTTTGTATCGAGGTCAATATCCATCTATGTAATATAGCCGATAGACTGAAAAAAGTCAATTTGGGGTGATGCGTGATACGCAATCGGTTAGGTAATCTGTTTGCTCTTCATCGATAGAGCGTTTTGAATGGTATACTTTCTCTAACAAAGAAAAGAATGCTTCATCATCTGCTGGATCTAACACGAAAGCCTTTTCTGGTTTAACTATACGAATAGCATCCATGTGGTTTCTAATTGCTTCTTCGATTTGTTCATAAGGTATATTTTGATCTCTTGCTCCAATCGTGGTGGTAATCCACTCAGTTACATCGAGACATTGATTAAATGTAAACGTGTGTGATAAAACAGAATTAGAATAAAAGATTCCTATTAGCGCAGCAATTTTAACAAAATTACGCATTACTCGCTGTTCTCAAACAATTCTACGTATACGATCCATGTTACGGTATCGCCTGTATTGCCTTTAACTTCAATCTTCAATGAACCGTTTGTGGTATCTGCTGTTATTTGAATATCCCAAGCAGCATCGTCTTCTTTTGTTAAAATAGTGAGAGTTGTTGTATCAACGATAGCTGTTGAACCGTTTGTTGTTACGCGTTTGATGCCTCCGACGACAATGTACGTAGCGGCATCTACGAGAGGAGTTGTACGACCGACGAATGTGGCTTTGAATCCCCATACAACATTATCACCTAGAGTTAAACGAGAATCCATTACACCTTCTAGAAACAGTTCATGAAATGCATTGTCTGTCGTTGTTCCTGTAAAACGATTCGTAAGTTGATCGGCGCCAATTTTATTTCTCATGGTATGTCCTCAATGATCTGATATTTATATTTTTGGTTTATTTACTCGGAGAACAAATCGTATCTCCTGACAGACCCCAGGAATGGATTTCATTTTGATTTCTGCTGTCTTATCGCTCCAACCTTCGATCACTGATATTTGTGCCCAATAAGGGTCTGGAATATAATTCAACTCTTCCATTTTGAAGTCTACGTCAATCATCAGTCCAAGTTTGCTTTCTGAACCTTTGTTTTTGAGATCATTGAGGTTTCTATCTTTGTCGAACATAGCGAGACCTACTGGTGTGACTATTCGGCAATGTGTTGGGTCGTGTGCAAAGTTTTCATGCATCCAGTGAGGGACATTGATAAAAAGTTTGGCATCGTGTTTACAAATTCGGTATAGTTCTTTTATGATTTGAAGATAGGTCTTGCTATCGTTTCCGAGATGTTCCAAGACATGATCCATATAGATCTCGCTGATAGAGTTATTTTCCCACGGATAAGGAAATTTTTCTAGATCATGGAGCACGTCTGGATTACACATGGGAAAATTGTCCACATTAGTGCAATTGTGCTTGTGGTTGAAGCCACACCCAAGGTTAAGTTTTTCCATTTTTGATGTCCTGTTCGATCCAGTTATAGCAATTTTGAATTGCCTCGTCCCAATTATCGAAGCTGGTTTGTCTGAATATTCTTATGGTGGGATACCAGATCGATGTATCTTTTAGTTCTGCCCAAGGAAAGTATGGCACGAACGGGGCTATTAGGCAAACCTTCTTACCCATTGCAGCAGCGGCATGTGTTATAGATGTACAACTTGTGACGATGTAATCCATGTTTGCCATATATCCAAGAGTGTCTTCCCATGTCTGTAAGTCGTCTCTTAAATCAACTAATGGATCACCGATGCGAAGATCATCGAAATCACCATCGCGTTGTAGAGAATAGAGCTTACCGAGAGTTGCGAATTTCAATAGTTTACGTGCTGGGATGGTTCTAAATTGTTCATGTTCAAACATTGGATTACCCGACCAACGAATACCAATCTTGAGAATTGGCTCATCTATGTTCCGTCTTTTTTCCAATATCTTTTCAGGTAATGGCTCGATATACGTCATATTCGAGACAATGGGATCATTCAGTTTTAAAAGATTGACACTGTTCATGCTTGGGAGGTAATAGTCGTAATCCCATTTTTTGACTTCTTCGATGGTACCGACGCGATCAACAAATGGAAGTCGTGAAAAGACCGACACTAGATGAGGGCTACATCCTACGTTAACAATAGCACCCCTTTCTTTTAACATCTGTGCAAAACGAACGAAAATGATTTCATCACCCTGACCACCTTCGCACGCAAAAAAGATGGTTTTTCCCTTTATGACCGTGGTGGTTTTCATTCTTTTGTATCGTGGTAAATCAAATAAATGTTCAGATCCCCAAGCACGTTCTTTATTCCCATGTGCGAGATATTCAAATCCCTTTAAAAATTCACCACATCGTAATGTATGCCATCCTAAATTGAAGAGAGTTATATTACTATCCTGATCGAGTGTTTTTAACAACTCATGGGCTTCATCCATTCTACCAGCGTGATCTAAAAGAACAACCAATGTTAGACCTAAATCAGTTTCAGCTACTGGGTCTTCTATGTCCTTCCAAAGATTTTCGGCAATCTCAAGTGCCTCAGGTATTCGACGCAAATAGTACAAGACCAATGCGTAATTTTTTTGAAGTTCTGGAGGGAAAAAACCGAGTTTATCTCGTATATTTTCGACAAAGAGTGCTGATTGTTTATATTCATGGAGATGATAATACGAACCTGCTACCATATTAGCGAGTTCAACATTTGTTGGTTGAGATAGAAGAGCCAAAATGCCGAGTTCTTTCGCTGCTCGAAATTGTCCGTTATCGAATAGGTATTTTACTGGTTCAACAGGAATGACGACTGATTTTTGGTCTGGTGTTGGCATATGGTGTTATGATTAGATTATCACAACGTATTTATGCCGTTTTTAGCAACGTTATTTCTTACCAAGAACAACGACATTACTACTCGAAATTGCTTGCCATGTCCCTGTAGGTATCAATATTGGCGAAGAAACCGCAGAAGCTGTTGTGCCTTGAGATAATTGAGCACCGGTATTATCACCCCATCCCCAAAGGGTGTTATCGGATTTAATACCAAAGGTAGAAGTTACCCCACATGATACAAAAATCCATATTCCAGCAACTTGAGTTGGTGATGAACGATTGACTATGTCACCAAGTCCAAGTTGTCCACTAGTGTTAGTTCCCCACATCCAAAGACTACCATCTAGTTTAATTGCTGCGCCGTGTCCACCAAATGAAATTTGTGCCCACGTTCCTGTAAGTTGAACCGGCACACTGAGCACCGCCGCCGTGCTGGTTCCATCACCCCTTGATCCGTTCTCACCACGTCCAAATGCCCACATCGTATTGTCATTTTTAAGAAGAATGAACGTGCCGACGTTGTTCGTGCCAGCCGGTTCACCACCTTCAATTCGTTTCCAACCAGTAGCGCTTAGAAATAATATAGGCGATGAGACTAGTCCAAAAGGAGTATTTCCAACTCCCCATACCTGACCATCTGCTCTGATCATCATTGCTTGTAAGTTACCAGAACCTGTGACAACAAATTCTTTTGTCCATGCTCCTGATATTTGAACAGGAGATGATCTTGGAGTTGTGCTACCTTGTCCCAAAACTCCACTACCACCAGCACCCCATGCCCAAAGTGTGTTATTTGACTTTAAAGCATAGGTTACGCCTGTTGTAGAATTTTCAGTCAGGGTTCTAACGCGCAACCATGATCCAGTCACTTGTACAGGAGATGACCTAATAACAACGTCACCAACTCCAAGTTGTCCAACGATATTGTTACCCCACATCCATAATGTATTATCTGATTTGATCCCCCCACCAAAGCCAGAGCCTGCGGATACTTGGTTCCACTCACCAGCAATTAAGTTTGGTGATGAAAAAAGTGTTCCTGATGAACTTCCAATACCAAGAGCACCGGAAGTATTATTTCCCCATGAATATAATCCTGTGTTTATGAACAACGGATCATATATAGGAGCCGTACCGTCAAGTAGTGCGTTTTCTATATCTTCGATGAATATTGGCCTTTGTAGAGACATTTTAGTTACCTTTCTTTAAACGTTTTTACCTGATACATGAACAGCAACAGTGCTTGCAATTCCTGCGGTGGCACGAACCTTATATCCGGTTGGAATTCGAACAGGATTTTCTAACAATTCCACAGTTCCACCATATGAAATCATTAAATTGTAGCAGTAATATCCTTGGATGACGTTTGATGCATCAGTCCAAACAACCTGTACTGGAACATCTTGAACGGCTGTTGAAGTGTTAACAACAAGGATGCTTTCCAGAACAGTTCCATTGGTACCAGTAGAAGTGAATACATCAGTTATGTTGATTGTTGTTAAATTCAAGTTTGCTACCGTACCTTGAACGTAATCTGTTGTTGTATTATCTTCCCAAACAAGTGTGACATGAAGTGTCGATACTGCATTTGCTTGGAATCTTACTAGATCACCAGGAAGCAAAACCTTAGAACGTAAATCAAGATCAACCGTGCCGTATCCTGGGATTGGCATGTTGCTTGTGAACAATACTGGAGTAGTGCCACCATAGTTTATATCAGCATTAACCGTTGCCCAAGCTGCTGTAATGTTGGTAACAATAGCCGTTCGAAGAATCGCTCTATGACTTGCTGCAACAGTTAATCCGCTTGATGCTAATGATGCCGTAATTGCGTATCCGAGTTGGTTGTTCAAGTTGAAGTCAGGATTACCACTACCGGTAGCAGCACTCCATGTTGGTGGCGCACCAACGCCTCCTGATGCTAAAAAGAAACCTGCTGTACCTGCTGATGTTGCAAGTAACCATGCACCTGTACCATCAATACGGAATCTTTCTGTTCCAGCACCGAATGTTGCGCCACCTGTTGTGAAGATGAGGCTACCTGGGGTGCCAAGAGGAGAGAATCCACCAACGAGTGATACATTTGCTCCGTTCCCGGAAGTTGAACCACCACCACCAGCAGTTAAAGTAATACCACCGGCTATACCGGAAGTGAATACATCACCACCAAGTAGAGAGATACTACCACCCGAACCAATGTTGCTGATACCAGCAGAAAGGTTGATGCTACCAGCAAGACCCGAATTGGTGGAGTATGGAGTTATAAATGTTGCACATTGAATATTAATGTCACCACCATCACCAATACCCCCTGGAACACCACCAGCAAGAATATTAAGTTGTCCACCACTACCAATACCATCACCATTTGCGGTTTGAATGGTAATACCACCACCGGTTCCATCTGTTACTGATCCTTGACCACCTAAGATTTCTACTAGACCTCCTGCGCCTCCCATTGCATTAATATCATCACCCCCTTGAATTGAGGTAACGCCAGCCGCCGCTGGCGCGTGAGTACCTTGATAGTTACCACCTTTTATGAGAATATTACCACCATGGGTTACACCAATATGGGAAGTATCATCGAATGCACCACCCGCTACAATGCTGATATCAGCGCCATGTGATCTACCACTACTTGATCCTGCGGTAAAAGTTATTGTGCCGCCCGTTTTTGCGTTCAAACTTCCAAGACCGTCAATAGGAAAACCATTAGAAGCATTGATAAAAAAATCTTCGCCAGCGCTTGGATCTACTGTTCCTTCTTTGGTTTTTATTAAATTTAATACATTATCAATAGTTAATGACATTAGTTGGTTACCTCCACCGTCCTAACGAATGCTGTCCATCTGATTGTTTTACCTATTTCACCAGTAACTTGAACCCGTAGCGCTCCGTTTGTTGTGTCCGCATCGACTAGAACAGTCCATACCCCGCCGCTATCATCAGCTAGTGGGATAGAAAGAATACCACCAACCAATGCTGTTGTTGCAACGCCCACTTGTCTGTCAATAGAACCTTCAAAGTTGGTTGCGAAACTTTCATCAGTTGCGTCTGTACGTCGAGCGACAACTTTAATTTCAAAGTTCCATGTACTATTATCAGCAAGTTTCATACGACGAGAAAAGCCGTTTGTTCCGTCGATGAATAATTCTGTAATCGTGTTATTGGTCGTTAGATTTTGTATTAGATACTGACAAGTACGTGAATCATCATCCATAGCAAAGTTATAGCCTTGATGTTGAATGTAACCACCAAACGCTGCGACTTTAAGAGTACCATCTTGACCAGTTGCGGATGACACACCAATTCTAACTTGAATAGTCGAGCCATTACCAGTACCTGTACCAGAACCACCAGTGACCGTGATTGGTCCACCGTTTGCATTTACACCAAGACCATTTCCCGAAGTAAGTGTTAGTTGACCCCCAGTATTTCCGTTAATGCTATTACCTGAAGTAATATCAATGTTACCACCATTACCACTGATTGTAGCACTACCACCATTAAATGAGAGATTACCACCAATAGTACCACCATTACCAGCGTTCAAAAATATAGTACCACCTTGAGACGGTGCAGCGGCTCCCGTAATAATGACTCCACCAGCGTTTCCTAGAGCAGAAGTACCTGATGTAATGAATACAAACCCACCGTTGTTGAAGACGCCTGCGTCACCGGCTATAATGTTGATATCACCGCCATTGTTAGAACCACCAGTTGAACCACCGAATATGTTGAGTATTCCAGGAGTTCCAGTCACAGAATCACCAGCGTTGATGTCTATGTTACCACCTGTACCAGCAACAGTATCGTCACCGGCTGAAATGGTTAGATTAGCGCCTATTCCTGCGCCATCTGGTGCCTTGATAGTTGCTGGTGTTGCGGTTGAACCCAATGTCATCACATTGGTTAATGGTACCCACATGAAATCTGGATCGGATGAAATACTACCACCGGTTCCGTAGACGACTTGATTTAATGGTTGCGCAGGCACACCCCCGCCCCCCGTTACGTCAACAAATGTTGCGCTATTGTCGTAAACTTTAAGAGTGTTTGAAAAACTATCGAACCACAATTGACCCATAGTAGGATTTGATGGTGCTACGTTGAAATAGAAATTCTCCAACATATGAACTAAATCTTCAATGATGTTGAAACCGTAGTTGACCGCGCCCCGTCCTGGTAATGTTAAGGACGTATTTCCAGCCAGAGTGTATGTGATATCACCATCTGGAAACGCTGCTGTAGTTGGCACCGCTACTGTTGGAAGTATTACAGTCAAATTCGTTACAATAGAACCAGTAACAAGAGTGAATGTGATGTTTCCAATTGCACCTTGATTCGCAGGAACTGGTGTCGTTACTGTGATTATGGTTTGATTCTGAATTAGGTTATACGTCGAAGATGAAACAATATATCCACCATTGTTGGATGGTGTGCCGGTAACGTTAAAGGCGAAGGCAGGAGTGAAATACGCTGTCTGGTTGCCGGTAACAGTAAATGTGTCGGTTGGGTTTGCAACTGCCGAAACAATTGGGGTTGAAGCCAAACCGGAGTCATCTGGATCGGCTGGAAGACCACCACGATATCCGGAAGGAACGGTAGTTGAAATCGTAATCTCTGTGTTACCAGCAACGAACGCCGAAGATGCTACAATCCAATAGCCATTATTCGAAATTGGCGTTTGTGAGTTAACTACCTTAAAAATTCGTCCTGGTGTGAAAATGGCTGTGTAGTCAACACCGTTTAGAACAAACTTTTTTTGAATATTGCTGATTGTGTTGATTGCTGTCGTACCTTGGAACACAGATGTCGATACGATATACGCGCCGTCGTTTGGTGGAGCTACCAGCGAATTAATTACACTGAAGGCAAAGCCAGGAATAAATCTAGGCGTAAAATCACCACTGACCGCAAAATTGCCACCCACACCGCTATTTGCGGTGACGATAGGAACAGTGTTAAGACTGCCTGGACCTTCAGTCTCAAGAGAATTGATGACGAAGGTGCCTTTGGCTGGGTCGGTAAATGAAATTGTATATTGTCCTGACATGTTATATCCTTAGGTTTTAAACACTAAAAATTCGATTCGTGCGCTGAGCGCAGGCGTATAAGTAAACGTGATTGAACTTTGAATCGAACCATATGTGCCATCTTCCGTAAAGTCGTCGTCCAAAAATTGCTTGATACCGTTAACGAATATCCATACTCTATTTAGACCCTTGGTGTATTCCAATCCTGGTTGTGATAAAGTAAATCTGAAGTCATCAAATACAACGTTGTTTAATGAAGCGAATAATGGGTTGGCTCCGCTATCGGCAATCACGATTGTCGAATTCGAACCACCTCCAGCAAACGTGCTTGAAATTCTAATTCTACCGTTTACAAGTTCTGCTTCCGCAGGCGAAATATCGGCGTTAAGTTGGGTAACCAAGGTCGTGAATGTTTGTGCTGTTGAACCTATAATGGAAACTGGTGTTGTCACGCCATCAACGAACACTGTTGCTGTGTAAACTGTCGCATCATTGGCGAGTCCTGTTGTGTCCGCGCCAGCAATATCAATTTCGTCGCCTAGTAACGAAAAGGAAACTTCTTGGAAACCAAAACCAGCATCAAATCCAGCAATGGTAAGACTGTGTCCAAGCACGTATTGCACGGTAACACCATCTGCGGAAATTACATCACGAGCAATAAGCGTATCCGTCCAGAATTTTGTTACGATATCGAAGTCATTGACTGGTTGAAATTCGTATGAAATGCTACCATCAGGTATACCCGGAGTCGTAGAAAAAGGAATTGTTTCAACGACCGTAATGGTTGTTACCTTGGAACTATCATTGAATGAAGAAGACAAGATAGTATACGTTCCATTGTTGCCAATAAAGGAATCATTTATGTCAAAAGTTACACCAGGAGTTAGGCTAGTCGTGAAATCACCACCACCAATTGTAAATTCACTCGTTCCTGAATCTGCGGTAATGATAGGAACGTTGACCAATAATTGTGCTGACCCGGATACTGTAGGTCCAGATAGGTTGCTGACTGGTGTTACTGGTGTTGAACGTGGATTGACCGTAAATGAAGCCAGAACTTCTGTTGGACGATTTGTGACATTGATCGTATCAAATCCAGTTAAAGCAGTTGTTAAACTTATAGTTGGATAGCCACTAGGGAGTGTCCCACCAAAGCCTGGAACTGCGGCTGAGATGGTTGTGAAGTTCGTTAGCTGATTAAAAATGTTTCGTATGGTTGTCGTGCTGGTAAAACCAACGAAACCCGTCAACGAAGAGAATAACGGATTTACGCCTGTGTCAACAATCAAGAGAGAAGACGTAAGACCAGTAGTTGCGCTCGTGATTGTGATGTTTCCACTTATGAGTGCGGCTGTACCGTTTACAGTAATGGCTGCGTTGATCGTTCCGAGAAGATCATTGTATGTTTGATTCAAGCTACCAGTTGCGGAAATTGGATATCCAACACCATCAATTGTTACGGTAGCTGTATAGACGGTTGCATCGTTGGTTAGACCGGTAAGATCGGTTCCTATATGAGTACCGCCCGTATTAACCACATCAAATGCTGCGTCCAGGATCGCTATTGTCGATGAAGAACCTGTTGACTTACTTTGAATTGTCAACCAAGTGTCGTTATCTACCAATTGCGCCACCGCAAAACCACCAAGTTGACCATTTAGGTCAGTGATTAATCCCAATCCTAATATGCTGAAATATTGATAGGTGAGTGTTGGGAAAACAGTGATGTATATTGGAGTACCACCATCAACTGTTATGATCGTTGTGTATGCGTCCGGGTTAGTCAAGCCCGTCAAGTTTGTGTTCAATTGAGAAAGTGAGAAGTTGACTCGCTGATAACCTCCTGTTCCGAACAACCTATAGTACAAGTCTAGGTCGCTATTAGGTAGAATGAGGTATTGATCATCATCTGTTGAATGTAAATGTCCCATGTTTAAAATGAACGGAACACCAGCGTTTGGACCAGTTTGTGTCAGATCTAAAGTTGATGTTGACGCCAAACCACCAGAAAATGTAAAGCTAGAAACATATGTGTCAGCACCAGGACCAGATACGGAATCTACATAAAACTTTGTCGCCGCATCTTGAGCAAGGGTAGGATCAGCCATATTTTTAATTTGGTTGAGACCCATGTTGATCGTAGCACCAACAAAGTTTACAATACCAGTTATTGTACCACCTGTTAGTTGCAAGTAACGACTATCACCTGTAGCCATGTTTAGCGCATCGGTTGCTACCGTTGCATTACCAAGGTTTGTAATCTTGTTACCAGTCATGTTCAGGATACCTGACATCGTATCACCAGCCTTCAGAACATGGAGAGCATCTTGACTATCAACATAAGTTTTTGTTGTGGCATCTGTGTTAAGTGTTGGAGTTCCAAGATTGATAATCTTGTTGAGACCCATATCAATTTGTCCAGTGCCGGTGAATTGAATGCCAGCGGTGCCACTGAAGACCAACAAGCCTGACATCGTGTCTCCAGCCTTCAGAACATGGAGAGCGTCTTGTGCATCGACATAGTTCTTGTTGGTGGCATCTGTACCAAGAGTTGGTGAGCCGAGATTGATAATCTTGAAGCCACCCATGTCTAGATCGCCAACTGGGGCACCGCTGAGTGAAATGGTATTCCAAATGGAGGCTTGAATATTTCCACCAGCCCCCTGGACCGCAGGTACGGATAGAACTGTGATGGTTGTGAATGCGGTGAATACTGCGGAGATAACGTTGTATATTCCATCGTTCGCTACGGTACCAGTGACAACGAACGTGTTTCCTATCGGGAACGAAGCCACTTGGTTACCAGCAACAACGAATGTGTTGGTTGAATTACTTGCTGATAGAATGGGGAAATCTCTCGGAGAAAAAACGTACAAACCAGCTATTGTCGGATCAGTCGGATTTGATGGATCGAGAAAGCTTGCATTTTTGAACCAAATTTGACCTTGAATCGGAAAAGCTGGACGAACATTGTTGGCAAAATGTTCGATCATGTTGACAAGGTTTTGATCTGTACGAGAGCCGTAATTTGGGTGTCCGCGTCCATAAAGCAATAAACTGGTATGACTTGCAGAGGCATCAATGTCCAAAGTAGGCGTAGAAGGCGCTACTGGTCCGTCCGTCCTAAAAGCCGGTAAAATAAAAGCTAGTTTAGTCGGGTCAGTAAAATTAATTGTGTAGTTTGGATTTGGCAACGGCATTTAATCGTTCCTGCATGAAAATAACTCTGTGGATAGAGTTATTTATCATTTACCGAGATTTACTCAGGCAGCAACAATAGGGATGAAACGGCTTTTTTTCTTCGGAATTACCAGATCCAATTCAGGAAATTTTGGGTAGGTTGGCTCGTGTGGACTCTTGATGCCACGTTCTAGCATCTCAATTTCGCTATTAAATAGTAGTTTAAAGGCTGTCTGTTGAATCTGCGAATAATGAACATACTCAACCGCATGGTTGGTATAGAAGACAGCCGATCCTAGATCTAGAGGACAGCTACTCTTGCACAATCTATAGACCGGACAGGTGCCGCAAAAGTCTTCTCTATCCAGATTGATACCAACCAATTTGACGTTTTTGAGATCATTTATATGTCCACTAACATAATGATCGTCGGTATTTTGGCATGTACGAATATTTCCATTGATGTCCATGGAAATCAAATCACTATCATCAACACCACAACTGGTCTTCAAAAGCGGAATTCTCTGTTGTTTTAACAGCTTTGTGTATGGTATAACGCCCATTCCGGTATGGAAAAGACTGTTTGCCAGCAACTCACCATGCTTTACCGCTCCGATTTGCTTGAATTGAGCCAGATGGGCATCCAAATACGCCTTGAGAATTACTTTATATTTCTCCAAATGTTCACCGCTAATGACGTGATGAGTTGAATTCTTAGCCATAGTTTCGTCGTAAACACGCCCAACTTCGTAGCTGATGGTAGTTTGCTTCAAACCATTCTTTTGAAAAAACTCATGGAAGAAATCATTTATTTTAAATAAATCATAATTTGTCTTGCTGATGACCGGATTGAAACTGAACTGTAGTTTAGGAAAACATTCATCCTGGATGCGTCTGAATACGTCAATCTTCTTGTGGATGAATTCCTTGCCTCGGGTTGATTCATGCGCGGGACCATCGTGGCTGATACCAAAGGCTGTTTTACCCTTCAACTGCATCAGGAAATCGATATGCTTTTGCATCAGTGGAGTGCCGTTGGTGGGTATGTACCACGTTAAACCCTCTCTATCAAATGCTTCCATGATTGGCATCATGTCTTTCCAATAGAGAAGCGTTTCACCACCCCAAAGTTCGATACGTTCTATCTTAGATAAATCGAAATTTCCCCTCATATTTTTGATTAGAGCGGGCGTTAAACCGTTTGGTGGGCGCTCATTGGGGTTTCCAATGTCTTTTTGCATACAATAGCCGCAGCTATAGTTACATCCATGACCAAGGGTGATCTTAATTAGATGAGGATGATTGCTTTTTACGTTGGTGCGGAACTGACTATAGAGGTCTTCATAGTCGTCAGGAACCACAATAGGAGAACTCAATGCTCGAAAGTCAGGATCGAGCAAGCCATTTGTCTCGTTATCATAGTAAAAATGTTCGCCCGTTCGGACGATTCTATACTTTGATAGGCTCATTGGTTCCTTTGAAGTTCTTGATTGGTATGTGTTTTAGTTTAATTTTCGGCTTTGTTGTGACTGAAACGATGGGAATCACAGTCCCGTTAAATTTTTGAGGTACTAGAAGTCCCAATTTATTCTCTACCGCATGTTTTTGGGCTAGCTTTTGGAACATTCGACTATATGGTTTGAGCATGAATTTCGGAATGAAATTGTAATCGGGATGAATATTCACACTCGTGGTAATATAATTGTAATAATCCAGGTATTTATTTCCGCATGATCCAGCCATTCTCTCTACATTTTCACCATACCAGTTGAGCTTTGCTTGGAGCATGAGTGGAATGAAGGTGATTGGATCAAACGGTTGATCTTCGATTGAAGCAAATGGTCTACCAGATTCTTCGATTGACTCAACCAAAGTCAAGAAAAAATGGTCATATTGCATGTGCATGGCTTCACAGAGGATCAAAAACAAGAAACCACCTTGGCTGTACATCGTGGTGATTTGATGATCTGCATTTTTAAGATCGTAGCGAATGTTCTTACTTTGAAGAATATCGTCATGTATGTCGGTATAAATGTCATTCTCTTTAGCCCAATCGATAGCTTTCGCTGTGTTAGGCTCAGCATCTCCTTGTCGTTGGCTGATGATGAACTTGATTTTTTGTATCGGTTGTTTAACGTGTACATCAGTCAATCGCGCTATAATATCATCTACGAACCGTCCGTCCTTTCTGTTCAAGAATATATCACTGAGAGTGACTTCATACGTCTTAGAAAAGCTCATCTCTTTCATCAAAATTTCGTGTTGCTGGATCAATGCTGTATCCGTCATTGAAGAACTGTACATTCGGTGGCTGTTTCTCTTATAGAAATCGAAGATATGTGGATAGTTCTTTTTTATAAAAAATAAATCATCGAGAGATGCAGCTATATCAAAGTGATCCCATGTTTCGACTATTTTTTCTTCCATGATGGTTGGAATGTTAAGCGGAACGTATGCTCCAAAACTTTCATCCGGCATCCAATTTTTTTGAACATAACATAGTTTACATCCTGCCTTGCACATATATCGTTTGAAGATTGAGAACGACACTTGTGTATCGAGGTTGCACAGCGCATCGTTCTTCAAGAAGAACTCCTTGAAATTGCCTGTATCTTCGAAATTAGGGGCTGCCGCCCATGTAGGTTGCATCATATGCCGATCCAGTGTAATAAGGTTGGCTTTTCCTTGAGTTTTTGAGCGTGAAGAATGAGAATGTCAACCATTTTATAGAACTCAACGCATGAGTCTCCAGGTACTTGATCCCACATGTGGTATAGAAATTTGATACCACAGCTATTTCTCGAAGGACAAATCTTACATTTGTCGTGAATGAGTTGTTCTTCGCGCGCCGCCTCGTCTCTATATACTTTTATCACAGGAGCACCACCCTCGTCAAATTCTCTTCGCCATTCACCGATAACAGTCTCGTGCTGTTGATACTCTAAAAAGTCATACTCTGGATAGATGAATCCATCGGGAGACAGCACGAGTTGCTTATGATTGTCGTAGTAGTGCTTGTCTATACCATCACCGTGACCATCGACATTGACATCAATGCCTTGGATGTAGAGCATTTGGATGAATTTTAGGAAAGCGTGAAAGAACTGTTTCAAATCAGGAATCTCGTCAATCATTGATTTGAACTTTGTTTTACCACGTAAATGACGCAGAGGAATTAAATCGACCTTACGAACGTTATGCTTGTTGCAAATATCTGTTATTGCTTTTAGATTTCGAAGGCTAAACGCCTCTTTGTGTTGAACTGGAAGAACGTATTGAAGCTGGGTATTGCTTGTTTTGTGCTTTGTCAGGACCGCAAGGGCATCATGGATGTTGAAGTCTGTACGATTGATTGGTTGAAAGATAAAATCGTAGCTGATACTGATGTTCAAACGACTATTCCACTTCTCAAAGAACCATTCGTTTTTAGCTATACGGCTACCGTTGGTCTGAATGAATATTGGAAAGGTCTGTCCTGGAAATTCCAGTGTGATGGCGTCCATGATTTTATCGATCAATTTGATCCAAATCAATGGTTCTCCTCCATGAAAACTCAGCATCGGCACTGGAAATTGCCCATCCGTGCTCATTTGTTTCAGGAAATAGATGATGTGCGGAATGTCCGTTTCTTCTAGTTGCTGATTACCGATATCATTTTTGATGAAATCTCGATCACAATATGTGCAATTGAAATTACAGGCATTGCCTAGATATATGCTAACATCGTTGCATCCTGGCAGCTTTGATATGTGTTCCATGTGTTATAGTTTGACGATCTTCTTCCCGTGCAACTTGTCGTCAAGTTTCTCTCCTTTGTTGTTCAAGACAAGCATGTGTAGAAGAGCTAAGTAGAATACTTTTTTGTCAAGGGATAGCTCTGTAATTTGTTGGCTTGTTCTAACAGGAGTACCGTGAAGTTCACATAATTTTTCGTAGAATTCTTTGATGGTGAGTGGCGTCGCGTTACTCTCATTAATTTCACTTAGATAGTCACAAGCGCATGTAAGAGCCTTCTGATAACGATAGGTTTTGCCGCGCTCTTTTGCGAGTTCGTAAAATCGTCCCAAGATCAATTTGTAATCCGGGAGTTTATCGATGAATATGTCAACTTCACCGACTGGAATATGGAAACCTGTAATGTGTTTGTACATCAGATGGGAAATAGCTTTGGCAAAGATAGGTTGTTCGCCCTTTTCGGCGACCGCTTCTACAAGATCTCTATGCTTCTTTTGGAATCCTTTTTTGACTAGATCGTTTTGAAGATCCAAGAACAATTGTACAACCTTTTGACACATGTCATCTGGTCTAAACATACGACCAGAAGCGTCCATATTACCGGCTGGACACTGATAACAGAAGTTCTGAAGGTCACAAGTTTTGCATTGTTCTTCTACGATGAACATTTCTTTATATGCTTTTTGAAAGTGATCATAACGATCAATGTAAAGTTTGTCTTCGAAAATGTTCCCAAGGATGGTATCTGCTGCTTTTTCCTTTTGATTAGTGAAGAAATAGCAACCAGAAAAGTCACCGGAGCCGTCAATTGCGATCATATCCGATCCAACCATACAGTTGTTCTCTTCCTTTACACCCACACCTTCTGCGAATTGAATCTCAAAGTCGTAGAAATTGTCAAGAATGTAAAGAATGTCGTGATGAAGTTTCTTCCATTCAGCTTCTGACCAATGAATGTAACCGTCACGCGAACTCATGGTCAATGGATGGACGACCATCGTACGGAGTCCTTTATCGAAAAGCTTGGATACAAATTCGATTAGATATGGTGCATTCTCACGGGATAGCGTGCATCGAACACCAACCATATGATTATCTTTGAACGATTGCGGAATCAAGCCGATCATGTCAATAATGTGGTCGATTCTATCTTGACCAATTTCGCGATGATCGACCTCTTCACGCATCGTATCTAGACTGATTGTCATGTTTACGAATTCGTAGTTGAAAAACTCTTCGATGAAATCTGGAGTCAATAAAAGACCGTTGGTAATCATACCGACGTGCTGACGATTCATGTTACCAATCAAGTAGTCTTTATACTTCTTCAAGAATCCGATTATGAGGTCTTTATGGATCAGAGGTTCACCACCGAAGAACTGGAATTTCTTTCCAGAATTTTCATTGATGTTCAATAGAAAATCGTAGGCTTTCAGAATAGATTCTTCTGTGAATCGACCATAGTCTTTTTTATGTTGTTCATAGCAATACGAGCATGATAGGTTGCAAGCGTTCGTTAAAATAGCGTTCATGTGTTGCAAGTCGGCAAACATGGTTGCGCGCATCTCTGTGATTGTGATGATCTTTTCGGTTGGCTTTGGAACTACGGAAATGAGACTGTTTTTCTTTTGAAAACCTTTTGGGGTTGTGATCATTTCGACAGAAATTTTTAACTGACCGTCACCCGTAGCAGATGCTGCGTGATCTTGAATACGTTCAAGCTGGGCGCTGTTAAGCTTTCGATATATCGATATCGGTTGTGCAACGGCATTCATGTGTTGCCCTTTATGATTTTACGACTACGAATTCAAACTCCAGCTTTTCAGCCGGATCTACCATGTTGAAAAACTTGCCTGCGTCAATTGAATACTTGATGTATCCTATAGGTTTAGTGACTTGAACGCTAAGCTTATTTCCGTCCTGTGGAATAACGGTTAGATCGCTTGAAATGGTAACTTCCAAGTTAGGAATTGTTCCTTCAGTAGCATGGTGTTTGAAAATAGTTCTACCGAACAAATCGATAGTGAACTGATCGGTCGTGGCGATTAAAACGTTTGACCCGATTTTGATGACAGTGTCTCCAAATTCCGGTGCGAAGAAGTTCTCTTTTATGTGAGTTTTACTATCGAGGCGATATGTTATGTCATTTTTTTCATCTGTGTAATCGAGTCCATCAGAGAGTTTGACAAGGTTCGAATCGAGAATCATGTAATAAACCGAAAGAGGCTTCATTTTAACCATACCGAAAAGAGTCGTGATGAAGGTGACCTTTTGATTTTGGTTTGTGTTAATTGGTTCTTTGGTATCGTAGTCGATAAGAACATCATTCTCATCACGAATTACATACTTTGCATTTTGGATGAGCGAGTAATCAACAACTAGATGACTGTCAGAGTAGAATCCGAATAATACGAAATCGTAACCCGAATCAAGGATGCTCATCATCTTCTTGGTATCAATTGGTCTGAATGTGTCTTCGTTTTGAGTTGCTTGTGTAGGATCAACAGTAAAGTGAAATAAAGCAAGAGGTAATTCTGGTTTTGTTTCGGTCCGATTCCGACCAATACGAAGATTGAAATCCATGTGAGTATAGAACCCGACCTGTTGATCATAGTCTATCTTGTCAGCACGCATGTTTACGGTTTCCATTAAATCACGGAAAATGCTAGGTTTTGCGTCGCCTTCCTTTACAAAAATAAACGTCTTCATTAAAGGGTTCCTCTAGTGCATGCGCAGTTACAGTTGCAGTTGCATGCTGTACTGTAATCGTCATAAAAGATGTGGGTATGGTCGATCAACTCATTCAACACGTCGAGCATTTGATTAAAGCTACTAGCGGTAGCATCATTTCCATCCACTCTATCTGCTGCGGGCGTTTGTTGCGGAGTGTATGTATTAACCGGAAAACCGGTTGTTGGATCAGCACCAGGAGGACTATCGGGTACTTTTGCGTTTGCCCCGGTTCTTGCCGGTCCTAATGTGTTCGACATTTTTTATCCTTATGACGTTTGATCACTAATTTGATGCGAATGGGTTCGCACGAAATTGATCCCCTGATTTATTACATTGAAATCTGTGTTACTTAATTCACTACCCGGTGGACTTGTTGGAAGAACACCACCTGATAGTGGTGTAACGACAGTGACTGGACCAGGGGCACCTGTTATCGCAGTTGTAGACTTTGGGTTTGGTGTTCCGAAGGTACCACCACCATAAACTGGGAAGTTACCAAAAGTGTCCACACCTCGCAAGTCTGGATAAGCGTGCGTGTGTAATCTATACGCATTGTAGATGCCTGCCAAAATTCGAAAGTGTACAGCCTCAATTACATGACCAGCCACCACAACAGCTTTTAAAGTCAAAATCGCAGCCTTAAACCCAGCAATAGTCGCAGCCGCTGATCCACTTGGATATTGTGGTGGTGCTGCTGGAAATGTTATTGTTCCTGGAAGTGTTCTTTGTACTGTTGGCATACTTCAATTATCCACTTATTTCAACGGTTGTCAACATCTATCTTATGTGTAGATTGCTGGATATACTTGTATCCAATCGGAACTGGTTGCGGCACCGCCGCCGATATGCGCTACAATCCAAATTTTACCAGTGACTGTGCCAATGTAAATGTTACCTTGACCAAACGGTGTAATGTTGTCGCCTGTTGGACCTGGACCATTAGCATGGGTTCCCGTAAATGTATATGCTGCTGTCTGACCACCAGGAACCTGGAAGGTTGGAGTCACGAGAGGAGAAACTGCCTTTGAAATTTCAAGCAAAACGTAATTTCTCGTAGCCGCATCTTGTGCGAGAAGCGGATCGGTGACGCTTCGAATTAAGTTAGTTCCCATATCCATTGGGGCTGTGCCAGCACCAACGAAATTGAGTGAACCAGTCATTGTGTCGCCGATTATGTTTACGTATCTACCATCTGCGAATGATAATGTCATCGCATCTTGTGCCGCAAGCGGATCGGTGACATTAGTAATTCTGTGGCTTCCCATATCAAGGATGCCCGTCATTGGTGAATTTGCACCATCAATCTTGAGATATATGAGGTTTGCGGATGCGACGTTTAATCCACCAGTGCCATTAGCGAGATTACCATTAGCACCCGAACCAACTGGAATGGTGCTTGCTGTAACGGTAATGTTTGTGTCTGGACCACTGTTTGCAGAAGCAACAACCGTATATGCGATATTGGCGGCATTCAAAGAATTGTTATCAACGTAAACTGTATCACCCACCGTAAACAAAGATTGATGATTTCCGGAAATCGTCCAAGCATTAGCAAGACCAATCGTAACTGCGACGATATTAAATGCAGTGTTCGCGAGATTTATGATGTTGTTTCCATTCATATTCAACGTTGTGTTCGCAACTGTCGTTTGAATAGGAACAAATGTGACACCATCCCAAACAGTTAGTATTGGTGGGACCGTAGAGTAATCAAAATAAACTTGACCGATAATTGGTGATGGTGGTTGCTGTGAGACTTCTACCTGTCCTGACGGAACTCCTTGAGCGACAGGGACTGTAGGTGAATACACAGTTGATGTGATTTCGGTCTGATCTGTACCACTGTTCCAAAATGACGAAATTACTTGATATACACCATTATTTGCTGGAAAAGATGAATCATTTCCAACAGCAAAATTCACGCCAGCGCTAAATGCCGTCGTTTGGTCTCCTGCAATATAGAGTTTGAGTGGTGCTAATGTAACTGCTAACAAATTAAAGTTGAAAGAAATGACGTTACCTGGAGCTAGAGTCCAACCCGACGCCGTGAAAACCTTAAGTGTGCTTACTGCATAATCGAACCAAGTCTGACCAATTGTTGGGAGCGTCGGTTCTATACCGTCACTTGCGAAATTTTCTAAGAGATGAACAAAGTTATCATCGATCATTTGCCCGTATCTAAGGGCACCTTGACCAAAAAGGGTGAGGGATGTGTGGGCTTTTTCTGGATGAGGAGGTAGAACTAATAATTGATCCGGACCGTCGTGTTGCGCTGGCGCGATTGTGAAGGTCGTTTTTCCAGGCAACGTAGAGTCTGTGAATTGTATGGCGTATACTGAGGACATAACGGTTATTCTCCGAGAACTTATTTCTCAGTATTTATCTTCAGTCTATCAAATATTTAACTCCTTGGCTTTAGTGTCCATCCATTTGACGATTTCGGGATTATTTTCAAATTTATATTCCCAAAACGGTTTCTTGATTAAATTGGTAAACAATTCTTTCTCTTCAGTATCTAAACTTTGAAGATACCTTCCGAAGCGCCGACTCCGTAACAAAAGCCAAGGGGTGAATTTTCGCTCTCGAATGAACTGCATTACATCACCCGGTTGAAGCTGATCGAACACATCCTCTACCTTACAATCGAACGCCTCGGCGATTTGACTCAAGAATTTGACAGTCTTTTCTCCAAGTTCAATCGGAGAAGCCGTATGGTCAAGATATTCCATGAACAAAGCGTATATCTGATCGTTTGTCCAAAGCTGGGGTGGAATGTTTTTTTCTCGCATCATCTGAATAAAAATATCGATCTCGGTAATATGAACTCGTTGCGCGAAATCGGCGAAACGCATGAAGGAACGATAATAACGTTTCGAATTAACGAAATTGTGGATGTCTACCGTCTTCTTGTAGGTTTTGAGCCATTTTTGGTAATACGTCCATGCGACCTGTCCCAGCGGAGTTTTGATTTCATCCTCCCGACGCATTAATTCGCACTTGTGTAGCAAAAATGGATCTTCTCGTAAAAACACCTTAAGGCAATAGGTGCATTGATATGTCGGGGTATCGTCAATTACTTGAGTTTTTTGAACTCTGCTTTTATTTTTGTAAGTTCGTCTTTCTCGCATCCGAGGTCTCCCGCCATTTCAAGGATATCTGATTCCTTGAAAATTTTCAGTAGATCCACCGCTTGCCGGTGGCTTAGATAAGGATCGTTTCTCTTGATTACGTCAAGAGAGGTTGGCATCGTTGGCATCGACTTACCTTTTGCTTTTTGCCATGTGTACTTTTTGAATGAACCGTTCGTACACACGGTCATCAGCATAAAGAGTAGCTCTTTATGCTTGGATAATTCAAATACAAATGGATTAACAACTTCATTTAGAAATGTGATTTGACCAGGATTGGTTGTGCCTGATAACCAACGCATGATTATCAACGGCACGAATTCTTTTTTTTCCTGATCAGAAAGTTCTCGATAATAAGTTCTTTTCTTTTTGTTGATATTACCTAACAATTCAAATAAGTCCAGTGTTCGTTCCGTCATTTCCAAGTATCCAGGTTGCGTCGTGACTTACCTTAGTGTCGTATATAGAGAATTCCGTGATGACTTTACCGTCAATCTTAACCGAAGTAGATTCAACACGAAGTAGCAAATATTCAAGTAAAGTTTCTGTATCATGCTGGAATTTTTGCGCCCAACCCTTATACTCTCTGAATGTTACTATAAGTGTGATGGTTCCGTCATCATGTCTTTTGGAGGTATTTTGAGACAAATGAAGACTTCCAGCATAGAAAATTTTGACGAACTTTTCAAGCGCAGGCTTATCAGCTTCTGATAGTCTAACGGGAATATGTGCCTCAAAATAACAATCCTTGGGCATTTTTTCATAATCACCGCTGGTTTGAGGAGCAGCAGGATGCCAAGGTACAGTTTCGATTTTAATTCTCGTTATCTCCCATCCACTACGTTGTATTTCTTGAGAGATTCGTTGCGCTTCTAAATAGGCACTTTTATTGTCTCCAAAATGCTTTGAAGAAGTCATAACGTCGGTCAGAACAACCATCGAATCGCGTTGTAAATCTAGAATGATTGGCTTAACTCCAATATCCTTGCAAAGTGCCTCAAAAAAATCATAAGTCAACCAAGGACTGGCTTTAATAGTAACATGAATTTCGTAAGGTAATGGAAATTGAGCTTTGTCTTCGTTCGCCTGAAGTTTCGCCCATTTCTCTGCCTTCCGTACAGTCATTGCTTCGATATCTTCATGAGTATATCCCAAATGATATGCAATGGACAGCGCGCAGAGTATAGAATCGGAACACTCTTCTAGAATGTCTTCAGGCTCAGCAAAACGATGATTGGTGCCATAGGCGCTATCATATGGTAGGATGACCTTAGCTAGCTCTCCAACCTCTTCAGTGAGCTTTAAACCCTTTTGGGCAAGAGTCTTCTTATCTCGAACCGAAAGGGTTTGAATATAATCAAGAAATTCTTTTTTCATCGGTCTCTTCTCCATCCTCTTCAATAAAGCTGGCTGGTCGCATTTTAGCTTCGCAAAATTTACAATCGACGTAATCGTGACCTTCATCATCGATTTTAAATTTAAGTAAATCGAACGGATGAATACAATCTTTAACCATTTCTTGGCGCAATATCTCGATATCATCTTTGATTGGTATCATGGATGCGTAAATTTCGAGAATTTTATCTTCCAGAGGACGAAGCTGTCTGACCATTGCTTCCATATTATCGCGCTTACGCCCCCAGGATGTTTTCTCCGGGCGTGAGGCATGATTGGCAACTAGCTCTAGGATGCGACGAATTTTAGCCTGATCGTCGCTTTCGTTCTCAGGTTTTTTCATTCTTGCCATTTATTTTCCCACAAATAATAATGCAATTGCTGCAACGCCATAAGCGCCCCATGTTATACAGAGCGCGTATTCATGCCGCCATAGATAAGTTATGCAGGCGCCAGCATCAAGGATGCCAACACCCACAACCCACCAATTTATAGCTGCCCAATTCATTTCACTCGAACTTCGTTGGTCGTTTCAATCCAGAGTACAGCACCGCATTGGAGAGGCTTCTCTGGACGATAAACGATCTCACACACAATCTCATCATTAACGATGATTTGAGCGTTGTGTCCGCGTATGTTGCCCTTGCTAGTCTTAACGGAAATGACTGGTTCTTTCGTCCCATGCTTCCGATTCTTAGCTATGGCGTGTCTATTGACGTGTATTCTGGACAGTGGCATTGAATTCTTTCCAAAGGTTGCTATAAGGTGAGATCATCGCTTCGATGGATGGTTTTAGATTAGGTAGATATGGTTTAGAAAGGATCATAAAGTCGGTTGCTTTGATTGCTCTATGTTGGAGCAGTTCATTAACGATGATCTTAAACAATTCTGAATTCCGTAGGATTGTATCTCTAGCCAATTGTTTTTGTTTTTCCACCAATCGATGGATTTTTTTATCAAATTCTTTGTAGTTTGATGGTGCCCATTCATCATTTTGAGGGTGTCTAACCTGTGCAGTAACACTACTAAATGCCATCTGTTTGTAATATCTTGAAGCGAATTCGGTTGCTGCTTTAATATCACGCCATGCTCCGGTTGTAGAGTTTATCTGTCCGAACACGAGTTCTTCGGCGACTCGCCCTCCCAATGCAATAGCTATACGATTCAGGAAAGCCTGTTTGTTAGTCGCTTCTTCTTCATCGTAAGAAGTGTATCCGCCTTTAAATGTCGCTAAATTAATCTTGATTTCTGCTGGTGGGCAGTTATTCAATACAGCAAACACCATCCCATGTCCAGCTTCGTGAACCGCAACCAATGTATTGAAGTCAATAGTATTACGCAGCCGCTGCGCTCGAATGTCTAATTGGATCGGTAAATTATGAAATACCTCAATTCCTTCGAACACGTAACTGCCGGTGAGAATACTCTTATCATCATCAATAGTCACAGAAATGCCATATTGATTATTTTCAACAGCCCAAATAGCTAAATCAACTAACGGAGAACTCAAAATCTGATGGATAGATGAAAAGACCGGTCGAGTACCTTGTGCTGGAAAGACTGAATTATTGTAAATTTCTTGATAGACTGATGGCTTTAAATCAAATTCGACGCCTATATTTTGAAGAAGCTTAGCCGTATACTTTTTTGCTGTTGATTCGATAATCAATTCATAACTTCTTTTGGCTAGAGAAGGATAGATTATGTGATTGTTTCCAAGCCGCGCGATCTGTTCTTTACGAAAACGCTCCAATAAAGCCGCTTTGATATCGATCACCGAAATCTTTTTGGTTAGATCATGAAAAACATCAGCATCGGTATCACAGTCTTCAATACCACCGACCATTCGATAAGCTTCATCCAGATTTCCGCAAACAAAAATCAGCAACTTGGAAAAGTCGATTTCATTAGAAATACGACTCTTAAGTGCTTCATGACATAAGAAATTAATTTTTTGAAGATCCCATGTCATGATTTCGGGGACTGGCTCCTTGAGCTTGAGGAGTTTCTTGTAGTCTACGGCTTCCCAAGGCGAAAGTTTGAACTTACGAATTATGATTTTCTTTTTCTTTTTGCGTCTTTTTGGAGCTTTACCTTCCTCTTTTGCACTGGAAGAGGTTTCTGCTCCACTGCTCTCACCAAGCTCATCGTCATCGGAGGCAGCTTCGTCTGACGCTTGTTTCCAATCCTCGTCATACATGCTCTGTGTAAGTTCTCGCTCAATCTTTGAGTACAACGAATAGTCAGTGGAGAACTTACCATCACTTAGTAACATCCAAACATCTTGAAAACGCTTCACATCCAATTCTTTTGAGTCACCCTTACTGTCTAGTTCGATGGTACGGAAGCGTTGAAATTCATCCAACAAAAGAATTCCAGGCTCACCTTCGTTGATAGCGGATGCTTGGAGAATAGAACAGATGGAATCTTGATAGAAGCCAGAACCGATGCTAAAACCATCCATTTGAATTTCGACAAACTTGTCTTGAAACTGAAGCTTTTTTACAAGGCTACGTACAAGGGCGGTTTTGCCGACGCCCGTTAGCCCCCAAAGATTGATGATAACTGGATAACTCAATGCTTGTGGAAGGAGATACCATGTAGAAACCGAATCGATGACACGGTCAATAATCGCATCTAAACCGAAGAATTCAGTTTTTAGTTCATCTCTAATTACATAAAGCGCTTCTCGTCTTTGCTTGATAACATCTATGATTGTCGTATCAGTCATTTTTCTTCAATTATTTGTTGTAATCTTATTATGCAAGCAGCGGCGTTAATTTCCGAATCCGCGCAAATTGCGTGCTTATACAAATAGTCTGCGATGGCGACGATACCTTCTTCCCATTTATTTTGATTCTTTCCAAATTTTGGTGCTTTATCCAAATTCTCATACAAGAATCTATAAACATCTACCCATTCTTCCTGAGCTATCGTTTCGCAAAGATGCTTACGTAAAGCTACCCATTGCCCTTTTTCGATATGATCTAAGATGGATAGTTTTGCGCCAGCGTCGATATCGATCATCGGCTCGAATAGTCTACCTTCGTGGCTGAATTGTTGCGTTAGATTGATGATCTTTCGAACATCAGGATATGCCAAATCGATGTATCTGTCCAGTAGTGTTAGATCGAATTTGACCTTTTCAGCCAACAAAATCCTTGCAACCATTTCAGCAATGTCTGTTTTATCGTGTGCTTTGAAGTCATAATGGTTACAGCGTGATTTCAATTCTGGCATTACTTTATGGGAGTAGTTACAAGTCAGAATGAATCTTGAGACCGCTTTATATTCATCCATGACATTTCGTAGAGCACCTTGAGCACTAAGCGAGAAGAAATCTACTTCATCAAGGAGAATGATTTTAAAATCACCAACTGGATATGTGCTAAGTGTATCTACAATTTTACCACGCACAGTATCCACTGAGTTTTCATTGGATGCCGCGATAATCAATAGATCAACGGGGTCAACATTCAGCGCATTAATAAGGATTTTTGCCAAGCTCGTCTTGCCAGTCCCATGCACCCCAGTGAATAGTAGATGGTTGGGGATGCTGCCAGTTTCAACCATCTCCTCGAATTCTGCTTTTTCTTGGGGTGTTTGAAAGATGTAACCATCTAACGTAGGTGGGGCGTACTTGTCTGCCCATGATTCTTGTAGTTTTGACATATTACCCTCATTGAATATCTAGGAATGATATCAAGGTTTTCCGTCAAAGTCAACAGTTTATCTGTCTAGTGCTGAGCCTCGGGAGAAAACAAAGTTTTGTGCTTCGTACTGACGTAGTTGTTCCTCGATTTTGGTTTTCGTAAACTGTTCTACTTTGGTTAGAGATTCTTGAGCATTTAGAGAGGCAAGTTGCTTACGTAGTTCTGCAATTAATAGTGGATGCGGACGGATACCTTTATCTGGTGGTTCAAGCTTTGGAAGGAATTCTTGAATAGGTTCTTCAACAATCGACTCCGTTTGTTCAGGAGGAGGCGATTCTATTGCTGGCTCATCCTCTATTATGGGCTCTTCGGAAATGGTTGGTTCAACGAAAGTGTAATTCGGAAATGGTTCTGATACCCCTATTGCAGCCGGCTGCACCTTTAGATCTAATTCGCGTTGACGAATCGCGACATTTGTAGCGATTGTTAAGAGAAGAGCCAATGGATCGAAGACACAGATAATCATTAACACGAGATAGTTCGTGGCTTTATCTGTATCAATATTGAGTGCTTTAGCAAGGTATATGATTGGACCGACGTGTGTCTCGGTCTTCAAGGATTCTGTTTTGAGGGTCAAAATTTTAGCATCAAGATCGTCAATGCGCTTTGTAACTTCTTGTTGTTCCGCTTGGAACTGTTTTATTAGTTTAACCCGACCTCTGACGAAATCATGTGGAAGTTGAGCGATCTGTTTATCTATTTCTATCTTACGATCAATTTTTCGTACCTTCTCGCCTTCAAGAGTTTTGATTTGTTCGGAAATTTGTTTTAAAGGAAGAATATCGGCTTGATATCCGGACGACAAATAACCATAGTGTCCAGCGGCTGTAATAGCCATTACAAGGAGGGTTATACCAACTAGTGGTGGAAACATACCCCGTTTGAGCACAGCACTAACTTGGCTCCAATATCGATACATGAAAGAAATACCGATCAGCTTACCATATTCAATGACGATGCCCATTGCTATAACACCCCAAAATACGGCTGGGAATGTATGAGCGAGACCCCAAATACTGAAATATGCGGAAACGGAAGCCAACGATAAGGCTCCCAACCCCAAGAGTAGGATGAAAAACATTCATTTCTCCTTGATTAAGCTGGGATAGAATCTGTGTCTATTGCAACAACGCATTCTTCGACGGTTCTCCAAACCTTGATACCGTCGTGTTCCATGCCAACTGTCCATTTCATTGGCTCAATAAGGATGTTCATTTTTGGCTTGATGGTCTCACTGACCTTCTTTCCAACAGCAACGACCTTTGCCCAACGACATTGAGTCGCGTTGTTTTCAACACTTTTGGGAATGTATAAACCCATTGCGGATTTATCGTAAAACCACCCCCCGGCTACTTCGTCAAAGAACACAAATAGGATACTTTTTCCGACTGGTTTAAGCATTTTTTACTGCCTCTTTCTTTATTATTTTTCTGACAGGTTCTTGTGAGATTACTGGTTCAATTGATTCGGTTGTGGATGCTGTTAATGCCATCGCTGCAACCAAAGCTTTCTTGCTTTCAGCAGCAGCAATTCTTGCACTCATAAAGTTTTCGTTATGAACCAAAACTGTCGAGATTTTCCTTCTTGGATTTTGAGCAGCTTGTTCGGCTTCGTACATCATTTTCAATTTGTCGAAGTCAACCATCTCCCCTCTTGCTGAGCGAACTATTCTAGACATTTTCATCCTCCGTTGGGTAGGTCTGTTTATATTTATCCGGTTTAAGAAAGTCTTCAATGTCCAGATCAAATTTCACACTATCGATATCATGGACTTCCAGGACATAGAGAACATAGGATGACACACTACTACCGCGCCCCACTCCCCAAACAATATTGTTTTCCTTGAAAGTATCTATAATGTAAACCATCAACAATAATACGTCAATTAAATCATAATCAATAAAAAGTGTTAATTCTTCTTCTATTCGACTCAGGCGAGTTGGAAGTTCGTCTGTTTGTAGTTTTTCTTTTTTCGCCAAGGCATAAAATTTTTGAAGAACATATTCAACGACATTCATTTCTTTATACTTTTCTGGTATGTTCCACCTGAAATCATGAACAACAATATGATTTTCTTCTACTTTGATGCGATCTTGCTTTCGTACTAAACGGTTAAATTTATCAATTTCTGGTGTAATTCTGTCAACTAATATGCCTCGGACTGACAAGCCGAGTTCAAGTCTTTTCATCAGGTTTTCTGGTGCGACTGTTATTGAACCATCGTACCAAAGTTTCCTTCCATTTAACTGCGTAAACATTAAAGAAATTCAGATTTGTAGCTTCCGCCCGACGTATCAACGTCGCGAGTTTTAATTGCTTCAATTTTAACCGCGTTGCTGGGATCTAGGTTACCAATCCTTGCTCCTGGTGGTAGAGTCAACGGCGCAGTGGCTGCACTTGCGCCAGTTAATGATGAACCGCCTTGTGGAATCATTGGTGGACCGCCTTGTGGTAATACTGGTTGTCCTGGATTTGGTGGACCTTGGGGTGGAATGTTCGCCTGGGTGTTGTTAGGTCTCCAGTCAAAGTTCTCTTGTTGTTGTGGCGGCACAAAGTTTTGCCATCTAATTTTACCTAGTGCTCTTTCTACGAGCATCGTAATTTGCCGTTCAACCGGAAGGTCGAAACCTTCTATAGAGAATAACTTGGTTTTTATCTTAAGCCATTGCTTAGGATCAGGAGACCAATCATCGCCTTGGAGATCAGTAATACCTTCCAGCCAAGCTTTGAATTCTGATATGGTTATTTTATTTGTATTTTCAGCCATTTTGCTTATCCTTTTTTAAAGCCTCTTCTGTCTGCTTCTTTACTTGTTCTGCTATATCAAGTGTTTGTTTGTGCTTACGCAGCGTCAAAAAATTAGCATCACCAGGGATTATAATTTTTGGTTTGCGTGGATCGTCGGTCATATGATGTCTCCTACAATTTTTTCTTTTAGATATTTATTATAGACATCAGTAGGTGATACATTCACCCACGCCTCTTGAGAAATCGGATGACAGAGCATTTGGTGTTTGTTTAACAAAGGTCCGACGTTCTTGTAACGACTATCATAATCAATAACAATAATCGTTCCTGGTACAGCTTTTTGGATGTTCGGACCCGCCACCAAAGCACAAAATTCTTTACCCGGCAAATCCTCTACACAAACAGAGTCTAATTGCATTGTTTCAGTATCGAATACGAGCATGTACCATGTCGTTGGAAGCATGAATTGAAAACCATGAATCTGGATCATCATAGAAGGAGCCGTGATTTCTTCGAGAATAGTAATGGAGTTTAACGTGAAATCCATCATATTCAAATCAAGAATCCACATGTGCTGTGTTACAAGCGGCGTGTAGATAGAATCTAGAATGATAGGTCTGGAATTATCATCGAAAATAAGCATTTTATTTTTCTTATTAGTATTGTACCGAGTACTTTTTACAAGGATATTGAGCTTCCTTATAGTACTTCAGTCTTTTTCGAAGGTGTTTCTTAGAATACTCTAGATTTCCGCAGATGTCAATAACATCTACGAAATCTTTATCACACCCCTTTCTCAAACCTCTACCAATAGACTGAATTGTACGGATAAATGATTTGCCACCATCAATGTAAATCAAGTTGAAAATACGATCAATGTCAATACCAACACCAGCAACCTGAACCGTAGCAATAACCAAGAGGTTGTCTTCTGTCTCGAACAGTCTATAGACCTCCTCTCTTTCTTCGGTTTCGTTTTTACCGTAGACAAAAATTGAGCCAGGAATCCGTTTCGACAACTTTTTTCCGATGGCAATGTTGTTAACTAAACACAGAACGTTGCCTTTCTTATTCTCCGCTTTTTCTTTCAAGAATTCAGTAATCCAATTTACCCGCCGTTCAAGCTTATTGAGATAATCCATTTCCTGGGAGTATTCTGTTTTGAGTCCTTCCACAATCAAAGGTTCAATAATCGAAGCATCATCAAGCTGCATAACACTGATGTTGAGTTTCGCTAACCAACCTTGTTCAATTAATTCGTGTGCCGGAACGACATATAGAACTTGTCCAAGTGTCAGAGAAATAGCCATTCGATCTGCTTTACCAGTCGGTAGCGTGGCTGTTAGTCCAAAACGATATACGACATTATTTCCGTGGTTCGTGAGTAAGTCTTTCAGAACGTTTGCTTTAGCGCCATGGCATTCATCAACCACCAAAACTTGGAAATCTTTGAGAATATGGGGAGCATTTTGTAATGCTTGCCAAGTTGATATGACGTGTGTGTGGGTTAAGTCTTTAACCTTACCACTATATTCACCAACATCTAATTTGAACAAATCAAAGTCTCGTTTGGTGCGTAAGATCAAAGAGCCACTTGGAACGATAGTTATTGTACGCAATCCTTGCTTAGCGTATGCATCGCATAAGCAAGCGCAAACTGAAGTTTTGCCCGCGCCCGTACCAGCAATGACGATACCCATACCTTCACTAATAAGCGCGTTGATCGCCTCTGTTTGATACGGTCGAAATTCCCATGGTTCATTGGTCTTAGGATTTATGATATATGAGAAATAATCTTTGTCTATGGGTTCGATTTGGGCTAGTTGACCATTGCGTTTGTCATCAACTTCCAGTTTATATCCTAATGCCTCTATCTTAGGGAGAATTTCATCTAAGAGAAAGTTATACGTTTTTCCTGTGTCAGAAAAAAAGCGCATCTTTCCATCCCATTTTCCCACTTTGTAGGCTAGGGTGAAGAAGTAATGTTCGGTCTTGATGCCGTATTCTTCCCAAAAGTATTTCAAATGCTCGGGGTGTAAACCGGCGATTACACAGTTGACCTCGTCCAAAATAACAATTTTAGCTCTTTGGGCAAAGGTTCTTTCTGTCGTCATTATGAGTCTAGGTCTTTTATGATAAGCCGAGTTAGGTTATTCAACACATAGCCGCGTGATTTAAAAGCTTCAACACCAGCAGCGTACTTTGCTGTTAGTTCTTCAACCTCGTTATAAAGTTCCCTCATTGCGAGATATTCTGGATCGTGATTGATGTAGTGCTCTTTGTCTTTCTGTTGGAGCATTCGATTACTGTCGTCTGTAAGCGCTTTCCACAGACGACCCTTTGTCGAATTCAACATATCTTCAACATAGTTAAGGATAGCTTTTAATTCTACATAACATTCGTTATACAGATACAACAACGATGCTTGTTCAATGTTGGCAGCATCTACTGGTTTACCTTTTACATTTAGATCGGCTTTGATTGGTTCGAGCTTCTTAGAGTAGTCTTCTAGTGCTATTGCGATGTTTTCAAAGTTCTCTTTAATTGCGTCTAATGCTTGACTCATTAATGTAGCGTCCTTTTGTTTTTATCGATATGTCGCAGAACGTCAGCACCAGTCCATTCGTCATCGTCACCGCCAGTTAGATTGTTGCTAGGAATCATAATAACCGACCCTTCCTCTTCTTCAATCATCTGTTTGACACGATTGGTGAATTTTTTTCGTGCAGTTTCTTCTGCTGCTTCTTGTTCTTTTTTGGCTTCTCTTTGTGCGTTTACCAAGAATCCAACAATTTCTTCTTTATTTCCTTTGGTAATGACTTCTAATGGGATGTCAACACTAGATATACGAACCTCCTCGGTCATGTTGATTTGAAAGTTGAAAATGATAGTACTCTCTTCTTCGCTAAATGTTAACCCTGTCCACTTAATATCATCAGCGTTTTGATCCATAAATTCGCTGATCCCATGAAACACATGCTGTATTTCGCCTGCGATTTCATTTGTTTTATCGTGGTGTGTTTTATCCCTCTGAATGAAGAGTTCTCGTAAGTCTTTCATGGTAGTTCCTCCATTCCACGTTACTACTATATTTAGGGACGTTCCTTCCCCCACTCCATGTCTTGAAGTTGCATGAGTAGTTTGGCAGCAAACTTCGGGTCTACGGCACGAGGTAATGATGTAGTTTCGTAGAGTGCCTTAACTTCTGCATCAAGTTGTTCGGCATATTGAACAATTTCTTCATAAGTAAATTTACCGTGACGAATGTCAAGCAACTCTTGCGCATCTGGTCTTTTAACCAAAACGATCTCGTCAGTAAGTGCTTCTTTACCCATTTTTAATAACCGGATCAAGTGCATAGCATGCTTGCAATCGAAACCGAATTGTTCTTCAAGTGCAGATCTAACTTCATTGCGATTTTTCTTCCAAGTCCAATAATTTTTCCAGTTCTCGTGGGCAGATTGGAATTGATCTATGTTTAACTTAATAAGTAAGTCTGGCTTATCAAAACCACCAGCGTTTGCAGACCAAAATTCATTGGTTCGTGATAGAGGGACTCCATTACGATCACACCAGTTATATTCAACATCTATGGTGTATAAAATGTTTGAACAATACAAAGCGAACATATTACTGCCTAAATCACGAGCAATGAATCCATTCGTGGGAACAGTTTTATTCCATTTTTTATTCCCAGTCATATTAAAAACAACAGACATGAAATCCTTCTGTTGCGGTGCTTCAATACTTTGGGGATTGTTTATCCATTTATTATGTCCCTTGATTCTTAAAAGTTGAGAGTGTGCATATCCTGAAAATGTATGAGCAAGTTTTGAAGATAAAAGATTGTATCTGTTGGCACGCAAATATTCATAAGTCGGGCTAGTGAAAAGAATATCTTCCGCTTCGCACCAAATTATTTCTAGAATATTTGGGTTCTGATCGACAAGAAGCTTCATGAAGTTTGTCAATTCGTAGAACTTCGTGTCCTCTTTTGTTTTATCCTCAACCTCTCGGACAATAAAGAAAGGCGTTCTGATGCAAATTTCTGGTGCAACAAAGATTCCCCGAGTATCACGATCACTAGTCGGGAGAGAGGTTCCGTAAGCCTGTGAGCCTGTCAAAACTTCACAGATCAAACCATCTTTTATCATTTGCTGCTTATCCATTATATGCTTTCCTTTATCACTTGAAGAACCAAAAACAAGGCGTCATACATTTTACATTTCCTGATTTGCTTCTAATTCTCATGGTACGCCAGCCGATTACTTTGTCAACGTATTCATCTTCATGAATCCAGCGCTTCCAGATTTTGCCCCACAGCCAACACGAGAAGCGTTTCATTCGCTTTCCAGTGTATCCTGTGTGTTAAAAAAGGTCATTTCAAAAATCGGTCGCACCCAACTTGGGCAACGATTCCGAGCAAAAATAACAATTCCTATGGCTGTCGGATCGCCAATTTTGGCTTTGGCTTCTTCCATAGAGCCACCCGTCGTAAGAATATCGTCTACAATTAGTGTCGGACCTTCGGTTGATACATACTTTTGTAGAGCAATTGCCAGTCTAATTCCGCCTCGTGGGACGCCAACCACCCGCTTGAATTTGCCTTTGTCGGCAATTATCCAAGCCAGTGTTTCGATATCTTCATCGGTGAGGGCATCGGCTTCTATCTTATAGTGAGCCGTGCCGCCACCGTGCATTACAAAATCCTTTCGGACGAACAACGTATCTCTTTCCATAGTTACTCCGTTACTGGAGCCTCTATTGTAGCAGCTAGTCGTTTTTCCTTCAAGTCTTTTGTTGATTCGAATTGCTCTGGATCGATAACTGCGTTTTCATCCATAGGAACGCGGAGGTACTTCTTCACCGTTAGTTCTTCGGCTGTTTTAAGCAGTTCATCAGCATAATTGATGAATTTAGATTCTTGAAACTTAATATCCGTCTCCGGAATACTATACCATCCTTTATTTTTATTAAGAACGCCGAGAGCTACCATCGCCTTGCTTAGACCAGAGTAAGGGTCGATACCAGTTTCGTATGGGACTTCGATTTCAACCTTTTGAAACGGTCGGGTAAATCGGGTCTTGGGGGCTGTTGCGACCATACGGATGCCGATCACTTCGTCTTCCTTTTCTTTTTCTTCCTTTAGCTTGAACTTCTTGAAGAGAACGATCTGCGACAAAGCGTACTGGATTGCTGAGTTGATAATGACCCCATTTTCAGCTAAACCGGCGAGTACATCGGCTTGCTTGGCTTGATAAACGGAACCAGTAACAACGAAAGTTACATTGTAATGTTTGATAGCTTGGATGAACTGGCGAAGCATTGCCTTACCAGTTTTTGCACGTAGACCTTGATCGCTACTAATTTCACCTTTTTCGAAATCTTTAAGTTCTGAATCGGTTGAAAGCATGTCCAAACTATCTAGTGCGATGAATACTTTACGAGCGTCAGGATCAGAACTCTTGTATTCACCTGTATATCCATCCATAAAGCTTGAAAAGACCTTGATGACGTTGCTGTATGTACGAACTTCTTTGTACAAATAGCTTCCTGCGTTGAACGGATCGGCGCCAACATTCGACATGTAGTCGTTATCCAAAGCATGTTCCGAGTCAATGACAAGGCAGAATGCTCCCTGCTTTTGTGCTTCCTTGACCATATTGCCAATCATATAGCTCTTACCAGTGCCCGAACCACCGACAAAGCCTGTGGCTCTGCCTTGTGGTAGACCTTTGTAGAAGCTACCGGAAATAATTTTATTTAATGCGTAATTACCTGTGGAAAACCAATAGCGTGGAGGTTCGGCAGACGAGCTAATGCCTTCCTCACCCGCAATGGCTTTCTCAAATTCTTTAAGAAACTTCAAGATTGCACCATTTTAAGTTAGAGAATGAGAGCACCTTCCGGTGCTCTCGTAGCAATTAAGCTGACTTGCTTGCCGACTGTTGACGACGACGTTCTGCCAACCCGGCTAGGATACGACGGGCTTCTGGATCTTGCTCGCCTGTAGTTGCTGGTGCTGGCTTCTCGATATCCTTGACAGTTTCCTTGATGACGGTTGTTGAAGCGGCTGCTGCATCCTTGACACTGGTGACAACCTGAACTGGTGTGTCATCCGCATCCGGTGTAGCATCACTTGCGTCGTCACCGCTCTTAAGAGGTTCGCCCTTAAGTGAGGCTTCTAGCATTGCTTCCAACTTATCAACGTCTGGACGCTTCGGTAGAAGTGTCGAAAGATCGATCAAACTGCTTTGAACATGAGCGATTGTTTCTTGATCCAAATCACTTGCCAACGGAACGAAACGGCTCATGTGGTAAGCTGCAACCTTGCGCTTATCTGGCAACATCTTTTCGGTCTTCTTGATGGTGAAGTTTGTTCCACCTTCGAATAAAAATGGTGGAACCTTTAGGTAGCCACTTTCGAAGGAGTCCTTGATAACATCATACAATTGGTTGCCCAATGCGAGGTAACGGGTCTTACCTTCGTGGTTCTCTTTGGTGTCCTTATCCTTTGGAAGAGGATCGCTGACAATCAAAGCTTGGCAGATGTACTGAAGTTTGCGGTAGTAAATCTTACCATTGTCTTTGTCGTCCTTTTTGTAGTATGCTGAGGAGAGTTTGCAGATTGGACAAACTTCGTGGATGCCCCATGTCTTCGGACAGACGATAGACTTCTTCTCACCGTTGATAACAAGCTGGTGCATCTTCTTTTCGATGAGGAAACCCATTGGGTTTTCGTCGTTTCTATCTGGAAGGAATCGGACTTCAGCGGAATCGCCCATGTCCATGTTGTAAAAAGGGTAATAGTTGTTCTGACCTACGTTACTGTTTTGTTCGTTCTTCTTGAAGGCAGCGCGTAGCGCTTCCATATCGATTTTATTCATGATGTTTTCCTTTTTCTTGTTGTGTTTCTTGTTGTTGTAATTTACTTTTCTCTTAATTCGGATGATGAATCCGTACTACTATTTATCATCTGAAGTAGAAAAAGCGAGGAATTTCAACAAGTGTAATCCAAGAAAAAGGGATTGTCAAGTGTAATCTAATTAGGCTCCGCAACCGCCACTATTTTTCGTAACAGAAACTCTAGTAACCCAACTGATGCCAGTACCTACGCATTAAAGTTGTATTACTGGATTAATTGTCATTCTCATTTTTGTCATACTCATAGCGATCCCGATCACGGCTACGAAGTTTCCGACTGTTACCGGTGCTACAATTGTAAGCATACCTGCTGTAGCATCACTCAAATAATATGTGGCTCCAGCCGTTAATCCACCGACTTGTCCTGTTACGGCGTCCCACTCTGCCGTTGTAGCTGTAAAAAATACCTCACCTGATATATTTCCAGTAGCTGCTGATGCAATAGTCGCGTCGGCAACTAATCCAACTGCTTTGGTTGTCGCTAGAATGTTTGCTCTCGCCAAATCCACGTTATCAGCAGAAGATACGTACACTGGAGCACACTTAATAATTGGGCTTGCATTAGCATTAATTGCTGTTGTTATGGCTGTATTGGTTGCTAAAATACTATCAACATAAAACTTGGTTGCTAAATCTTGTGGGAGCGTAGGATTGTCAGCATTTATAATCTTGAAAGCACCCATGTTTATCGCACCAGTCATGGTGCCACCACTCAAAGGCAAGTAACTGCTCAATGAACTCACTAAAAATCCCAACGGAACAGCGTCGCTTGCCAATAATGGGTTAGGAAGACCAGTAACCGTTATACCAACGGTCGTCGGAAAGACTAATGAACCTGTCATCGAGTCGCCTGCTCTATTGACCTTGGCGACTAATGCAGTGACTACAGAAACAAACGCATCCTGAACATCAGTTGGTAAAGGAATGACTGGTGCGACCGGCGTCACTGTTATTGTTGTTGCTGCTTGATTGTGTGGAAGTGGTGTACGCGGATCAGACATTCTTGGATCGTTGTCGCCGACTGCTAATGGAGTTGCTGGGATAGCTGGGTTTAAGGTTAAATAAACGGAACCTAGTTGTGTGGCAGATGCCAATACTTGATTTCCTGGGACTCCTTGTAGTCCTTGAAGACCCAAACCACCCAAGCCTTGGTCGAAAATAATCTTTGTTGAATTGATAGTTCGTCCAACAGGAGGAGCTTTGTTTGGATGGTTAATTGGATCGGAAACAAATGGATCTATTGTGACTAAAATACCGTTGTTAACCCATAAAGTAATGTTCGGTGAAGCCCAATTCCAGTTAGGATTATCAACTACACCTTGAAGGACGGTTAGAGCTTGCTGACCTATTAATGCATTGTTTAAGATTATACCCAACACTTTGGTCGAGGTATCTTCATAGATGGCTGGATTTAGCTTTGTCGGATCAAGTGAATCTACAGAAACGACTTGATACGCTGCCATATTTTGTGTAACGTTTCCGAACGTGAATGAATCTTCTAACTTCAACGGTTGTGTCTGACCGGTTGCACTGATGAACGGACTTTCTGTTGTAAAGAATTGACCATTGACAAGTTTGACCGCCACTCCATTTTGGTCGTAGAATATGAAACCTGATAGAATAGATGTATTGTTTCCGACTTGGCTTCCAACATCGTACGTCACTAGTTGTCCGGTTGTTAGTCCAATAGTTGGTACGTGCTGCAAAAAGCCAGTTATTATTGGAGAAGGAACAATTTGGCTGACCGTGATTTCGCTTCGGTTCAAACCGACATTGAAAATATAGGCTGTTACGTTGTAACTACCATTATTTAGACCACCTCCAACGATTGTTATTGCGTCTCCAATAACAAATTCTGCTGTTATGTTTCCAGTGACGTAAAAAGTTTTCTGGACATTGTTACCACCAAGCAAGGCGTATTCGTTGGTGACTTGTGTGTTCTGAAGATTACCAGCGAAAACGCGAATCTTATTAACCCAATTTGTGCCATTCCAAACGAACATTCCAATCGTGAGTGTATTAAACCAGTGTTGATCAATTACTGGTGATGGTGGCGCGACCGGTCCAAAAACCGGAAACGAATTGGTGTATCCGTAGGTTTTGATACCTGTGATAACGTTCAAATCCCAATAGAACCAGTAAGACAAAGTTCCGAGGAATGGTCCAAGAAAAGCTTGAATCTGAGTATTGTCCTGCTCTCGTATCAAATATTCAGACGGTCCTTGAGAAAAGCTTACAAGGAGTGGTCCAATTGTGGTATCAACGTAGACATCTCCACCAAGCAATTTAAGAAAATTTGGCTGATTTGAAAAATTATGAGAGCACTGAACAATGCCTTGTCGAAAAGGTATCTGCATTTAGCATCCTTGGTTTGTATAAATAAGTAAGTATGGTGATACTTTCTATTTATTAACAGCTTGTGTTAAATCATTGAGGAGGATACGTCAATGAAATATGTTTTTTTGAAATGGTGGTTGTTATTTTGCGTAACTATAGCTAGTAGCGTATATGTTTACAATATTGGTTTGTTCTCTAAGTTATGGGCGCTCGATCTATCCAAGATGAGTTTTGTCACATTGGTTTTGTATGTTGTGATGTCGCTTTACATCGGATATCAGACGTGGCGCGTCTCAAGAAAAAATCGAACGGATCATGATATTCACAAAACGGTTATTTCTTTACCGGGTTTTTGGTTTTCGTCAGAAGCTATGATGGTTTGTGGAATGATCGGTACTGTCATTGGATTTATATTGGCTCTTCGTCCAGCATTTTCGAACTTTACTATTGCACAAACAGAAGTCATCGCCCAAATGGCTAGCGGTATGGCAACATCCTGTCTAGCAACGCTATGTGGACTTTTGACTATGGTTCTGACGCGAACGCAATTGGTTAGCCTGGAGTATTTCCTAAATGAAGACGAAACCGCTGATAACGGGTAGCCACTCTAAGTATTCTACAAACATTTCGTTCCTAGATATCTTGATGAACATCATTCTAGCGTTCGTTATCATGTTTCTTTTGGCTTTTCTTCAGATCAACGAAAAGATTGTAAAGACTCCACAAGTCGAATCTAAGGCTGAGGTTTTAATAATTTTGACTTGGTCAGATTATAACAATGATGATATCGACCTTTGGATGCAGCTTCCTGACCGACAAACTGTTAACTTCAATACGAAGGATATGGGGTTTGCACACCTAGAACGCGATGATCGTGGAATTGGTGGTGATATTGTCGATTTGCCTGAAGGTGGTAGAAAATTTATTCGGTTAAACAAAGAGGTTTTGACCTTACGTGCAATGGTTCCAGGACGATACGATGTAAATGTTCAGTTTTATAATGTCAACGAAGGTGCGATGTATGATGAGTCAAGAGTGACGCCAGTGAAGGCGCCATTCAAAGGGAAAGTAACGTTAGCTCGAATCAATCCTAGTTACGAAGAACTTGATGTTGTTGAAGTATTAATGAGTGCTCCGGGAGATGAAAAAACAGCGTTTTCTTTTACAATTAACGATGAGTTAAAAATCGTTGATATCACACACAATCCAGTTTTGTTTGTTACAAAGACTCCATTCGCATCTGATGGAATGGGACACCACAACGACGCGGCGGGTCACTAACATGATGGCAAGTCAATTAATTTATATGTTACCATTGACTATTTTGATAGTCATCTTATCAGTGTTTTTTGCGTTTTTATTGATTAAAACAAAAATGAATTATTACGTTAAGTTTCTTGGTATTCCGTTACTTATTTTTACATCAATCTTTGCATATAAATTTCTTGATTCTTCTCTCGGATATGCATATCCCGCAGATATTCCAGGTAAGTTCATTCTATTGGGATATGAGGTTGTTGAGAAGGAACATGTAAAAAATATTGAATTATGGATATCTTCAGACCCAGCCAGAACCCGTTTGTTAAAACTTCCATATTCAAAAGAGATACTTCAAAAGCTTTGGGAGGCTCAAGAACTAGCGCATGGTAGACCACTAATGGGAGAGTTTAAAGATGGAAAAATGGGAGATTTTGTCTCTAATTTTAATTTTTACCCCTTCAATATATATGAAGCGTTGCCGAAGGGTGAACCACCCAAAAGCACTATTCGTTAGGTATTTCCATCTCCCCTGGTCGGTGGAGGAGTGATGGTACCCTTCCAACCAGTTGTTGAATCGTAATCCAGTAGTGCTTGTATGTCTGTTAACGCTGCTATAGCACCTTTGTGCGCGAAAGATACAAAGTAATTCGTGGAAATGAAACTAAACAATGTCTGACCCAATCCGATGAGTTGAACAGCCGTCATCGGTACGTCTACATTATCTTTAGAACGCCATATAAACCCCGCTGGCATGTCTTGCCCCTGTTGAAGTAAAAGCATTGCAAACGTAACAGAACCAGAAATGTTCTGAATAGAGGTTGCGTCCGACTGGAATGTATGACCCATATAATCAAATCCACACCGATTATGCTCGGTAAGTTGTTCGTTAACAATTTTATTATTCCAAGTTTGTAGATTTTCGACGGTTTCGTTCCATACACCTTGTTCATTTTGTACTATGTAACCTGGATTCATTTTTACCTCGTAGTTGTAGGAGTATATATTAATTGAGCATAGTCGATGTCTGCGACTCTAGCTGTTATGCCTGCGGCTTTGAATATGGTTGCATTAAATCCAATAGCAGTCGTTGGAATGTTTGTGGTGATCGTGGCTACAAGAGCATCATCGATATAGAAATCAACGGAAGTACCCGCTCCATTTATCAAAATTCCAAGTTTGTACCATTGGTTAGCATTAACAGTTATGCCAGTATCAACTCTTGTGCCTACCCCAGCATTCTGTGTTGCGGCTCTCCAAGTTGTTGTTACTGTTGAGTGATACACAAAAAATACGCCGTTTGCGTTTGCGTTTGCATCAACAAAACCCATCTGAAAAATATATTCTTGTGCAACTGAACCGAGAACTGGTACCATCACTCTCCATTCTGTATAGTACTGACCATAACCGAGTATGAAACAATCAAGACTTAAGGACATGGCTGCTACTCCTGTAGTAGTCGTTCCAGTCGATAGTTCCATAACACCAAGACTGTTGTTTCCAGATGTCACTAGGTTGGGATTACTTGCGACTGAAGCGCCAGCGCCAGTTTCTAAAACGGTCCACCCCTCACCAAAAATTGCACCTGTTGCAATATTTGCGTCGTACAAAAAGTCATCAAACACACATCCAAATCCTCTTCCACCACTTTGAAAAATTGGTTGCCATGCGCCATTAACGAATTGTTCGGTTACACCTAAATCTGTATTTGTACGCATTGTTCCATTGGAAGGAGAAGCAGGACGTTGTGCAATCGTTCCAGAAGGCAAAACAATTCCTTGCGTGCCAGAAATTGTCAACACGTTCGCACCGGGATCTGCTGTTAGGATTCCGGCTATAGAACTTGCATCATTGTCGAATGTAAAAGCCATATCTTACCTTGTCGTTGTCAATGAATAATAGAATTGCGCATAATCTACATATAGACTTCTAGAAGCCGTTCCGGCTGATTTCTGAACCATCATATTTACTCCGAATGGATTAACTGGAATATTCGTTGTTACAGTATCCAGTAGCACACCATTGATGTTAAAAGAGACTGAAGAAGCTGCTGCGTTTATCAAAATTCCAAGTGTATACCATGTCCCGGCAACAATCGTCATAATGGCTACTGTGCTCGTTGCTACGCTTGCATTCCGACAAGTGCCTCGTAATCCAGTTGTGGCGTTATGAAAAAAGTAAGCTCCGTTTGCGCCTAGTGTTGTCGCATCGTCTTTGAATCCTATACGTGCTGTAAATGCATCACCAGCGGTTGCCAGTGTTGGTATCTGTATGCGCCATTCACCGTATAACGTGCCATAACCAAGAGCAAAACAATTTTGGGCTAAATATGCTGATGCTACTCCAGTGGTTGTTGTGCCTGTGCTTAATTGAACAACCCCAATATCATTGTTACCAGCACTTAACACACTTGAAATACCATTTACTGCTGCTCCAGTTCCCGCAAGGAACCGTGTCCAACCTTTCGCAAAGGGAGTTGCGACCGCCGCGTTATCAATTAAAAAATCATCAAAAAATGAATTATAGCTCCTTCCGCCTACACTACCCGGAGGTTGCCAACTACTATTACCATAAAGCTCTGGAACTACTAAACTTGAATTGTTTCGGATCATACCATTTGCTGGTGATCCGGGACGTTGTGCGGTCGTGCCCGTAGGCACGAGAAGTCCCTGCGTACCAGCAACAGTAAGCACATTAGCGCCAGGATCAAACGTGAGAACGTTCGTTATTTTGCCTAAATCATTATCAAATATCAAAGCAGCCATTTCTTATCTCGCAGTCGTTAATGCACATGTCATTTGAGCGTAATCAATTTCTAATGTCCTGGCTGTTGTTCCTGCTGTTTTTACAATTTGTGCTCCAAAGCCGGTCACGTTAGGAATCTCGGCGCCCCCTGTTGGAATGTTCGTTGTGGTCGTTACAACAAGCGTGTCGTTAATGTAAAACCCGACCGATGTTCCATCAGCATTCATTAGGATGCCGAGTTTATACCAAGTCGCTGAGGCTATCGCTGTGCCACTGGATGTTGAAGTTGCTGTACCACCATTGATAGTGACACAATTCCATACTGGCGCGTTACCACCAGTTCCCAAAAAGTAAACACCGTTTTGAGCAACGCCTGTCGTCCAAACATCATCGAAACCAATACGGACATTGTAAGCTTGTGCTGTCGTGCTAGTGTTTGGCATATTGACACGCCACTCCGCATAAAACTTCGAGTAGCCAAACAAAAAGGCATTCGAACTTATAAATGCCGAGGCGAGACCGGTGGTCGTCGTTCCAGTCGATAATTCCATAATACCAAACGTGTTATTAGCCGACGTTAGTAAGGTTGTATTACCCCTGATCGCTGCCCCCGTTCCTGTAGTGGAAACACGCCAACCAAAACGTCCAAAACCCGAAACTTGTGCTGAAGTGGTAATCAAAAAATCATCAAATATTGTGTTGTAACTAGAGCCACCATCACTAAAAATTGGTTGCCAGGAGCCATTAACGTACTCTTCAATAAAACCATAGTCTGAATTATTTCTTAGGGTTCCATTAACAGGCGAGCCTGGGCGTTGCGCAGTGGTTCCAGATGGAATTTGTGCAGCCTGTACGTTATTCCAAGTTAAAACGTTAGCGCCAGGATCTAATGTTAAAACGTTTTGAATTAAGCCCTGGTCGTCATCAAATAACAGAGCCATTAGTTCGTGACCTCAGTTGTTCTCACATAAGCAACCCAACGAATTGTCTTAGCGGCTTCGCCGTTAACCTGAATACGTAATGAGCCATTGGTTGTATCGGCGTCTACGTTCGCGTCCCATGCTGCGTTGGATTCCGCGAGAATAGTCTTTGTCACACCACCTTGAATAGCCGTTGATGCCGCATTGGCGTCTCTATAAATCAACCCTTGGAATGTATATGCAGCACGACCACCAGTCGCATCCGTTCGACGTGCCACGAGAGAGATGAAGAAATTGTAAGCTGAGTTATTTGGAAGAACATGCCGAATTGTTGAACCATCTACGAACAGTTCTGTCGTTGTAGCATTCGTCGTAGAGTTGCGCATTATAATTTCGCTCTTCTGTGCATCGCCAGCGGTTGCGAAGTCACCAGTAGCAAATGCTTTCTCACCTTGTATTCTTGCATTCGTACCTTGACCAATTGCAATGCTGTTTGTTGCAGTTGCTGAAGAACCAGTACCGATTGCGACAGCATTAGTTCCTGCTACTAGCGGAGTAGTTGGAGTGCTTGGATTCTCTTTGTATAACTGGAGCGTTGTGGCTGCTGTGCGCCACGCACCTGTACTGTAGAAGTAAAACAAGTTATTTGTCGTGTCGATTTCAATTGGCGCTCTACCTGTAAATGTTGTTGGTGTTCCTGCTGGTGTTCCTGCTGAAGTTGTGATGTATAAAAAACCATCAGTTGCGTTCGTAGCAACGGCAGCATTTCCAAGAACCAATGATCCTGCTTGTGTAAATTGACCAACCTGGGTTGCGCCATTGGTGTTAAACGTGATCGTTGAACCAGTTCCTGTGCCGGTTACTGCACCAGCTTGAATTGTGACTGCACCACCGTTTTGGTTTGTACCAACACCAGCAGAACCCGAAATTGTTATTGCTCCACCAGCACCAGCAACGGGTGTGCCACCAGTTATTGCTACGCCGCCAGCATTGCCTGATGCTGTTCCGCCTGCACCACCTGTAATGTTGGCTGCACCACCGACACCTATCGTTCCACCAACACCACCAGTGACTAGAGCCTGACCACCTGTACCTGATGTTGCACCATTACCACCAATCAACGTAGCATTTGAACCTGTTGTTGTTGCTGTTGTTGGTGTTCCACCCTTGATCGTAATCGCTGCTCCAGCAGCGCTATCAGCACCTTGTAAGGTAACCACGCCAACATTAGTTACTGTTAAGATGTCGTTGGCTTGTGCTTGAATTCTGATTGGATTCGCAGTAGAGGCGGCGATTGTACTAACATCAACGAGAAATTGAGCGCCCGCGCCATTAGTAGCGGCTGAATTTTCTGTGAACGTAAATGCTGTTTTTGCGGCTGTTGTTAATGCCCAATTCCAGGTTTGAGCATTGTCGCCATTGTTTATAGAATTAGCCCCGCCCGCCGCCGTAATTTTATCTAATGGTATTGTTCCATTGGCATTGCCGGTACCACCATTGGCTGTACCAAGAATTGATACTCCTACTGTCGCAGCCTTGGAAAGATCGATAGAACCAAAACCTAATACGGTGCCCGCTCCATCCACGCGAAGGATTTGATCCGTAGTGCCTGTGATTGCTGCAACGTCAGCTATAGCGGTTAAGGTGACTCCGAGTACAGACAATCCAACGATTTGTGTCAAGTTTGAAAACGGTAGATCATTTGAGACACCATTTGTTAAATCTACTTGAGACCAAGCCGGATTGTTTGAAGCTCCCGTGTTAGACAAATAACGCGTGGTGTTTATGTCTTTTGCTAGTTGGGTTAAGGTGTTGACAGCAGAAGCGTAAATCAGATCGCCTTGTGTATATGAAGTTAAATCAGTTCCGCCTTTTGTTGTGGCTATCGTTGTTGCGCTCCATGCTCCAGTCGTAACTGTACCAAGAGTGGTTATTGAAGTCTGACCGACATAGGCTACATCAATATCAACAGTCGGATCACCCGCGACACCATCACCATTCGAAAGAGATATTCTGTTCGTTGTACCTTGGATTGTACGGGTTGTTGAAGTTCCTGAACCGGTAATGACATAGATTCCAGTTGTTGCGATTCCAGCCAAAGCGGTCAAATCGGAATCCAAAGGTTGAAAACCGCCAGAAACAAAATCTTCTGTAGCAGCAATATCCCAATCAGTGTCCAACGGACCAGTTTTTATATACAACGTTCCGGTAGTACGAAGATAGATCGAACCTTCTGCTGTTGAAAAACCAGTTACAGTAGGATCAGCAACCGCTGCTGTTACGGAAGATGTAGTAGTATCGTCAATGAATAACGCCAATCCGTTTTCATCAAGTTCAAAGGATAATGTGATATCGATTGCCATCTTATGGTCCCACCGCTGCTATACGCTTAATTTCGTAATCAAATGCTACTGACGCAGACACTGTTAGTGTTAATGCAGATCCTGCGGATGTTACATCGAAATCCAACCCCGTAATCACACCACCTACATTCAATAAATTCGATGCGGAAAAATTGACATTATTAGCATCGTCGCGAATAGCGAAAATATCTCTTGCTCGAACTCTAGTGGTATCTGAATTACTATTTACCCTTACGAGCCAACGAGCCAAATTGATTCCAACCGGCAGCGTATCAGAAGTGGAAAGTACATTTGTGCCTTTGAATTCCGCGTTATTTTGGTAAATAAATGCATTGAGCTTTGCGGTTGCTAGCTCTAGGTTGTCGTTTGTTCCAATGATAGTTCCGACTGTGTACGGACCGCCACCGGTTGGGTTTGCATAATCAGGTGTTTCCGCACCCGGCGCGTCTTTGCCTATAAAAGCTCTGATAGCCGCTTCTTCAGCAGCACTACCAAAACCAGCCATTGCCCATACTGTACCATTGTATGACCAAAGTTGTCCCGTGCCAGTGCCCTCAAGAATATAGACGAAGTCACCAGCAGTTGCTGTATTGGAGTCTTCGATGAGTGTTGCGCCTGATCCTGGGTTACCATTAACAACATAGACATTTTCATCACCCACGGTGAGGTTCGTTAGAAGAATTCTATTGCCATTGATAAACAAGTTTGAGTTAAGTCCACCGATATTTCCGGGCGTTCCTATATCGTTAAGTTCGGTTTCAACCGCCGTAATGTTTGCCCAAACGGATGTATCGACAACACGGGCTGGCTCTCTCCAAGAACTATCAACGAAGGTGTTTACGTTTCTCCAATCGGTGCTATCATTGGCTACGTCACGATACTTTTGATAAAGTTTAGTCGTGATAGAGTTTCCATTATTCACAACCCACAGCGAACCGATCCGTGCATTTTGAGCGTCGGTTTGAATGTTTGGTGCCGATGTTCCAGTCAGTAGTTGTACGAAGGACGATGGATCAACGACGATCTCAAGTCCTCGTTTCGCACGGTGAAAATCTGTGGTCATTTCTTTTTAAATTCCTTTAATTGGTTGGCCAACCGGTATTAATGTCATAGCTGATTAATGCGTCATAATCTGTTATTGCGTCAATGTTATTCTTGTGAAACCAACTGTTTTTGTGAACCGCCCAAACGTAGTTGAAAAGGGATGTTCCCAAATCCAACATCTTGTTTGCGTCAGCAGGAATTGGATCATTGTTGATGTCTCTCCAAATGAAATCAGGAGGTAAATCTTCATTACGATTCAAAGCAGTTAATGCCATCAAAGACGCACCAATGACCTTAATCATCGAGAATTGATCAGATTGGATAGTACTTTTGTCATACGTGAATCCAGCGAAAATGAGTTTGTCTCGTATAGTGTTAACATTCTTTTTTAGATCCGCTTTGAGTTGGTCGAGTTTTGTGTTGTTAATTTCTTCCTTGGTCATAAGTCGAACGGTATCGTTCTCTACAATCCAAAGTGCAGGATCGGTGTCCTTTACTGCACTCAAATCGGGATTGATAATCCACTCAGCAGGATCAAAATCAGGTGTATTGACACTCATTAAATATTGATTTGTTATTTTATTCAGTACGTCAGCCATTAAATGAATCTCCTCTTTTTAGATAGCGTGCCTTCCTCATATATAGGTCCGTTTACAGGAACACCATCATTTGCACTTGCTACATCAATAGCCCATGCTCGTGGACGAATAGCAAGCGTTCGTGCCACCCATGCCTCTGAATCTGATAATGTAAACGTGCCTGGATTGACTGGCTGGCTACTTTGATTCAGTCTAGCAGATCCAACCTCAGCACTATTATTTGCGCCTCCACCCGACTGAGTATCGGTACCATTTGTGAAACCGGCTGGATATACACTAACAGTTGCATCATCATCTGCTCCACCAGTTGAGGCTAACCATAACCATGCTTCTGGACCTCCTGATGGACCCAAACTTGGTGGATTGGGATTAACTGAAGTTCCAGTTACTGCTCCGGAAGTAACCACACCAGGACCAACAAAGTTATTAGTGATTCTGTATACTTGACCAGCGCCATTACTTCCAACGTTCGTTGGAACGTTAACTGTTGTTCCACCCTCAGTGCCGTCAGCTAATTTTGTGTAAATTGCGTATGTACATGTAGCGTTTGTTGTTGGACCAATAACAGACCATCCTGTTGGTGTTGTACCAAATGTAGCACTTTCGACAGCGATCATCATCACTAGACGATCATTTTCATTGACTGTTGCTGGCATGCTTACATTATGCGTAGTAGAATTCGCAGCAAATGAAGTCTCGGTGATAGAAGCGACAGTTGGGTATGAAATCTGTGTAGCTGGTGGTTCATAATCCATTTTGTAGCGATTGATGAGTCCTGTGTAGATACCGTCATGTCCACGACATGCAAATAATGTTTCAACTTCCGCATCTGTTAACACACGATTGTAAGTGCGAACGTCATCTAAAGCACCATTTAGCTCAAATCCAGCATCCCATTCTGCCATTCCAAGAAAGAGATTATTTGCATTTGAGGCAAGTGTAGCCGGAATAGTTCCAAAATATGTCAATGTTTGTTGGACACCATCAAAGTAAAACTTTAAACGATCAGCGTTAGTTGCACCACCCCCGTTATACACCATACACCAATGATGAAATAAACCATCTACAGATAAGATATTCGTTGTTGTTATTCCAAATTGCGTTGCGTCAGTCCCACCATTTTTTGCATTAACAATTACATCATTGTTATTACCAGCACCATCACTTTGCATACCCCAATGTGTTCCCGTGCTCGGACCTTTATCGATAACATGTTGATAGTCTGACAACGCAGTGATTCGAACCCACACCGAAAGAGTTAATGTGACTAACCCATCGAGAGCGTCAATATCGAAACAATTTACACCATCGACATTTCCACTAGAAAAATTGAGTGCCATTATGTCGTAAACTCCCAAACTAGTTCCAATAAGTCCCAATCTCCTGTTAGCGTATCTCCTACTTGTGTACCACGTCGAGTTAATTCAAATTGACGGAATTCACCAGCAGTCCAACCAAGAGTAGCCAATGAAATTGTCTGGCTGTCATATTGGAAATTGGTATTCGTTGGGATTGAAAGTGTTGTTAAATTCAAAGCCGCAGACCACGCACCTACGGCAGTGTTATCTGGAACAACTCTATGATATAGCGTCGGTTGAACTGTTTGTGTTGCTCCTGGTGCTGTTTGAGCACGGCTCTTGATATAAATGGTGACGTTGACTGCGCCTGTTGGAACAGTAAATGCTCCACCAACACCTTCTTCGGTTGTGTCATCAAATCTACGAACAACCAAACCGGCGTCTGCTGTATCAGCAGATGCAGGAGCGCGGGCGTTGACCGCCCAATTTGCTGTACCTGGGCTATCAAGTTGATCCGCCTGGAATGTGAAGCGTTGGATAAATGCACCAGCAGCCGCAATAGTGATTGAACCTGCTGCCGGTGTTATTGTAATACCAGCACCAGCCGTTATCGTCTTATACTCAAGTCCAGTAGCACCAGTATTGACAGCGAGAACTTGATTTGCGGTACCAATAGAAGCCAAACCTGTACCACCTCTTGTCGTTGCAATGGTCGTAGCACTCCAAGTACCAGTCGTAACAGTTCCCAACGTTATAATCGACGTTTGACCCGCATATGTTGCATCTATGTCGATTGTTGGGTTTCCTGCAACACCCGATCCATTTGAAACAGAAACTCTAGAGGCAGTTCCTAAGATTGAACGCGTCGTTGATGTACCTGAACCTGTAATGACGTAAATTCCGGTTGTCGCAATTGCAGCCAGGGCGGTCAAATCCGCATCTAAAGTTTGGAAGCCAGTAATTGCGTGAGAATGATCGCTACGTGAGAGTGTATTTGCTATACCAACCGCATTTGTCGAAACTGGTGTTAAATTTGCGATTGGCGCTGCCGTTGAAATTGGATCTGAGCTATTTGCTCCATGTCGAGCGGCATGCGCAAGAATATCAACACCATCAACTAAGTTTACGTTAGTGATGCTATTTCCGCCCATATTTAGACCACCAGACATTGCGCGTGTACCATTCACAAGTAGATATTGCAAGTGGTCATCGTTCGATAAACCTAACAAATCGCCGTGTTGGATACCACCAGAAATACTTGGTGTAGTAAATCCTAATCTTGGTCGAATATCCTGAATTTGAACTATATTAGGATTGCCTTCTTGAATAATAAGTGTAGCAATTGGAACTGCAAGATCAGCAAAAAAAACTGGTGGATTTGGTAAGTCAGCGATTTCTGCTTCTAATAATGTTTCATATTGAGCTTGCGCAGTAACAACTGCATATGTTTCTTCTGAACCTTCACCCGCCACATATAATGAATGTTTTGCATACCATCCAGGTGTAAGTGCCGTCAGATTGGTCAAATCATCATAATTAGCATTATCGACAACCGTTTGCCCTGTTAATTGATCTTGAACACCACCTGTATGAAAAAACTTAATGAACGTGATCGCTGATCCACCACTTGGATTTACAGTACGTTTGGAATAATAGTATGTGCCCCCTGTAACATCTAATTCTAATGGTGTTACATTTTCAGTTACGATAGATCCAGTACCGAAAATAGATCCAATAGCTTTTCTTAAAAATTCATCAAGAAGAGTTGCTGAGGCGTTTGCGACTAAAGGAATTCTTGACAGAAAGGCAATTGCGCCGCCGGCAGTTCTTGCTCTTCCGAGTAAAATTGTCTCGATTACATTTGGAATACTACCAGCAAAAGTAATCGTGCCGCCGTTGTCAATGTAGATATAATTTTGTGTATTATCTGCTACAGTTATAAGGGTTGTTGTCCAAGTAACACGTTTCTCGCGAAGCGTGACAGAATCAAGCAAATAACCATATCCAGCAGAAATTTCAACCTCTAATGGATTGAGTGTTCTTGATAATACTCCTCCTGATAAGACCCCTGTTGGTGATGCTTGCTGTATCAAGTCAGTGACATCAGTAATGTCGTTCTGTGTAGCTCCCAGGAAAAGTGGTCCAACCAAAACTGATCCGTCATCTGTTGCAACGCTGTCGTAATTCAATCCTAGTGATGCTCCAGTCGTAACGAACACAAAATGTCGATTCGCTACCCCGTTAAAGAATCCAGTAGTCCCCGGATGTTCAACTGCAAGGTCAGCAGTAACCCCATTGAGCAATGTTAGGTTTGATGTTTGAAGTATCGGTGCTGCTCCCACATTCTCCACAAACACGTTCCGATTGAATCCAGACACAGAAATTCCTGACGTAGTGGTAAATATTGCGCCATCGTTAATACGAATTCCATCTCCAATAGTGGTAGTACTTTGCACGAACAAATTATTCGCATCGAATGTTGCTCCTGTTCCTTGTACGAAAGCAGCTTCAATGAAGTTTGTTCCATTCATCTCCGATGCCAATCCTATAAAGTTCCTAAGAACTGTTTGTTGTCCTGCTGTTGACGTGACACGGAAAAATCTACGAGTTTCTGCCCCGGAGTTTTGACGAGTAAATCGCAACAATACAAGTGCTGGAGTTGCTGTGGTTTCAACTACGATATGTTCGTAACAGTTCGAAATTCCAACATAATCCAAAACGGCAGGCACGGGTGCTGAAATAACTCTGATTGCCGCCGCATTTATTCCTGTCGCTCCCTGAATTTGAACCTTACTCAATCGACAGTTTGAACCGTTTATTATGAACACATCGTTTGTAGATACCGTTGGTTGGACGATGACGGTGTTATCACCAATCGCTTCGACTGACACAAACGATTTTAGAGTGATAGGGTCTTCCGTGTAAATTCCGGGATAAATTTGAACCGTAAACGAATTTGTTGAAGAGTTTGTTGTAATGCTATCAACAGCGTCTTTGATCGAGCTAAATTGACCTACACTTGGATCGGTTGCGACAATTATGGCATTCGTGTGAACGTCATCGTTTAATTGCCAATCGGTACCTGTGTAGTAGAAAAGACGATTAGGATATGTACCTCGTTTGATAAACAACGTATCGGCGTGAGTTTCGTTATTTGAAACTTCGCTGAATGTTGCAGAGGCTTGGTCATAAACGTATATGTTTGGACCTCCTCCACCAATGATAGCGGTGAATAACACACGTTGGAGATCTGTAATTGATTCACCATCAACAATAATTGGATTACCGGGTGTTCCCGTTGGTGGGGTGATTGCTACAAGATCAACAACCTCGACAGGATTGCGCCAAGAGTCGGTCGTTTGGTCAATCACAAATTGTTCAGTTGCGTACACAAACCATTTGTTTGTGCCTGCGCCTGATAGTTGTTTGATGTATGCATCCCCGCTCGTGTCAAGGTAAAATGAACCAACTTGGGCTGTGTTGGTATCGCCAGTTACACCTGGACTGCCCGCACCTTGGAGAATCCTTACAGAACGGTCTAGTTCAATACCTTTGGAAAGACGAAAAAATTCAAGCATCTATCATGTTCCTATTGTTATCAACTTATTTATACAGAAACAGGTTCTCTGAGGAGATCGACTGTGACTGGAAATGCTTCATTGTTTGTTAATTGAAGATTGATGTTTAAGCCAGACGTTACAACGTCCACGTCAATATCAAGAGCGGCTCCAACTTGTGAATACTCCGTAAATGAAGGATTTCCATAATGGGTTAACATATTAATCTGGAAACCTAGAGTTTCGTCTGAAGCATCATGAGACACGGCGAGTAACCATTTAACTTGATAATAGTTAATATGATTAACTTGATCGATTGTTATTGTAGCACCGGGTCCGACAGATATACCGGTCGCCGCCGTGAGTAGAATGTCACATCCAACATCCGCCGCACATGGATTCGGAATACAATTCGAGGTTGGTGGTGGAGCGACAGTGTTTAATTGATCTGACGAGATTGCCATTCTAGAACCTACCACGGCGATATCGTTTACGTCATAGTTTGTTACTTTTAATAAAACTTTCGTACCATATGCAATAACGTCGATATCCGCAAAAATTCCCGTTGGTCCTACGATTGCGTATTGAGTTTGGCTAAATTGTGCAACCCCTTGAACGCTGTAGACTTCTCGCGCCTCAATATTTCCGGCTGTTAGGTCTAAGAGTGTCAAAAGCCATTTCTCAGCTTTGTAAAAACGAAATGGAACTGTATCAATTACAACTGTTTGACCAGTTGGCACTGTAGTGTCGTGAATTTGTGTAATGTTCATCGGAGCAAACTCGGGAGGAATCGGCACCGTAGGAACCGGAATACGAGGCACAGGTACTCGCGTCAAATAAACTATAATTTCATTCGGTTCACTGTTTGTTATTTCTAGCTGTAAATTACCACCACCGATTGTGACATTCGCGGAATGATTAACACCATTTCCTTGTATGGAGTAAACAGTAAAGACTGGTGAAGTTCCATCTTGATGAATCCCATAGAGTTCATACATTTCAACGTCGTTTGTGTGATGGTCTACAAGTGCGACAAACCATTTTGCGCCTCTATAATCACTCAAGGGTATAGCGTCAACGATGACAGTTGCAGCACTATTAACAACCACAACGCCCGTAATTGCCTGAATTGTGGGCACTATCGGAATGTTTAAAAATTCTGAAACATGGCAACCTGAAGAATCTTCGCTAGGTTTTGCTAAAATAACACTCATAAAAACCCCTTTACGATTTAACTGAATGTGGTATTTATCCGATAAATATTCATTACTTGGATAGGATCAATAATGGCAAACAAAATAATTTCTGCTCGTTTCACTCAATGTGGTTCTCCAGCTACAGGATTGAGTCCCACGATTAACATTTGGGAATTACATCCAACGAATCCGGCTATTTACACACAAGTCGTCACCAACGGACCTTTGACAGAACTGTTTTCTGGTTGGTATCGCTATGACTTTACTACTTATGATTTCGCTAAAAATTACATTTTTGTGGTAGATGGTGGAGTCACTTTGTCACCTAGCGAGAGATATCAATACGGTGGAAATGAAAGCTACGAGGAAGATATCGCTTTTGAGGTTTGGGAAGAGAACAACCTAGCTCATTTAAACATTAACACGACCGGTCTTGTCCTCAATCAAATCAAAGCCGATACCACTACGATCATTATCAATGAGGTTGCGATTTTAGCTCTACTGACTTACGTCAGAAAGCTCTTAAGCAACAGAAATCGTATCGATCAAGTAGCAAACACTTTGATACTTTACGATGACGATGCAATAACACCATTGTTAGTGTTTGACCTTAAAGATTTTGGTGGTTTGCCAAGTATCAATCCGATTGCGGAAAGAGACCCACAATAAAAGGAATATAAATGGCTTTTAAATTGTTAGGTGGTGTCAAGTCATATGGCTTAGGTTTTGACAGCACCGCTTACATGGCTGGAAATATATTCGAATTGTATCCAGTCAGTGCTGTTGCAAAGGTTCCTGGTGGTGGTATGGAAGGTGTTATACCATTAGCACCCGGTCAAATACAGAATTTGTATCAGCCTGTTGGAGCAGCGTATCTTGTACCGTGGCGACGTGACTTCAAACCGACAAATATTCAACATGTTGGCATCAAGATCAAGTTTCAGGGTGATGAAACATTCGCTTCTGAGAACTATTTTTTAATTAATGAGCCAACCTCGGGTTTTTCTGTTGAGGTAATTCAAATTAAACCGCAGCCTGTTATTGTCTTTAAGCCAACTACCGAAAGGATAGGAATTACTCTGTCAAAACCGCGAGCTTCTTTAACTCTCCAAAGAAGAGTTAAAATTAAGAAACTGACGCTCGATAACGATAAATAATGAAAAGGATTGAACCATGGACAAAGAAAATCTCATAACAATCAACAACGAGAAAGACAACACGCTGTCTTTCGATGTGATGTTTGAAGGCATTGAAGCCGAAGAAAAAACACTTCGTTTGGTCGTGGCGCTCGAAAAACCAAATACCTATCTAATGATGGAATTCGAAACAGCCAACAATAATGCTTATAAGGTTATGATTCCAGCAAAAGTCTTGCCTATCGGCATCCATGAATGTAAGATTGAGGTTGTGGCTAATGAGCACTTTTTTATTGCTATTGAAGGTAATATCAAAGTAACTGGTACCCCGAAGGTTTCTGCTAAGCTCAAGGAAGAAGTTAAGAAAAAGCCAGATGAACCTAAAGTAACAATTTCAACGCCCGTCATTGTTTCAGAAGAGCCAGAAGTAAAGGTTGAAGATGGTTCGTCTTCTATCTCCATAGACGCCGACGCAGCACAAGAAGAATCAGTAATCGAATCTATTGTCGTGCCGGGTCTCTCTAAGGATGATCAAGTCAAAGGAATTCTTACGGAGTTGGGAATTCAATCAAAGCCGAAAACTAAATCACTAAAAACTTATCTTAAGTCTTAAGGATTCCTAGTTTCTCTAGGCTCTCAGAAAGCTTCAATAAATGTTTACAAATACCTGTAACTTCCATTGGGTTTGCGTATGGGCGTCCTTCGGGTGGTGGAGGAGTTTTCCTTCGGTATGGTCCTGGACCTTGACCAAATTGCGTATCCTTCTGGAAGTTCTGCATCCAAAAACGCCAAGCATAATCCAAACACGTACAACTTAATTCAACACCGTGTAGGTCTCGAAAGACCGGAACTATGTGATAGTCCTGCCCGTTCGCTGCTTTGAATGAAACGACATTTTCATTATCAGCATCCTGATAATCAACATCTCTAAAAAGCATACGACTATTGTAGGTGTGGCTTTCGCCTCGAATTGCTGCTTTGACTAAAAGCTTGTATTGTTCGGGGTATGGAAAGAATTCAGTTTTTGTTACATTGACAAGATTTGTCCGATTCTGCCTTGCTTTGGTGCGTGGGAAACCACGCTCGATATTTGTTGATAATTGAGCTAGATTGTCTTCAAATAGATTTTGTAGAGTGTTCATCTTTGATTTCGGACCAGAGTAAAGTCATTTGATTAAATGTATTTAGTCTCTGATCAGCGTTGGACCATAGTTGACTGAAGTAATTAGGCGCATAATTCATACACGATACAAAAGTTGCCTTACTACCGCACGACATCGACGGTGCAACCGTGACGAAAAACTCTTCTGCAATATTTTCTTTTACAAATGCGAAATTGTCACAATAAAGAGAGTTGAAACTTTGACCATGACAAGTGCTAATCGTTGTAGTATCAAAAAGTATTCTTGAGCCGTTGGTGAATTCTAATGTGTATTTGTTACGATATTTAAGTTCTAACTCTCTTGAAAAAACTTCCGGTAAAGCGTCGATCATAATTTGTGTTTTATAATTGAGTTCTGTGGCTGATGCCCATCTATCCGAAGTTATGATAATTGTCCTATCGGCATAAAATATAGCTTCCCATAAACCAAGCGCACAAATCAATGATGAACCACCGACTTGTCTACTTGTCAATAATAAATTGTGATCAAATTCTCGAATGCCTTTGACAACTGTCTTTTGTTTCGAATGTAGTTTGAATGGGACCGGACCATTGGTTCTTGGATTGGTAACGTGAATATTGTTATCTATAAAATTAATCGGGTCAAAAGCATTACGTATTGTTTCGTTCTCTGTTTCTGTAAATCCTATCATCTTCCTATCCTTTTAATATTTTGTGGAAATTGTGCAAAGGGATCGAACGAGTTGGGGTCTTCTCTGTTTGTCCAATTACCTTGCGCGCCGTTGCCAACAAATGCGGCATTACCTACGCTGATCGGCATTCCTTCATCTTTATCATCATATTCTTCATCATCCAGGTAGCCGTCTTCGTCTACGACATACATGGCATCAAATGCCTCCTGTTCGTATGCAGCGACTTCTTCCAGCATTCTTGTCAACACTAGATATGCTGAGACGCAATCGTCTGTCGCCCCGATCTGAGCCTTCCAGGTACCTTCGCGTCGAACGAAATATTTAAGTTCTGTCAAGAGGTCTTTAGAGTAGATTGTGTACTTACTCTTTTCCAAGAGTGCCTTAAAGTTCGCACACGCTTTCATCTTGGATTTTCCTTGGGTTGAAAAGCCTAATTTGTCCTTACCTTCTTCACACAAGAATTCTCCGATGTTTGGCGGCTCTTCATCGAATTGATATAGAGCAATCAAAGCCTGACCAACACCATTATTCTCGACAGAAAAGTATGCTTGACCGCCTACGATTTCGATTCTTCGTAAGATCCATTTCAACGCGAGATACATCGTGGCGTGATCCATGGTATTGAAACGCCATTCGGCGACTTGTTTCAACGATGGGAACTCAACGACTTCCATAGCGGTGAAGTCCTTACCTGTTCCCGTCGCCGGGTCGATAGCGATAAGATAAGTCTTTCCTTTACCTATTTGAGACCAGAATCGAAAACCCTTTTCATTTGGTTCAGGTAATGAAACTTGATCGTTCAATGAAAGAAGGAATCGCGAAGCAATAAGTGTGGCATCAGAACTTAGAAAAATACACTCAAATTCCTGTTGCCATTTTTCCATGCTACCCAAATTCGCAATTTGTTTTCTCTTAAATGTTTCATCACGACCCGGTGGTTCATCCCATTTAACCCAACGCGGATGGAATTCGTTCTTTCTACTTTCTGCTTCTCTCCAAAGCTGAGCAAATAAGTTCGTATCACCATTTGGAGTCGAAGCGATAATACAATTACCACCTGTTGACAATGTTGGTTGAATGGATGTCCAGAATTCATCCTGAATATTATTTTTAACGTGTGCGAATTCATCACAAAATAACAAAGATATTGAAAGACCACGACCTGACTGTTCTGTAGTTGCTTCGGATAAGATTCTCGAATCGTTATCAAAACTTATACTATGTTTGTTCCAGCCGTCTTCCATTACTCCAGGTTTAAGCCAATTTGGCAACGACTCATAGGCATATCGAATACGTTCGATAATTTCCATAGCGTTTGAGTTTTTGTTTGAAACGATAAGAACCGTCTTATCATCATTGAAAATGGTAAACCAAAGTAAGTAAGCACCTACTGTGGTCGTCTTACCGACTTGACGCGATGCTAATAAAATGTTATATTTGTGTTGTTGAAAATTCTGAATCATCTCCCTTTGGAAGTCATATAATTCAAAGGGAACCGAACCCAACAATGGATGTTGAATTCGAACATATTTCACGATAAAATATTCCGGGTCTTTAGCGCACTTCTTTAATTCTTTGAGTTGTTCTGGTGTAAACTCAAATTCTTGGTGCGCTCGGACAACCCGAGGATTTTTTGCTGGCATAGCTCCTCCTTAGGAACTATTTATTTGACAAAACTGCTTATGAACTAATCAGTTATTTTGATTTTCTTCCTGTAAAAGCCTTTTTAATATTTCATTACGGCTCCCAACAATCAAATTCTGATTGACGGTGCTAGGAGCTTTCTTGAGAGAGAATACAAGTTTGTCTTTATGTTTCTTAATGTCGGCTCGCTCCTTGATTGCCGCCAAAGCTGTAGCCAGTAGAGCGTTCGCAACTTCCATGTTTCGAGCGGCATACTTTTGGTCTTCTAATTCTTCAACGATCAATACTTGATTGTCATATGCGTCGATAGCTGCATCTGCGATGATTTGGAGCCTTTTTTCGATGTCATCATCTTTTTCATCATAGGTTTCGTGTGGTTTAAGTTCTCCCGTGGTATCCGTCTTGGTAACAGCGAATTCTGTTGTTCCAGGCGTGATATCAAAAACATCCTCTAAGGGATGTTCGACTTTGCGCTTTTCAGTGACCTTGCTCATCTGCGTTTACCTGCCCTTTTAATCTTACGTTTCCTAAAATTTTGTTGTCCTCTACCAGCGCCTGGACGTTCTGAGATGATACAAAATTCTAATCCTCTCTCTTCGCACCAAACTTTGGCATATTTCCATTTAGCCTGATTCACGTGATAATCGATGACTTCTTTTCTACTGGCGCCTTCGCGCAAAGTACGCTGGGAGCGCGGTTTGACTTCAACGATTTCATGATGAACCTTTCCGTATTTATCAACATATTTTACGTAGTAATCAGGGAAATATCGATGAACTTCCCCATCTGTTGGTTTGATGTATGGAATGACGATTGGCTCACTAGACCATTCAAGAATATTGGGATTGTTATCCAGAAATTTATGCATCTCCAATTCCCAAGACGACATGTATCGGATAGTATTCAGATTTCCTATGTACTTACGTGGATTAGCTGGGGTGTATAATCCTTGCTTATACCCATCTGGATGTGTAACTTCTGTAGTCATTAAATACCCGGAATACTAGTGGCAAAAGCTGATGAGATGATACCGGGAATTTGAGTCGGTGAAGCTGGTACATTACTAACTGGATTCGCAGGAACCAACGGTGTTTTAGCAGATAATATATCGAAGTTTGTTATTGGGTCAGTTGGGGCTCTTGGATAACGACTGACCGCTGTTTGTGCAGCAACCTGAGCCGACAAACCAGCAGTCTGGAGTTGTCGAATATTTGTAGCGATGCTTGACTCTCGGCTTGGAGTAGCTGGAGCAGTCTGTGTACCCTGCGACAAAGCAGCCTGCGAGGCTGCGTTTGTAGATATACCTTTCGGTTTTGATGCTACTGGCGTGGTTTGAAGAGCAGCAGCACCTTGATAATTTAATTGCTTTACGCCTTGTGGAACTGATTGTTGTAAGCCTAGAAGAACATCTGAATCATTCGTGAAACGCCCCACTTCTAAATTAAGAGCATCATATAGAAAATTGAAAGACATCGAACTCATTGTTGTCCCATCAGACATGTCCAATCCGTCTAATGCAAAATCTGTAATACGAGGATTGATGTAATGGTAAATATCGGTAGAAACACCGAAACCATATACATGGTATATTGTTATTTCGTCAATGATTGTTAGCTCTTCATAAGGTAGAACGCTTCCAATGCTCCCATTACCGTTGTTTTGTAGAGCCGCAGGACTCAAAGAACCAGTCCATGGGTTACCAGCATTGGCGGTGAAATAGTAACCTCCATCAAAATTCAAACCAGATGAATCGATGGTATCACCAGTTGCGTTTGTAACGTCGGCGCTTTTTTGACCATTTGAATTATTGCTTGCAGCAATTTGACTTCTCATTACCGGACTCATGATTTGCATGTAAGACAGAAGGAAAGCCAGTGTTAAATTATCGATTGAGTCGTGAAGCTCAACAGTAATCGGTTCGTATGAAACCATTTTAGCTGCTCGCGTTCTGAAATTGTACATATTGATTTCTTCGTAGTCGATCTTCATCTTTGGACGATCTGCCCTTTTAAGTAAAAAGGTGAAGCCGTTACTGAAAATGTTACTAAATTGCCCTTTAAACTTTACATTCATTAAGAACAAAAATTTTGGCTTTGGAACGTGTGTGTTAATCAAATCTTGAGCATAAGATCGAGTATCAACTAGAACGGCTGGATTTGTTCTACCAAAGGTGCTGACATTTGGTAGATTATTTTTTCGCAGCAACGTTTCCATAGCCACGACAAACCAGTGCATCTTTGTTAGGCTCGAAGGTAAGTTTTCATAAATCGTTACAGAAGGGTTTTGAACCAATCGCTGAAGAGTGTTCAAAGACTTCAACGGTCCAAAATTGGATTCACCAAGCTTTTTGTTGACAATGCTCATGAATACGTCGCTGGCGCCCGCGACACCAGCATTGATGACTGGATTTGAATTACCTTGATTGAGAATTGCTACCTGATTCGGGTCATAACCCATAGCAGTGAACAACTGCTGATAACCTTGGTTTGTAAATGATTCAACCGTTCCTTGATTTTGTGCTTGGGTAAAGTCTCGAATAACTGATTGAACGGCGCCATTAACTGATGCGTTAGCGGAAGTCAAAATAGGGCTTGCCGTATTTTGAAGGTCTGCTACATTACTCGACGCTAATAGATTTTGAATATCACCCGCCATGGGTATCCCTCCGTATTTCAATTATTTATCCGCAATCCTTGACATTTGTAATTGGATACTGTAGATTGGTAGACGCAACTTAACTGGAGCTAATTCATGACTTTGAAATTTTGTACATTAACCGGTGCTGATGATCGCACTAGCATCGATACAATGCTTGATATTTCTGAAAAATACCCGTTTGTCGAATGGGGTATTTTGTTTTATCCTGGTAGATTCGGTACTCAACGCAATCCAAGTCCCGCTTGGGTCTCTAAATTTCTTGATGCGGTTGAGCGACAAGGTTCACATGTCAACACCGCTATGCATATTTGCGGTGAACAAAATCTTGGGTTTTTAAATGGAGATGGTGTCATTCTCGATATCGCTCATCGTTTTGGTCGCATTCAACTCAATTATGCATTCAATAAAATCGATAATGATGGATTGATTCGTTCTGGTATAAATCGTGTCAATCCTCAAAAAGTTATTACCCAATATTTCCCACCGAACGAACATTTGTGGGATAAGGTTCTGCTTGGAGTTGCAAACCATCAAGTTTTATTCGATACGTCTCGCGGTAAAGGCATTTTACCTGAATCTTACCACGCACCATTGTATACCGTAATTTGTGGTTATGCAGGCGGGCTAGGAATTCACAATCTTGAAACCGAACTTCCAAAAATCGCTAGAGCCGCTATGTCTCATGACTATTGGATCGATATGGAATCAAGTCTTCGGACCTTGAACCAAGAATGGTCTGAATTTAAATTAGATGGTTGTGAGCGAGTGCTACGTTTCGTGAAAGATTGGAAGGCAGAAAATGAAATAGGGTTGCTTTTGCAACCCTATCCAGAAGGCGATTTAAGTAACCTTTTCGTTTCAATTCCGAACGATTAAACTGTACCGACTGCTGGACCACCAAGAGCCTGACTGCCTGATGTTCCGAAGAAGCGCTGATATGCGTGATCAAAACGAACGCTTAGGTTAATCTTGACCGAGGTATTTGTTTCTGAATACACTAGGTTGTTATAGTTTGCAACCTTGATCCAGCAACCTTCATAGAACCAACTTTCAAGTGGAGCCTGATTGCCATCCATCATGTCAACTTGCATAGAGAATTTGTAAGAGTGAGCATCGATAGCGGTAGCTAGAAACGGACCTTCAACACCGATCAAAAATTGCTGTGCCTGAATTTGTGCTTGGATGACCTTGGAAGCTATGCTTGTAATGTCATCTTCAATAATCATTTCGCACATTTCCCAATTGTGCTTACCCGCGACCCATGCTCGTGAGTTGTAACGATGTAATTCGACTTCATCCCAAGAGAGGTTTGGACGGTTTACTTCAATAGCCTGTACGGAAACTGGTCGGGAGTCAGGAACTCCACCGATGTTGTTAAACAGAACACGCCATTTATTGGTTAGTTTCGGCTGTAGGATACCTGTGCTACCGCCAGGGATAGGGATACCAAAGTCATTGATTGTTGCCATTGTTTTGTCCTTTAAGAATGTTTAATCCTTAAGAGTATTTATATTCTCTGGTAAATTTCCCCACAAAGCAAAAATCGCGACACTATGTCGCGATTTTTGTCGTGATTCAACTATTAATGAATTACTGCACCTTGGCTTACGACACGAATCGGAACGTAAATGAATTCTACAGAAAGTGTTGGCTTCAACGCAACATCGATAAACAACTGGTTTTGTTGAACAAGATTTGGTGGATTGTTTGCGGCATCACAAATCGTAGCAAAGTCTATGAGACCACGGTTAGCCATAATTACCTGAAGGAATGCATCGGTAGCTGTTTTTACTTGGTTTCTAGTCGTTTGGTCATTTGGTTCAAATAGAAATGGAACCAAATTAATACGCAATTGACGAGCAACGTAAGCAACCAAACGAGAAACATTGATTCGGTCTTCGGAGCTTGCGACACCTTGCGAAGTCTTTTGACCGAACAGCAATTTACCACGGTTAGGCATGTTTACAATCGGGTTGATGTTGGTGAAGTACTTGTATAGGTTAGCTTGCTGTCCATCGCTCAATGCAATGGGAACAAAGGTTGTAGCTGTTCCTAGAGTGCCTGTGACGTAACCTAGATCATTTGCGTCTGGAACAATTCCGCGAGTTGTACCTGCTGGGGCAAACCAAATCTGACCTTCGCTGTCGCTAATAGCCCATGTTTCAAGAGCGAAACCCGAAGCAGCAACGAAGCATGTAGCACCATCCAAGTTTGATGCGATACCATGTGGATAGTAATATGCAAGACGGTTATTATGAACTCTGTTGGATGAGACATTGTCAGCCCATGTGCTGACCACATCTTCTGGATCTAGATTGAATGGTGTGTCACCGATACACATAGCTTCATTTCGAATTGCGACAATAAGCGACATCAATTCGGTAACGACTTCCGGAAAACCAGGACATACAACGACGTTCCATAGATAGGTATCTGAACGAATTGGTTGGTTGCTTACAATAGAAGCGCGCAAAGCAGCAACGATTGCATTTCTGCGTGCTGCATCATCTGAACCTAGTGAAGTATCATTCAAGAATTCACGAGTGAACTGGAACTGAGCGGCTGCACTAACCAGAGTTTGTGCGGCTTCTGCTGGTGTCCATTCAGTTGCAACGAGGCTTCCAAGACCCAACGCGACCCATTGATCAGCAATACCAGTTAAACCGAGATATCCTTGGACTGATGGTGGCTGGTTGTATCCATTTGGAAACACCAAAAGCGGATCAGCGGTGTGATCATCTTCGAAGTCGGCTGTTGTAGTACGGAAGGAATATGAACTGTAGACATCTTCGACACATGCCGTGTGAGCGTTGGCGAGAAATTCCGCCTCTGTAAGAGTCTGCTTGTAGTTCGGATTGCCTGGGAAAAAACCGTTAACTAAGTTGTAGTTGTCAATAACAGATTGAGCAAGTGCTTCTAATAGCTCAGATGCTGAGGTAATGTGCGCACCGTAAAGAGAAAGAATTTGATTTCTTGTATCATCGGTGTTGACGAAAGCGCGGATAACGTAGGCAATATTGATACCTGCATTGTTCAATGCTTGGTTCAACGCAAATAAGCCATATTCGTTACGACAGTCGCCGTTTAGAGGATTTCCATTGACATCTGTCAAAAAGATTGGAAGTCCGTAAAGTTGTTCGCTCAATGTTATCGACGTAACGGTTCTAATCACGTTACTTTCATAAGTGCCAGCCGCTGGAGTGACCCCGTCAAGTTGGGTTTTTTCGTCAGCAGTCGCGATAAACAGGAGAGGAACCAGTGGCGCTGTAGCCGGAATGAAAAAAGATTGATCCGTTACAGTGACTGATACGCCTGGAGCTACTAGTTGTGCCATATTTGTTTCTCCTTAAGATCCGCTATATAGTTCAGAGATATACTCAGTTATTTATGTTTGAGTATGAAAATCGGAGGCAAATCTCAAAAAAGAAAAGCAGTAAGTGCTTTATTTTACAATCAAATCTTCGACCGTTTCATATAATTGGTACTCGGCACCCGAGTCGTTCAACTCATTTAGTATTTCATGGGCGGCATTTTCTCCCCCATGAATAATTTCTCCTAAGCCAGCCAACCTGATCCATATTTGTTTAATATAATCTTGACGGAACTTTACTGGTGGAGAAATGTAAATTGGCACGTTTACTGAAAAAGTGTCAATAATCATACGTCTATCAGTTAATGAAGGATAGTTTTCTTCAAATCTTATATCATCATTCAATTGGATAATGGATATCTTAGTCCAATCAAACTCAGCATCGCTTCGTTGTATTTGTAGGTCAGGATCGAATAGCATTAGAATTTGTTCAATGATTTGAAATCGTTGATAGGTGTTGCTCGAATAGATAGAAAACTCAATTGTCGCTGTATACGGAATTGGCATGTATCGATGGATGACTTGAACACCATCAGGTAATAACACGCCCCGAGGCACAAATGACTCAGCATGTTCTTGTCCAACGAACTTTCTACGATCCGGCGCATGTTTTATACTTGTCATATAAGCGCTCATACACGGAAGACGCATCGGCAGATTTGTTGTGTTATCACCAAGGATTGCAACCGAAACCCTATCTTTACTTCCATATTGAACTGGAACGTCAATGAAGTGTTCTTCGCCATCAGCCTGCTTTCCGGTCTTTACCTTCAGCATCTGAAATACAGCCATAACCTGAATAATATAGGTGGCTAGCTGCGCGTTGTAGAAATACGTTGGATGCGGATTAGAGGTCGGTTCGTTCATTTTTTCTTCTTATGTTTAGGCGCTACTTTAGTTCCGATTGGGCTTTTTCCTATTTTGTTAATAGGAACACGTCGAACATTGTCGATATAACTCTCCAAGGTAGGATTTGTGACGTTGTTGTATTTAGCGCGCTTGTCTTGTTCATACCAGAGCCATTGTCCCTTTACCACCGAAAACAAGAAAAGGATTGGTGGGATTGGATCTGGAAGCTGAAAGTATGTTTGACGATGCCAATCTCCATCATTTGGATTAGGTGGAAATTCTGGTCCTTCGGTGAATGGTTCACCATTCTTAGGAAGACCATCTTCCACATAAAGACCTCTTGGGTCTATATTCAATCTACCCAAATTTATTCCTGGTTTCTCTGCTTCCGCTTGTGCAATTTCCTCAACTGTAAATTGACGAACGTTGGCAATATCTTCGCCTTTTTCTGGTACTTCTGTATTGGCTGCTGCCCTTACTTTTTGGTCAAGGAAAAGAGCTTCGATATTGAATTTCTTATCAGTAAGATGCGCGTTGTTGTTTCTGTTCGAAGGTAAGTTCAAATTACCAAAAATAGCCATAGTTTCTTGTGTTGCCAATGCCGGATACGCTGTAATGCGCTGCAACGTTGGAACCCATCCTGGCGTGAAGCCATCTGTAGCCCATGCTACGTCTTGAACCTCAAGATACTTTTTAACTGATTTGAGTCCTGGTGTATATTGCGTTTCGCTTGGAACTTCGATGATATCTCCAATGACAAGTGCTCGACCCAAAATGTGAACAACAGATGAAAATGCCACTTCTAGAATCCACGTTTGGGTATCTGAAATGTGACCACCCAACTTACCAACTTCAAGCATTGGATCGACAATGGTGTAGTATGCTTTGATCTGAAGACTCGTTAGAGAATATGCGCGGTCTCTGTTTTCCAAGAATCCAAGTTCGTCTTGAACATCTTGGAAGCTCAAAGAGTTAAAATCGATTAATTGTAGTTTAACAACAGCCCAAAAATCAGTCGGATTTCCATTGAACGCCAACGGTCGAATTCTCCAATAACGGGCAGGCGCAGACTGCCTGATTCGATATTGAATCGGATCGCTGGTGTTCGGAAGAGAAATGATATCGACACCATACCATAGTTTGGCATCCATAGATCGCTCGATACGAGCCTTGGAAATTCTATTTTGTGGGTCACAACCTTGCTGAATGTTCAAGGTTGTGATATGCTCTTTAATAGACGTGTCGATTCCATAACGTACTCGTTTATTATCCAAACGAATTGGTCCGAAATCATAACCAAGATATGAACAACCGACGATGTTGTCTGCACCAAGCTGAATGCTCCTCCATTCAGAAATTGTATTGTCAAAAGCATTCGATGGTGGGAACGCATTGAATGAGCCACTTGCAATTGGTTCGCCTTTGCCGGTCAAATCAATTAGTCTTGTTTGTTCATAGATTCCGAGAAGCTTGAAGACATTGATGTTTGCACCGGCAATATTTAACGCCTCGGCAGCAAAATTGTTGGCGATGTTCGAATCCGCATCATTAATTAGAGAATACGTGCTTGGTGGGAGATTTAGTTCATAGACAGACGGAAGCACCGATTGCGGCGTGGCTAATGTGTCACTCGGAACAGGAGTGCTACCCGGTGTTTGAACTACCATTTTGTGATGCTTATTCATAGTCTATTAACCAAACGTAAATTCAGCAGCCATACCCCATTCTTCGAGGTTGCTATTTGCAATCCAGTCATTGATTTCCTGAAGACATCTTGTCTGTCTTTTTTCAGAGCTTAGACGTAAGTCTTGGGCGTTCAATGTAACTCCACCACCGGCTCCTGGCAATGATTGGAACTTGCCACGTACACCAGCCAAAATCAATTCAGCCTCGGAGACTGCCCAATTGAGAAGCCATGTGTTCAAGAATCTATCTGCAAAAATATCGTTTTCTGTTCTTTCGCAAGCGCAGTCGATAATCATTGTTTCTGGTTGTCTGATTGTTTGGAAAATATCCAATGCGTGATTCTTCTCATCCCATAGGTACATGACACGATTAGCAAACAAAATTTCCATCATCTTGATGTAATCGCTGATGATGTGGTAACTGACCAAATCGAATGTTCCCATCTGATATAAGTGCTGTAGAACAAGTTGTCCGTATACTGCCTGACCTTCGGCTTGACCCAAGAAGGTTGAAGTACGACGGTTAATCGCCGTAACACGATGAATCGTATCGAATTGTTTGCTGATATCAGTCAAATAGTAGCGCTGTTTGTTTGGAAACACTTTCAAAAAGAAAAACTTGCGCGTATATGTAGATGAACTAAGACGACGCAATTCTTTCAATGCTTGTGTGACACAGAATTCAGCGTTCGCAGGAGTCAATTCAACTTGAACGGATGAATATCCTAGAGCCAAAAAGACGTTTTGGACCATCTCACGCCGTTCACTCGTTTCAGCAGTTTTGCCGATACCCAACTGACGTTCTTGTGGATAACGTGGAGGAGGATCAGAACCCGAGAAAGGAACCATTAACTTAGATGCGACGATAAGTTGATCACCATCGAAGATGAAGAATGGTTGAGCGGTTGGTGCTGTTGATGGCGGAACAACATAAATTGCTGTTCCATGACCGAGCATTCCGGTTGTCAAGTACAAATCAAATACAGTCTGAATTGGGTTTGGATTGAATGGAGCATTTGGGTCTAACGGTTCGCAATTTGCTTGCGGGACCAATGTAGCCTTGGCGATTGGAATTGCCAATACCCAAGCCGTACCATTCCATCTGAACAATTCATCTGTTGTAGTATTGTACCACTGTGTTCCAGTGATTGGAATTGGTGGGGTTGTTGAGTAAGACAGCAATACCCAACCGGTACCATTCCACTGATATAGTTGTAATGTCGTGGAATTAATCCAGTATTCGCCTGCTGCTGGCGCGGTTGGTTGCGTTGCAAAGAAGACCGGGAAAATCTGAACCCAAACACCACCCTGGCGAATGTACCATAGATTGGTAGATGTGTTATGCCATACTACACCATCGATAATTATTGTTGGGTCAGTTGGATAGTTAATAACCGAAGTTACGATCCATTGAGAACCATCCCATATGTAGGAAATACCTGTGACTGGATTAAACCAAAACGCACCATGCGGCGAGAATTGCGGCGGCTGAGATGGATCATTTGGTTGATCGAAGAACGATGTAACTGGTATCCAAGTGCTGGTCAAAACATCCCACTCGGAAAGTGTATTTGTTGTTGTGTTCCACCACACACTCCCGGCTGGTGGATTTGCTGGATCTTTATCCCATACACGAACAGTTTGTCCAATGAAAGCAGAGCCATTCCATTGTGCGAGTTCTTCATTGCTTGGGTTGTACCAAAGTTGGTTAAGCGCTGGATTAAGCGGCTGTGTTACGGAAATTATTGCGTTGGAAACGATATCCCAAGCAGCACCGTTCCAGACTTTCACGAGGTTGTTCTTTAGATCGAACCAATAGTCACCGATGACAAGTACATGTGGATCGGTCGGGAAAAGAATTGGGCTGACTGGAACCCAATTTCCATTAGCCAAACCGACACCATTCTTACAGGTTCCGGTTATGTCAACCCACTTGTATAGTGTGTTGTTGTTTGTATTGAACCAGTAAGAGCCGCAAGTTAGTATAGGCATTGCAGCAGGATCGGTATTCTGAATGAAAGTCAAAATCGGAATCCAAACAGTACCATCCCAAATGTATGCTTGTGTGCCATTGAACCATATCGTATCACAAGGGAACAACAATGTTGATGATGCTCCGGTAGGTTCAGGTGGAAGAATGGTTGCTGGCTGTATAACCCAGGAAGTTCCATTCCATTGATACAACAAATTATCTACGGTATTGAACCAGAAATCACCTACGGCTGGTGAAGCTGGTGCTATTGCTGCGGATGTTACATTTCCAACCAAGAGCAGCCAAGTAGTACCACTCCATTGATATAGGAGATTATCAGTTGTGTTATACCAATAATTCCCGACAGCAGGAGGCGGTAAAGTGCCAGAACCAACTGGTTCTGGTGGTAGAACGATTGTAGGTTGTTGTATAGCCCAAACAGTTCCATTCCATTTACCCAATTCATTCGTTGTTGTATTAAACCAATAATCGTTAAGAACTGGTGAAACCGGAGCGGTTGCTGAGGCAGTGAAATTAGTTAATAGAACCCAAACAGTTCCATTCCATTGATATAGTTTGTTGTCTGGAACACTAACCCAAAATTCACCAATGGTAATTGTTAGCTGACCAACTGGATCGCTCCCGAGAGAGATGAAAGGAACTGGAATCCAGGCTGTGCCGTTCCACTGATACAACAAACCGTTTGTCGTGTTGACCCAATAGTCTCCGACGTTTGGAGCCGTTGGCATATTTGGATCGAAAATGTAAGACAACGGAATTAATGTGAATCCGTTCCATAGGAACAATTCTTTGGTTTGTAGATTGAAATAATAACCACCAGTGTTTGGTGGTGTGACACCAACAGCCGGATTACAAAGCAATGCGAACTGACGATTGAGTTCATCTACAAGCGCTTGCCATGTAAGAGCTACACTACCGTCAAAAACGATAATAACATTTGGTCTGATTCTTTCTTGTGGTCTTGTCATATCGTTTTCGTTAAACACAACATTAACGATGTTTATATCATCTAAGCCATCGAAAATCGGTCCGCAACAAGCATTGAAGTTTAGGAAATCACACCCGGTATTGCAATCCTGTTCTCTCAACACACCATCTTGTGCTGCGTACTGAGTATCCTTGTGTCTTGGCTTGTGAATAGCCAATGGGATTTGATATGTAGTTCCAGAGTGTAAGCCGGTCAAATCAGTCGGCTGAATGTTTAAATCTATTCTTTGGTGTCCTGGACAAGCAGGAGGAGGCGCTTGTGTTCCATATGTTTCGGAATAAGTGTGAACGCCTTCATAGTGATAACGAAGAACGTTATCAACAGCATAACCACCAACATAATAAATTGTTGCTCGGTCTAGACCAGTGATGTTGAGTGATACTGTTGTTGTGTCATTGTAAAATGAACCAACGACGAATGCTGAACCAATTTTGTCACCAGCAAACAAATTTACATCTGCTGTAGGATCACCGACATATTGTTTTCCATCAACTGGAGTTGGACGTTCGAGTATAGCTTTGCCATTGACAATACCAGGATGTGTTCTTAGTTCCTGTGTGTCTAAAAGGATAACGATACCATAATACGCTAGCGGTGGAACCGTAGTAGGATCTGCGGCAGTTATTGGAGTGTTCCATGTGACGGTAGCAGTAGTAGGCGAAGTTCTTTTTAACGCAATCGTTATTGAACGACCTTCGTTTATAATGCGTTCCGGGGTATCAGCGTATACGCTGAAAGCTGTAGCCATCGTTCCCACTCCTTTGATATTAAATTAATCTACTTAAACTATTTATGCTGGACAGACTACGGGGCGGGTGTTAAATTTCTAAGGAATTTTTTGACAACCATTTAACCAATTTGGTGGCTTTCCAAGGGGTTTGGAATTCATCATCCGGTTCGAATTCTTTACAATCTTCGAAACGAATGTTGAGAGGTTGAGGAGTAAGGTCTTCGACGTTATCATACTGCCATTCGACTATGACAGTCTGTCCCGGCTTTAAGAGCACAGCTTTCTTATCGTCACGTTCACCCACGATTAAGCGACAATACCTCGTTATATTGTAAGTCAGAGATTGGACGGGACATTCCCCAATGTTTTTGAGGAGTTGCTTCTTGGATTCCAAATACTCTTTGAACGACAATTTATTCATAGTTGTTTCCAGTGTATGAGGATATTTATTTTGGAACCAACTCTGTGTGACAAAAACTGGAGTGTAAAAGGAAAAAGCCCGGAAACCGGGCTTTTTCGTTGTTGCTTTGCCTACTTCTGATTAAGCAAACGTCAGATTAGTAACATTTATTTTTGCGTAATAATCGGCGCTGTTGCCCAAGCTAGTGGTTTTACTTAAAAATGCTGTCTTTCCGTAACGAGTCATCAAGCTGACAACTGGCTGGAACGTTGCTGGGTTAATAACAACGCCGCTGCTCATCAATGGAATGTAAGGACAGTAAAAATATCCTACGTCCAATTCACCATTGCCACCCTTATAGCCCATAAGAATTGTATCGTTACCAGTGTTTAGACCGGCTGCGGTTGATTCTGTTGGGTTGACTTGGTTCCAGAGGTAGCTGTAAACCTTTACTGTGCCGTTTAGTGTACCAACCAACATTGAGTTGTTTGGACCCTTGAAGGCGCCTTGGATTGCTGGTGCGAAGACCGACTTGGTTGCGACCTGTAGGACGGAAACAATCATTGGTGAGCAAACCATAAAGTTTGCAGCGCCACGACGAGTCTTACGAGCAACTTCGTTTGCAACCCACATAACTTGCGCACCGAGGTTCGCAAAGCGGTCACCAACGAATGTTGGGTGGTAGTAACCTGGAGCAGCAGGTAGTGAACCATCGAACGTGCCGACTGTACCAGCGATGGTAATCAAGTCTGCTAGGATTTCGTTGTCGATTTCCTGAACGATGTGAGCGGATAGTGCTGTGGTCATTTCGTTTTCTAAATCTAGACCGTGCTGGGCTTGCATGTCCTGCATAGCTTCGATGGTCCATGATGCCTGCAACTTACGTGTACCAGCTTCAACAGCCTGGGAAACGATTTCTAGAGACATCTGACGACCACCTGAGCCTTCTAGCATGCCACCACCACCACCGTATAGTGAACCACCAACACTAACGCCGTTTAGAGCGGAAGCACCAGAAGCTGTGTATGCGGTTGAAGTGAAGCCTGCGTTTGCTGGCCAAGCGTAGCCTTGTGCTGTTGTATTGTCGATACTTGGGTCAAAAGATGTAGTATCGAAACCTGCTGGATCAAAACCGCCTGCGCCTGCTGGCTGACCCTTAGGGTTGGTAATACCGTCACCGGCTGCACCTGAGTAGAATCGACGTAGTGCATTTACGTTGCCAAAGGCTTCGCTATCTACACCGACGTTAATTGCACCTGATGGTGTATCCCATGCAGCAATTGAGCCACCTGGAACACTTTGGTTATACTTGTAGCGTAGTGAGTAAACTAGTCCTACTGGACCACTCATTGGCTGAATACCGACGATTTCTGTGGCAATTGTGCCTGGGATGATACGACGAATCATCGGAATCAAAATCTTACGGAAGCCAGCGATGGCTGTCGTGTCTGTTGATCCGGTTGCTGCCGTTTCATTTAGCAGATGCTGCTTTTGGTTTTCGAGAAGCTTGTCAACGAGACCCTTCTTGTGTGGTTCTAGACCTTCTAGCAAAGCACCCTTAATTTCACCCCAATTTTCAAATAGTTCCTTCATGTGAACTGCTCCTTTTTTAATTGGTTGTTGTTGTAGTTAGTTCGTCATACCAGCGAGTTTCAAGAAGTCACTCTTGAGTCTCTGTACAGGAGTTGTCTCTTGAGAGACACTTTCCTCTACAACCTGATCTTCGGAATCACCAGTTTTGAGGATTACTGAACCCTCATCTACTCTTGATGAAATATTTGCGCTCTCAGCTAGTACTCTAGTTTCCTTCTCTGAGCCACCGCCCTTACTTTCATTATTTTTCTTACTGCCCTTAACGCTTACGTCCTCTTTTAATACACGACCAATAAAGGTCTTGTATCCTTCTTCCAACTGTTCAGTTGCGACGTTGGAAAGAATTGTTTCCATGACTTCTCTAGCAGTACCGTTAAGTGGCTTAAGAACGCTTTCCATCTTGATCTTACGGGAAAGAACTGCCTTTTCACCAACTTCTGTTTCGTACTTAGACTTGAGTGCGTCAAGTTGTTCTTGTGTTTCGCGAAGTTCAGCCTCAACACTGAATTCATCAACGAAATGCTTGCGATACTCTTCGGAGAAAGCTTCATAGAGCTTACGACCGAATTCAAGTTTACGAGCTTCTTCGATATCTTCACGAAGTTCTTCAAATTCTGCTGCGATACGGATTTCAAGGAAGGCGTCTAGTTTCTCTACAAGAGACTTTAGATCCTTCTGAAGTTGTTCGCCCATAACACCCTTAGCTTCAACAAGCTTCATTGCAAGTTCAGCTTCAAGGTCACGGAAGCTAGAAATGTCACCCTTGAGTTCTGAGAGTTCGTTATCACAGAATTCTGTGACCTTTTGGTCAATGGCTTCGATCAATGCATCGCGTTCTCCGATCCACTGTTCAGCAAGTTGTGCGCGAACTGTATCTTCAGCTTCTTTCTTAGCGGCATTGACTGCCTCTTCAAGTTGCTTCTTCACAGCCTCTTCCAATTCCTTCTTTGATTCTTCTGAAAGGATTTGGGCTTCTAGCAATTTCTTCAAAAGTTCTTCCATTGTTATCTCCTTGGAACTCTTCATTGTTATTATTTATTAAGCTCTTGTAAAATCAGAGAAATTCTGTTTTTAGTTTAAAATTCCTCAATTAATTCAATAACTTACAAAAGCATGCGTTTTGTAGTTTTTACTTCTTTAACAGTATTTCAATAAACGCTTTAATCTCTTTTACGAGATATTTTTGTGCGACTGGATCATGACAAACCTCTTCTGAAAGAGTTAGAATTTTCTTGCCATTAGGAGCGTAACCAAGTGCTTCGTAAATAGAATTTGGTCTTGCACCTGGAGCCGAAGGTGTAGCGACAATGTCAACTGTGATGAAGTTAAATCCTTCAACCATACCATTTTCCTGAACACTACCTGCGCCTCGGGAGCTAACACCGATACGAACACCACTTTCGATAAGTGTGCGTGCAATGTTGCCCATTGGGGTTGGAAGAATTCTTGCGCGACCTACGGCGTTATTACCCTCCATACGGAGGTCGGTGATCGCGTGAGAGATTCTTTCAAGATTGATGTTTAGAGTTTGTGGATGATCTAGTTCACCAAAAATTCCCTTTTGTTCCATGATAAGTTTTGATGCTTCTGAAACAGCCTTGGAAATTTCGGAGACTGGATATGTGCGATTGTTGCGGTTCTTAATGCCGCCCTGCATGAAGATACCAGCCAAGAAGCAGTTCTTACCATCAGCCGAAGATTCGTTGATGATATTGGCTTGCATCGGGGTTAGTTCTTCGATAAGAATTTGTGGTGTAGGCATTTAAGTGACTCCAGAATAAAAGGGTTAAGGATTACTTGTCTTTCTTGTCTTCCTTTTTGTCCTTCTTATCCTTTTTATCGTCTTTATCGCCATCGTCATCTTTATCTTTTTTGTCCTTCTTGCCTTTCTTTTCGTCGCTCTTTTCTAGTTTCTGAGCGTCCTTAAGTTTGTCGATAGCTTCGTCTTCCATCTTTTCTGCCTTTTCTTCTTTTTTGTCGTCATCATCTTCTTTTTCGGAAACGATAGAACGCATCTTGTCGGAGACATACTCGTGGAAATCAGTTGCAGCTTGTGCATTGTTGTCCTCAATGAGAGCATTGACCATGCTCATGAGCTTTTCTTTCTTAGACATAGGTATTTCTCCTTGAAAGTCAGGTTGTTGTCTACTTATTTATGAACTAATTTATGGGGCGAACAAGGATTTCCTTAAGTGTTTGATATTTAAGAATTTTCGTTCATTATAATTTATATAATCCAAAAATTATCCCAATAATTCATACGTTTAAAGAGACTAAATACAAGAGAAGGATCGTATGAACATATTATCAAACGCTAATGTTTTACAGTAATACTCCGAATTAAGCTGGAGTAGCTCCGGCAACTGGAGGAGGTCCACCAGCACCGCCCATACCCATCGCTTCACCGCCTGGGGCACCGCCTTCAAGACCAGCCATCTCTTCGCCTCCCTCACCTGGAGGAGCGCCCATCGGACCGCCGATTCCTCCACCGCCTCCGATTCCTCCACCCATACCAACTTCTTCACCACTCTGACCATAAAGTTTAATGAGGTCATCGTCGGTTCCCGTGTAAGGAATGCCCTTTTCTTGACGTAGGAGTCGTTCATTTGTAATGACTTCATCTTCCGAAAGCTGCATGATACGAGACAAGATGAATCTCTTAGCCAAGAAGGAAAGACCATCTGCTGTACCAACTGCATTGAGAAGTTGAGCATCCAATTCGACTTGGCGATACTTACCGAAGTTGCTTGGTTCTGGAAGTCTAATAATATAGGAGTATGGATCAATATTGACATCTACGTGGCGTAGATATCTCTTGAACTCGTCGTCAAAAACGTGTTCAATATGGCGTTGTAGACGTTCGACAAACAAAGCAAAACGCAACTCTTCTATATAGGCGAGCCCGACTTTACCATCATTAAACATAACATCCTTAGCGTTTCTTGAAGCCTGAAGCCAACTAACTGGAACACGTAAGCCCATATAGACTTTAGTTTGGAAATAATCCAAATCTGACAATTCTCCAAGGCTTTGACCACCAGGAAGTGTATCAACCTTGGAGCCCCGACCATCAGGACGAACAGTGAAGAAGAAGTCTTCAACCATAGCCTGTGGGTTGTAGACGCTATCGATTTGATCTTTACCGCCTTGGTGTGTTGGAACCTTTCTTTGGCGAATTTCATTTTTGAAAGTTTCGAGGTATTGTTTAGCTCGATGTGGTGGCATTTTACCAACATCGATGTAAAATACGCGTCGCTCTGGAGCACGCTGAATACGATAAATAACAATTGCATCTTCCAGCAATTCCTTCTGTTTGTGGGAACGATAGACACTTCGAAGAATAGAATCACCAAATGGAGCGGCTTCCGACATATCATCGTTTAAGGTGAAACGGATAACATCAGAGGAAGCGATGTATTCTGAATTGTATTCTTGACCTAACGCAACTGCGTGTCCTGGACCCCATGGACCTGGACCGCCTGCCCCACCAGCACTTCGAGGGCGGCGAGTATCAGTACGGATTTGATAGCCGACAATCTTGGTGACATCAACGGCGTCAACAACCGCAGCTAAAATGTTCTGTGGAGGAACCCATTCCCACTTTTTATCATCACCATGACGGCGGAAAAAGCAATCACCATATTTGACGGTATTGCGGGCAATTTTATGAAGACGGATGCCAAGGTCGTTGATTCTAGACCATTGACGCAAAGCAATACGAAGAGTAGCAACCATTGTTCCGTCAAGTTGTTGACCTTCTTCTGTTTGAAGTTCTAGGTCAAATAATAGCTTTGTCTTGCGGTTTACACCGGTCATTTCTTCGGCAATTGTATCAAGAGCACGAGCGACTTCAACGTCAGTATCCATGATATCATATTCGCGATATCTTGTTAGGCGCGTAGCTGATCCTTGAACAAGTCTTTGATACCAAGTATAGTTCCCGAATGAGGCATATGAGCCATCAATACCCTGACTGTCCTGCTGTAGAACCGTGTCTGGTTTTGGGGTAACTATTCTAAAGAAACTTTCAATTTTTGACATTGTTTAGGTCTTAAGTTATTGTTTGGAAGTATTTATCAACATTAAAAATAGGTATGCGTTACTGCCTCATTTCCCGAGCCGCTTTCAGCGATGAACTAGGCGCAGTTAAGAGGCGTTGTAATTTTTGTGCTTCGGTATCGGAATATGTTTTAACTAATGTTTCAATACCACCAGCAATTTGTTCTAATATTTTTTTGCTTTGTTGTTGCATGACAAGCATTGCTTCCATTGGATTTGAAGTTCCAGTTTCACCCATTGCTGCGCTTCCCGGAGCGGTATCTGATGATTCGTTTGTAGGAGCCTCAATGGCTGCGGCTTTGTATCCTGGTTTTTCCCAATAAGCAAGTTGTCCCTTAGAATGCAGGCGAGCCTGCAAATCTTCACGAGTATCAGTCTTAAGAATTTTTGCCATCTTGGCGTTTATTTCTTCTTCTTGCTCTTTGTTTTTATAGGCGATATAGGCTTCTTCTGCCCCAATAGCTAATCCACCAACTGCTCCAATAACACCTAAACGACTCGCAGCACCACTAGCACCACCCATAGTGCCGGTACCGCTTTTAATTAAAATTCCAGCAAGACTTCCAAGAGATCCAAGTAGTTTTCCGATACCACCAGTGAGAAGAAGACCTATGCTTCCTAACAAAATACCAGCCAATCCATTTCCAGAGAGCCAGTTATAAATCTTTTCGACCCAAGAAGCGATATGTCCCGCTTCGACTATTGCCCTTTGAACTCCGGTGTTTATATCAAGCGATGCTTGTGCTTCTTTATCTGTTCGCGCTTTGCCGCCTGTAATGGTACCTTCAACACGGGCAGTATCAAATACAGCTTTCAATCCAGGAAGCGCTTCTTGCGCCCTACCCGCCATTTCTTGTAAGGCATCAGCAAATGGATTACCAGCAGAATCTAATTCATTGAATCTTTTTTGATATTGTTGACCAAATTTAATCTGAAGTTTCTCGTATTGTTGTTCTTCTTTCGCGTCTCGCTTCTTTCGAGAAAGAAGCATCAATTGACGCGTGTCTTCAGGACTCATACCAATCTGAGTAGCCAAGACACCCAATTGAGCGGCGCCCCGGATTCTTTGAACAGGCGTTGCTTGGCGGCGTAATTTTTCGAAGCTTACTGCTAATTGTTTAGAACGCTCGATGCTTAGACCCATGACTTGAAATTCTTCAACACGACGGTGAATATTAGCAAGAACTTGTGCTCTCTCTTGTACTGTAGCCTTGGCGAGCCCTTCGCGAATTTCCTGATCGTTTAGAATTTGATTATCCATTTCAACAAGCTGTTCGGCTGTCATAGTGGTGGATCGTCGCATTCTTGTTAACTCTTCAATATATGATTTAGATCTTGCTTTTAGTTCTTTTGTAGAAAGAGTAGTGGAAGCTAACGATGTTGTTAAGTCCATTGCGGCTGCACCCAACTTACCACTAAGGATTGGGTCCATCCCAGCAAGCTTCATAGTTTGAGTTTGTAAATCGGTCAAAGTAGCATTAAAGGTTTCAGCACCACCTTTCATGGCGAATATTGTTTCTTTGTTCGCTTGCATTATATTCTGCAAGTCTGTCACCTGAAGAAGCAATCTACTCGAAGCACCAACAAACGGAGCAACACCGGTCTTATAGAAAGTGTTCGATGCGTCAATAAGTTGTCTTACTGCCTTTTCAACACCACCTATGAGCATTTCAGCAGATTGAGCTTTTAAGTAATTAATAAAAGAAGCTATTCCATTAGGACCACGAAGCGAGTCCGTAATTGCTCCTACAATACCGCCACGTTTTTGAAGTGAATCACCGAGAGCTTCTTTTATACTGAGTTTTTTAAATTGTTTATCTAAGCTTTCAAGATGGTCCGTCGTGTCTTTAATTTCTTGACCGAATTTATCAGCATATCCACGAAGGACAGCCGCCATTGCGACGACTTCTCCTTGACTCTTGGTACTATCTGTTAGGAATTGTTCAATCTGGTTATGGAATAATGCATAATCTCTACCGAGAGCCTTTTGAAGTTGACCATTTTCTTTTGCCGCTTTGATATAAGCTTGAGCACTAGCGGTGAATTGTTTTCTTGAATCCGAGCTTGCTGAATTCAAACCTTTCAAGGATGCTTTCACATTAGCGTATGATCTAACTTGTTCGTTTAGTGCTTTGACAAATTTAAGCAAGCCCCCATCTGCTTTATCAAGGCTTTTGCCCATTTTCTTGGCAATTTTTTCAACTTCTTGTTCTATGCGTGCTTTTTTAAATTTGTCTGATGTATTTGCCAATGCTTCGGTAACTCCTAAAGTCGAACGGCTTAGCTTTCCGTATGTACCGGCTAAATTGTCCATCGCTTTAATTAAGGCTTGTTCTGAAGTCTGAAGGGTTGCCATTGGAAAATATCCTAAAAAATCAACATCAAATATTTATGAGTAAAGCTAAAACCCTCGATTTTGTGTCTCAAACTAGGTGGATATATAAGAATACGACTATTCAATGGAGCAATTTTATGTCAGATGTTCAAAACGCCGTTCAAGATCAGGAAGTAAAACTTCTCAATCCTCTAATGCAACGAATTAAAATGCCTGGAGAAACCGTTAGGTTGCCATCCGGAGGTCTCTTTTATAAAAATGGAGAATTGTCTCAGAAGGTAAAAAACGGAGAAGTACATGTTTATCCGATGAGTGCTTATGATGAAATTGTTTTCAAAAGCCCGGAAAAACTAATCAACGGAACGGCAGTCGAAGAAGTTTTTAAGCGGTGTATTCCTGAAGTCGAGAAACCATTGGACTTGTTTGCCAAAGACGTTGATTATCTGACCACTGCTTTGAAGCGAGTGACTTTCGGACCGTTCGTTGATGTCAAGTACAATCACATGTGTTCGGAGACCGCAACGGAACATGAATACAAGTGTGACGTTAATGTATTCATGAAAAATTCCAAGGTCATTGATCCGACGAAGTTAACTGAAAATTACGCAGTCAATCTTCCTAATGGACAGATGGTCGAAATCATTCCAATCCGTTTCAAGAGTGTTATTTCGATGATGGAAAGCGCTAATCTTCAACAGAAGGTTGAAGACGATGCTATTTATTTAACAAATAGAATGCTTGAATCGGTTTCACAAGTAATTGAATCAGTAGATAAAATAACTGATAAGAATTTTATTAAAGAATGGTTGCGCGCAATTAGTGCAGGTTGGATGAAGCAGATTGGTGACGCCATTGAAAAATCAGGCGATTGGGGTCCAGACTTCAAATTCAAGACAAAGTGCGAAGACTGCAAACAAGAAATTGAACTTGAAATTCCTCTTAATCCTGTAACTTTTTTTATCTAATCCTTAGATGGAGAGGACCATCCGAGGTCAGTAAATTCTACGCCTCTACTCAAGCTGATGCGAAGCAGTTAATTACCAGCATCATCTCTATGGTTTATTTTATGCGCGGCTCGCTATCTTATGAAGAAGCCATGAATATGTGCCATGCGGAACGTTCTATTGTCATGGAGTTTTTGAAGGAACGTTTCGAACAAGAGAAAAAGAACCCACATCCTGTTTACTAAGTGGATAAATATTAGTATGAAAATCCACGACCTCGCACTTTCCGAAAAAATCAACACCGATGTTACCTTTGAATACGATGCAGATTCTGAAGGGGATAACAATCGCGGTTTTCAAGTAGATAAAATCGAAGCCTTCCTAAACGGTGTCAATGCCGGATATCTCAAAATTACCTACATACCAAAAGCTCGATTCAAAGCTCGCTATTCTAACATTCTCAATTTTCTTTGTAATATGGAAGGACATGTCAGCATCCTTCCGTATGCGTATCGAGAACTTGATTATCATGACATACCACCAGAAGAACTACGTAGGACTCTATGGCATGCCGCATCCGTTGGATTTGGATATGTGGATAATGAAGAATCGAAACAATTAGAAGAATTACCTACCGAACAAATAATTCCTACATACGAAAAAATCGAAGCAGCCGCTAAAAAGAGATATGGATTGAGATTTAGACAATTTAAAAATTATTACGTAGACAAGGCATATGTTGATTTTATTCGTGTACTTCCTGCATTCCAACGGAAAGGGATAGGTATAGCTTTGTATCGAGCGGGATATGAGTGGATGAAAAAGAAAGGAATTCCATTTTACGCATCAGGCACACAAACAGACTCCGCTAAAGCTGTATGGTCAAAAATGAGTCAAGAATATCCAGTAGCATATGATAAAACTGTGCTTGGTAATAGAAAGTTTACCCGCCAACGATTCGACGCTTAACGCATTTCTTTATAGGCTTCCATCCACCAATCTGGAATCGTGTGTCGAGTTTTAGACATCAAGAAATTCCAGCTTGAATCCAAGATGTAAACAAATCCCCAATCAGTCTTTGACCTAACCACGCGTCCGCCGCCCTGAATGACCTCTATAAGCGCTTGGCGAGCATACCACTCGTCGGAGATAAGCTTCCTAGTGAATACCCATTGGTCTCCCAGGAATGGGTATGGGATTTTTGCGAAGACCGCAAAGCGGGCAACATCTCCAACTAAGTCCAAACCTTCTGTGATACTCGGGGAGAAGAGAATACAAGGCTTGTCTGATTTCTTAAACATGTCAATAACCTTCTCACGTTTCATGCCGCTTTCTGGATTATGGTGCATAATCTCGTGACTGGTTATGGTTTGAAGAGCGTCGGTCATCCATTTGGCAATTGCGAAGCTCGCAGTATGAACGATGCCCGAATCATTTTCGTGCATCTCCAGGATATGACTCATCGCATTAATCATCTTATCCCTTCCATCCCGGTTTTCATCTAGATGCCAATCCTTATTCATTTTCATGGTAGGAATGAAAATGACAGGACGATTTTCGTGCGGGAATTCAGAATCCATTGTCAGGAATGCCGAATCATTATAATTTAATCCCAAGTCTTGACAGAATCCTTTATGGTTTAAAACAGTAGACGACATGAAAAGGAACTGTCCAGCCTGTGGCTCTAAGACATGATGGAAGCTAAAGCCAGCAAAAAGGCGCTTGAATTTGATGTTGCTTTTATCGTAGATCAAGGCAAAATCTTTCTGAATTTGTTCAACTGGTGAATCAACGAGCCATTCAATCGTAGAACAGTGTTCCTCTAGAGAATTCAACTCACGTAACATGTTGAGTTCTGCTCCGGTAGGATTTCGATCCATCATACCACTTCGAAGTTCATCTGTTTTGTCTGCCAGTTCTTTAGCCTTTTCGATGATGATGGGAAGATAAGCATCTCTGATCCAATCAATGGCTTCGCGGATGTTTCTGGCGGCTTGGAATTTAATTCCATAGCGTTTGCATCGGGCTTCCGAAACCTCGATGGCATCGAGTTCACACAATTCCTGTTCAGAATTGTGACATTCGTCTAGGATCATCAATGGACGTGGTTTGAATACACCAGCGTACATGAAGGAAAGTAAAGCCAATTTGTAGTTCAATATAACGTGCGGCGAGTATTTGGCTATCTCTTTTGCGCCTCGATATGGACAGAATTCGCATTGTGGTTTGACCAAGCTACCAATATCGCAGGTTGTTTTATGCGGAGCGCAATTGTAGTTGCTCTTGCCGTAAAAGCTGAAGACGCGGTTGCGTGGGAAGGAATCCTCATATTGTTTCTGAAGGATCTTCTGAGGCGTCAGAACGAATGACTTCCTAGCATCTGGACTTTGAATGTAATTAGCGTATGTGATTCCGATGTGACTCTTACCTGCACCTACTGGCGCTTCAAGGATAAGATATTTTGCTGTTTGTTGTTCGAGCCACTCCAATGCTTTGACTTGTGTATCTCGTGGTGGACTGGTGGGATGTGACCAATGTTCAAGGATTGTAGACATAGCTTTTCCGTTGTTATTCTTCTTTACCATCATATCAGAGATAAGGAAACAAGACAACATAAATATTCAATCTTAGAGGAAAAAATGCTATCATTCAAAGAGTTTTTGATGGAAAAAATAACTATATCTCACAAGGATATTAGTTTCGAATACCACGATGAATTACATCCTGATTTTTGGGATGACGGAAAGTTGCGTTCCGAGATTCGGAAGCAACTGTTGAAGATAGCGGACAACTTCCTGGCGTCCTTTAAAAAAACAAAACTAAAAGTTTCAGACATTGTTTTCACCGGAAGTCTTGCAGACTATAATTGGAGTTCTTCATCAGATGTTGATGTCCATGTTATATTCGATGTAAAAAATGGAGGTAAGATTGATGCCGAAGAGTTCATAAGGGCTAAATTGAAGGACTGGCGTAAAGATCACAAAACAATTACTATCAAAGGGTTTCCGGTCGAAGTATCGATTGAGACGCCAAATGAATCTCACGACAATCGAGCAGCAGGCGCATACAGTCTGACCAACGATGAATGGATCACAAAACCAAAAGAAAAAGAAGAATCAGAACTAGACCATGACGCGATTAAAAAACGTGTCATGGAATTAGAAAAAGAAATAGATTCGATGATGGTAAAAGACGCTTCTCCAAAAAAGATCGAGGCTTTTAAAGACCGTATCCGTGACGCTCGAAGCGCTGGCTTAAAAACCAAAGGCGAGTTCTCTGAAGAGAATCTCGCCTTCAAGGCTTTACGAAAAGAAGGTACATTAGATAAACTTTGGGATCATGCCAAGGCTATCGAGAATGCTGCTTTAACTCTGAAATAACATTCTGTTCTGAAGCAGGTTTTGAGCAACATACAAATCGTGCTCTACGTCCACTTCTTGCCAAATACCGTACAGGTATTCGTTGGTAATCCGCCCATAATCTTGTCCATCTGCTTGCCATGCGCCACAATCCTTAAGAGGAATGAGAATAAGCCATGTCACCGGAAGTGTGATGATTGCGATGTAGCATAGAGCGATAACCGAAATGACTACATCCAGTAACGCAAATACAAAAAAGAGTAGAAACAAGAATTTCCAAATAGACGGAACCCAACTACCACCGACAGGCTTTGTTATTTCCCGCCCCACCAACGAACCAAGAAGAAAGGGAAGAAATGTGCCGGGTGCATCCATTGCATTACAAAAAGCGTTTGCGAAGTGAGTAGCATCTCCGAGAACTTGACGCTCACCCCAAGGTTTGAACCAAGTCCAAATCTTAATGTGCAACTTCATGATTAATTTAATTAGGAACCGCATTTTGCTACTCCAATAGAGTTAAGGTGCCAAGATGATATCATTAAAAAGCAAAAAGGTCAATACATGATTGACCTTTTTATTTGCCTTTTCGGAAAAGAGCTTACTTCATTCTAAAAACTTTATCGCTGTTGTTCTGTGTAGTGTCACCATTACGTAGTGGTGCATCACCTTCAGGATAATCATCACCACCCTCTGGAGCACCAAGATCTTGTTCATCACCTATCTCATCACCACCCATCTCATCTTGGGATTCAGGAATTATTGATTCGTAATCATCCATAGTTATTGGAGACTTATCAAGTGCGAGCATATTCTCAACTACTGTATGAATTTCTTCGTCGCTTTGTGCTTCTTCATGCGCCCATTCGAGCAATTTGATCAAGAAAGGAACGTCACATTCGAGGCTATCTTCACCTTCTAGCGGATCACCATATTCACTTTCGGTATCATCACTGTCGTCGGTTTTGAAATCTTTATAGTCATCCATACCATCGTCGCCGTTTGGCATTGGACCATCTGTTACTTCTGGCTGTGGCTTTGCGCCGCCAAATTCAAAATCCATCTCTTTGACCGGCTTTCTGTTTAGACTGACGAGTTCTTTTAGCAAGGACATTCTCATATCTCCTTCGTGTTATGTGTTTATTTATCTTGGGGATACTTTACTTGACCATATTTTGCCAGATGGTAGGCATCGGATAGATCCCCCAACCCCGTTGTTTTTTTAAAACCTGAGTTTTTAAACAAAGTTGCTGTATTGGTTGGAACTTTGTCAATCATGTCTTGCTTTTCGGCTCTACCGTTTCCAGTAGCGAATTTCTTTAGAGTTGGAGGCGGTACAATAACAATTGTTGGTTCGTAATGAAGATGGTATCGAATGTAAATTATAATGGCGAATTGCAAACCAGCCAAATCTCTGGTCATGTTTCCCAAGTTCCCGAAAGACAATCCTTCAAGGATTACCAAATCGGGCTTAATTCGTGTTACTTTAGTTCCGATCTTTCTAGCGATAGCAGCCGCGTTATGATAGACATCTTCGGTATCATCTTTTTTAAATATTTCAAAATCAACGCATTGGTCATCGTTCATCACAACGACCGCACAGCTTTTATATGATTGGTCTATTCCTAAAGTTATCATTGTTGTTCCATATATTTAATTATTAATTTTAATTCTTCTATAGTTGCATCTCGCTTAAGTGTGTTCGCACGTCTACTTATGACATGACTATTATCTTTGGTATAACCTTTTGAATTATCGATCCTGTCGATGGTAGGAGAGAACGACGAATCTTTAATAGAAGTACGACTACTAACCGGAATAACAAAGGGTTTCCCGAAAACTGGGCACATTTTTGGTATAACTACATCTGAAACGGTTATATTAAATTCAAGATTTCGTTCTTTCGCTCTATATTTTGCATGAGACCACAAATTTAACGCGTAATTTGCAGCCCTCCGCTTAGGATAATAATTTGGATTTTTAGAAAGCCATTTGTTAACATGTTGTTTATGTTTTCCAGGATTATCTCTAATCCTCATATTATTACATTCTTTACAATTACCAGTTGATACATATCGAACTGATACGTGCCCGTTAGAACATATTTTATTTGTAAAGTATAGCTTATTGCCATCCAACTTAGCTTGTTTTCTGTTTTTAATTTCTGCTATCATATGATCATTGTACTAGGAGTTAATGATATATATTCCATATAGTTAGCCCAATTGTATAAGGATTTATGTAAATGTTACTTTGTGATTTATTCGAAGAAGCTGAAAATGAGAACAAAGATCTAGTTTCGCCTTATGCAGACGAAGCAGAAATCCCGGCTGATGCTTACCCAAGAGTCGTTGAAAAGATCGCCGCTCTTAATAAGCGAGCCGCAAAACTGAAAGTTCCGCATGTTCAACTTCAAATCGTTGAAGAAATCTATAAAGATGTTAAGAAGGATGAAGACGGACCCGCTAGGAAGATGAAATACTTCAAAGTTAAGGTCATCGGAGAATCCCCGAAACTAGCCGGTTGGCACTTCATAGCAACCATTGAACACAAAGACTCTGGAAACATTATCCGCGCCGCCCCAGGACAAGAAAGTAACGAAAAGATTCGAGACTTCTACAATGCCGATCCAGATTATTGTGATTGGTGCAAAACTCGAAGGAATCGTATCGATACGTTCCTAGTTCAGAACGACAATGGCGAGATACGCCAGATTGGTCGTAACTGCCTAACAAACTTCTTGGGTGGGATTGATCCTAAAGCCATCATTTGGTACTTCCGTTTCCGTTCGAGCATTGGTGAAATCATTAATGATGAAGATGAACGCATGAATCGAGGCGGTAAACGACGTGCTGATTACTTTACTGCGGAGAGTGTTTTGGCTGTTGCTATTAAGGTTGCTGCGAAATTTGGTTATGTTACTTCGGCGAAATCTCAAGAAACTGGTTCTTTATCCACTGCGGCAGAAGTTCGTAATTTATTCAATCGAGCCTTTTATAGCTTTCGTACTATGGAAGATTGGGAAAAAGAAATGATCAAAGCCGATCCTGCCGCTGCCGAGCAGGCAAGAACAATAATCGAATGGTTTAAGGCTCTTCCAGAAAAGGAAAGAGAAAGTAACAATTTCATGCATAGCTTAAACGTTCTACTTAACAGTCAGCAGATTTCTGGTCGTGACCTTGGATTCGTCATTGCTTTGATCCCGACTTACAAGCGTGCTCAAGAAAACCAACTAAAAGCAAGCAATCCTAAGTCCAATGATTGGCTCGGAGCCGTGGGACAGAAGCTTCCACCTACTCGTGTTACGGTTATTGGAACGCAGGATATTGCAAGTGATTACGGTACGAAGCAATTAGTTCGTATGGAAGATGAACAAGGTCATATGATCATTTGGTGGAATAGCAGTCAGCACAGAATGGAGCAAGGAAAACAATACACCATCACTGGCGGTACTATCAAGAAACATGATGAATTCCGTGGTGTGAAACAAACCGTCTTGACTCGCGCCAAACTTACGCCGGTCTAATGACTGAGAAGTCTTTATCTGTTTCAACTACAAACGCGTGATTGAACATGTTCTTCGACAAGCCTCTGTGAGAGATTAGGAACATACTAATTTTTTCTTCCCGCGCTTTGGTTTTCAGAATCTTGGAAGCTAGATCGACCGTTTCATCGTCCAAACCAAAATCCAACACTTCATCAAGCAAGCATATATTGATAGTTGGGTGGAGTACTTGATTGGTGTCTCGAAACGCCAACGCTAAACCAAAATTCACAGATGCCGACTGTCCGTTTGACAAAGAACTGAACGTGATTTCTGATCCATACCTCGTGATCTTGGCTGTCAATTCAGGAGTGAATTCAACCTTGAATGGAAGATGAGACAAATACTTTCTAAGCTGCTTGTTGAGATATGGGAGATTCTTGTTGATGAATGCCTTGCGGATGAAACTGTCCCTCTTGGTCAACAGCTTATATAAGAATTGTTGATGTTCAAGCTTCTTGGTTAATACGTTGATTTCGGTGAAATCGGCTTTCTCCAAAACGATGGCTTCTAGTTCGGACAGAGCATCGTAATGTGGATTTTCGGCTTTATGATGTGATTCTAGCTTAGCGAATAGGATTTGACTTTGGCTTTGGATTTCGATGAGTTTGTCCAGGTTTTCGACGGTCGTCTGTTGCTGAATTTTTTCTTTTTCAGTCCTGAGTTTTGAAACGTCTTTATTATCATCAATTAACTCCTTGAGTTTGTCATTAAGTGATTCTAGCGCTTCTACGTGAGGATTAGTCACTTCTTTCAAGTCAGCTAGCTTTTGGGAGAGAGTCTTCTTTTGGTCCCGCGTCTCCAGCATTTTGGTGAAGTCGGGTATTTCTCTTGCGTATTCGAGAGTAAAACTACTGGCTTTTAAGTCTGGTAACGCTTTTTCTGTCTTGTCTAATTCCTTGACAAGTCTGTCTAGTTCTTTTTGCGCGGTCACCAGCTCTTTTTCAATTTCAGAAATTTTGTTTTTTACATCTGCAAATACCTGCAAACAAAATGGGCACTTGTTATCGTGAAGCAGAGCAAGATTATTCTGATGTTTATCGGTTGCTTGTTTGTGTGATTTAATAGCATCAGACAGTGTTTTTTGTTGTCTTAAAATTTCATGAAGCTTCTCAGTAACCTCTGTGTACTTGTGGTGTAGATCAGTTTCCTTGTCGAAATCAATCTTATTGAGATTTTCTAGTGTCTTCTCTACCGAAGCGAGTGTTTGAGCATGATTCTTTTCCCAGGCGACGACCCGCCCTTCCGCACTTGAAACCTGTTTCTGTTGATCTTCGATTTTGATAATCATGTCGTTGATGTCCTTAATGCGTTTGAAAAGTTCTGTTTCCTTGGCATAGTCAATCTTCGGAAGGGTTGCTTTGGATTTTTCCAGACTGGTAATAGATTGTTCCTTGTTCAATTCCCAATCAACTACGCGCTTCTTGGCATTTACGATCTGTTCGTTATGACGCTCTTCAACTTTCTTTAGGTGTTCTATTTTGTTCTGAAACAGTTCGATTAGATTTTTCGTATCTTTGATCTGATCATTCAGAATTTTGGCTTTATCTGAGAACATGGTCAGATTGAAAATATTCTCCACAAATGATGTCTGTTTAACCGATTCTAATTTCAAGAATGGTTCAAGCAAAGCAGAAATGACAACGATTCGAATGAATGTATCATGATTCATCCCAATGATTCCTTCGATCTTTTCTTCTACATCGGCACTAGTTTTATCTTCACCTTCAATTGATAACTTAACCCAGGTGTCCTTACCGTTGAATCGTTTACCTTTACGGACGCGCTCAATTTTGTAATTGATGCCATTCTTTTCAAACTCGACTGATACTTCAAGATTCTTCTTGTTGATATCGTTAATGAGTTCATCAACATTTACCTTGTTGATGGGTTTGTTGTATAGAGCGTAGACTAATGCGCTCATGATGGTTGTCTTACCAACACCATTTTTACCGAGAATGAGTGTAACACCCGGATTGTCTAGATTGATCATTACCGGAACGTTCCCGTAGGACATGAAGTTACGAAGAGTGAGTATTTTGAATTTGAACTGATACATTATGCCGGTACTCTAAGGTCGCGATATATTGAAACCAATAATTCAGGCTCAATGTTCGGTACGTTGATTTCCAACAACATTGTTTCAAAGACTTGATCAACGTTACGCATATCTCCTTCGATGGTCACTTCTGTCCCGCTGAGTGCGTCACTAGCATCACTCGATTCTGTTATAGAGAATTCGCGTAAGCCATAGTTGCTCATAAATTTTTCCTTGAGAATTGATTCTTCTTCGTAGGTGAGAGGAATGTCTGCAAGACACGTCACGCGCATCTTTGAGTCCAACTCAACCTTACCGTCTAGAATATCCGATATCTTGATTCTCGTGTACTTCGGGCATTCTTTCCAGTTGATGAATGTCGGTTTGTTCTTTGTATGGTCGTAGACCATCATACCACGGTCGTTGTCGTCCATGTCACCATAGTCCATTGGGAACGTGTTTCCAATGTAGATTACATTACCAGATTCTTGGCGTTTGTGGAAGTGTCCTGAGAAGATATACTTTGGTCCCGTGAAGTCTTTTGGATCAGGAGCGGCTTCCATCTTCATGCCGCTACCGGTAATAATGAAGCCTTTGAACTCAAAATGTCCTGCCCAAATTGGAATCTTCTTGAATTCACTCAAACCAGGATATTCTTCATGAAAGAGGAATGGAGAAAACAACATCCCACCTTTCATATCATCAACAACAACAGGCTTGTCGATGACTCGGAAATTATCGAACTCATTGAAGTGAATAGTAGAGAAGATATCTCGGTCGTTTCGGTTTGCTAAGTCATGATTACCAACAACAAAGAAGACAGGCAAGCCAAGACTGTTTAGCTTTTTCGCTCCCATGTAGGAATACATCAACGTTGTAGCGCCGATGGATGGTCTTGATTCATGCCAGTCACCTAAGAAGGCAACATAGTCGATAGCGGGATCGTTCTTCACGTTCTCGCAGAACCAGTCGATGAAATCTAAACAGTCTTGATTATGCAGATCTGAATTATTTTTGCGTCCAAAATGGATATCCGTGAGGTATGCCCCCCGCGAGAGATAGTTTCCCATGTTCTTCCTTATTGTTTTTGTTATTTCGGAATATCAGAAACTGTGCTCGAAACTCCGCATTTTTGCGGTTATTTCGGAATATCAGAAACTCCGTTATTCTTCTGTTCGTTCAGGATAGCGAGGCTTGGAGTCATCGTCCGAGCCTTCTTTGGAATTTTTTCTCTCTTCTTCATACTCAGCCATGTAATTAAAAGACGGCGACAGACCCAATGAAATGAGTGTCTCGTTCTTCACGTTGGCTTGCTTCTTTTCTAGGTTCAGGTATTGTTTGAAGCTATTCGTTACACAAGTGGTAAAAAATGCAAATGGATTTTTCCCGCGCTTTTCATTGAAGGCAGTCCAAGTTTTAACGAGCATCAACATTGCATAGGACTGCATGTCGTCGTTATAGGAATAACTTGCAAACTGCCCCTTCTTGGCATAACGTCGGCAAAGCGTTTGAAGCATAACGGCGAGGTTGTGTGACATCCCACCGTTTGCCTTACTTATCATGACTTCTGCAAGAAGGTCTTTATTGTTTATGTAGTTCTTCTTTCTCTTGGTGCCAGTATCTACCACCGGAGGAGTTTCGTCAAGTATTTCTTTCTCAAGCTTCAGGATTTCCGGGTCCACTTCATCGGATTCAAGGGAAATCAAAATTTCTTTTACTTTTTCTTCGTTTATTTCAAAAATACCGCTTTTCTCGTCTATTGTAGATAATTCTTCTACCATACTTTCGACCCTCCTTTTTATTTTTATTATTGGGTGTAAAGTGTTTGACAATTTTTATCAGAAAAGTTCCATCATGTTCAATATTTCGTCTTGTTCACGAAACGTGGACAAAGGGAAATCCTGAACAACGATAAGTACATAATACTTCATGTATTTTCAATAGTCAACCATCTGATAAATAAGGTAATGATAACTTTAGGGTGAACACATGGCTATAACACGAGCACTACCGGGCACAATGACCCAAGCGTTTAAAGTTCGATTGGAGTCTTCCTCCGATCCAAGTGATATTGTTATCTTCGATGTCTCTCCAGAAGTTACCGAAGAATGTTCGGTTAATTATCAATCATTAAACCCGATTCATATGCCTGGGAACATTTGGGTCTATCAGAACACAGAATCCAGAAACTTCGGAATTAACGCTAGATTGGTAGCCCGTACCACCAAAGAAGCTAGACGTAACATGGAATATTTTAATTTGCTTCGTGGATGGTGTCAACCGTATTTCGGTTTGGGAACGGCGGGCTCACAAAGTCGAAACGCATCAGCCCAACAAGTACCCGCGAATCCCTTTTCTCAGACTATATCTCCGACGATTCCCGGAACCGGGCAGCAGCGACTGAAAAATCTGTTGGGTGCTCCACCTGATGTTCTATATCTATATGCGTATTCCGGGGTGATGCCTCAAAGTTCTGTAAGTGGTCCTGGTGGGGGAACTGGCGCTGCCGCTAATAGAGCCTCAAGAGAACATCTTGGAAACATTTTTAAAGTCCCTGTGGTTATCAAAACATTCAGCCATACCTATCCAGCCGACGTGGATTATATTCCAACTGCTGGCGGCGGGGTTAATTTTTCAGAAAATGATAGCCGAACTGGTGTCCCATTTCCAACAATTATGACTGTTACGGTGGCTCTCATTGAGGTTCACTCACCGACCTCCTTTGCACAGAATTTTGATTTGTCTAGTTATAAATTAGGCATACTCCCGGAGTTCTAATGGCTAACAATAACCCACAAGTGCGTGTACCAGTTTCATCTGCCAATGACGCGACCTCTCGTTATGTCATGGGAGGGGCGACGGATCAATTAAACCCAGGATTTTTGGATTGGTGGGAGGAAACCATTTTCCCGCCAGCATTGGATGACATTCCGTTTACTATAACCCGAAAGTACGATAAGCGTCCGGATCTATTGGCATACGATACATATGGAAAGGATAAGAAAATGTGGCTTATCCTTCAATACAACAACATACAAGACATCAACACAGAATTTGTCGAAGGCAAAGAAATTCTACTAATGTCTCCTCAAAGAGTTCTGTCATTGGGCTAAAATGGCAATCAATACGCAGACTGATTTAACTTTAAATTCAGACAATCCCTTACACAAATATAGAACGTATAGCTATCATCACGTTCTCTTGGCGTGCATCGACAACACGATTGTTGAAGACGCGTTTACAAACATGCCATTCGATCAATTATTGCCATCCTCGGCAGCTATTGGAAATGTAACGGCTAGATGCCAGCCTCGATATGTGGATAATAATCCGGAAAAACCATATATTGTAATGATAAACACACAAGTTGATGCTGAATTTTTAATCAAAGGTATTACATTCAAACTTATTCCTGCTCCACCAGACAAGCCAGTTGAAGGATTGAAAGACTATCAGTGGGCTCGATCCGCATTCGTTAATGGTGGTACCATGGTAATCGAAGAACCTTTCGGAATTAGGTTTGGAGACATGATGTCCCAAGTTTCTCAAAATTTGAATGCTCCACCGGAACGTGTTGTATTTGTTTTAAAGACGGCATTTTTTGGTTTTACTGATCAAGGTGTATCTACCATCCAACGAATTCGACCTCTTTCGCTTTGTTTTATAAAAATAGAGGCAAATTTTACGGCTGCTGGTGGGCATTACGAACTTGAGTTTGTCCCATACGCTAACGGTTTCGCTAATAGAAAAGAAGTTGCTAGCGTCGGCTCTTTCATCAAATTTCAATCAGGTTCTACCATCCAAGAAGCTATGTCGAAGATGGTTTCCGTATTGAACAATGAGCAAAAAAAATTAAACGAACGAGAACCTAGCTTACAGCCAGTCGAATACGACATCGTAGTGGAAGACCAGTTCAAAACATATACTTTTATTGATTCCATTAACGCGCCAAATAAAAATAAAAACGAGATTCAATTCTCTGCATCCGGTAATGATTCAATAACTCAAATCATTGAAAAAATTATGATGCTTTCGCCTCAAGTGCAAGAAGCATATTCGAGACCATCCCAAACTCCATCACAAACAGAATCGAATCCAAAAACTGATCGGTTTGTTTTTAAAATTTATTCCGATGTAACAAATACACGCAAAGTGTTCAAAGTTACCTACCACATCTTCCCCCAAAAAGTCATTGTAGCTCCTATTGCTACCGAAGAAGACAAAAAGAATCCAACGATCCTTATTCAAAAACGAAAAGATGCTGTAGCTACATTTATAGCCGATGCCAAGGCAGACAACAATTTTCTTGAATACAACTACATCTATAGTGGCAAGAATGTAGATATCCTGGATTTTGAGATGCGATTAAATCTATGGACAACATTCCAAGCATATTACCTCGAAGAGCAGCATTGGACGGCGCGGAGTGAGATTAAAAACAATACGAATGCATGTTTTATGACGACGGGAAAAGACGATTTTATGGATAATCCAACTCCAAACAAATCTGGTAAACTACAGACTGTAGCTGAATTACCACCAAAAATGAATCTAGCAATAAGAGACTTTAATAGTTTTGAAAAATTTAATGATTATTTGACACGAACTATTTCATTGTCTACTGGTGCTACATACCTTAATATGACAATCGCTGGCGACCCTCGTCTGTATGCTGGTTATTTGAGTAGTCCGTTTAAAAATGGTAAGTTAGTTGATCCCAAATCATTGGCTGGACAATCTGCTGAAGTCATGAACAATTGGGCACAAGTTCCGGCTCTAGTAAAAATTAATGTGTTCATGCCAAATCCGCCAACGGCAATTACCCAAGATCAAACAGTACAACAAGCCTTTTCCGCCCCCTTTTGGTTTGATGGTCTTTATCAAATCATGTCGATTACGAACGTGTTCGGTGAAGATGGTAAGTTTACGCAACAATTAGAAATGTTACCAATATCTGGTGATTACAACATTGCTGACTTGACAGGACTCGGTACGACGGGCGAAACTGATACGGATACGATTCCTGCTGCATCACCGAAGGTTGACCTTGTTGCTAAGTTGACAGAAGACCAGAAACAATGCTTGTCACATGCTCACAATGCCGCTAAAAACAATGGAATGTCTTCAGAAACTCTACAAGCTATTTTGTTGGTGGATTCCAATGCTTGTTTGGAATCGGCACGTCAAAATAAACTCGATAGAAATTCAAATATTGTTCGCGGCGCTACAATATTGACGGTTTCGCGTGTTCAAGATTATCTTTCGAAAGATCCGACGCCTCTTACCACCCTCAGTAAAAAGAGAGGAATTACATATACAAACAATGCGGATAGTGTTCGTTTGTTGCTTTTCACTAACGATGAATTCAACCTGGATCTATGCGCAAAAATTTGGATACAGGATAGGTCGGTTATTGAGCAAATATTCAGAGCATCTGGCGCCGGTTTGACGCCTGCTCAAAGCAATATTACGGATCAAGCTACATTGGCACATCATACTATGGCAACCAATCCAGCCGCCACTACGAAATTTGATGATGTAAACTTCTCCATTGCCGCAGATGCGCCTGTAACTGCCCAAGAAGGTTATATTAAACAAATCAACACACAGAAAGAACTTATTATTCAATACAACGCTGTCGTCTTTCCACAAGTCGCATCGCATTAACATCTTGCTTTCTGCTTCGAATTCTGATATACTTACCTAGTAGTCTGTAACAATAAAAACAGGAGATTAAAAATGTCAGACAATAACCAAACATCGACCATTGCTAACAAGGAAGGTCGCGAGAAGTTCAAACTCTTGATTGACGAAATCGTCGCCGGGATGACCCGCAAGGCATCCGAAGACGAACAGATCAAAGAAACCGTCAAGCAAATCAAAGCAGAATTTAATATCAAGACAAAGGTTGTCAACGCTGTCGCCAAGGCTGCGTTTAAGTGCAACTTCAATGATGTTCGTGAAGAGTACAGCGAAATTGTTGACTTGTATGAGAACGTAATGACCACGTAAGCTAATGGCATTTGTTAGAGCCTTCTCGCTTAATGGAATTCTTAGTTATCTCTTTGATTAATATGATAGAACCGACTCATATCTTTACCAACCTAATCTCATTGCTTGACAGCGAGCCTTAAATCGGATAAAATCCTGGTATGGATTAATCGCACACTCACAATGAAAGAGGATAAATACTACTATGGACGCGCTTGATTACGGCAAACAAACGCCTAACCTTTATCAAGAACCGTCCCTTTCCAAAGATTGGATCATTCAGTCAACCCCCTCGTTATTGTTCAATTAGCTTTTTCGTAAATTTAACTAGACAAGGTCATTAGTCGTATGTTGTGTTCGTTGTGAATTGTTGTAGATTTAATCCGTAAAACTATAGGAGGTAATGATGAGAGTTGTTATTATCAGTATCTTCTTGTTAAACCTATTGACAAGCTTCTATGTCGGGTTGGTTTTTCAAGATAAATTCCAAGAGTTGCGCGTACAGGAAGAACAAGAACAAATTACCCTTGTTCTGAAAGAAAGGGAAGAAGAGCAAAGATTAATCGATTTTAAGAAGTTTCCTAACCTTAGACTTGCAGGTTTCAATAAGGCGCAAACAAAGCTTATGGCGACCGCGTATGAGTTAGGTATGGATTATAACTACGAGACACGAGAGGTTGTCGAGGGTCTCCTTCTTCAAGAATCGATTGCCGGGGCGGTAGACAGAGTCGGTGGTAAACATTTACCGGTCGGCTTGCGATACTACGGTGTTATGCAAATGAAGGTTACGGCAGTTCAAGATGTACTTGCGACACATCCTAAGTTTTGTGCGCAGTTTTTTCATAAATCCTATGGAAAGATTTCGTCAGAGGAAATCATTGCTAAGCTGATAACCGATGATCCATTCACGATTCGAATGGCTTATGCCTATTACGACAAATATAGAAAGCGCAGCAAAGATGTCTACCACGCAATCACCGTGTACAATCAAGGTCCAGGTGGAGCACGGTTGGTAGATGATCATGAAGAGTTTGAATACACGGCTAACGTCATTAGACATATACGCTATAACGTCCGCCCGTTTAACAAGCAATTAGAAAAAAAGTTTGATCTAAATAATACATGAGCTATATTTCTTCCCTCAGGCGCGGCAGCGACGTTCTGGTTTGGGAGAGAGGAGACAGTGGGGTACGCGAAGTAAAGCGCTACCCCGCCCCGTACTTTTTCTATACCGAAGATGACGAAGGTGACGAAGTCAGCATTCTTGGAAAGAAGCTGAAGCGTCACGACTTTGATTCGTATGACGAGTTTTCTAAGATTCGCGACCAACTCAGACAGGCTCGTCATAATCTCTATGAATCGGATATTCCTCCAGAAATTAAGATTCTCTCACAGCACTATTACGGCAAGCCCGCCCCGAAACTCAATATCACATTTTTGGATATTGAAGTTATCTACAATACCATCATAGGACCGGCGAAGCCAAGTAATTCCTATGCTCCTGTGACTTCGGTTTCTATCCACAATATGTGGCAGAATCGAACAGTCATCTATGCGGTCCCACCAAAGGATTGGAATGGAAATATTGATCCAACTTTACATACTCTTGCTGAAATTAAAATCTGTAAGAATGAAAAAGAATTGCTCTTGCGCTTTCTGGAAGAGATCGAAGACGCTGATGTTTTGAGTGGATGGAATAGCGGTGGTTTTGACATTCCATATCTCTGTAAACGTATTGAATCCCAATTAGGTCCAAAGCATCTCAAAAGGATGAGTTTTGATTTGGCTGATACACCTCGATATCGTGATGTTGAAAAATACGGACAACTTGCTTTAACAGTCGAACTTTCCGGACGAGTTCATTTGGATTATTGGGACTTGTTTCTGAAGTATGAAGAAGAAAAACGCCAGTCATATAAGTTGGAAAGTGTGTCAGAGGATGTTCTACCAGATATGCCAAAACTCAAGTATGAAGGATCGTTGAACAATTTGTACGAAAAAGACTTCAACTTCTTCATGCGATACAACATCCGAGATACGGAAATTCTTCGAGGATTCGAAGATAAACTAGGCTATGTGCGCTTGGCTAATGAAATGTGCCATATATCAGTTGGTCAGTTCCGTGACGTTACTGGAACAACTCGCTTGTCAGATTACGCTGTGATTAATTTCTGTCACTATGAGCATGATAAGAAACTAAGGGTTTTTGATTATGAAAACAAAGACACGGGTGAGGAAATCAAAGGCGCCTGGGTTTTGTTACCTCAGTCTGGCTTGCATTCCTACTGTGCCGCTATTGACGTAACCTCGCTATATCCGAACGTGATCATCGCCTTGAATATCAGTCCCGAAACGCTAATTGGACAGTTCCCGGAAAAGATGATGGCTTGGGAAAAGATATCCAAAGGCACTGATGACATTTTGTTGTTCGAACACAATGATGAAGCTGGAACTCTTGAAGAGCATACTGCCAAAGAATGGAAAGTAATAATTAAAAAGAACATATGGGCAATCTCAGGTTTCGGAACGGTCTTTGATCAGAAAGTAAAAGGCATCATTCCGACGATTCTTGCTGGTTGGTTTGATAAGCGTAAACAACACAAGAAATCCAAAGTAACAGAATACGACTTGTATAAGAAGCTCAAAGAGAGCGAGCCAGCCAAGGCAAAAGAACACTTAGACCTTTCTGGATACTTTGATCGTCTGCAATATGTCTACAAGATTAAGATGAACAGTTTCTATGGCGCCTTCTTAAATGCTTTCTTTAGATACTTCGACCCTCGCATGGGCGGTTCTGTAACAGCTACAGGACGTATTGTTCTAAATCACCAAGCCAAGAAAGTCACCGAATTGTTGGATGGTAATTATGACGTTGACTTCCCATTATATGAAACTATCAAAGAAGCAGAAGAAGTAGGCTTATCGCCTGATGTTGCTCTTCACGGTCCAAGGTTCAAGGGTGAATTCGAATCAAAGTGTATTATTTATGGCGACACAGATTCGGCATATTTCAAAACTTATGCTCAAAACACTCCGGAAGCAGAAGAGATAGCAAATGCAGTTGCCAAGATAGTCAATAGTTCATTCAAACCATTCATGCAGGAAGCTTTCCTTTGCAACCCAGGCTATGATGAAAGAGTCCAGACGGCTCTTGAATTGGTCTCGGATCGTGCATTGTTTGTTGTTAAGAAGCGTTATGTTCTGCACTTAGTAAATTTCGAAGGTAACAAGGTAGATAAGCTTAAGATTCGTGGTTTGGAAATGCGCAAAACCACCACACCGAAACCGGTCCAGAAGTTCCTGGAAAATGTTGTTACGATGTTGCTTAAAGACGTGCCAATGACAGAAATCGATCAAAATATTATCGATTTTCGTGATAGAATCACCAACGATGTTCCATTCTTTGAACTCGGTTTACCGATAGGAATTAAAAATCTTGAGAACTACACCCAAGAATACAAAATCCATGGTGAGAAAGCGAAGATGCCTGGGCACGTCGCAGCCTCTGTTTTCTACAATGAATGCCTCTCAAGATATGAAGATAAGATCACAATGCCCATAACATCGGGTATGAAGATTAAAGTTTTCTACCTGAAGGAGAAACAAGGCAAATTTAAGTCGATTGCATTGCCTACAGATATTGACATTATCCCGGAATGGTTTACAATGGATTATCAACCCATAATAGATCGAGCACTACAAAGTGAAAAACTTGTCGATGATAAGCTTGGTTTGATCTTCAAAGCAATTGGTAAGCAAGTTCCTACAAGACAGACCGTCATGGTCATGGATTTAATCGGAGTATAATAATGATATCAAAAGAAAAAACCATAGGTGATTATCAAGCGTTCGCAGATGAACTTAAAGTTCTGTGCGATAAACACGAAATTGACATTATAGGTACATGTTCCAATGAAGGAGTTTATGGAGAAATTACCTTTTTTGATCGAAACCATAAAGACGATACCAAAGTTCATTGGATACAACTTCCTCAAGCAATTACATATACAGTCACATTTGATGAATATAGCAATATCTATTGTTTAGACAATGAGAACTCAAGATGGAAGGCGCGTGTCGGTCGGAGTATAACATGACAATAAAAACAAAAGAGCAGATAGCTGATGAAATCCTAGAAGCCATCATGGACAATCTCAATGATCGCGCGGGTATCGGTGATGAACTCGGCTTGATTGATGAAGACATTTATGAAGAGATGAAGACAGAATTGACCGAACTCATCGCAAAGAAAATCAACGACTGGACTGCAACACTATGAGACTCGAACAAGACATTATAGATTGTCTAAAGAACATCGTTGATGCAGCCGGGGTAGCAAAGCTTCTGAATGTATCGGTAGAAAAAGGTATCATTCGAGGTATTGACGAAAGTAAGCGCGTCATTGTTTGGCAGGACCAAAATGTGCCAACGCTTCCATTTACAATGCTTGGCTTGAATAGATTCGACGTTTTGATTCCGAGGTTGAACCTTCTTTACGGACAGCCAAACTTTTCAATTGATGCTACCATATCAGAACGCGATTCATGTGTTTCGATTTTGACTATGAAGGTTCCAGGTTCGAAGGTTGATTTTCGGTGTGCAAACCCCAAAACATTAATGCTTCCGAAATCAAGAAACGACACAATGGTTTTCCAGGTTCAGATAACCCCGGAAACTGTACAATTTTTAACTCGCAGCGAGGCTGCGATGAAGATGGATTTGGTTACTTTCGTGAGTAATGAATCCGGAGTGAGATTCGAAATAGTGGACAACAACGGCGACGTGCTTTCACATACGTTTGCTGAGCAAGTTGAAAACGTCACAGGCGGAAACGATACCACATTTGTTGGTCGTTATCCATTACGTGTCGTTCTGTCTCTATTTAAAAAGGCTACAAACGGTATCTTCACCATCGGTCAGAGAGGAATGATGAAGGTAGGCGTGAGTGGATTAGATTTATACATATTACCCCAAGTTTAAGGAGAACAAAATGAGTCAGATGAAAGTTTATATGGGCATTAGCCGCGATCACAGTGGGTCCATGAGTACCATTGCAAAAGCTGCCGCTCGCGATTACAACACAACAATCGAGCAAATCAAGGTAGCAGCCGAGAAAGAAAAGATTGACACTATCGTAACCGTTATCAAATGCGGTATACGAGCAGAATGGAATGAAGTTGGTTATGGACGTGGACATGGAATTAATGTGAAAGAATCCGTTAACTCAAGTATCTCCGTTCTAAAGCCGTTGAAGGAAAGTGAATATAAGGCGAATGGTCAGTCAACCCCACTATTCGACAGCGTCGGTGAATTGATTACGATCCTTGAAAACGTGCCAGATGCAAGCGATCCAGAAGTTACATTCTTGGTGCAAGTCGTCACCGATGGTGAAGATAATGATTCCCATATATGGACTGCTAGAAGTCTAAGCGACAAGATCAGAAAGCTTCAAGCGACTGACCGTTGGACATTTGTTTTCCGTGTTCCACGTGGTTACAAGAACCAACTCGAAGGATTTGGTATTCCAGGTGGAAATATTTTCGAATGGGAACAATCAGAACGTGGTATCCAAGTATCCACACAAGCTACACAGCAAGGTTATTCGAACTACTACTCAGGGCGTAGTACCGGTCAGCGTTCTACTCAAACCTTCTACACCGATATTAAGGATGTTTCGATTTCTACAATCAAGGCAACCCTAGACAATATTTCCGGTCAAGTCAAATTCTGGACAGTCAACACACCAGAAGAAGGTGCATCGATTCGTGGTTTCTGTCAGAAGAAGCTTGGACGTGGCAAGGATATGAAGAAAGGTGCTGCCTTTTACCAATTGAACAAAACAGAAGCTGTTCAAGATTATAAACAGATAGCAATTGTCGATAAGACAACAACGGCGGTCTACAGCGGACCAGCAGCCCGTGATTTATTGGGTCTTCCTCAGTTTGGCGAAGCAAAGGTTGCTCCGGGTGAGCACGGTCAATATGATATTTTTATCCAGTCTACTTCCGTAAACCGCAAGCTTCTTCAAGGCACCAAGGTTATGTATTGGGATGCAGTAGGCGTATCGTACAAGAGCTAAAATACTCGCTAAATAATGCGAGGAGGAATATAACATGCTCAAAGGAATAAAGAAAGCACTCCATGATTGGACCGCAGATGTTCAAGTGGAGAAGGTGGAAACTAATAATAAAGACAAAGATGGTGATGAACCTTGGGTCGAAGTCGTCAGTGACGGCATCGATCCGCTTAAGGGTCTTCATATGAAGTTGGATTGGAATGACCATTTCATCGTTTACTTGCGCACAAGCGGATACACTGGCGCGTCTGATGAAACTGTCGTAGGAAAGTGGCTTGTTGACCTGTACAAACATATTTCCGATCAATTGGAAACCACCCAACGAAATGCCTTTGAATAGGCACAAGTAAGACGTGCTCAGCCGCATAGTAGCTGTGACGAAACTACACAAAGAAAATAAAAAATGGAAATTGATGTAACGCAGAAGCACTACATGATCGTAGATGTTTCAAACCTGCTTCATCGTACTTTTTATGTTCATACCCAAGAGGAGTTTAACCTCATAACGGCTATGGCATATAAATCAACGTTCATAACGTTGAACAAGTATTACAAAGATTTCAAACCTAATAGGATTGTTCTAGCCTTTGATGATCATAACAACTGGCGTAAAAAGTACACAGCCAGCGGGGAATGTGTTACCAAACGTCAATACAAAGGCAATCGCCGGCAGAATCTAACTCCTAAACAGCACGAACAATATGTTCTTTTCTTGCACTTCATTGATGATTTCGAAGAATTGCTAAAGAAACACACGAGCATTGTTTGTATCAAAGGGAAAGAGCTTGAAGCTGATGATGTTATTGCAGGCTTCACTGAAGCTTTTGCGGAAGAACATAAGGTAACAATTTTATCTCAAGACAAGGACTTCTATCAGCTTCTCCGCAATCCGAACGTTCAAGTCTGTGATCCGGCTACAAAAAAGATAACAACTCGTGAAGATATTGATGTTGAATATTTGTTGTTCGAGAAGTTCTTTCGTGGAGACGGTACGGATAATGTTCAGAATGCATATCCTGGCGTTAGTACAAAACGAATCCAAAAGGCTTTTACTGATAAGTTTGAACTAGCAAACATGCTTCAACACACATGGAAAGATCCAAAAGATTTGACAACTTATCGGGTGAAAGACCTTTTCGAAGAGAATAAACTCCTTATGGATTTATCCAAGCAACCAGAACATATTAGAGATCGCATCTTTGAAGCCATTGAAGAGGCTTTCATGAACCAATCTAAATATTCCCATTTCGATTTCCTTAGATTTCTCGGGAAATACGACCTTAAGGAAGTCTCAAAGAACGTCGAGAATTTAATCCCGCTTCTAAGCCATTAGCCAGGAGGAGGCGCGAAAGTTTTATTCTCTTCCACTGGTGGTGGTACATCTGGTGGCGGATTAGTAGTTGGTGTTGTTTTCTTTGTAAGACCCCATCCAGTACCACCGAGTAGATACGTCAAATAGATACCGAAAATATCTAAGGTCAACTTTTCCTTATCCGTTAAAGAAACCACAACCCATGTGGCTACGATCATACCAATTAAATATCCAAGCTTGTATGGGCTTGTTTTTTTGGTATCCGAATCAATAATCAACTCTTCCCAAGAAACAGAACTGTTAGGATCGTGATTAGCTCGGACGAAAACAATAACAAAGAAGGCAATGATTGCTAAAAGAAACCAAGTAGCTCCGGTGAATGGTATTAAATTAAATGTGTTGATGATGGCTGTTATTGCGGTATCTACCATATTTTCGTCGCCTTTAGGTCTGGACATAAGTCCATCGGTATCCACCGATATTGATAATAGGTACTAAATATTTATGTTCAAATAGGAAAAATCCCGATGCCAAATGTAACAAGAGTGAGCGATCCATATGATGATGGTGATTTCCAAGCTATAGGCTCGGGTAGCGTCTTTGTTAATGGTCTACCAATTGCTAGGTTAAATGATTTAACAACTGGTCATGGATGTTGGCCACCGGCTCAAATCCAAACTGCTTCACGAACTGTATTTGCTGATAACATCCCGATCAGTCGTGTTGGAGACCTTCACATCATTCATTGTTGCCCTAATGATTCTTGCCATCCAGGATCGTTTCTAGCGGGTTCTCCGAATGTTTTTGCAGATGATGGCATTCCAGGTTCCCAACCCGGTATTTCCTTCCCTGAAGCCGTTATGAAGCTTCAGGATGAAGAGCCAGAAATCGTCCCTCTTGCACCAACTGATCCTCGACAACTTAACAAGAACGTAGCCTACAAGACAGAATTTGGTCCGAATTTCGTTTTTGATAATAATAATCCTCCACCAGTCTTGGATATCAACCCTCCAGTAAATAAACCGACCATTCCATCGGATTGTGTTGAAATCTTTACTCATGTGGGTCAGTTTAATGGTGATTTTAAACTATCAACGAATTTCACCTTGGCTGACTTAACAACGGATACAGTTGTAAGCAACTATCGATTACGCTCTCAAGCTGGTCTAACCGAAGCGGAAATTGTGTGTAATCTGCGGAAATTGTGTGTAAACGTTTTGGAGCCATTGCTCAACACATATGGAAGTATTCAAATCAACTCTGGATTTCGCCATGCGGGAAATGGAGCCACAAACAGCCAACACTTCTTGGGACAAGCCGCCGACATTACTTTCGCGAACTTACGGACATCGGATGATTTCAATAATAGAGCCGAAGCACTTAAGAATACCGGATTGTATGACCAAATGATCTTTGAACAAAACAAACAAACAGCACCTTCTACGTGGTATCACATGTCGTACAAGGATGACAAGAGAGGACAGGTTTTAACGAAAAAGGCATTTTCTAATGTTTACCTTTCTGGTCTGTATAGATTGACGGTGGGATAATGAGCTTTACCCCTACCTTTTTCCAACCAGGAGTCACCCCTTGTGATTTACCGGTTACAGATGAAACTAAAGCAAGGCTTCAAATCGGCGGGACATTCTTTCGAAGTCGAGCTACTGGAAATGCAACGAACTTAATCTATATTCAAGGTAATTTGGTTTCAACCGGTCCATTCACATTTAACTATGTGTTGACTGCTGTTCAAAAAGATCCCCAAACATTTGCAAATGTGATAACAGAGACATTTAGTGTAAAATACGAAAATACACCAAATCTTCCGACAGTCTCACCACCAGGACCACCACAGTTTCCTACGATATTAGCCGACTCATCACCATCTATCATACAACTGCGAGCCCGTGTTAACGAACGAAGCCAAATAATAGAAATGCCAACACCTGGACAAGATTATCTTTTTATAAATAATTTCGACAACAACGTTCTTTCTGTAATCGCCGAAACCCCTCTGCGTGGTGGTAACGGCGCTCCAATTCCACCAGACCCAGCATTTTTTGCTATTAGAACCGGACCAGCATTTCTTCTGAGTTATATTGTGCGTAGAGACGCAGGATATGCCTTGATTGAGATCAATCAACTCCAGGCTTGGAATGGAACATCATGGCAACCATATTCTAGTGTTTCTGCAATAGGTTGATTTGCATGTCTGATTTTTGGCTATATAAATAACCGTGTAATAACAAATTTTAAGGAGTTACGACAATGGCACAACAATCACAGAATCAACAGCCGGTCACAACGATCCGTGCTTTCCGAGGCGCATACCCACACGTATTTTGGCTTGACCTAGAAGGCAATGGTTCTTTGACAGAATGCGCTGTTATGAAGATTTTCCCAAACGGCGACATTAACTACATCCCACTAGCTCAACTAGACAACGTTGACAAGGAGCGTATGCTCAAGATCATCAATAACCGTAATGCGCCTATGTATGAACTATGGGATTTGATGGGACAGATTACGCTAGGTAATGGTAAGAACGCTTTAGAATATTTCAGCCAGCTAGTTCGTGCCAAGACTGCCAGCGGTGTCGATATTCCAGTTGGTGCAGGACGTATGGGTGTTCCGCTTCACTTGCTACGTGCTTCTCCTCGTGCCGATCACGTTCAGCCAGTTCAACAGTAATGGATAGTATCAAAGACGAGAAGCGCTTGAAACAACAAGCGCTTCTTGATGATGCAATCATTATCTACAAACTTGATTGTAGATGTGGCGGTAAACATGAGATTTTAATTCCTCAGGAATTAAATCAAGATCCTTACAATCCCTATTCAATAGTAGAAGATTTCTTTTTTCCAGCTACTAGATAAAGCTTACAAAAACAAAAGCCCGCGACAGCGGGCTTTTTCATTTGGTACTTCCCGATTAGAAGCTGCTTCTAGCGACAGATATGGTCAAAGTATAAAGAATTGTCAAAGTTCTATTTGCTGACTTCAAAACTGGTGAAAATATAATATGCGTCAACATTCTAAATGCTTCTTGTGATGGATCTGTTGGATTGTTCTGCAAACCGGCAGGTTCTCCGTTCACTGCTGGGAAGAAGGAAACGAATGCGTTTAAGTTCGGAAAAAACTGAAGATGTAAAGGTGGTAAAATTGAAGCATTTGCAAGGGCTATTGTGCTGCCGCTACCGGCAGTGGCGCTTGTGACTCGTAAATTACCGAAGGTATTTGTTGTTGGTGGATCGTTGTCGATACTTGCTAGCGCTGCTGGACCAATTTGAGCATTGATTAAGGTAATAACATCGCTGTAAGTAATGGCTCCTAGTGGACCAGAGCCTGCTGCTGGTGTGGTAAAGGTCTTGTTGATTGCACCGCCACCATCAATATTGATGCTAAAATCATATGCCGTACTGCCTAACAAACCAGAATCATCCGTTGCATCGCGAGTAGAAACGTTGACATCCTGATAACCTTGGGTAGTAGTCTGAGCCAACCCGGCTGTAAACAAACCAATTTCATCAAAAACGAACGTTCCTTCGTTGGATAGAACGTTTGGTGGACCGACCGTATCTGTTAGGAATTCACCCGTAGGTTCGGAAGGATTCAATACACATTCGATCAGAACCTGAGTCGTTAAACCCAATTCTGTGCTACGAACACCGGGTCCAGAGACCCATGGGACAAAAGGAGGATCGTCCGAAGGTACTGCACCTGGACCCGAACCCATTGCTCCATGTGTTTGTTGTGGATCAACAATTTCGGAATAAACTTCATTGTATAAAGCGGACTTCCATGTCTGAGGATCAGGCGCCTGACCGTCGTTCGGCGTTTTGTACGTAATCATATTATTGGAGGAAACAATGGTTCCCCCATTTCCGAAAGCCATTCGATTAATGTAGAAGTTATCTAGCTGGTGGGCGAAGGCACGACCGATAATTCTAGCCATGTTCTGTGGATGAACAGCATTGTGTTTATCAACATAAACTTTTTTAAGATCATCTTGGATAAAAAGATGACCATCAATGTGAACTGGTATGGCGGTAAAAGGTTGACTCATAGTTTTCTCCGAGAAACTCTTTTTTGTATTTATGGATTAATCACCACTAACATTATTGCCTAGCATGCGACGAACTGAAGTCGTGAGTTGTTTTATGGCATTGTTGAAGGTAACTGGTTCAACCATGATTTTTCCAAGGTCGTAATCCGAAACAAATTCCTCAGGCACGTCTTTGAAGACGAAAATACCTTTGTTGGAATCTCCCTTCTTGATAGAGTCAAGCATGTGCCCGTTTATCTTCAGGCATGCCGCTAAAATAATATCTGTTGTCTTATAAATATCGTACATTTTTTCTACTCCTTTCAAGTATTTATATCAATCAGAAGGATGACCCATATAAGCTGAGAAGGGTTGCCGTATCCTCATCAAAACCACCAACGTCCCAATATGGATAATCCCATGAACCAACAACAGTACCAGCGTCTACACCGAATGTGACCGCAATTGAAAGGGTTTCTCCGATGGTCGCGTTAGCATATGTGTTAAGGAAGCTTCCTGGATCAGCCATATTAATTTTACCGGATGTATAGCTAATCCAAACACCTTCTTTTTCGATGAATTGATATTCTAAATTTCCAGTTGTTGTAGCTATGATAAAAATATTTGCTGCTAGGTTTGCAGAAGATGTTGCTAATTTAAATGTCGTTGCAGAATCAACGTGAACATAGTAGGATGTATCAGCAACCAACGGCACTGGCAATGGTAAAGCACCAGAAACCGTAACTACATCTCCTTCAGAAAAACCGTGCGGAGTAATCGAGCCGCCTTCTGGAACGTATGAGGTAAATGTATCTGTCGGTGGGGCAAAAGTAAGCGCATATTGATATAATGTCAAGGCTGCTTGTGTATCCCATCCACAATCATCCCATCCGGTTCTAGCGAAAGATGGATCAGCAGTGATTGGTTGAAACAGAATCGTTCCGTCAAAAATCGCCGAAGGAATGTTCTCATTCACCGTAACAGTCGAAAGGTCAGTTCCGATGTTGTAAGACACACTTACAACGTTATAACTATCATCATTCCCAGTCGAATTAATGACGTAAATTAAAGACGTGTAAATTGTTCCGATACCAGAATCAGTCACCGGAATGCTTGAAACATTGATAGTTGTATTGAATCCGTCGAATGTTGAGGATAATGTCACATAACTTCCATTATTGGAAACAATTGTTGATATGTTACCATCGGGTGTAGCTCCCAATGGAACCGACCCAGCAACGACAATAAATGTATCCCCGGCAGAAAAACTAGAAGAGTTAACAGTGTAAGAACCATTTCCAGTTCCAGAGTTTCCTGATACCGTGAATATTTTTCCTGGTGTAAAAATATACGTTTGATCACCAGCAACTCTCCAAATACCACTCGTTCCAACTGTTACGAAGGTTATAGGAAATGGTAAATTGATTGTGCTATCTGCGAGGCTAAAGACCCTTCCGGTTGAGAAGATGTTTGTATGATCATCAGTGATGATAAAAGTGCTTAATGTATGACTTGCTGAAACCAGTGCAAATGAACCTCCCAAGACCGTTGATATATCTCCTTGAACAAAGAACTGCTTTGATCCTTGGCTACCACCAATAATGTGGCGGAATTCCGAGCCATCACCTGCCCCCCAGCCGATGCTGGCGGTTAGATCACATATTTCAATATCCAAACTGTCATGGAATATAAGTTCGGTACTAGCAATGAACTCCAACGTCTCCCCAATAAACGAAGATGTTGTTGTCAATGATGCTTGTTTACATAGTTCTGGTAAATCCCAATTGGATCTAGCGTAAACAAGAACTTGTCCATCAGTAACTTGGGTCGTTATGTTGCCGCTCGCGCCTTGGTTAGCTGGAACGGCACCATCAACTTCGATGGTTGTATTGAATCCATCGAACGTTGTGAATAGAACTATATACGAACCATCATTTGATGCGGTTCCAGAAACAACAAATTCGTCTTCAGGAGCAAAAAAAGGAGTTTGGTTGCCAGCTATAACAAAATTGTCTAGGACGCTGCTACCAGAAATAATTGGAAAGGTCAACACTGGCACTGAAAAGATTTCGTTGAACTCAACCGTAATTCTGGTTAGATCGTTGATAGGGTCATAAACTGGTGCAGGCGATACAACAAGCCACTTTCCTTGATTTGGATTAAGGTTTATTAGGTCAACAGCATTCAAGAATGTACCCATACCAAAATCTGCTACATGATTACCAGCGACGAAAAACAGACTTGCTGTGGTGTTGATGGATAAAACCGGTAAAATCAAAAATGGATTCAATACTGGGCTGATCGTTAAGTTGACAAACGAAAGGTCCATAACGTGAGTTATACTGCTGATTCTAAAGTTGCCTCCTGGGAGTGGAGTGATGGCTGATATTAGCCATTCTGAGTTGTTGTAAGATTGAGTTGAATTTTGAATCTCAAACGCATCTCCAACGCTGTAATGTTGATCGAAATCAAAGCCGGCGATATCAAATTGGAACGGCGAGTTAAACGAATTGATGTTGAAAACTGGCAGGAATGCATGAAATGCTGAAACGAAAACTACGCGAATTTCGGTTAGATTCGAAGTAGGATCGAAACCAGGAGGATTGTTTATTCCAGTTTCATGCGTCGCGCTGGTGACTCTCCATATACCATCGTTGGCATGGGAGTTCTGAATTGTAAGATTACTACCCGGTGTGATCTGTGCAGAGAAATCACCTTCAACAAAAAACGAGCCGACATTAACACTCAACGTACCTGCCGGGGTAGCACCTGTTGGTATTGGTTCATTGACAAAAATTGCTGTATTAGGACCGGCTGGCACAACCGCTAGAATAGTATATCCGCCATTACCACCGCCACTGTTTTCATCAATATGAATCGGCTGTCCTACTATAAATTCAGATACATGATTTCCGCTAATTGTCCATATACCCGTAAGTGGATTGACTCCTATAATGGTGTAGTACGCAAAGACGAACGGATCGATGTAGACAATCGGTAGTTGATGTCCTATGAGTGGATATGTGATGTATCCATTAATCGTCAAGTCTGGAATGTATGCGATGCTCATATCCGGACCACCGAAAGGTGCTACTCCAAAACCTTCATCACAAGCGTAATCGGCATCGAAATCTTCGGTAATAACAATATCCATCACATGGCTATCTTGAATAGTAACCCTAACGTCATCATTAACCGCATAGTCAACAAGAATCTCAGCAATCTTGCTGTGATATGGCTTAATGTCAAGGATGTAATCAATCAATCCTTGAATCGGGTCTCTTCTAATAAAATTAGTCATCTATTGCCTCTTTAGACGTTTCGAGTAGTCTGATACCATGTAGAGCAAGATACGAGGTTTTGAACAAACCAGCAAATTGAGACTGTAACGTTAATGCGTCCATCAATACCGAGAACCAGATTCTGTTAACTACCAACGGTGGAAATGTATTGTAAATGGCGTTCATCGTGGTAATCGTATCAGTCGGGGTATCGAACGAATACGTATCAAAGAAAAGGTCTCGGTCAATTGGGCTAAGGTCAAATCTCGTGTCATTAATTTCATTTATTATAGTATTTACAGCTAATGTCGGATCGACAAAAGACTGTTCATCACCAAGACCCCATTGCGTCGAAGTACCATATTGCTGATCATAGAAGACTCGGTTTAAAGATGGTACTGGCGTTGTAGGATCATCTAGCTTGAATCCCACAAGAGATTCGGTAATAGCGTTCCATAATATGAGCGGAATGATTTCGCTTTGATTCTGACGGATTAATTCCCATTCTTCGTGCTTGTTTTTCAAGCTAATAGTTCCTTCAAGTGAGTCACGCAAAGTAAGGTCTTTAGTAAATCGCAAACTGTAACGATCATTAGCTTGAATAATGTTGTTTCCAATGCCTTTGATGATGATTTGGGAATAGTATCCTGGGGTGACATTAAGAAAACCAGATTCAGTATTCAAAACATTTTCAAGATATTCTGGACCTGGAAGTGGTTGGAAATCTTGGAAGAAAACATATGGCGAAGGTAAAATAGCCAACTGGCTGGATGCGTCGGAAACACTGAGGTCATGATCAGTAGAAGGAAATAGTTTTCCTTTAACCCAAAAATAGTACTTCGTAGAGACAATGTTACCAAAGTTGTCAACAAGATTTATAGCTGTGTATGGGTAATCTGTTTGAAATTGGACCGTGGTTGATGTATTAGTTGCAAGAGCGAATTGATCATCTGCTGAAACTGTTGGTAGTGGTTTAATTATACGAACAGTATCTGGCTGATTTAATGTGGTTGTTACGGTTACTGTCTTGAAAATATTATTTGGTACAGTCGTTCTATCTACAAGGTCTTGAACGATTGCTTCCTCAGAGAAGAACCCATTGATGTATATGTTAACCGAGTCTCCAGCGGTCGTATCAAAGTCTGTGATCATTAATGTTTGTGTTGCTCCAATAAGAGCCATATCATATTCTTGATAGAAATCGTTATCAAGTTCTACCCAAGGCGTAAACGAATTGGTTATAGGATTAAGGGATCGAGTATACAAACGTTGTAATGGAGTACCGGTATGTTTCTGATCATTTGGAATTGTTAAATCATTTGCATCTTGTTGAACAAGTGCATTCCATTGTGATGGTAGAACATTAGATTCAACCCATTCGTAAATGTTGACAACTGCGAAGTCGGCTAGATGACCCCAAAAGAAAATTCTGGTGTTTTCGTCTAGCACCTTATCATCGTAATAGGTTTTGTAAACCAACGTTGATAGGTCTAGCCATGTAGTTCCGACTTGTAATTCATTCCATGGATTAAGAGGTTGGAAAGATGTATTGTCAATATCGAGATTGTTTGTGTATTTTGCAGGATCACTTAATTCCTGAAGATCGATAGATTGCAACGACTCGGCATTTTGGAAACCTAGAGCCGGATTCCAATACTGCATATAGTCTAGAATAACGCCTGCGCGATTATCAAGTAACAATACTGGGCTACATGACTTCTTATTGAGTCTGAGTAAGTAAACAGTGTAGTCCACCAAACTGCTTAATTCAATTGATGTAAGCAGCATTTCGATAACTTTTTGATTGATTCGCTGATAATGAACACCATCAATAAACACACCGACGCGTTTTTGAACTTTGATGTCGTCTGTGATTATTGGTGCTATCGCCAAAGTTATTGAAGATGGTGACGTTTCGGTGTAATCCACATCCTTAATGAGTAGGATATCATTCTTAAATACGTCCAAATTTTCCGCGTCTAGGATGTAGGTGAATCCAACGAAGGTAATCAATGTTGAGACAGTACTGAAAGATGCAGACTGCGTACCATTGTTGAATGTAATACGGACTTCGTCAGCAGGACTGTTAATCCTGATAAATGTAGAACCATCCACAACAGTGAATGGTGGATGCGGCATTCTTGCAAAAACTTCAGCATCGAAATAGAAATTACCATTTGCGCTATAGGCAAGAATAGCTTCAGATGCATTTGGTTGATTAACCCAGCGTGATTGATCACTGACTAGAATTTCTTGGAATGAATCTACTAATGGATCATCCGCACTTGTAAATTGCAAGCGAATTTCGTTCTTAACAACATCAGAAGTGAAAAGCTTCAATTCTGGTTGAATCTTCTCACGAGAATCACCATATTCTGAAACCTTGTATGCCCAAAATTCATCGACATCAGCACCGAGGAATAGTCTTGCGTTGATGAATGCGTTCACAGCCGCAACGGTACCTTTGTAATGGATTAATCCTTTCCAGAACAAGAATTTTGATTTTTCAGTAATACCTTCAATTTCTTGTAGATATGCCGGTTCTTGATAGCCAACGGCTGCTCGGGCATACGGAATGAATGGTGCCTCTTCATTGACAGTAAATGTATCATACAACAACGGAAGAGTTCCGATTGTTGCTTCGATATTCGGAATGAGATTGTTTCCTTGTAAGAATGCGCCTCCTGCATTTGGACGAAAAGTAATAGAGGAATTACGCTGGAACATAACAGTAAATTTAGCGGTACTAAGACCAAGGAACGGATCATAAATCAAGTCATCGTTGACTGTGTAATTACTAAAAATGATGATGTTTTCATAGGTATCAATAAACAACTTCAATCCACCAATATGTAGGTTATTAGCTGGAACACCAGCGGTCTGTTTGTTGTTGATGTTATAATTGCTTCCAACAGGAATTGGCAGGAAAATTCTAGTCAACTTATCTTCACGCAACGCAACAATGTTACGTGGAGCTATCGGATTACCAAATTGATCGTATACGCATGGAGAAGTTCTGATATCGCTGAATGGACCAGTATTTATATTTGAAACTATGCCCTTTTCTGGTGCGAACCAGATGGCGTTCTTGAATGGACTTACCTCGACAAAGCTTATCGTATTTGTTCCCATTTCTGCTTCAAGAATAGCCGTTGTTATTCCACCCAAACCATTATAGATGGTGTTAATTAGTTGCTCGATTTCAAATTGCCAGCTTACCATGCGCTCTGTAATTTGATCGGTTTCCGTAACAGAAGAATCGTTAAAAACGAATCCTTGATTCTGGTTGACCGCTACATAGCCGTAAATAAAGTCGATCAAATTTTGTATTCCAACAATATTAAATGGTGGGAGATATACATTGACCGTGCGAGTATCCAACGCATATTGTTTCCATAGATGGGTTGTTGTCCTCCCTTCGAAAGCCAAAAATGATCTTGATATTTCAGTTACCGAAATGATACCGTTTCCTGGAGTCGTCGGGGTTACACCCAAGCCTACTTGAGCATCCGTGTAGGTAAATGCAAGTTTGTATTCAGTATCGTTTAGTGGTATCAAATAGTATGGTGTATCAGGCAAGAATGGTGCTGGTAATGAATTTGTAGATTCGATGAAGACTTGAGTGCCAAGCACCCACGTTAAATTTGGATTTGGTGTACTTGGTGTTGCTAGAGGCAAGGTTCCGCTAGTTACTGTAAAAATGCTATCTGTAAGGATACCACCACTTGTTTGAGTTGCTGGAACTGAAATAACAACAATAGTCGTGTTTCCGGCTCCAAAGGAGGAAGAAATCGTGGCATAGATGCTGTCGTTCGAGTTCGTTCCTAGAACAGTAAAAACCTTTCCTGGTACGAATACCGCTGTTTCATTACCTGTGATAACAAAGGTGTTAGAGACCGAGCTTGCCGATACAATCGAGAATAAATTGTTGATCACCGATGGATACTTTTTAACCCCATAGGATTCTAAAACTCTGGAAACGGGTGAAGGAATCGAGAGGTTAAATGTCCAATCAGCACCATCCGTCAAAGGAATCTTGGAGTTACTGTAGATTGTGAATGCACCAACAGCATCAACAGTGACTTTGAGTTCATCGACGGTGAAACTCTCTACACCATATGACTTTTTCAAGGTGACGAAATAATCATTCTTACTCATGTCAAAGAACTTGTTCGTGATGTTCAAGGTCTTTGCACCAATCATGGAACTAGTTAGATAACTCAATACTGGTGACCAGCCAATCCACTTTGGCTTAAAATCTGATAAGTTGATGTCGTAAGCTCCAAATCGAACGAAGTTTATATACCATTGGTTAAGACCGTTTAATTGATAGGTAACGTTAGTGTCAACTAAATCGCCATGGAAGATTGTGTCTCGATGGGAATAGATCTTCGACGTTCTAGTGTTTACCTGGAGACCAGCTACCAATGTGTACGTTTCTCCCCATGCATAGTGTAAGAATCGAACTGGCTGCATACGATACGAAACTTTTAAAATGTCGTATCTAAATTCTGGTGATTCTCTCCATTGCTGTTCGGCTGGTCCATCATCACCGAATGGATAAGAATCAGAGATGTTACCAAGAGGAATGAATGAGATATTTCGAAGCAGCGCTTGTGCAACTAATATTGGGTTGTTCGAATAATATGGAGGAATCAAATCATCTGACGCGTATCCATCAATTGTACCACCTGTGATGTTAACGCTAACGAATGCATATATCGTTGTTTCGCCTGCTACACCTGTACTTAAAGTTACACCATCAGGCAACAATTCACCGGCTGGCACGATACCAGCCATGATGTTTGACCACATTGCCGAAGTCCAACGACGCAAACCTGTTATATCTGCGTATAGTCCATTCCACCAATCTGGAAGGGCGGCGTATCCTTGAAGAATCCATGGCTCAAGATGTGGATATGAAGTGCCATAAATTAGACGGTAGATATCGATGTATCGTGCAGCCCACGGGAATGTTGCTGCCGATAATGCTGTTGGGTATACAACTACACCAGTTGCAACAGATTTGTAGTTCCAGGTGAACGCATCCATCATATCGAAGTCGGTATCAAATGGATTGAGATTGTACTTCTGCAAGTAGTTGTAATATTCTTCCTTCATGTATTCTTGGAAGGTAGCGATCTCAACAGGATTGAAAAGAAGCTGTGTTTGATAGTCAAACGCCAATGGTGTTGTGATTGGTGGTGAAACAGCGTACAATTCATTTTCGATGCCTATAATGATACTTGTTGTGATATCTTCCAGAATAACTTCTTGGAATGCTACATCGATTTGACCGACTGGACCAAGAGGGTACACCTTCGTCCAACCGACGATTGGACCGAGTAGATTAGCTAGATCTCTGAAGTATAGATAATTGTCACTAGTATTGAACCAATATGCGCCAGCGGGTGATGTAATTGGTGGAATGGTTGGTGCCACCGAAATAGCTATGAATCTATACAATCGCTTAGTCGTGGTGTTTAACCAATACAATCCGGAAAAAACCTGAGTGTATATTGGTTGTATTGCGCTGCGAATACCACTAGTTAAACCCACTACTCTTTCGAAAATGTTCTGCGTCAAACCGATAGGAATTGAATATGTTGCTAAATGCCCATCATGGTGAATGAGTTTGTCTAAGTTTAGATTCGGATCGACAAGTCTATAAGGGAAAACCTTGTGTGCTAAATTAAACACCGGAATCGTAGCAATCCAGTTTTGCACTCCAAAACCAGTCGTAGGATTGTATGCGGTTGTGTCTCCGTATATGATGTTCAATTCTTCATTATCTTCGTATCGGTCGATAACATCACTTACTATAGAGCCAGTCAAATCGGTAAGGAAAGGAACAGTCGTATTGGTCAAGTACGGAATAACATTGTTATAAAATGTTTCTAGTAAAATCTGTATTGAGTTGACGTACTGCGCCGCTGCAAAATCAATGACGCCTTGTGGGTTAGTGACATTATCATTGATTGCGGATAAGAATGTATCGTAGCTGTCGTTATAATCATGAATGGTACCACCCAAACCGTAGTTATATTCTGTCAACAAACGGGTCGGAGATGACGTGACGAATTCAAAGCCAGGAAGAGGCGGTTGATCTGCGATGATCGTTGTATAATGTGTGACAAGATCAGAGTAATTAATCTGTTGACGATTTTCGTGTTCCGAGTTGAAGAATAGCTGATTAGGTAAATCCCATGTTCCGTTGTTTGTGTTGACAATGGCTGTATCGGTGAGACCATCAAAATCAATGAATGTGTCTCCATTTTCTAATCGATATTGGTTAACGAATCCTGGTACATATTCTTCGTTGTTTAGACCTCTTCTCCAAATCGTTTGGATGCCAGTTGGATCATCTCCAGTAATAGAATCCAAATCTAGATAAGCATACATTCCTCCAGTTGGTGACAACAAAAGCTGTTCGAAAATGTAATCTCTTCCATTGTTCAAAACAGCAGCACGAAAGCCAAGAAATGGATCGACTGGATAAATCGGATCAACGAAATATTGGAAAATGGAATTTGCTATATTCGCCGATGTTCCATCAATGTTGAACAAATCAAATAATGGATATTGATTTGCGTTTGTTTTAACTTGCTCGACACGCCGAAAACGGATTAGATTCTTGATGGCTGTTGTCATCGTCGTACTGGTTGAAGTACGGACTTCTATTCCATCATGATTTGGACCATCATAACCAATGTCTACCACAGCAGCAGGACTAATTTGAATTATGACTGTAGAGAGTGCTGGTGGTAGACTTGAAGGAAGAAAGCGAATAGCATTAGCATACAGAGTTAAGCCCGTTGTTACGGTGAATGTCGTTCCATTCCAGACGCCTTCCTCGTAGGTTCCATAGCTTCTGATACCATCCACATACACGCGGATAGTGTTTGTATGAGTCAAGAAATGCGCTGCCTCTACTGGTGTAATTGGTGTATCTGGAGAACGAACGTTGAGTGGGAGCGCCAATTGCGTAGGAAGAATGAATGTATTAGTACCTGATGCAATAGAGGAGTACGTTCCGTTATCCGGCAACGTGTTTAAACCTTGTAGGTTGATTGGAACCGGTGCGTTGATGCTTGTTAATGCCCATTGATTCAAAAATCCGATATATGCATCTCCTTTACTTGAAGTCGTAAATGGGGCTAGTTCATCCGTATGATCGAACGTTCCCAACACCGAAGGTGCTGGAAATGCTTGGAAAGATGGATTAGAAGATGTGTTTAATGTGACTTCTGTTCGAAGAAAAATATTGTTGTAGAATGTTGCTGTTATCGGGTATGTTCCATCATTTGATGGACCAGAAGATCCTTCAATTTTAACCAAGTCAGCAAGGGTCAATTCAGCAGTCCTGTCTCCAGTAATGTATACTTGGTTTAAGTTTAGAGCGATTGGATTGTATCCAATAATTGGCGTCAAAACTCCACTGACCGTCAAAGGTAATTCCAGGATCGTTATGAATGTATTTCCAACGGCAAAAAATGATGAAACTGTCGTCCAATAAGAGACTACACCAAACTCATTTTCGGTGGTAAACTCAAAACCAGGAATGAACAACGCTGTATGGTCATTAGCAATTGTAATCTGATTCGTAAAAGTATTGACTCCGATAACTTGATAACGCAAAGTCATTTCATCCAAGGTTGGTTCAGTCGTTGATACCGACCACGGAGTTGAAAAATTGGCTCTGTATTGCCAGTTAGGCTTGGTATATGTCCACTCATTTAGTTCAATGTATGGATTGTATTCCAAGATTGGACGGCGAGCTTGAACAGCCGCGTTGATATTTGGAATATCAACACGATTATACCAGTTATTTGATTGAGACCAAGGATCTGTTTGTGGGACACAAGCAGCAGAGTAATCCCAATTGTATAAACCCACACCTGGATTTTGTGTCGAAACGATCCACGCTACACCATCCCAAAACTTAAGAATAGCAATAGATAGATCCCACCAGAAATATGTGTCTTCAGAGAAACCTGCTCGTGGTCCTGGGGGTGGATTTGCTGTTGTCCAACTTCCAGGAGGAATAGCCGCACCATTAGTAGTAGCTCCAAAGTTACCAACTTGCATCCACCAATTCACTGGGTTGTCATCCCAATTTGTAATGTCCCAACCAATACCGTTTGCGTTACAAGCACAATCCATAAGGGCTTCAACCTCATCTAACTGTAGTTGCAAAGCATCTAAAACGGGTTGAGACGCCGGGATAGCCGCTTGCTCGGTGAGGTATGCGCTCAATTCATTGAATCGAGCTTGATAGACACGACAAAGATTCTTGATGGTAATGTAGTTCGGGGTCGTTAGACCGGTTGGATCATACCAATAATAATCGGTATAGTTCAAAAATTTGTCTGGATCGATAGGTGGCGCCCAATTGAATTGGAGAGCATTACCCCAAATCTGATCTCGATTGATATCGACGTTGGTATTCGTTAGTTCATTTTCGACGTTTTCCCAAGAAATGATGCTTTCGACTGTTGCTAGCTTGATATATAGCACCGGCTGAAGCTGCCAAGCTTGTCTTAGGATGGTTGGCTCGGGAATACGAGTATCGTGGTAAATTGGTGTACCATTTACATAGTCTCCAGGAGGATCGAACGCCAAATACGAAGTATTTCGTTGTCCAATAGAACCAAAAGTGAATGTAGATTCATCTTTTGAGAGGAAACGATTGAATACGTTCGCGCTGATATACTTGTTTACATCGCCTTTGAACTTTAACGGAAGATAGTCGAAAAGATTGGTGAACGGCAATGAGTAGTCTGAGTTATTGCTCATTATTCTAAAAAGCTCCTGTGATATGATATTTATCAGAAGAAAATATCCTTCAAAACCTTGATCATAGGTCTTAAGACGATTGCTTCAGAACAGCCTTACTCAAAGTGGTTACGATACTGATTTGATCGGCTGTCACATCAGGAATAAAGATTTCATTATCACCAGCTTGAATCTGGAACAAGTCACCAAAGGTGCCGGTTGAAGAGTTAGGAACTATAACGACAGAATTCAAGTCCGCCGGTAGAGCGTTTTGAATAGATGCAGCCAATTCTTCCCAATAGAATGTCTCACCGAAATCAAAATTGGCAATATCAAAGAAAGTCTGGACAGTTTGGATAATGGTTTGTTTAATTTCGTTATTAGTCAATGTGGTTGTAGGAGACGGAATAACGATAAACGTTCCTTGCAATGAAGGCTCTGCGTGCGAGCCAAACAAGAATTTAAATGTTCCTGAACGAAGAACCATAGTATCTGATAACATACGATTATTTAACAAATATCCATAGCTGGTACGTAGATCGAATGGAGTAGGTGCTGCTGGTTGCTCTGTTACTAAACCATTCAACCAATTCTTTGTGTTCAAATAGTAAGCGCGTTGAATAATAAATCCATCAATGATGTTGGTCGAAGCCGGGTCGATCAAATGACGATCACGGGTTCTATGCATCCAGAAGAAGTTTATAGCGCTTCTGCCGAGTCGGCGAGAGTAGGTGGTACCGTCATTAGTATTCGTTGACGCGGTGTCGTTAATAAAAGCCTGGATGTTATCTGTGGTGGGTGGAATTGGAGTAGGCTCAGTATCCGCATCTAGTCTTGCAAAGTAAACATAATCCTTGACTTCAATTGTAGCCGTATTATTACCATTGAAGTTTGTTACAGCAACCGCGTTTTGAATAGTGTTGTTTACGTTGTAAGGGGAAATATTATTAAATGTAATTGGGAAACCCAAATCCCCAGTAACAGAGACATCACCACGACCTTGAATGTAAGGAATTGGAACTGGCACGATGAAAGTTGTCAACAACGTTAAAATACCGGTACCTATGGTAGTAGTGAGAGGAATAGTTCCTGGTGAAACGACAATGTCTGTATTACCTAGAACGTTAGTAGCAGAAACTACTACATAAGCTTTGTTACCTGCGGGATCGGGATTTCCAGTCACGACAATCGTTTGCCCAACTGTAAAGCTACCTGCGAAGTTACCAAGAATCGTCCAGGTGTTTGTTCCGGAGTTGACTCCGTTTATAGTGAATTGTGTTCCGTATGAACCTGTCACTGATGTATCAGAGAGAAAGACATGACCGAGATATGTTATATCCCAACCACCAATGAATGCCACTACGATAGTGAACGGTGGAGTTGTAATCAGCGACGTGAAGCGCATGTTACCGCCAGGAAATGTAATCGTAACCGGAGGTGTTAAAGGAAGTTGTGCGAGAATCGTATCTGCCAATTGCTGATATGTTTGTGCTTGGCTTGTATTGAATGTGATGGTCGTTAGAACACCACCAACAGTAACTGTCATGCTGAATATTTGGTCTGTTCCTTCCGTATCACCAGTGTAAATTGCATTAACCGGCTCAACTAATGCTGTAGCAAGAGCTTGGATAATACCAGATGGATCAGAATAATTGGTCACGTTGACTTTAGACAAAGAACCAAGTGTATTGCTTGTTATCTTAATATTTCCATCAACTAGTTGGGTGAGTGCTAAATTCTGAAGATTTGTATTAATAATAGCCACCAAAGAACCATACGTTTGTATCTCTGTTCCAGTTACATTGAAAGATAGTTTAGATGAAGCCAAATGGTAGTTTAAGTTTCCATCTACGACTGCGCTTGGGATTGGTTCATAAACCAAAAGCTCAGTACCCAATGTGTTTGTTCCAGCTATCGCAGCCTGGATTGCAACGAAAGCATCAAGTGAAGAAAACAAATTCGGCGGCGGTCCATCTGTAATTAGCACCGTCGAAGAGGTTCCCAAGGTGTTACTGGTTACTTGGAGGTTACCAAAATTTAGACTTACGACACCAAAGCCAGATAAAAAACCGTTTAAAGTCGTGATCAAATCACTATATGTTTGACCTTGCCCACCAGTAATAGAAATAACATGAGGGGTGCCGTCGATTGTTATTGTAGCTGAATACGTTACTGCGATAGTATTTGTTCCTGGTGTTGTAATCCATGAGCCGGGCGCGTCCACGTTTGTAAGAGACGCGAACAAAAGATTGACACCTACGTCCAAAATAGCAACGGACGCAAGCGCTCCAGTAGTAGCATTCGTTATTACTATATTACCACCGGTTTGTTGAATGGTCGCTAATGCACCCAATTGTGCTTGGATGACACCCAATAGAGTTGCATAAGTCTGAGCAGTTGAACCGATGACGGCAAGGTTGACAACTATCAAGCTTGGACCTAATGTTACCTGTGCGGTGTAAACTGTTGCATTGTTAGCTAAACCAGTTACATCTGATCCACTATGCGGGATTGAAAATGTTACCGTTTGAGAACCAGGAGTTGCAGCGATATCGTTGGTTAAACCTGTTAAACTCCCAAGAACCTGCGTGCCTCCAACATTAACGATTTGGAAACCCGGTGTGCCATTGACGAATTGGAATGAACGAATGGTATATGTCCCATCATTACCAGTCGAACCGGTTATGGTGAATTTACGATAATTGGATAGGACTTGTGTGATATCTGGTGTGACGTAGAACTTTTGTAGGTTTTGGACAACTCCACTAACGACTGTTGTGTTCAACGCCGGCTGTTGATCGATTTCTAATGTAAATTTGTAGCTCACTAGATCGTTCGGAATGTTGGTTGCTGTATCTGGTGTAACGCCGCCGCCAACTTCTAAAAATGTGTAACCGGCTGTTGGAACCGGTAGACCGGTCGCGCCGTCAGCACTTGCGCGTCCATCTACATTAACTGTATATGATGCTGGTGTTGAATTGGAGGTTAATACAATAGTTGGATTCAACAACGGCGATAAAAGAACGTCAGTTGGTAAACCAATGCTATTTTCATCGGCAGGTACAACAGTGAGTCTATGGATATTTTCCAAGCCCGTGTTTAAATATTCAGCTAATCCTGTTATTACCAACGAAATGTTTTCTATCAGAACACCATTTCGATTTGCATTGATGTTAGCATTCAATACCGCGATGATATCGTTTGCTGGATCGAGCGTGTCGAAACTGACAACTTCTGATGAGTTGGCAAACCAGAATTTGGTAACCTCGCTATCAGCGAACAAAGTTGCCGCTGTGTGTGTAATTATCCATGGAGTAACGGTTGGATTTGTATTGGCAACGAAGAAATAGTACGGATTCGTTGGATTTGATACTAGCCATGTACCAAAATAATCAGCACTACTGAATGCCATCCAAGTATCAGTTGGTACATCATGGACGAAATATACCGGGAAGCCAACAGATGGTAGTGGAATTGGATGCGTTGGCGTTGTATCACCGAGGCGGTATGGAAGTTCATTTATTTCCAAAGCATTGAATAGTCGTCTTCCTGGATTTGAATCACCACGAAGAACACGAATGGAATAAACTGTTGGGTCAGAGAGTAACGGTTGGATGACGTTTTCGACTATGAATGTACCGGAAACCGAGGCTCCAATTGGGGGTGGTACGATGTCATCAGTATCATAAAAAATAGCCAAATCATTTCCGAAAATCTTAACGTTGTCGTAGGCTTCGCTAGGGTCAGAAAAGTTGATATAATTACTTTCACCAGCAAAGGTTCGATTGATAGAACGCAACTTAAGGATCGTTGGGTCTTGCAACATGAACGTGTTGTAATCTTGACCATTAACCATACGATCTTGGGTGTAGTAAACCCCCGGAGCCGTTCTACGAATGTGCTCGATATCTTCAGTTGGTGCCGCGTTCTGAATCGATGTCGTCAAGCTAAATTGGAAAGACAATGTCTGGTTGTTTCCTTCGGCATCTAAGTATGTCAATTGTCCAGCCTGACCAGAAATGGAATTTTGAGGGACGGAAACGTCAGCGTTTGCTGACACACGATACCAAATATTGAACGTACCACTAGGAACATTAGCAAACTCACCATCTCCAAAAACTAGACGAACATCATCACCTTCCAAAGATTCAACTTCGTACTTATTTCGAATTGTATTGGTGTTGAAAATGATGTTTTGGGCACTTGAAATATCAACAGGAATCCATTCACCGGAACGTATTCCCGGTTCACTACCATCATCGGTTACTGTTCCTGTTGTTGGATTGATATTGTTGAGCCATAAATCTGTTTCATTGATGTTATTTGCTCCAACGTCAAACGTTTGGTTTGGAGTAACACCGTCGAATGTCTGTGTTGTTTCAATCAATGTTCCTTGCTTAGTGAACATTAAGAAGCCAGTAGTTCCGGAGCCATCACCTAAGCCGTCCGTAGCATATAAAACGGTAAATTCGGAATTGTTTTCTGGACGTTTTTCGATTGGTCCATTGTTTGTTAAAATGGTAGGAACGAGTTCGAAATCGTATGACGTGTTCGATACCAAGGCGCTATATGGAATGACACCATTCGGTAGTGGATTGTTATTGAAGGTGTAAAGTTCAAATAGCACGTCTTGAACCTGGACTCTTTCATTTGGAGATACGTTTCCAAATGTGCCGTTTAAGGCACGGTTTATAACCAGAATAAATTGATCTTTCCAATTTGGGTTTGTAGGATCATTCCAAATAATATTTTTATTAGTTAGAATGTTACCTTGCCCATCAATAACGGTTTCTGTTGTTCGTATTGAAATGAGCTTGACTAAACCCCTAGCTGGGATGTTTCTAGATGATTTATAGGAAATGAATTTTGCGAGTCGTAGGACACTACCCATACGTTGTGCCACGGGCAATAAGTTTTCATGAGCGTTAAGATCCGTACGATACGCCATAAGCTCGCCAACATAAGCAAACAACTCCATCCAAGCAATGAATTCGTCCGATTCGATGAAGTCGTTAAAAATTTCAGGAAAGTACAATTTAACATAGTCGAGCGTACTCTGCTTTATCGCATTGAAGTCAAACGCGGTGAAGTTAATATTTTGAAACTGCTCATAAACCTGTCTCCAGGTTTCGGCAGAACTGACCGTTGGGATTAACCTGCCTGCCATTGTTAATTTACCTTATTGTTCAAACGTTATGTTAAGATTGAGGTTATCCGTAATATTTAGCTCAAGATAGAGTAAATCAGCAGACACTGTAATAGCATGGTTATCGTAGTCAGGTGTGACTGTAAAACTTAAAGCTTGAACCCTTGGATCAAAATTGATGACACTTAAAACTTCGTCATGAACTTGACGAATTGTAAATTCATCTAGTGGCTCAAAAACAAGGTCAGGAATAATGGTTCCAAAATTTCCCATCACGACGCGTTCACCCTTGCGCGTAAAAATGTGATTAACAAGATCCTGTTTAACAATTTCAACATCTGTTTTAACGAATGTTCTGGTTGTCAGGAAATCTTCAGTTGAAAACCCTATGTAAATAGGCTTCTTAACAACGTTGGTAGCCATTGAATCTCCGGTTTGTAATTATATTGTATTTATCAGGAGGGTCTTGGCTAAATTATCGACGCCAGTTCGGACCTCGGGTGGTGAACTGTCTACCAACTTGTGAATCATTGTAATCAAATATTGATTCGTGGGTAAAGTCATCGAGTGTCGTCATTCTCCCCCAAGGTTCATGTTCGGGGAGAATGTTTGTCCAAAACGCTTGTTGAGCATTAGATACATCGCCGACCATTGCTGGTGGTCCGTTCAATTGAATCGTCGTAGCGGTCTCTAGAATCGAACCAACAACCGACATAATGTTTAGATTCTGTTGGGAAGATATGTACAAGGTACCACCAACCACATTAACTTCGCTTCCTTGAATGAAATAATTACCAACTGCGCCGCTTCGGATGCTTCCTTCACAAAAAATATGGAAATCATTAGTGGATTGGAATCTGATTTCGCCTTGAGAAACGATATGAACACCATTTTTGGCGAACATTCGTATTGTACGATCCGCCGAGAAGTTTATATCTTCGGAAGCATGGTATGATATGTTACGACCGAAGACATAGATGTTTCCATCCTGATCTAGTTCGACCCAATTATTACCTTGGGCAGTACTAATGTAAATTCTTTCATTCGTATCATCCAATATGATTTGTGCGCCAGATGTTGTTCGAAACCGCATGCGACAGTTATCTAAACTATCATCCATCGATATAGCGTGGAAACCTGGAGTTACCCAAGCATAGACGTTTGAATCATTGACTTGGTTAGCGGTGACTCGACTTTGATTGTAACCTTGAGTTGAGGTAACAACGACGCCGTCGCCTTGGGTAAATCTAAAACCAGCGTCATCTGCTATTTCAGCATCAATATCATCTGCATACGTTGTGACAGTATCGTTATCAATGGCTGCTAATTGATGCTCAGCGCCGCGTGACCGATATTCATAGTTGTCATTCCTGGAACCGAAAGCAGTCGTTTGATTAGCATAGAGAGGTTGGATTGGTTGTTCTTGAGAAGATAGTGGTCCTTCTGGCTCTCCATGCTGTGACAATTGAGATGTATCATAGAAATACCTACCTCCTGGCATTGTATGAGAAGTTGTTTGGGCTGGTATACAACCTAAACAAACACGGCTCATTGGGTCGCCATTAATACAGGTTATCAATACACTAGAACCCACCTTTGGTGTGTTCCAAAAACCATAAGAAACTTGACCGACTGTGGTATTATCTGTTGATGATCCACGGGAAGCATTTGCCGCTTGAACCATACCCATGAATGGAGATGCCATCAATGCCCATGGTAAATCAGAAACTTCAGCATAATCACGATCTCCGTATGCTGGAACTCTCGCTCGAATACGCCCTTCCTGTTGCGGATCATTAGTATCCACGACAGTGCCGATGGTTATCACCATGTAAATTTGGTCTTTATCTACTGCGTCAAACATTAGATGACCCCCTTGAACCACTCTGTATAATCACCAGGAAAATCTGCTGGAGAATGGAGATAAAAGCCATTGGTCTCTATGTAGAAACGAACTTGATAAAGATCACCGAATTTAATTTCGGTATTGTAATTTATGAAGTGAGGACCACTAGGATAGGCGATCAATGTGCCGCGCTGAGGTTGGAAACTGAAACCATGTTGCGGAAACTCTAGTTTTCCGCCATAGACTTCATATGAGTTATCGAATGGGATACTGTTGTTGTAATCATTTAAAAAGATGACACCAGAAAAATCTCGTAGAGCGCTTCGATTCCATCTGCCGTTGACATAAGAACTGTTATCACATTTCAACTTATCTTGTGCTCCTGCCCCAAACCACTCAATAGAAATATCCTCTAAGTTCTTGTAATGAACGTTAAAATGAGATTCGATTAGTGGTACAACTCCGAGAATTGGGAGTTGAAGATATTGAGTTCCTAATTCTTTATAGACGGCTTTTATCGGTGGGGAATCAGCAAATACTTTGGTTGTTGGATTGTATTTTGTTTCTGTTGTTATTGACATGTTCGGAAGACATGCAATGATACGCTCACATGTGAGCGGAGAGATGAATCGTTGAATGACTATAAATGGAGATTTAACCATACCCATAAAATTCCTTTGTTTGAAGTATTTATGGAGACGCTTTTCGACTTATTTTTAGCCCAATAGGTTCTTGACTTGGCGTCCGATATAGTTCCAATTGATTGATTCTTTTGTAGGATCGATAAGGTACTTACCCTTTTGAAGTAGATTTGCACCAATCAATAATGGATCTTCCATATTTGAACGATCATTTAGATTAAACAGGATATCATGATAGACCGCATCTTTAACTCTTACATCGAATCGAACAACTGGACGTTGATGCGTCCCACCATCAGCCGAAGAGATGGCTTGATATTGTTCTAGGTTCATAGAATATTTCATCTTGTTGAAAACGAAGGTAACTATTTCTTCTTCGCTTGTTCCAAATGGATCGCGCTTAACTTGAACATTTTCTGCATGAAGAGAACAAAATTGAGCACCAGTATCAACCTTACCACGGAGAGTCTGATCTTGATTAAAACCAATGAGAGTAATATCAAGATACGTACCGATGGTTCGGTTTTCATAGTCTTGCTTAATTTTTTCGCCCTTGTCTGGCTGTTTATCAAATGTTGGCTGATTTATTGGGTGTGTTCCCAAGTGTCCTACCATGTTCAAATGTTCCTCCGCATCTTCTTCACCATTCGCTGGCTGTTCTTCGTTCTGAGGATGACTGGTAGTCGGCATCATACCTGATGGAGAGTTTGGTGGGTCCATAACACCCCCGTTGATCGGTGGATGAGATGGAGCGACATTAAACATATCCTTCGTCAAACTCAACGATTGAGGTACGGAAATTACGGCACTCGGGATAATATGAGAATGGTCATTTAAAGCCCAAGCAAAAACCACACAATGATCATGTGGAGTCTTTTCGGTAGGCTGATACATTACGACAGGCTTGTGACCTTTGTTGAAAATGTCTCGACTGTCACCCATCTTATCACCCATGAAAGCAAACGTTATATCACCAATTGTGATACGATCCGGTAGATTACTAAGTTTACCAGCCAGGAAGGCTCTTTCAACGTCTCTTAAGTTTTCAAATTTCATGGTCTGCCTCTTTTCTGTTATTTATTCAAGCAGTAGCATAGAATTCGTCTATTCGCGCTTTTAAGGGTAAGATGTATGGATAGATTGGTTTTTTAAAAACCAACGGAGCTATTCCTCTCTCCACTGACATGAGGGTTACGATTTGTTCAATTGGCTCGCCTGTTAGTTCTGTAAATGCTAAAGCGTAGAAAGTTTCCTGAAGAAAGTAATCTTCAATCATCTCTTCTGTTTTATTCCCATTTGATGTTTTGAAGTCAACAATCGATAAAACATTATTATACTCTGCAATACAATCAACTCTTCCGGCTACGCCTAGAAACTCACTATAAACCGTTGCTTCTTGTGCGCGAATGTTGTTTATTTTATGTAGTACCAATCTTAGTTGATTAAACTGTTTGACATGTTCCTTTCCATGACCTTTGGTTGGATCATCGTCATTGTCTAAATACCTTTCCACCATCGCGTGAATAGAATGACCTCGATCCTTTGTTCGTTCGTTTTCTTTTTTAGCTTTTTCCGGACCGAGAGATTTTTGCCATGCTACAAGATATGGCTTCTCTTTAACAGACAAAACGCTGGTAATCGAAGGATAAAAATCTCCATTAGGGATTTCATACCAACGTTTATTTTTGAAGGTGGTTGACCGTAATTCTGGCAACTCTGTTTTTATATGAGTGAACAAGTTTAACTAAATGATGCCCCAAATCCTACCCTTGCTGAAGGTGCTATTGTTTGAGTAGTTTTTGCACCGGAAGGGGTGGTTGTTTTTTCGGGATTACCAGAACGTCCCATTGTACCCATTCCGGAGACGGGTGGTGGGGTGGTTGGACCGCCAGGAACCGATTGTTTTTGCTGTTGGTTAGTAAGTGCGTCTATTTGTCCCTGCGTGCGCTTTAATTCGGAATCAATTTGTTTATCACCATCAGCTTTAAGCCTCATCGCTGCTTGCTGTTTTTGCTTCCATATTTGCATTTGAGGATCGGCGGTTGAAAGATTCAGCGCCCCAGGATTCGATTGTTGAGGCTGAGTTACTGGATTCGGAGCTTGATCTTCTGAGACCGCATTAATAGCCGACTGTGATCGTTGCATGTCACTATCAAACTTTTGTTGTAGATCGGCTTTCCTCTTAAGCAGCGCTTGTTGCTTGAGTTGTAACGCTTTCAATTGGGTATTAGTTACATTGGTTTGACTACCGGTACTCGAAGAGGGAGGGGTTGAACCCATCGCAGCTTGGTCATATTCAGCCAATAGAAACTCTTTAAACGTCAACATTAGAAAGTTCCTTGAGCGCGAACGTCTTCGGCTTCCCGACCGGCTTCAGAACGATACTTAGCAAGCAACATTAGCTTCTTTGCTTCGTCTTGATCCTTCTTCTTAGTATCGTAGTAACCTTTAGCATCCATGACTTCTTGTTCAGAACGGACCTTGTTATTGGCGATTTGAGCGGCATATTTGGCTTCGTCAGCATTTGCCTGAGCCTTACGAGCATCTGCTTCAGCTTTACGAGCGTCGATGTCTGCTTTTAACATATCGATAACTTTATCTAGCGCCGATCCTGCCTCACCTTCACCGCTTGGAGCATCCATCATACCCATATCCATATCACCCATACCCGGCATTGTTCCACCAGCGCCACCTTCGGCGCCTAGATTTGGTAATCCTGCCTCACCTTCAGCCCCCGGAGCAGCACCAGCTACACCAGCAGCTCCACCCGGAACGCCTCCTGCTGGCTCTTCTGCGTCTTCTGGAATATTTGGCCATTCTGCATGAAGGATATCAAATCGACCGCGCAAGTTGAAAAGCAATTCAGCTATTTCATTTGGGGTTGAATCAGTTCTATTGAGTTCGGCAGCAACAACATTCTCAAAATCATCTGCTTGATCTGGACGGACGTATACAACAACAATTTGTCCTGTTTCGTCTTTAAGACCGAAGGGAACTGAATTGCGCTGGAAGTCAAGACGTTTCTCGGCTGAGTCTAGCTTGGAATGAACATCAGCCGCATTGAATTTATTAGCACCAGGAGCAAACTCCGTTAAGAGTGTACGCATGAAGCTTTCTTTGAGGTTAAGCACCGAAGATGATTCGTTATGATAACGAATCACAGGAACGTTACCCACAGCTTTTCTGCGACGCAACATCTTTGGTCTTGAAAACAATTGGTTAGGATATGCAGCAACTGCGCCAGCGCCTACTGATCCACCGGCTGCATCTTCAGAAACTAGTTTACGTTTGGTCTTACTTTCCATAATATTAACCCTCTTTGGCGGCTTTTTGAATTTCATTGCGTCGAAAGAAAGAACCTTATCTAAAGCGATTTTAGAATCCATAGATGGAGATACAGCATACATCATGTCTCTAATATCGGTAAAGGTCAAAGAGCCTAGACAGAAGTATCTAGCCTTTGGAACATTACCTTCGCTTAGCTTTTTCGCAACGTTTTCAAGTTCGGAAATGATACCAAACATTCGAATCTTACGTTCTTCGTCTTCTTCGTATTCAGACTTTCTTCTTAATTTTCCGATTAGACGCTCAACGATGTCTAGAACGTGACTAATCTCCATAGGAGTAATAGTCTTGTCTCGGTCGAGATAGAATTTCAAAGGGCGCATATCCAAAACCTTAAAATATTTAGTAGTCTTGGATATTTATTGTCTTATGGAAGCTACTACTGAAAAAGTTCTTTAAGACTCAAGGTCTTCGACTAGTTCAGCCTTGGACTCTTCGAGAATACCATCAATCTTGAAAGTACGCCAATTTAGTTCTTCCCGTACGTCATTACCTGTATGTGTAAGCCAATCAGCAAAAGAGAAAATTCGCTTGTTTTGTTTATCTCTGTATTGACGATATTCAGCCACAAGTCCTTCTAAAGCTTCACATGATTCTGGATTCCAACCCGTAACGTCTAGAGCCTTCACTTGGTCTCGCGGAGCATCGATAAGTACGATGTTCCGCTCTGTTAATTCACCATTTATTTTAACGTAAACAATGGTAGTTGTTTCTGCTGCTTTCATCTTCTCTCCTTGAGTGGTGTATTACTGTACAGCGTCTGGCGCGTCGTTGGTAACAGCCTTAAGCTTGCGTGCTTTAGGTGCGCCCGCGCCCGCAGCAGGAACGACTGGAGCAGCATTTGCAGCGGCTTGAGCGGCTTGAAGCTCTTTGATACGCTGTGCATTCCATTGACGGACTGCATTTACTACGTTGTCGCCTAGAGCGCGCCGGGCGGCTTCCATCATTGCTGCTGTTCTTTGTGCTTCAACCATCTTAACTTGTGCTTCCTGGTACAACGAAACCAAGCCCTTGATCTGGTCTGGAAGTTCGCTGGTGATGTATTCGATTTCATCTACGTTGATTTTTTCTACCAAAGGTTCGTTCATTTTTAATCTCCTATTGTGTGGGTATCATATCTATTAAATCATTTACATTGCTTTTTGGATCTGGTTTAGGGTTTTTGTTCTTTGGACCATTTCCACCGAAAAGTGACGGTTTTCCTATATCTCTAATTCTCAGAGAATTTCTATCCCATGCCAAGTCGATTCTTGTTACATCAACCGTAACGTTCCTATTTGCCAAAAACTGGAATGAAATCAAGCCTTCAGCCTTCATTCTCTCCGATTGATAAATCGCAACAAGATCATCAGTCGTATTTATCTTACTAACACCACCTGCAATCATACCACCATTATATGATGTGACAGATTCGCCTAATGCGGTACGATTCAACTGGGAGGCGGAAGTTCCGTACATATCATAGTCCACTAAAATCTGACGCAATTGCTCACTAACAAGTTTATCCTTTGTGAACGCATCCCCGATGGAAACATCTCTTTCATTTGGATAAAACAAATCTAAGTAATCGAATGCTATAGCCTGAGGGATGTAACCACGCTTCAATTCAAACTCTTTTAGATAGCTCCTAATATGGACTGGACGTGTACCAGCAGGCATGTGTTCAACAACTAGGTCTACGGTATCCTGTAATCGTTCAATAGCGTGTATGACCTCTGTTTCTCTATCTAAAAGTTCTCTGGATGGTATTCCGGAAACCATTTGAGCGAAGCGTTTCCATATGACTGGTACCGAAAGTTCCAAGGAAATATAGAGAGCAGGTAAGTCTTGTTCGGCGAGGTTCAAGCACAAGTTTTGCATTGTGATTGATTTTCCGCCTTTTGGTGGAGCGGTCCAAAGTAACATTTCTTGTCGCGAAATGCCACCTTCCATGATATAATCAAATTCCTTCCAACCAGTTGACTGCTTTGGGTGAGTACGGAGACGTTCCATCATCCCGCGTGGGTCTTCTGTTAACCCCATACCAATTTGTTTATGTAATGATATGGTGCTGGCTTCGGTAACTAAATTTTTGACCTTTGCGGCAACAACATCCGGATTCGTATCTTCCTGATTTATTAACGCAGCAGAAGACAATACTGCCGAGATCAATGCTTGTTCTTTACAAAATTTCTCTACTTCGATTGCACAGTATTCGATTTGGTCTCTTGTTATCTGGACTAACTCTATTTCAATATCAGACTCCGCGAGAACTTGTGCTGGACTTGGAACTGCGTTGTACTTATCAGCATAGCCTTTGATAAATGATACTGCATTTTTCAAAGCTGGAGTAAAATATTCTGCCTTAATGATTGGGGCGCAGAGCGCAAAGAGTGGTGCCGATGAAATCAAATAGCTGACGATCAGCTTTTGTTTGGCGTCGTTCATTTTTATTCCTTATTATGATTCTAGTGTAGCATTCTGACGGCGCGCCGTCAAGAATTATAACTGGGTAAATTGTATTGGTGGGAACATTTGTGTTATTAAGCTACGTTGGACGAATAAATCACCTTGGAATGTATACGAAATTACTGCGCTTTGTAGTGTAGAAATAGATGATGCCAAGATGATTTGAAGCAAATCTTTGTCTGCAAGGGAGAATGGTGTCTTACCAAGAAGAATTACAACGTCATTGAGTGATATTGGTCCAGTTGTATTAACGCTAACGACATAAAATGGTGTGTTATCCGGAAGACTCAATGTGCTTAAGATTACAGCCATATCTACTGTCTGAACCTTATACACTAAACCATTAATCGAGATAGTGTCTGTATCACCCCATGGTGTAGAAATCGATGGAAGTAAAGAGAATGGCAAACCCACAGTAGTGAGTGGAGTAAATGTCGTACCCATTAAAAACTGTAGAACCATTGTAGCTGGATTTACGAGGTCAGGTGTGGCTATGGTTAAGAAGCCATTTGTAGAGATTTGTACAGGAGGAGCCACTGGTGTGGTAGTAGCAATGTTCCCACCTAATGGAGCCGTTGAACGGGCTATACATTGTGCGATACCGAGTTCTTCGTCATTGAATGTGATCGTTAAGTTATTTTGATCTACATAGACAATGCTTATAGGATCTTTAGGATGAGGATTTCCCTCGGTGTCAAAGACGTAAACTTTGACGCTAGGGTTGATGCCCATCCCATGATCGATATTCCAAATTGTGTTTTTTAGTCTTTGTTGAAAGGTGAATAAAGCCTTTCGTTGAACCCAATCTTCCAACCCAGGCTCAATGGGTGTTGGTTGTCCAGTCTTATAGGTTTGAAGAACTCTCTGGAATTGTAAATCTCCATGGCAAGATTCGGTTATGATACACTTCCCCATAACTTCCAAGCCTTGAGTATTTTGTGGTATTTGGATGGTGCGTTTGCACCTATCACATTCGTAAACTACAATCGCCATCTATTATCTTGCACCGAGAATCAAACTCTTTTCTTGAGTGGTTGGTTGTTGTATGGATGAAGTCTGTTGAATGAAACCATTTACGATTGGTTCTGGAGACTTGACAGGCTCCGCAGAGATAGCTGACCGATAAACCTTGGCATCGCCTTCGGACATTGTGCTGACCATCCATGGGGCGAACATCAATATTGACTTACCACTCTCTGGATGCTGCTGAATAACCATAACATGCGGCTTTCCGAGAATGATATGATCTTCCATTTCTTTCTTTAAATAACCAATCAATTCTTCACCACTTAAAAGTCTGTAAATTTTTACCTCTATAGCCATATTGTTCTCCTAGATTAGCATATTGTATAGTTCTTCGTATTCTGGAAAGCTATTCTTATGGATGGCATAGTAATATGGAATACCAAAGAAAACGATTTCAGCACCTTTATCTATACCTTCGAATAGATTTTCAGAAACGTATGTGTAGCCTAATAATTCAGTTATCAATCCCTTAACAGTTCCTTCATCAAAATTCTCTTGAAGCTCTTCAAACGTGCTCTGATAGCGCTTGCTAGATGAAGTTATTTCCGGATTATAAATGAAATTGTAACGATTAGTGGGGAAGACGTAGTATGTCTGATACCCTTCTTGCAGTCTAAAGGATTTGACACCGTTTGTAAAGATGGCGCGCTGGTGAATTCTCTGAATACCAAATTTACTCTCAAAAGCCTCATTAAAAGATTCGATAAGTGGACTTTCTTTCTTGTGATGTCTTACTTTTACTTGTCTGAACCAATCATGGGTCTCGTTTTGAGATAAGTTTTTTAAAAGAGGTTCCCCTTTAGATTCTTGAAGAAATTCGGTACATTGTCTCAGCCGGAACAGTTCGGCAGACATTCGTTCTTCGATGGATGAAAAAAGTTCTTTGGCTCTCACGATTAACCCTTTAAAGAATTATTTATGACTTTTTAGGGTAAGTTTAAAGCACACAAAAAGGGACCGAGAACCGGTCCCTTTTTGTTGGTGGCTTAAGAGAGGAATGACGAAACCACCTTGACGTAGCTTTTAAGCTGTAGCTTCGGTAGAGGCATGTGTTTTAAGCTCGCTAATCTTTGCAATTAGCTCATTACAATCAGTAACGATCTTAGGCACAATGTAGGTTGGACCGCGAACGATTTCATCAATCATGTAGCTAAACTCAGATTGCCACACATACATCTGTGATTTCGTTCCATCCTTAGAGCGGATTGCTTTCCCCATACCTTGTGTTGCTACCCGAAATGCGTGATTCAAAAAATCAACAATCTGTTTAATATCCAGAACTGTTTCCTTACCGTCTTTATTTTGTTCCCGTACGGACATAAGAACCTCATAAAGTTTGGTTAATCAAAAGCCCATGTTTAAATGGACACTTAAGGTCAGGCTACGACCTATGAACCCATTATATACGGTTCGATGGAGGAGCGCAAGTGTTTACTTTGGTTTGGCTGGTCTACCGGCTTTCTTGACTGGAGGAACGGGTACGAAATTGTCTTCAGTTGCGGCTGGACCAGTTTCGGTTTCATCAACAGTCGCAAGTGTTAATGGAGCGGGTACGAAACTTCGTGTCCGCGACTGCTTTGAAGATGCCACTGCATCAGAAACCCGCTCTAACAGACGGGCAGGCAACGAATTCCATAAATTTTGTGCGAATCGGTGCCAATTTTCTTGGGTGGCATTAAATTGCTTTAGATGCACTTCGATATATTCCCTTTGAATTTCAAGAACATCGATTACATCTTGATAACCAGAAGCAGAAAGCAGAGGAACCGTAGCATGTACGAATTCCTCTAATTTCGTTGGACTTATAATTGTTGATAGAAATAAACCTTGCATTTTAGAACTCCTTGTTCATCATGGAAAAGTACCATTCGCGGCACTTGTTATTTACTTCCTTAACAACCTCTTTCCACTCGAAGCCATTTTCGGTGATAGTGTCCGACTCTTCCTTAAGAATGTCGCCAGCCACCCACTTCATAAAAACTCCGAAATTCTGAGCAGTTTGTTCTAACTTCTGCTGGTTTAGCAAAACGTCAAGACCTTGCTTAAGCCTACCTTCCGGCAAAATAAGCTCAACACAAGCCCGGATACTTTCAACTCGTTCAACATCAACTGGAGCAACCGTCTTTACCTTAGACTTAGAATGTAAAGTCCCTTTCGTTTTGAACCAGAGATCGCTATCTGTAGGTCTTTCGAGACATGTCCAAACGATACCTTCACCTAAACCAGAGATACCAAATGACTTAGCCCAAGGGCACTCTTCTTCAACCTGAGCGGTGTATTTCACGAATTCCGCAACAGACTGCTCCGGAGTCTTGAAGTTAACCTCAACTACAAACGGGTTTATACGATGAATGGTATAAACACCATTAACCTCAAGCCTAGAAGTGTCAAGCTTATTCATCTGAGAAACGTATTCACCATTGCGCTTCGCAGCAAAAATTACCCACTGCCTTCTTGGAAGCTGACTGATAGCAACTGTATCCTGAATACCTGGACCACACCATTCTCCATAGATGGTGATATCATCATCCTTTTCAGTACCGATTTGATCAAAAAGATGATTCAAGTCGTCTTGATTAAGCGTCGCAATGAACTTGGCGAAGTTGTAGTTATCAGCGGTTACGTCGAGAATTTGTTCACGCGACTGCGGCTGGAATTTGCCATGGAAACGGCGAACGCCAGCGTTGGTTCCGTGCAGCTTGACGGTGCCGATGAATGTAAGAGTTGGAATCAAGTGCGGAGAGCTAATTCTGTTGAAATGCTCTCGGACGTTCTTGACAACGTGTCTGAATTGTTCGATAGATGTAAACTTTTCCATTTTAAACCAACCTATTAGTCATCCAACATGATTATTGCTAAAATATTGATAAAATCTTCGGCAGTTTCTTCAGGCGTTGGATACTCTGGTGAAACTTGAGCGGCACCGTTGCCTAGTTTGTCGCTCATAACCGCTTCCCAACGAACTGTTTGTCTTTCGTTATTAACGATAAAATTAACGTTTATGTTCAAAAGCATTTCTTCTTTCGGTCTTGCTTCTGTCTCTGGTGCTGAATTCTGTTCATCCATGATCTTTCTCCTGTGTGAACCGTCTATTATATATGGCTTCAAAATTGAAGTCAATACCTTGACTTTCGCGGTTCCGTAAGGTACACTAGACCTTCTTAAAACTAAAACCCGCAAATCCCTTTTCAAAGAGATGCTTACGTAAAAAACGCAGTTTTCGGTTTTCCGATGGATAAATATAGAGAATAAACGAATCGGTTTATCACTAAGAATCTAAAGGAATGCTGAGGTCGCGTTTACACAGAAAGGTTTGAAATATCTGAAAAGACGTGGCGTGTATACTGAAATGCTCAGCATACCGCAAGATATCAATGATGTTATTCATCCCTTCAGCAGTCCATGAGAAGTACAGAATAAAAACAACAAAAGGAGCATGACACATGACGCCTGCTGAGAGCGCCACGGGATCTATTATTGAAGTAAACCCGCATACAGTCCATGATTACATAGATGGATTAAACACACTAAATGATGAAGATAGTTGGAGAAATAAAAGTCTCATCGCCGCATCATCAACCCACAAAAAACTAAACGGTTACCATCACAATGGTCACGACATTTTAAAAACTAGCAGAGTCAAGATCGACTATTCCCGTGACGATCTTTTTGATGAATTAGGTTTGCGTCGTCTCAAAGATTCATACATGATGGACACAGAATCGAGTCCTCAAGAGCGTTTCGCTTTCGTTGCTAATGAATTCGGATCAAATCCTGAGCATGCTCAACGATTGTATGACTATGCGAGTAAGCATTGGTTGAGTTTTTCGACGCCAATCCTATCATACAAGAAGATGAAACGTGGACTTCCTATAAGTTGTTATTTAAATTTTATGGATGATACTAGCGAAGGATTAGTGGATACACTTTCCGAAACCAATTGGTTGTCAATGCTTGGTGGTGGTGTTGGAATCCATGTCCATATCCGTTCTTCAGATGAAAAGTCTGTTGGTGTAATGCCACACTTGAAGATTTATGATGCTTCTTGTTTAGCGTATCGTCAAGGCAAAACTCGTCGTGGTTCTTTTGCCGCATATCTAAACATCTCCCATCCTGACGTTCTTCAATTCCTGGAAATGAGAAAGGCAACTGGTGATCAGAATATCCGAACATTGAATCTACACCATGGTCTCAACATCACGGACGACTTCATGGAAATCATCGAGCATTGTATGACCGATCCCGAAGCAGATGACACCTGGGAATTAAAAGATCCGCACGATGGTCGTGTTGTGCAAAAGATTTCTGCTAAAGAACTTTGGCAGCGCATTCTAGAGATTCGTCTTCAAACGGGAGAGCCATATCTACATTTTATTGATACCGCGAATCATTTCTTGCCTATATGGTTGAAAGAGAGAGGTCTAAAGATTAACGGCTCGAATCTCTGCGTTGAAATCGAACTTCCAACTTCAAAAGAACGTACTGCTGTTTGTTGTCTCTCTTCTGTGAATCTGGAATACTACGACCAATGGAAAGACGATTATCAGTTCATCAAAGACGTTGCTGAGATGCTCGATAACGTTCTAACTCGATTCATTGAAACTGCTCCTGATTCAATCGCGAAGGCGAAATTTTCAGCATCACGCGAGCGCTCTATTGGTGTTGGTGTCTTAGGATTACATAGTTACTTCCAACAAAAGATGATGCCATTCGAATCGGCAATGGCAAAGTCATTGAACATGGGGATCTTCAAGAACATTCGTGGTAAGCTTGATCTTGCAAATCGCGAACTAGCAAAAGAACGAGGCGAAGCACCAGATGCCAAGGGCTACGGTGTGAGATTCAGCCATTTAATGGCAATAGCGCCTACAGCTTCGACATCGATCATTCTTGGTAACACAAGTCCATCCATTGAACCATATCGTGCAAACGCCTATAGACAGGATACATTGTCCGGTGCCTTTCTAAATAAGAACCGCTACCTCGACAAAATTCTGAAGCAACGATGCAAAGATGAAGACGAATACAAGGATGTTTGGAAGTCAATCATCAGTCATGATGGTAGTGTGCTACACTTGGAACAGTTGACGGATGATGAGAAAGAAGTCTTCAAGACAGCAATGGAAATTGACCAGCGCTGGATAATAGATTTAGCAGCGGATCGAGCACAATACATTGACCAAGGTCAATCGGTGAATGTCTTCTTTAGACCAGATACCAATGTGAAGTACATCCATTCAGTTCACTTCCTAGCATGGCGGAAGGGTTTAAAATCGTTGTACTATTGCCGCTCGGACAAACTTCGCAAGGCTGATAAGGTTTCACAACAAATCGAACGAAGAATCATAGAAGAGATTGATATAACAAAAGTTGCAGACGGTTCCGAGTGTATCGCCTGCATGTAAAAGGATAATATGAGCAAAGAATATAAGAAACTGACGCTGTCAGACGAGCGCCCATGGTTTAGACCGTTTTCATATGAATGGGCATACGAATATTGGTTGATGCACGAACAGATTCATTGGTTGTTTAACGAAGTGCCTTTACTGGAAGATTTGAAGGAATGGAACAACAAACTGACGGATAACGAGAAGAATTTTCTAACGCAGATTTTTCGCTTCTTTACACAAAGCGATATTGACGTTGCTGGTGGATATGTCAAGAACTTTCTACCACACTTTCCCCAACCTGAAGTCCGTATGATGCTTTGTGGGTTTGCTGCGCGTGAAGCACTCCACATTGCCGCGTATTCACACCTGATAGAATCATTAGGAATGCCAGATACTGTGTATAATGATTTCTTCGAGTATGAAGCTATGCGAGAGAAACACGAATATTTTGAGAGTTTCCAAAGCCTGGATAAAGACAAAATCGCTATACAGATGGCAGCATTCTCAGCATTCACCGAGGGTTTACAACTTTTCAGTTCATTCATCATGCTCTTAAATTTTCCCCGCCATGGGAAGATGAAAGGTATGGGACAAATAATTACATGGTCTGTTGTTGATGAATCACTTCACGTTGAAGCTATGATTAAGCTTTTTAGGACATACATCGAAGAAAATCGTCATCTTTGGAAGGATGAATTGAAAGGAGAATTATATGTAATTGCAGCGAAAATGGTGGAATTGGAAGACAAGTTCATCGATCTTGCGTTCTCTCCAGGAGAAATGGAAGACCTAACAGCCGATGATGTTAAGAAGTACATCCGCTATATCGCAGATCGCCGTCTGATTAGTATGGGTTTGAAAGGAATTTACAAGGTCAAAAAGAATCCATTGCCTTGGGTGGATGAACTTATTAACGCACCGATCCATGGAAACTTCTTTGAAAATCGTGTGACGGATTACGCCAAGGGTGCAACGACCGGTAGTTGGGATGACGTTTGGGCTGCTTAAACAGGAACAGATATACCAAAGAACTTGTATATCTGTTTCAACATTATTTCCTCCGTAAGTTCATGTCGTTGCCAAAAGAAAAAACCAGGAGGATGATAATCGTCATTGATATAGAACGTCAGATGACCTTGTGCATCAATCTCGACTTCACTAGTCGAATATCCACATGCGCGTAAATACCAATAGTCGATTTCTAAACCTTTAAGGTCTTGGATTGGTTTACTCATTAGTCGCGCCAATTCAACTTCTGATTAAGAATTGATATTTCTTCTGTCAGTTTTTTATTTTCAACTTTCAATACGCTCATAGGATGTTCTGGACATTCTTCGATGTGCGTTTTAAGTATGTCAGCCATAGAAACTGGAGTGTTGTTTACTGGTCCATAACGATGCCCACAATAAACACAGTTGACATACATTCCGCTTTGTAAGTCATCAATCCATTCTTCATAACGCTTTATTATGTTAGTAAGGCGGCGATTTTCTGTCTCTAGTGATTCAATACGTAATTCTATTTTTTCCATTATACTACCTCCTTGTAATTCAGCTTATTCTTTTCAATCAACTGAGCTAACGAAATCGGCGTGAAACCAACCTGTTCAACGCTTACGTTAACGTGGTGTGGATGACCGGTATTTGAGTCGTGTGTGTGCCCATGGATGCCATAGTAGCCATCAGGCACGTGTGCATTCAATGGATAGTGTGTGAATATAAGATTACCAAGCTGATAAGCTGAATGAATCTCATCGAAATACAGCGTTCTCAATTTACCACCCTTATCAAGATCGTGGTTACCAAAAACCAAAATCTTATATCCTGATAGGCTTGCCAACATAGAGTTTGTAACGTGTGTACCGCCACGTTCAAATGTAACATCACCTACCCAAATGCTTACATCATCTGGTCCAACCGTCTTACGATAGTTTTCCAATAAGGCATGATTCATATCATCTGTATTGGAGTATGGGCGACCGGTATAACGAATAATGTTGTTGTGGAAGAAATGGAGGTCACTCCAAATCCAAATTCTATTTGGATCGAATCCGATGAGGTCTTTAAAAGAACCTTCTATCTTAGCCGATGGAATAAAGTCTCTCCATGGGCTTGGGTCACGGACTTGGGGACGCGATGCGCGCTCTTCGCCCATCCTATCCGCCCGCATCCTTTCGTCTGGTGCTCTTAGGTTTCGAACATATAGTTCAATTAGTTTTTCGTACTTCATTTTTGTTACTTTTTCCTTTATGTGTTGATTTTTTACAAAGGACGAATATTTGTGCTTTAGCTTCATTCCCCGTAAAAGTTTTTTCAATTATAGAATTCAAGACGTATAGCTTACCATATTTTACTACAGCTTCGCAAATGTCCTTACATTCACCTATTTCGGGCATGCCTATTGCCCATCCTTGTTCTATTCCACATAACGCCAATAAATGACCATCACCCCTCCTATCAGGAAGGATTATCTTTTTGCGAGAAGTTCTATTTAGTATTTTTATTTGTTCTGTCGAGAGTTCATTTCCCAAGACAGCAACACCTCCCAGGTGAAACGCGTCGAAGAAACCTTCTACAATGTACAGCGGATCATCTGTTTTGCGATGTATTTCATCCATTCCGTACATCACATTTCCCTTCGGGATAGCAAGACTGAGATATTTTAAACGAGTTGAATTGTCGAGCAAGTCTCGCCCTTGGTAGAATATTAGTTTTTCTTGATGATAAAAGGGGATGATTAAACGAGCAACCCATTGCTTACTTTCCTTAGTGCCATCGTTCTTACCCGTAAAGAATGGATAGTCTCCCAAAGACATAGATCTTTGAGTCTGAAGATGCTCTTCCGCCATCACGGCAATGGAGTTATTGGGATCGACTTTGAGGCGTTCGAAATAGCTCGGAAACTTAACTTCTTTAGGATAAAAGACCGATTCTTTCTTGACTTCTGGACTCTTAAGACCCTTTCTAATCGCCAAATCTTTGAGAATGATTCCATTCAATTCTTCTTCGGGAATACCAAAAGCTGCGAGAACATCTCGCATCGCATCAGACATTTTGAAATTAGGATCATAGGTTGCCTTGGCTGGACAGTTGAAGCAATGATAGCCGACAGTATCGCCTTCAAATTTGAAGCCACCACGCTTTTTATTGGCATGATCGTTACAGGCAAGACATCGAACGGGATGCCAACCCGAGGGCGTAGCATCGCCTAGTGAAATGTAGGTTCTAATTATTTCTTGTAGATCGTTCATGATGTCTCGAATTATGAACGATTATTGGCTGCGTGTCAACGGGGTTTCTTTTTCTTCTTAGCTGGTTTACGTTCAATCTGTTCTTCTTGGGTCATTTTGTTCAGGCGTTTACGAATTTCATCGGAATCCATCCAAATATCCCGCCCGCCTTGAATTTCTATAACCTCTTCTTCGCTAAGGAATGGAACACAAATCTTTTTCAAAATCTTGTTGAACCATTTGTTAATCATTTCCAATTCTGCGGTAATCTCATGACCTTTACCATACATGAGGTTGGAGTAATGGTGGAACATCATCAAACAATTTTCATGGATCTGAAGTTCGTCGCCTGATAGAAAAATGAGGGTTCCTAAAGAGTAGGCTCGGCTTTCTAGACTGGTGATGACATGAGCGTCGGTGGCTCGAATTGCATTGATAATCTGCATCCCGGTTTCGAGATAACCACCAGGAGTGTTTAAGTGAATTGTGATAATATCATTTTCGTTTGCTGACCTGATTTTATGAATCATGTCAATGAATTCGGGTCCATCTCCAATCCCATCTGAAAGATAAATCGAAATGTGCTTGGATATTACTTTGTTTACGAAGATTTTGTAACCGTAAAACGCTTCGTTCTTTCTTTTCTTTTTATCTGTTTTTTCAGCAGGAATTTGATCAACCATGTTGTTTCCTTTGTTTTATATTGTGAAACCGTTTCTTTTTAAGAATCTATTTAAATAATCATGTTTTGGATACATCTCACGCCGTTCTCTGGCATTTTTCCCCTCATCTAAATTGATCAACAATCCACTCTTAGACAAAGTCTTTAATCCCAACAAATCAATAATTTTTGATTCTGTTTCGAACGCTTTAGCTTCGGATAGATTTTCAGCAATTTTAATAGAAATTATTTCTTTGTTAGCTTTTAGAATTTTTGTTCGAATCTTTCTATGACCTTCGTTTCGATTAAAATCTAGATATCTATCGTCGTTTCCTTTACCTACGTAGAATGGTTGGAATTGGAGATTGAACTTCAGTGCCAGAAAAACGAAACGAATATCATTTTTAACACGGATGGGGTCGAGCGGGTTACAATGAAGGTAAACATAATAATTATTCGAAGGATTGTTCGCTGGATAAAGACTAGACAAATCCGTAGCGTAAACAGATTCCATCAATGGATAAATGTTATCCATATTATGCTTACACCCATCGAAATAAACTTCGTTGTAACCCAAAGAGCGAAGGATTTCTTTTCTTCGTTTTTGGAGTTTCGAAATTAACTTCTTGAGGTCCGTTGGATCATCAATATCAACTTCAAAATTTCTTTTCATAGTTGCAAGAAACTCGGTGGAATTGGTTAACAAGGCTCCACCGAAAACCCCGGTCAAGATTAGGCTGCTACGCCGTAAACATCCTCGACATTGTAAAATGCGTCATTTGCATTTAGTTTTTGCTACTTCACGGTGTTCGCCTACCGAGTTGCTCTAATAGGTACATTATCATGCCCCCGTCGAATCCTGTCATCCCCATAATTTAAGAGATAACCACCATTGTACATCTTGGTGGAGATGCCGGTCTACGATAACCGGGTCCGAAAACACTTTCCACAATTCGAGTTTACAACCATTAACTACACTAGTATTTATCGTACCATCAAATCCAAGTCTCGTCAACTATGATTTTACTAGTAATTTCGAGACAATTTTGCTAATTCTCTATTGATCCAATTGATAGCTCCGTTCTTAGAAAAGAAGCCACGCTGAAAGAATGGCTTAGAGTCACCCACCTGAAAGAAGTCTACATCCACGAACGCGTGATCGCGCCCATGAATAGCAAACGTTAACCCTCGAAAATTTCCAAATGTATAAACGTTTTTCATCGCATTACCCTCTCATAATGAACGAAATAGGTGTCTTTACTCTCGACCCCGTCTAATATCTTAAACTTTTTTGTTAGTTCTGTTATTGGAAAAAATTTATCACAATCATAATATCCTTTTACAATTGTGCAATATATATCCTTTACATATGGCAAGAATTCAAGGTAAAGCTTCTCGCCACCAATTACAAACAATGTTTGAACCTTATTTTCTACCATGGCTTCTTTTTGGTACATGATGCCTCGAAGCCAACCAATCCGTTTTGCACCATGAGGTTTGAATTCCTCGTTTCTGGAAAGTACAAAACTTGTCCTCCCGCGCAATAGAGGTCCATCTTCGCGTAGTCCTCTATTTAGCTTATCTTCATGAATTTCCTCGTAAGTATTGCGCCCCATAACTACAATATGACCGTTCGTCAATTCCTTGAATCGCTTCAAGTCTTTCTTATAGAATGGTTGATCCTTCCAAGGGGTCTTGAAATTCTTTGCAAACCCGCCGGCTTCATCCAAAGCGACCGCAATCGCTATGTTGTTGATCATTTGGTGCCTTTCGTCTTAGCCCAATTTAAATTAAGTTCTTCCAAATATTCCGTATCAAACTCTAAATCGAAATCAACTTCCGGCAACTTGCTCACATCCAGATCACCAATATCATATGACAAGGTTATGTGCGTCTCATACTTATCGTAATCAAACGTAGCACCATGTTCTTTCATCAATTCTTCATGTCGCTTAACTAGAGCGGGGCACTTGAACTTTAAAACTAAACAGTTTGCTTTTTCCTCGTTTGGATCTTCCGGTGTTGTTTTCCACACCGTAAATCCTACCGTCTTGCCAACATAAGGGACATCTAGTTTACCAGCAGGTTTGTAATTTGGTAAGTGCTTTCTGCTGTAGAGAATGGTCGTATGAAGTTTATCTGCCTTGACCGGGAGTGGAATCTTGTTATCTTCCATGTAGTCAGCCAGATTTTCTTTTGTTTCTTGGCTAGGTTTTACACCTGCGTAGATGCCTCGAACTGTTTTTCTTTTTTCTTCAAGGATTTCTTTTATTTTCATTGTTACCCCATTAAGTTTATTTTTGACAAGGAATCACCTTGCTTTCTTTATCTAACATAATTGACATCATCGCGCTTTGTAAATTTCGATTTATAGCGATATAGGTTAAACCTTCAATACAAAGAATATCGTATTGTTTTGTCACCACCGGAATTTTATGACCGCCTGGAATCGAATAAATGATTATCAGAACCAAACCGGCAAGAATAATTCCTAAAATTGACATTGTCTTATTCATTTCCATTTCCCTTAACACCTGTACAAGTGTTGATAATCCTTCCATTAAGTAACGGACATTCAGCACATCCATAGATGCGTATCTCTCCGTCTTTCCCTTTCATTTCTGTTAAAACAATCTTACAAGCAAAAATAGTCTCCGGTGGTCCGAGATTACTTGGATACTGTTCGTCCGGTACGTCTTGTGCGAAACAGAAAGATGAACCTAACAACAATAAACTAATTAAATATTTAATCATAACCAAGATTCGAGTTCAGCTACACCAATGATGGATACACCTTTATCTCTAGCCTTTTTAATTTTACCAGAGTTAGAATTTGGATCATCAGCAACAACGTGTGTAACTTCCTTAGTCACGCTACTCGCCATTTTGCCACCATTTTCGATGATTTTATCTTCCAATTCAGGAGATCTAAATCCCGTAAACACAAAACATTTTCCAGTCAGATTGCCCTCAATGGAAGTGGTAAATTCCTTAAAGTTGATATAATCACTAAGATCGGCTACGAAATCATTATACTGTTTATAACCAGAAATGATACGATTTGCTGTCTTCGCTTGAAATCCTTCCACTGAAACGATCCAAGAATAGTTAGTGAAAATGTCTTCACTACCATTCGAAGATTCCAACAGTTTCTTCATCCTCTTACGCCCTACCCCACGACCGAAATAGCCCGTTGCAGCCATGAGATTGTGCTTGTCTAGGTTTTGAAGTTTTTTGATCATATCATTGTAAATCTTAGAACCATTCTCACCAAGAACATGACGAAATTCGGCTTCTTCCATTTTCATGATCTTCGTCGGTGAATTGAAACCCGCTTCAAACAGCTTAATGAGGTTGCCTTCGCGAAGCATATTGATATCGATTGTAGTAAAGAAGAAGGTAGCCTTTTCAAGAGCTATAGCAGGATGATCGCTAACCAGAAAAGCGTCAACCATAGTATCTGTCCACGCCCATTCACCAATGACGTTTAATTGAGCATTAAACCACTCGTCATAATTTTCAATAGATGCAAGTTCAACAACCTCAGTAATGAATGGGATAACATCCCCGCTTCGCGTAATACGAATCTTGGCGCCTGGACCAATTTGGTTGGAATAGATAAACCAAGCATGAAAGCCCGTCGCAAATGTAACTGTGACGCCAACTAGATCAACAGGCTTGATTTCAACTCGTGGTTTAAGATATCCGTTCTTGGAGATGCCCCAATGGATGCCGACGACTTCCGCAACAGCCATGTTCGAAGCGTCAGCAACCTTAAATTTACGGGCATATTCCGGTTCAAGAGATTCAGTGGAAGGCTTGAGTGATTCACGAAGGTCTTTATCAAGAGCCTCAATAACCAAGCCATCGATTTCATACCATGAATCCTGACGAGCGACTTGTAGGTAATGAGTTAGGCGTTCTTCCGTAAAATCGCTACCATGCCATACAGCACGCTTCGGAACTTCGAAACCAAAACAAACCAGTTCAACGAATTGATTATCCTTGAAGTCATTCGCACGATTCATGATTTCATACGCAATGACTGAAAGTTCAGCCAAAACATCTGGATTACTCACCGACGCATTCATCAAGCCTGCAACCATGTTGCGAGGATTTTTGTAGGTACGCTTTGCAATCTCTTGAATGCGCTCGAATTTATCCTTTTCGAGAATTATTTCTGCACGAACGGCGCGGATGCCACGTCCGACCGATTTCGGAAAGTTCATCTGTTTCAAATGGCGAGTAATGTCCGCACCTTCGAATCCATCGCCACGAGTGAAGGCTGCGGTAAAATTTCCATTTACGTCATAAATCAATTCGACGCTATTACCATCGAGCTTGTCTGAAATGACGATATAGCGATCATTCAGTCCACATTTTGTAATCCATTTCTGAATTTCACCTTCATATACCTGGGTAAGACCAGCCATTGGGAAAGGAAGAGGAACGGCATCACCACGAACATCACTTCCGATGATGGTGGTTACGTCATCGCCGGGCGCGGAGAGCGCAATAAAACGCTCAACCATATCATATTGATCATCGGTCAATAGTGGTTGTTCAGTGTTGTAATAGGCGTCTTTAGCAGCCAGCGCTAGGTTAACGAGAGCCTTGGTGTCGCAATCTTCGAGAGTTACGGTTCCAAGGAGAAAAAGTTCGTTTCGCAATTGAATTGCGTCAATGCCATTAAGAACGTCAATCATTTCTGTGCTCCAGAATTATCGGAAGTTGTATTCTACTCTAGGTTGTGCCACGATGTCAAGATAAATAACTAATCATCAAAAGGGCTACGCAATGAAACTTCATGAACTTCTTTCCGAAAACATAAAAACCATCTCACTTCAAGCAGTTCGAGACGAAAAGCTTTTCGGACCTGTGTATCATGGTTCAACCGAAGAAAATCGTAAAAAAATTGAGCAACAAGGTTTCCGAGTTATTAAAGATGTCATTGGCGTCCGGTCGGAAGAACGAACACATGGTTTCCAAACGAGTGATTACGCTCTTGGTATACCAGCTCCAATCCATTTTTTAGGCTGGGGTGTTTATTTCACAACTGTTAAAAGTATTGCTATGAAATTCAATTGGGCTGGTGGTCCTTCGGCTAAAGGGCTTACTGCTTATTATATCAATGCTCCTAGAATGACAACGATAAATTTTGCTGCTCCTCGTATAATTATGAAATGGTGGATCGACAATGGATATGATTTTGATTGGAGAAATATTCCTGGCGAAAAGAATTTCATGAACCCGGCTGTCGAAAGAGAACGCGTACGCGCAACCGATCACATGACTGAACAATTAAAATCTCAATACGATGCCATTTGGTTCAAAGGAAAAACAATGTATAAAACCTTAGATGGTGATCAAGTCTGCATCTATGAACCTGCGGGTAAAATTTTCAAGATAGATCCAAAACTTAGTAAAGGAATGGAAGTCGGCGCAATAGTTAAAATCAAGGATGGTGCAACCGAAGCATATCTCAAATCATACGAAGAAAGATTCGCCAGAGAGATAACAACCAAAAAAGAAGGCAATGTCGTTGTGTTTTATAATCAGAATGGTTCTCCATTCCATAAGCAACCAATCGGCGTAAAAGGTACGATCATGAATATCAGAGAAGCCCCAAATGGAAAAAAATATTACGATATTAAATGGACTAAAGGCGGTTCCCAGTTCAACTATGTTGAATCTGAATTAGAGGCTCTATCCTAGATTGAACTTCTTCAACTTCAATATCTATATGGTCTTTTTGGAAATCGATAACATAAGAAAACTCCAACCTATCTCCGATTTTGAAATTGCCAGCCTTTAGAACTTCTTCAATAGCATCGCCCATTCGTTGCTGACAAGTTTCAACCATATTTTTAATAAAATCAGAAGTTAGATTAAATGGTTTTCTTTCGTCCAATACTTCAATAATTTTATTCATATCTTCCTAGTTTGCTTTTCGGTAAGCGGTCCAGATAGCCAAGTCGTACTCCGCTATAGTCGTACCTTCTGGAACCAATTTTAAAAACTGTTCTTCCCAATATTTGTATTGCTTTCCGGTCGGAGTGGACTTTGGTGCATCCAAGCCGACTGCGCGCATGAATTTTAACACATGGGTATCTAGACCGGCATGTCGAGCATTCTCGCGTGTATGAATCAAGAAGCAACGAGCAGTTTTTGGACCGATGCCATGTATCTTTTCAAGATCGTCCACAGTACACATCTTGAGATTTATTCCACTATAAGCTAGTTCGTGATAGCCGCGTGCTTTATTTTTGAAGCAACCAAAACGATGCTTCTTAACTAAGTCTGTGATCTGTTCAATAGAACCGGCTTCTCTAATCAATTGGAAGGGAGAGGCTAGATTTGGATCGAAGGTTGAAGCGACTTGCTTACTAAGGTCTAGGAAGAAGTTATCGACGTATTGAGATATGGTTGCTGCCGTCTTATTGGCTACAGCAACCCAAAAACAGATGTTTTCTTCCAGTTCATTTATCGTCAGATGGAAGTTGCTGATCTTCGTTGGATCTATCATTTGTTTTTCTCTCCATTTCCAGGATTCTTTTTTCCCATTTTTTATATTTTGTACTCAACGCCAAGGCAAGAGCATGATGAACTTGATGAGGAGTTAATTCTAAATGGAGGCGAGAAAGAACATCGAGCACACAAAGGATAACATCTGCTCCTTCTCCAAAGCTGTCTTCATTAGGCTTGGCTTTATGTTGATTGAAACCGTTTTCATAAAGCGCAACTTCGGCTAATTCACCCATTTCTTCTTGTAATTTCATAAATTTAGCGCCGATATCCCAACTTGCCATGCTACGACTCAGACGAATGCTCTTTGTGATAACATCAAGAATGCCAATAATATCCGATACGGATTTCAAGCGCTCAACGGAACTAGTGCTTCGATATGCCTGTTCCAACGCTTCCCAATCTTCATCAGAAACCGTAAAGATATCATCCGGGATAATATTGCCATATTTCCCTGCGATAAAATTCTCCACATCTTGTTCGGTTACTTTCTCAAATTCAATCATACTTTCTTTCCCTCAAACTTGACCGAAAATAGTTCCGGATCGTTTTCATCATTATACATTATTTGAGCATCGCCATAAAGTCCTGGATAGCGGTCTTTAACCAGATTGAACATTTGGTTAAAGACCAATCGGATTTCTTCTTCGGCTCCCGCATCTGTTCTGAGTTCAATCATGTGGCGCAAAGAGCGATGGTTACAAGTTAAAACGATATGATTTGCCTGACCATTCCCAATAATGCGGCGGAAGGCAGATGTGAGAATTTTCTTGATTTTGAAACCAATACCACCTTTAAGTTCATCGATCTTGAAATGTTCTTCTAGTTGACGAATCCACATTTCCATTGTCGCAAAGCACATGATAAAGAATTCCTTTGCCCACGGATCATTACGAATTACAGCCGGCAACCAGAAATTGATCTTATCGGTTCGAACATAACGTCCTGAGACTTGTGAGAATGCGTTACCAACCCGATGACGGACAAGTTCATGTGTTAAGACTCTTGATACATTAACTAAGAAGAATGTCATTGTACCATGTTCAAGAACGGAACCGTGTCCAGTTTTGATAATTTGATCTTGGATATATTCTTGATTGTTTCTTGTACCAACCCGAGTTAGATTTTTGTTAAGCGTGGTATCAAAACTCATATAGCAAGATTTACCGGAGAATTCAATCAAGTGCTCGGCATCGCTCGCTGCGTCCGTCGTCCAACCAGGGACTCCTAGCTCGGTCAATGATTGTTGTAAACCATCATGTAATAGTTTAGTTTCGGCAATGAGAAATGCCTTTGGTTCAACGAAGTTCGGCATGAAATCCTCTTAGAATATTTTGGAAAGGATGGTGCCGTAGATGTAGAAGCAAGGAATTACTGCGAATACGGTTAACCAGAATAATTTTGTTTTGAGTTTTTTGTTTTCGGATGCTAAAGCAATAATTGTTGCATCCAATTCTTTAGTTTTTTTAGCGAAATCACCGACATGCTCTGTAATGAGGCACGCCGCTTGTTCAAAATCATCCGCTTGGGCTTGAATTGTTTCTATTTTTCTATCAGTTCGTTTGCGACTTTCTTTGGCGTACTCGAAAAGCTCCCGCATGTTTTTAACTAGATAAATATTATCCAGTTCTATGTCTTCGACATCTTTTTCAAACACCGTCATGCGTTCTTCATTCTTAGAGAATCGCTTGATAAGCGCTGACCAGTAACCCATGAAATCATAGAATTTGTAGTTGCTAGCACGGAATGATAAACCTTTTGACGGATTATGTGTGCCTTGATCTTCGATACCAAGCATTTGAGCGAGTTCTAGAGCACCATCAACAAAGTCTTTCATGAAGACATCATTTTCACGTGGACGAGAACCAAGCATGTCCTTAGCGGGGCGCGGTTCGAGTGATTTACCAGCAGCCTTAAGCGTGTCTTTGACTGGATTGAGCGATGATAGCTTTTCTAGTTCTGCTACGAGTGCTGGAACATCTTCTTCGGTGAGATTGGGATTTACTTTAACTTGAACCATTATTTTTCTTATAGTTATAGGTTGTGAGGTTTAGACTATCACTTGTTGGCTGACTTGTCAATAGATTCGACCTTAGCCGGGGCTATTTCGAATAGGTCTTTATGTTTGATCCATTTGTTCCAAACCGGTACTCCGGGTTTTTTAACTGGTGTGACCTCAACAAGTTCATTCGTTATGAGTTTACCGGAAGACATTTTCTTTTTGTTAATCGCAATGCGACCAGTAAGCGTGACTTCTACTCCATCGAAAACATAGGTTTTCTTTACTTCTTCTACTTTAGGCTCATCCATATCAGTATCCATTAAACCGATATTTATTCAGAAAAAATGGGGTGTAAAACACCCCATTTTTTACTCTGCGGTCTTTTCGGTTGCAATAATCCATGACTTGACGAACTCACTTCGAACAATATCATCTGTCGTGAATTTAACTGAAGCAAATTCGGGCATTGTTTCTATTGTTCTAAGAAATCGTTTCATACCAGACTTGTCGTTGGACTTTTTATCTAAGTCTGTTTGAACGATATCACCGGTAAAGATGACCTTTGAATTGGTTCCGACTCTTGTCATGACGGAATTAATTTCATGCCATGTCATGTTTTGACCTTCATCGATAACGATGATAGTGTTATCCCAAGTCAAACCACGAATGTAGGAAGTTGTCGTAAATCGGACCAAGCCGGTCTCCTTCATGTCATCATATGTCGATGCACGACCAAATAATTCTGACATGATATCGATGTATGGAAGTTCATAGAAGCGTGTTTTGTCTTCAAGAGATCCTGGCATGAAACCCAATTCGCGGGTTGCTACAGCGGAACGAACGATTCTTAAATGATAATACGATGTATTGCCATCTAGAATGTCACACATTGCAAGGTATAGGGCTAGAAATGTTTTACCGGTTCCGGCAGAACCTGAAGCACAAATTTGGTATCCCAAATTATGCAGTTTGAACATTTCTTTTTGATTATCTGTTAAGGGTTGTATTGCTCTGATATCATGTTTGGTCCATTTCTTTCTTTGTGGACCATCTAACATTGCTGCCTGATTATTGGATATGAGATGTAAATCTGCCTGTTTTTGCTTAGTTTTGTGACCTGCGTTCTTAGACATATCTTTGTCCTTTTTAATAGGTTGGTGTGTTACAAACTCGCTTACTGCCGAACTTATTTTACATAGCCACCCCCTTTCATTCAGTTTAAAGTTGATCAATAACCTCCCTTCTCTTCTTTATATTATCGTTGCTTTGCATTATGAGTGATGTCATTTTCATGATTTTTAATTTAAGAGCAGCGTCACTTGACTCTATGCGCTGGACGATTCTTTCGAACGTGGTTTTCATCATTTCAATTCGTTCTTTATTGCCTTCTAGTTTATCCAGGACGAATCGAATCGCATCCACAAGTTTTGGATGGGGTGTATCGTCTTTGGTGGATAATTCACTGGCTATCTGAAAAATTTTTTCCATCTTTTTTTTAAGAACTGGTTCCTTGAACTTGGTGGTCTTTCCAAGCTCTTTTTCAAGTTCGTCGGAGATGACAAAAATTTGTGCGAGTGTGATCGCAAGGCGCATTGATACGCGTTGATTGTTTATGAGATGGCGTCTAACATCGGAACGAAGATTAAGTATGCTCTCTTCGAGAACCTGAGTTCCATTCGTAATTTGTTCAAAAAGCTCAACCGTCTTTTCAATTAGTGCCGATTCTTGGACTATTTCGTGGTTGAGTTCTCTAATAAATTTAATCACATTACATTCCAGGTGCGGCAGCGCCTTGTTGTGTTCCAGAGCCACCCGCAAGATTCATCGGACGAACTGGAGATGCTGCATTACCAGTTGATGTTGCCATAGTCTTTGGGGCTGGCGTAGCCGGTCCTTGAGACGTTTTCTGTTGTCCTTGGGAATTTGCCTGCATGGCGGCGGCTGCGTTCCTAAAAGCTCCCTGAGCACGCTGTAGACGTTGTGTGAGAGCCTGTCGCTGGTTTTGATCCAGAACGTTACCATGGAGCATCATTGTTTGAAGTTGGTACGGAGTACCGTTGCCACTTGCCTGGACATATGACTTACCAGCTTGCCTCAGAATGTTTGTTATCTGAGCATCATCACCAGCTAGTTGTAGCGCGACGAGAAGCGGAAGCCCGCCCTTACGGAGAGCCATGACTTGTTGTAAAGTCTTATCTTTTGAACCTGGATCGCCTAAAGAGAAAAGACCCATTATGAGGTCAGCCTCTTCGCCGGAAATATTTTTTCCAGCACTAAGCTGAGCAAACGCCTTACCGACTGCGGCTTCAGCGGTTTCGACTAAAACTTGGGGGAGAGTTGCTAAGAATGTTTCCTCTGGAGTAATAGCATCGACAGATTCAAAGAACGTCTTTTGATTGAGTGCAAGTTCATTTATTTGTTTTAGTAAGGTAAGATTCATTTGAACGCTCCGTCTATTGGGATATTATTAGCTATTTATTAACTATTTGCCTTTTCCTCCCCAAGAATTGGCAATCCTTCCATATAAAAAACTTTAGCAAATCCCATACCAAAAGCGTAATTTGCCGCAATGGCAGCATCAGCGCCAAAAAAGATGACCGTATCTGTCTTCTGGTAGAGTGTAACAATCTTTGAAATGTTTCTCAAAACTAGATTAATAGCGCCAGCCAGCGTGCCCTTGTTGAATTCAACCGGTCCGCGAGTGTCAATTAGTTTAGCCTTACCGTTTCCAGCAAGTTTCATGGCTTTATCATAGTTAATCTTCATCATTTTGTTTACTCCTTATCAAGCGGGTCGTCTTTGTTTACTTCGATCCATACACCATCCATCTTAACCTCAACTTTCACCTTACGCAACTCCTTTCTAACATTTTCATCTATTACAGAAAGTAGCCCGGTTCTACGTGCAGCTTCGTGCTTAACCCATGCTTGAAACTCCTTTGTGTTAAACATCTTTTCAAAAGCATCGATTTTGTTATCATGCTGTGATCTGGACGCCTCACTATAGCCGTGAGCACCAGATGGGCGGTGTATACAGTGAACCGCACTGGAGGTCTTATTTTTTTTCTGCCCACCCGAGCCGGTGCCCTTGGTATACGACCATTCACAGTCTTTCGCCGTTACCCTAAAAAGTAACTCTTTTCCCATATATTCTCCAAAGAAAAAAGCGCCAACAAGCGCTTTTATCGTTTGTTGTCTTATTTATCTTAAATATGAATCATCGAACACCGGTCAATTTAATTATATAATAACTTTTACCATCAGCCGTTGTCTTAAGATCGTATCCGCCGACTGGTTCGTAACTATTACCTATTTTTACAACCAACGGAATATCTTTTGTGCGAAGTATGTCTGTGTGGTGTCGCAACCATTTTAAATCTTGTTCGATTTCTTCGATTGCTAAACAATTATTAGGTTCTATGTCTCTTAATCTTATAGTGTTTCCAAAGTCTTTCGTTCCGCTACCAAGTCTCGGTTGAGTGCTTTTTCAGTACTAAACTTTTCTGGATATCTTGTTTGTAATTTTTTGATGTTTGTAGCCATAATACTTTCGTAATCTCCATCAACTGCCTTAATAATCAGTGATATGTACCATAACAAGTCACCGCATTCTTCTTTTATGTTTACTAAGTCGATTGATTTACCATAAAATAATGCTTTCTTGAGAGCATCGAGTAATTCACCAGCCTCGGTCGATACTCCGATAATACCATGTAGCAATCTACGATCAACTTTTTCCATGAAAAAGTTTGAACTTTCTGTCTTTAAAACATTTTCGATATATTCTTTATTATTCATTATTATTCTCCTTTTTATTATTTTTATAGATTAGGTCGGAACGAATTCAATCAACGTCAAAAGGCTCATTGGTCCGATGTCTGGATAGAAGCGCTTGAGTGCTTGTACCATTTCGCCTGCGGTTTCTGCGCCATCTAGTTGAGCATCAAAATCAGTCATATCTTGTGCGACTAGATAACTAACTCGATGAACATAAACCGTTCGTTTTAAATCTGGAATGGTAGCACCTTCAAAAACCAGCAATTCACCGGGAGTGATATCGCGCTTACCAGTTCGAATTGTTGCCTGCTTCCAACCTTCTTCAATACCTTGAAACAAATCATCTGCTAATTTCAGAGTTTGCATGTTGTTCTCCTTTTTATTATTGTTTTATGGAACTGCTTATTAGACTTCTTTTAATAACTCCCTCAATATGAGTAGCTCAGATTCTGTTATGGTGCGCTTATATTGCAGCCAGTTTGTCAACAGATGTTCAATGTTTGCAGCGCCAATTTGATTGGCTGAGTGAACCTGAAACCTGAAGTTTGGTTGTAAGAAATCACGATGTTTTTCAACAGCATCTAAATCTTTTTCGACTAACCATTTGGCGAAAGCATAGCCATCATTACCTTCTTCGTGTCCAAGGTCATGATCAAAACTAACAACGGTTGGTGCTCCCCGACCAGTAACTAATTCTTTAGCTTGAGATACTGAACGGGCGATTACCCATTTCGTGATACCTAGCGGATTTGCGGCTTCGGAAGGGGAGCGTAGATCGTCTAGAAAAAGATTCCACATAAACTACTCCTATGATTAGATCGTAGCCGTATTTACCGGAAATGTCAATAGAAAAGCCACCCGAAAGCGGCTTTTCTAAGTTAGATTTTTAGAAGTCGTACTGAAGACGCATCATAATTACCTTCTCACCATTTGTCTTAGCAACAGATGGTGTTGAAGCAGCTTGAGAGACAATCACTGGACTGTTGAATTTAGTATCAACATAGTTCAACATTAGACGAGTTCTTGGATTAAGAATCCAATTCACACCATATGTGATAGATGTTGCGCTAGTTGTAAATGCTGCACTCGCTGTTGAAGTAGGAATGACACCTGTACCAGCCTTACCGGTTGCGAAATCATCAGCATTAAACTGACTGAAACGAATACCAACTTCCCACCCACCACCACTAAGAGTCTTATAGTCAAAATCTTTCTTTGGTTTCATACGGTCGAACTTGCCATCCTTATACCGATCAGCGTAATGTTCACCCGTGATCATCCACATTATATCCACATAATTACTGGTGATTTTTTTGTCGTAGCCGACATTGGCTACCGAAACTCCACTGTAGTTGACTGACATCATTTCAGTTTGTATCTTAAAATTCTTATAAGCTAATACACCTTCAAGACCGGTACGAGTCCGGGACAAATCAGCTCCAGTAAATGTACTCGGTGTAAAAAATATGATACCACGAGATTCAGTTCTACCGCTTACTGCCGCTCCGATTGGCTCGGTGCCTGTTGTGTAGCCAATTCCAAGATGAACAACAGTGTCTTTCCAAGAAAACAATTCAGCAAAGTTGATTGTGCCGCGTGCGATAATATCATTGCTATCGACCGTATTTACTGTTTCGTTTGCGTTCTTACCTTGACCAGTAGACAATGCCAATGCATATGTGGTACCAGCCAATGGTGTACCATGAACCATGATACCGCGTTCCTTATTAGGAACCATCGAATTACCCATCGAACGTTCCATGAAATCGGTGAACAAGTCGCTTGTCATCTCTTCCAAACTGAAAGGCATCTTGAATTGACCAACGCGGAACTGTGCTTCTTTCCAATAGTTGACGTTTAAATATGCTTCGTCAAGTACGCTTGCTCCACTACCACCACCGAAATCACCAATTATAAGCCATTCATACGAACCGTAGAATTTACCCTTCAAACCCAAAAAGCCTCTACGAATGTCGAATGTATTTGCTGTTGCGCCTGCCGCATCACCACCAAACTTACGATAATCAAGTTGTAGACGAACTGTTGGGGCGAATGAGAAATTTTTGTCAGTACTTTCAAAAACCAAAGAACCGTCTTTAAGTTTACCTTTTACATCTGTTTTTGCGTTTTCCTTTGCTTTCTCTTTAGCTTCTATGTCCTGGGCTACCCTTAGAGCGGTTGCTCTACGATCAGCCCGTTGTGTTAATGTTTCCTCTTCATGCTGGTTCGAAAGCGTCTTATACTCATCATCAGTTAATTTACCACTGTCATGAAGTGTATCGAGAAGATTAGTCGTTGTATCTGCATACACGAATCCTATGCACATACTCAATGCGATTGTCATAATTAATTGTTTCATGGTTATTCCTTAGTTTCCATTTTAATTAGTTGCTCGATGGTTAGTCCTACTTTATTCTCTCCACCGAATTTTGTTCCGAATTTTTTACTTCTAGCGTGTGTTAGATTGTATTCATAAGCATGAACAGGCAAAGGCACATACTTGACTTCTTTAACTAATTTCGGCGCGTTCTTCATGTAGTACTCTATGAATCGTTGAACTTCCGATCTTTCGAAAGACCTTGCATTAACATAGATAAAGAGAGGTCTGGATAATGGTTGATAAGTACCGTTCATAACTGTTTCTACGGAAGGACCGACCGGCTTTGCCCCAGTCTTGGAAATGATTAGAACTGCCCTTAGTTTGTTACGATTTTCATCAAAATAAGCAAACCCAAAATATCCAAGCGAATTCACATCTTGAGAAACGCCTTGAACTAGAACATTGTCATCTTCGCTCGCAGTAAAGTCACCACGAGAAGATTTGGTTTTTCCAACAATAGCTTCGGTAAAATAATCAAATGTTCCAGAATCAGCACCGGGACCATAAAGCTTCAATTGAGTATTTGTCCATGCTGGATTTATTTGATTCCATTTTGTAATTTTACCCTGCGCCATCGGCTCCCATATTTTCTTTAGTTCTTCGACAGTAATGCTATTAAGCCAAGTATTTTTAGAGCTAACAACAACAGTCAGAGCATCAAACGCAACTGGTAGTTCATAATACTGAATGCCGGCTACTTTACAAGCTTCCATTTCGGATTTGAGGATAGGACGAGACGCGTTAGCAATATCAATTTCGCCTCGACAAAACTTCTTAAACCCGCCGCCTGTACCAGAAATACCAACAGTAACTTTGGTGTGTGTCGATGATTGAAAGTCTTCTGCTACTGCCTCTGATATAGGAAACACTGTGCTCGATCCGTCTAGTTTAACTAACTGAGCATGTGCGGTTACAGAACAAAACAAAAAAGTAAGGATTGTTAGAACTGTCTTCATATTATTCCTTTGGTTAAGTTATACCAGAATTATTACAGTGGTCTGGTGTATTTACTAACTATCTGAGTATAAAGGAATTTTGTGACAGTAGTATGACAGTTTTGTTAAATTAATGTTACAACCCGAAATAAAAGGGGGTTCATCGGACCAGGATGAACCCCCTTTCGAGGAGCAGTCTCACATGAAGGAAGAGACTGTTTATTTTGCTTACTTCTTTACCTTAGCGGTCGCTTCCTTACCAGCAGTCTGCAAGTCTATGCTAAGCTGCTTAGCTGCATTAGCAGTCATGATTTCCATAAATGTCTGTGCATTGATTACAGCGGAGCCACCACCATTAGCGCCACCGCCGATCACGACGCCTGGAACCATGTTGCCAGGGAATCCTTGGAAAGCAGTAGCCCATGCCTTATTAATTTCGATAAGGGCATCAAGTTTAGGTTGCAAAGCACCGTCAGCATTCATTACAAGTTTCTTTCTTTCGGCATCACCCTCGCCGCGCAGAATCTGTGCTTTCTTATACTGTTCAGCTTGTTTAGCATCGAGTGTTGCAACTTCAAGTTGCTGTTGAGCCTCTGTAACAACCTTAGCCTTGATTGTTTCTTGTTCCCACTTAGCCTTGGCAGCGTTTGCCTCACCTTGCTTAACCGCAGTAATAGCTTCCTGTTCAGCACGCAGGGCAGCAGCCCTCGAAATCTGAACCTGAGTTGTGGCGCCTTGTCTTTCAGCGATCTGTTTTTCAACTATAGCATCGTAATCGATGGCGCGAATTGAAACCGGTTGAAGCTTGATACCGTATTCATCAAGAATGGAACCTTGCTGCCGTTTTGGCATACCTTTTTCATCGTGTGCGATCTTAACAAGAGTGATTTGTTTCTTTTCTCCAGTAAGCGGATCGGGCGCGAAAGTAGTTTCGGTTGTGGTAACATAGATACCATTTTGTGCTTGATCATTAATATACTGAACCAATTCAGCGCGACGTTCTGCTGAGGATTCCGTCGAAGACATTAGTGGACCAGACATATAGATAGCGTTGTCAACCATCTTGGAGATACCCTTAGCAATAATTCCCTCGGAACTACTAAAATTCTGTTGAATTGCGATGATACTCTTGCAATCTGAAGGCATTAGCCAGTTGACGGAACCGGACAAGTCTGCGTGTCCACCATCATTAAAACGTATCTTTTTGGAATTGTCAATGATTTCCTTACCCTTTTCCTTCAAGAAGTCATAAGACTCTTGACGTGGATACTTGGTAACATGTCCCAACCATTGTGGTTGCCAGCCGGGCTGTGTGAAGCAATTAAGCTTTCCACCAAGACTCTGAATAACCATGACCTTGTCGGATTCCAAATTAACTGCCATATTTGGAAGAATGATAACCGCAACTATAGCCAATACAACAGCAGCAGCCATACCTAGAATTTTATTTAAAGTCCACATATTAGTTTCCTTTCTCTTAAGATTGAATTGTGTCAGTAGGCTTTTGCTCGGTCTGAGCAGTACTTTCTGACGGGGTTGTAGGATTAAGTCTTTTATTAAGTTCTTCGACTTTATCCTTTAGATCCAGTTCATGAAGTTGTTGGTTGAGTTCAGTGTATTGCGCACTCAACTCTTTCTCGGTTTTCCTGAATAATGGAAAAAGCTTGCGATTCAGAATAGCTGGCATGATAATCTGCGTTACAAAAAACGCGATGACCCAAATTACTCCAGCAAATTGTAACAGACGTAACCAGAACATATAAGTCTCCTTTTTCTCAACTTATCACGAAAAGCGTAGCACCTTTTAATACTGAAGTCAAGTACTAACGTTTGGATTAGAGAATGAAGAAGAGCCTAAGCCGGTTGGACAACCAGCACGAGGACATACATAGCCCATAACAGGATATAGAATTAAACCACAGACAAGACATTTACCGAGCGAAAGAGGTTGTGGAAAGAGTTCGTGTGGTTCAATAGGTGGTGCAGGGATATATGGTGGGGATGTTCGTTTGATTTCCATTTTTGTGCCTAATAAATACATCAACTATTTGTGGGGTATTTCAATGTATTACATCATATACAAAATCACAAATGTTGTCAATAATAAAATATATATCGGAAAACACAAAACCTTAGATTTAAATGATAATTATATGGGTTCTGGTAAGTATCTAAAACGCGCCATTAAGAAATATGGAATAGAAAACTTCAAAAAAGAAGTATTACATTATTGTAACTCTGATGAAGACATGATAGCAAAAGAACGAGAAATAGTTAACGAAGAATTCTTGAGTAGGACGGATATTTATAATCTAAAAATTGGTGGAGAGGGTGGGTTTGATTATATAAACAAGTCTGAAAAGAAATTAGAATATGTTAGAAAAGGCAGAACAGAGGCAAATAAAAAAGATGCCCATATAAAAGCAGCCCAAAAACGTAAAGAACAGATGGCATTATATGGGTGTCCGTTGGGTAACTATTTAGGAAGTTTTAAAACTGATAAAGAATTACAGAAACTTGGACATAAATTTGCTAATACACCATCAGCAAAAGATAAAAGGAAGGAAACTTACAAAGAAATTAAGCATCAACAAGGCGAAACTAATTCTCAATATGGCACTTGTTGGATTTATAATTTAAAATTAAAACAAACCATGCTAGTTAAAAAAGAAAGTTTGAAAGAATATGAAAATCTCGGATGGAATCTTGGACATAAAATGAGATTTCATAAACCAAAAATAACATAAAAACTGGAGCGTCCTGCGAAATTCGAATTCGCTCATTCACGTTGGAAGCGTGACATGCTACCGTTGAACACCAAGGACGCATTTAAATATTTTTGGAGCTTCTGGTGAGAATCGAACTCACACACTAACATTGTTATGAACACTCGTTAAAAATATTCATAGGCAATGTCAGAGGCTACCACTACATCACAGAAGCATTTTGATGCACAAGTATTTACTACTGTACATCAAAAAATTGAAACTGTCAATAGGTTTTTAGTACTTTTTGACTTCGGCTTGAGCCTTGGCAACTAGCTCAGCAGCCTTTGCCTTATGGTTACGATACCACCAGTAACCCAATCCAACAACCACCACGACGGCAACTACCCAAAATAGATCCATGCTAATCTCCTGTTAAATAAATGTGAAAGGTGATACATTCACAGGTATTTATCAACCCGGAAAGAGATGATAAATGTTAGGATAAACGTCTTCTTTTTCAATATCTTCCGGTGGAATTATTATTTCAATAATCTGCATTTCACCATTGTTTCTAGCTATCCGTTCGATTCTTTTGCGGGGCGTATTGAAATACTTTCGATACCACTCACACCGATTGTAAAGCATTCGCTTGATGTAGGTGTCAACTTTGTTATGATTTGCATCTAAAAAATTTAATGCGAACGCCCAATCAGAAAAGGTTGGTTCGTCGGTGTTTTCAAGAATTGCTTTGGCTTGAAGCCTAATTTCGCGCATCAGATCGCCTTTCTGAATATCTTTGCATCGGTTGCCCAAACATGGAGTTCACCAAAGTATTTGAATCCGTTTTTACGGTAGAAGTTCTGGACTGCTCGACTACCTTCAGTCCAAAGGTAAAAATAGTTTACATTTGGATGGCTTGCTTTTAATTCGTTGATTGTTGCGTCTAGTATCTTTGATCCTAAACCTTGATTCTGATACTTAGATAAAACCCCAAACCATCCCAACCAATATTCTCCGGTCTTTTCTTTGTAAAAGCCGGATAAACCAACTGGTTTGTTGCGATGATAGGCTACGAAATAAGGTTGTCCTGGTTTCTGGCGACGATTACGAGGATCGTAGAGTTTATTGATGACATACTTCTTGATCCAATATGGTTCATCAGGAAATATTCTAAACCACAAATCGGTGGCAACTTCTCGCTGTTCAATGTTGGTAATACGAACTAGTTTCATAGTGTGGTAAGCTCCTAAGCCCCGCATGAACTTCGCGATGGCATATACAACAGACCATCATACACTTTTCAATTTCTGCGCGCAAATTTTTCTCCGAGTAATTTTTCATACCTGAAACAAGATGGTCTTTTGTGCTAGGATCAACGTGGTGAAAGTCTATGGCGGCTGCGCACTTGTCATATCCACAAATTGTACATCTCAACTTGTCTATACCACCAACGATTCGAATGATTCGTTCTTGAAATTTATTGCGTTCCCAACTCTGTAAGCAACTTAGACATTTGGCTTTTCTGCGAATGACACCGTCTTTATTCTTACCGTTCTTACCAAAGAGTTCTATTGGGAGATCGTTCTTGCAAATCTTACAACATTTTGTTTGCATCGAGCCTCCTTCTTTGGTGTATTTACTAGAGAAGAAGGAAAGCAATCACTAACTTAAGTCACTTTTCCCATATGAATTCTTTTATCATTTGAATGACAGGATCAGCAAGTAGCAATTCGAAATGATTAAAACCAACTTCAATGTGCTTGGCTCCAGGAAGTTTCTTTTGACTGTCGATAGTTATGACACCATCATTACGAGCCGCTGAGAATGGATTGTATCCTACTGTTGCAATGACATTCAAAGTCGGAACAGTTGCACCACGGTGGCGAATTTCTCGAACTAGTGGATTGGAAGTAGCTACATTTTTAAAAAGACCATATGATGGGAAAAAGAAACGCAAATAGTTCGCACCTTCACTTCCACCGAACGGTGAAGCAAGTGACACAATTTTCTTTACGGATTTATTGTAATATCCAAGAGCCACTGCAATCAAACCACCATAACTATGAGAAATGAATTCGAACTCTTGGTTTTTTGGAAGTTTGTTGAGAATGCTGATGACTGTGGGTATAATCGGCGCTTGGCAATCGTAATCTATATCGATTGCTTCGTGTTCTGGTAGAACTGCCTTTATGTAATTGAAACAGGTGGCGGTCTCGTTCGCGCCGTGTATATAGAATAACCGTTTCATGTCACCATCCTGCTTACTGTTGAGTAAGCTATCTTACTATCTATTTAGAGCATGTTCAAGAGCAAAATGAAAAATTCACGTAAACGTCACAAACCTGTGCTATACTGACTATTCGGATAAATATTAGCTATGAAAAAGGGCTTGCATGGAACCAATTAGATACCGGACGATTTGGATATCAGACGTACATTTAGGAACGAAAGGATGTCAAGCAGAGAAACTTCATGAATTCCTTAAGCGCACCGAGAGCGATACTCTCTTTCTCGTTGGTGACATCATTGATTTTTGGGCATTAAAACGTGGCTCTAAGTGGACTAAAGAGCACAATGGCATCCTTCAAAAAATCCTCAAAAAGTCACGACACGGAACGAAGGTCATTTACATTCCAGGTAATCATGACGAAGCACTCCGCGAATATTGCGGTAGTAAATTTGGCGACATTGAAATACATCACGATTATACGCACACAACAGCAGACGGAAAGACGATCTTTTGTCTTCATGGTGATTACTTTGATATGGTTACACGTTATCACAAATGGCTCGCTAATTTGGGAGATGTAGGATACAACCTTCTAATACGATTGAACAACTCTCTCAACTGGCTACGTAAGATTATTGGAAAGGACCATTGGTCGCTTTCGGCTTACATCAAGAACAAAGTCAAACAAGCGATAAGCTACGTCAGTGACTTTGAAGAAAGTGTTGCTAAGCACGCTAAAAAATTAAATGTCGATATGGTCTTGTGTGGACACATCCATTTTGCTACAATGACTGAATATCACGGTGTAAAATATCTCAACACTGGAGATTGGGTTGAAAGTCTAACCGCCATTGTCGAACATAGAGACGGGAAACTTGAACTGATAAAATGGAATGAATATGAAAAAAGGATTGCTCGTAATAACTGATACCTGGGAACCATACTTTAACGGCGTAATCACTACTCTAAGAGAAACGGTTGAAAACCTTCGAAAGTATTCTGACATTCCTGTTTGGATAGTTCATGCTCGTACACCTAGTTATTTCAGTGATACCTGGGATAGCAATCTTTTCAAGTATATCTCTTTGAAAGAACTCGACCTCGTCTATTCCGGATTTAAGAAACTGGAAAGACTAATACTCGATTACAACCCCGAGTTTATCCATATTGAAACGGAAGGATCACTCGGCATTACCGCGAGACATTTCTGTCTCAAACATGGTTGGAAATTCACCACCGCTTATCATACAAAACACCCCGAATACTTAAAGCTGCGTTACGGTATTCCTATCGATGTTGGTTATGCTTTTGTTCGTTGGTTTCATAAGCCAGCCACTAGGGTGATGGCTGCGACAACTGTCCTTATCGATGAACTCAAAGATCATGATTTCAAGAATGAGTTTGGTATTTGGTCCAGAGGTGTTGATGTTGAGTTTTTTAATCCTAAGCATCGTTCCAACGATTTCCTGTCGGAATTAAAACCATATGCTCTTAGTGTGGGTCGAGTTGCCAGAGAAAAGAATATTGAAGCATTCCTTCAAGCTGATACCAGTCTTCGAAAAGTGATCGTCGGTGATGGACCCTCTCGTGCTGAACTCGAAAAGAAATATCCAGATGCTGTTTTCTTGGGCAAGAAATTCGGTCTAGAATTGGCGAAGATATACGCCAATGCCGAACTCTTTGTATTTCCGAGTATTGAGGATACCTTCGGTGTAGTCTTGCTTGAGGCTATGGCAAGCGGATTACGCATTGCTACAACTCCTGTCTCAAAACATGTCGTTTGGAGGAGCGGAGAAAAGCCTGTTGCGGCTCTATACAGCAACATGTCTATCGCTATCACTACGGCTTTGAATTTCGTGGGAAAAGACGAGCCTCGCAAATTTGTTTTGAAGCATTACACTCAAGAACAAGCGACAAAGCAATTCTTGAGTAATTTAGTAAGCAATTGATTTTTATTGGTATTTGGTTGTAGTGTTTCCCTATAAATAAAACAAAGGGAGATACATATATGGCAATGATCAATGAAAGTCCGATCTTAAGTAATATTCTAAACGGCAGTGGAGGGATTCTTCAACCTCATTTATCAAATCGTTTCGCGGTAAGATTCAACGCGTATTCGTATTCTTATCGTTCAACATTTTCTCAAGATTGTTTTGATTTTTTATCAATGCAAGTTCTTGGACTTAAACTCGATTTAAAGAACAATACCGTCTCCTTTGAGCTAGAACAACCACTTAACAACTATGAATTTTTTCTTGTCATGTTGAAAGAACTTGCTGATATGCCTTTTGTTGAAATTAAAGTTCTAGACACCCCTAAAAATTCAGGAGAAGAGCCGGTTCAACTTTTGGTGTTGGAAAGATGTAAGTTAAAGGATCATGAATTTGCTCTACACTATGCCGAGACTGGCACCGCTAAACATACGTTGACTTTCAAATTTGATTTCAAACTGATTCGAGACAAAATCATTTGTCAGATTCATGACCTTGAAACAGCAAGAAATGCTGTGGCTCTTTCAAGTGATAATTCATCCCAAGAGGTCATCCAGCCCGAGATGCCACCAGTCTAATTTGATTTTCCTTACGAGAGTAGACCTTCTTGGATGTATTCCCGGATAAGATATCTATGTAGTCTGCTTGAAGATTTATAGGCAATGGTTTGTCTGGATGATTCATATCGACAGCATAAACAGTGTATCTCCTGTCTTTAATCATAGATTGCCAGACACGAGAAGCAGCGTAGGTGTGTGATTCATTCGATATCAAAATCACATCATCATGGAGCACTGCGGTTTCATACATTCCCTTGCCGATCCCCTTACCACGATATTCGTGTTGCATCCACACCAATCCTTCTTCGAAGCCTTTCCAACCGGTTTTGGTTGATGTCATATCCAAGAAACCGATAATGGACTTGTAAAGATCCTTTTCCATCCAAAAATCCGAATTTGGTTCTTGTTGCTCCGCTGACTTCATCAATTCCGGATCATATGCAACGTATATTCTATGCCAAGTCGCTCCTTGAATGAGACCATATGCTACATTACCGACTTTGCGCTTAAGCTGGATATTGTTTCTATTCTTGATGATGCTGCGCAAGTTGGCACCGGTCCCACCATAGAAAATGGTGTTGCTTAGATTTCTGGTGCCTACTTTTCCGGTTGCGATAATCTCATTGATAATCAAGTCTTATAGTCCTAATTTCTGTAGTTCTCTGATTACTTGGAAAGCGTTTTCAAATTTAATACCGATACCACCAGCAGCAATCCAAGGATCGATTGCGCGCTTCGCGTCATCGATCAAGATATGATTCGGAGCCGCGTGATGCGCCTTGTCTTTCGATGCACGAACGACAATGATTTTTACATCCGATCCAAGATGCTTTGCTGTCCATTCTTTCTTTTCACGAGGGGCATCGCCCGTATCTCCAGATGCTGTGAGAACGGTTGGATTGTACTTCTTGATGTATCCCCATAGGTCAAGACCATCAGGCATGAATTCCATTTCACCCCAAAACTCACCACCATTCTTTTCGTAACGCACTATAGAACTCCAAAAGTGTCTTTTCTCTTTTGGTGTCAGTGTATCAGCGGGTTTGTTCAATCCAGTGACCTCTAGTCCCTTCTTACCGAAGTCTACGAGAGTTCCATCTAAATCGACAAATAATTCATATTTTCTTACATCTTCAAGTTTCATTTTACCATCTCCGGTACAACCATTATTTCAATAGGATCTACCGGTTCATATCCTTGAGAAATCAAGGTATTCGAATCTACCGGCTTAAAACCCTTCTTTCTATCCAATGACCATGTGATATGGTAAATTTTGCCATCAGGACGATGAATTTCACCATCTATCTCTACCACAAGGGCTTCCAATCCTTCTCCATTATCTGCATATCCAACTATTATAGCAGTTTTCGGAACTTCTGGCAATGAAGAATTTGATTTAACGAATTGAACAGTTATATGGTTACCGATGAATTCTGGATATTTTGGAGGGAAAAGCTCGGCAAGACGCTGCCTAGTTTGATCGTTGAAATGATAGGCTATATACGATTCTTTAAGAAGGTAAAATTCATTTAGTTTCATTATATTGACGTTGCCACGTTGCCAGAGATTTCGGATCGTCTAATTCTGACCCACCATCGGATATTTTAGCGGCTCGGGCAAGTCTTCCTAATATACCGTCCATCAAATCAATCTCTTGTTCGACTTGTAGAATCAACCTTTCGTCTGAGCGTTCCCTCTGCATTGCTGTTAAATGTGAACGCATATCTTGTTGAATCATTTTCAAATCCCGCATGGATCTTGTAATTAAATCGCGTGATGTCTCTGGTTGCATGTTAGAAGGACGATCTTCACCGTGCTCGGTAAGACGAGTGATCTTGATTTTCGATTTTTGGGTATAGCTTTCGATGACTTTATCAAGGTATGACATTTTTGTCCTTAGTATGTCTGCAACGCTGCTCGCGCTTCTTCATCGGATAAAATAGTGTCGGTACCCAGGTCCAGATAAGCATGTTTTTTCTGTTTAGGATTCCAACAGTAAAGTAAACGTTTTCCGCTTCGAGAAGTAAATGGAGTTTCAGAGCCACCACTAGCAGGAATCCATTGATCTACGTTCATATCATCCGGATAAGCTCTTGGTTGGGTGATTTCTTTAAGTAGCATAGAAACCCTCTTATTTCAAAGGAATAAGGTTAGCTTTGACTTCTTTGAATCTGTCAGCCAACTTTGGATACTTGTATCCGTAGCCGTAGTGAGCCATATACTTGATAAGTTCAGAAGGCCAACTCCACCATCTTGCGTTTTCCCAAGATTGCATCTTAACAACTGCACGCTTAAGATTTGCCTCGTCTCCACTTTCGAGCCAATCCAAGACTTCCTGAAGCATGTCCGCAGTGTTCTTCCACCAAGACTTGTCACTATGACCACGAGTGTTGATAACGTCTTCCTCAGTCTTCGCTGCCACGTCACGGCAGTGTTTGATTGAATCACGAACAGCCTTCAATACTTCGGCTGGGACTTCGATTGAACCGTATTGTTGAGGAACGTCACCACCCGCCTCTTCTTCTTTACCGAATAGAGTATGTTCATCGGAAATCTCAGTATGGTCATAGTCGGGGCGCTTGTATTGTGGCTTATCGTATGCTGGCGCACCAACATTGCTGGAATTTTGACCCTTGCTACCAGAAGATTTAGTTGAAAAATTACCAACCTTTTCTTTCTGTAGAAGGAATTTTTCTGTTTCAATAACAATATTTTCATTCACGTCGTAATGAATCTTACCCTTACGGATAACAGCCTTCTTTTTGCTTTCTGGATGTGAATAGAATACTCCACCAGCGTCCTTGTCATCTGCCATTGCGCTATGGGTCTTTTCGTATCCTTTGGTCTTAAGCTCTTTATGAGCATTAGCAAACGCGTCTTTATCCATAGATGCTGCTTCAGCAAGCGCTTTGCGTGCTTCTGCCTTAGCCTTTTGACGGTTGTAATCTTTATCGGTGCGATGACCACCACCCTTCTTTGTCATTAGAACAGTATTCAAGGTCTTTGCACCGGCTGCTTTGGAAGGACGATCCTTACGGGTCTTACCTTCTTCTAAGTCCACACTTTCGGTAACACCCTTACCATTTGGATAGTTGCTCATACCCAACACATCTTCATACTTTTTGATGGAGAAGGCAGGATCAGTTACACCATCGGTGTGACGACGTAGATATTCTTCGGCTTCTTCCTTGGTGTCATATGGACCGCTCTTGATAGCGTTGGTTTTTGTATTCTGAATGACATAACCTTGCATTCCAAGACCGACACTTTCCTTGGTCAATTCTATTGGATCGACCTTGTAGTTGCGACGCTCTTCAGGAGACATCTTTTGGTTCATGAAGTCTTCTGCACCTTTTGGTGTCATGAAGCGAGGACCATGAGTACTTCCGTCCTCTTTGTGTTTTAGAACGTAACCTTCGACGCTAGTACCAAAAGCGACACATTCCATAGCCCAATCAATGACTGACCAATCGGAACGTTCATCTTTTGAAACTGCTTGTTTTAGGTAATCTTTGGCTTCTTTACGAGACTCAAAAGCCATACCATATGGAACGTCCAGCATATCACCGGTAGTTTTATTCTTTAGACCAAAACCAGCAACGCGGCTGACTTGACTCCAATAACCATGAGAGGCTTGTGAAGCACCAGAGACACGATATGTAAGAGAAACGTCGGAATCAACACTTTCCGTTCTAGGAGTAAATGTGCGCCATTTGTTTCTATTTTTGTCAAGGTATGTCTCGGCACCGCTATAAACCGATGACAATAATGAGCGAACATCTTCGGCTTTCTTAGCAGTAGGCAATGGACCTACGGCGCCACGTTCCTTATCAGGATTCATCGACTGCGAAATTTCATAATTATCCAAATAGAGGTACCAATTGCCGTGAGCACCACCTTCATCCAATTGTATTGATTTTTCGATAGCTATTTGGAAGGCGTCTGCGAGCATCTCCAAAGTTTGTTCTTTGGATACATTATTTTGTTCCGTTTTAGCTTGCATCTGAGAAGAAGGACGAACATCGTAATTCATTCCAGATAGTTTAAGGAATTCGTTTTTCAAATCCATGATGAAATATCTCCAGATCTAGTAGAGATATTTATAAGATTCAACGGCTTTAAGGATAATTATTTTAGGGTTGGATGATTTACCATCCAGGCGACTGGATCGAAATCATATTTACGGTCTCCACCTTCATCTTCAACAACGGCGGCTTCTTCCATCTCCGGTGTCAGAGTTCTGATTGGAGTAGAATATGAAATTGAAGTCTTAGGTTTGAAATTCCCATCCCCATCGACATAAAAACCTACGAATCGGCTACTTCCGATACTAGCGAGCCTATCCCAATACTTGAACATTGCTTGCAACGCCAATGCTTGTGGTTCAGTTACTTCCATTTCCACTGTCATCTTGATTCTGTCGTTCATTTGTTTTCTCTATGTAGTATTTATTTCTTGACGTGTCGAAATACCGTTACTGGAACAACTTCGATGTATCGAGGCTGTGTTTCTGGTATAATAACCCGACATTTATAACAAATTCTCCAGCCGTGATAAGCGATACTAAGGTCGAAACTCTCTCGTAACTTACTGAAAAAGCTATATTTTAAAAGGGTGTACTTAAACGCAGCGGCAAGAACTTCTTCTCTGATAGACATAGCACCTTCACCAGTAATTCGTTCAATCATACGTTCAAAGAAGTGATCCGGGCAAATGCCGAACATTACCCGGATCTCTCCATCATGCGTTTCGCGAACCTCTCTATCAAACCTTTGACAAAGAGACTGATACAAACTTTGAAGGTATACTACGCTCATTACTTTAATCCCAAGATCACCATCAATCCATCAAGGCTCATCTCTCGCAAATACTTCTTAACAGAATCAACCTTACCAGCCCGCATGCTGTACAGGGCACCGGGAGTACGACACTTAGCCGCCTGAACTGCCAAAGCAAAGTCCTTCTGAGTCGAGATATCCTTGATAGTATCATACAAAGCTTCCAATTCGGACACAAGAACATCATAACGCGTCTGAACCTCAGTGAATTGAGGTTCATATTCCGGAAAATAGGTCAAGAACTCCGAACCTTCCGACGTACGAACGATTTCCGTAATTCGTTTGTAACCAAAACCATCCTTCAAGTGATGGATCGCGACATAAGCCGGATTCTTCATCTTGACACGATTGAAGAGACCATTCTCACGGTTGCTTACAACGATGTAGCCTTCCTGGGAAAGCGGATCGATTGCAGCAAAAGTGTCAACAATTGCCTCGAATGATGTGAGGTCATAACGCTTAACACCAGTGAATGTATCCTCGAAAAATACAGTCGAAGATTCAGATTCTGTTTCACGGTTGTGAACACCAATCAAAGTCAATGACGGTTCTGTGTAGCGAACAACAACACGGTTGAACTGGCTTGTCAATTCGAAAGAAAAACACCAATCCTGACCAATGTCATCTAAAGTGTAACCCATTTCCTTAAAAGTCTTCCAAAAAAGCTCTTCAAAGGTGAATGGAAAGTCACCAACCTGACCACCAGCGTGCGGCGAACCAGAAGTCGCAACGTGCCACTTACCATCATAGTGGTACATAGTCATCAAGCTACCATCGACCTTTTCTTCGACAACTGCGTCGTTCCAATCGATGGGCTCGGCGTGTCCTTCTCCATAGTTGAAGAATTTCTTAAAGCGATAGCAAATCAACTTCCAGTTGTTGAATTCATCCAAGATGATACCACGGCACTCCTGCACGATTTCTTCGGCAAAAGGAGACTCTAACTGATCATACTTCAGTAGGACCAAGTTCATGAAGTGTGGATGACGCATAGCGTTAATAGCGTACTTCGCTTTGAGGTCATCAAGGGAATTGCCATCACGAAGATACTTCTGTACCAAGAGTGTCATTTTTAAATCTCTACTTGAGTTTTTCGACTTGTTTCTTTAACGCATCGATTTGTTTCATAATATCGTCAATTTGCGCTTGACGATTCTCGGTTTCTATTTGTTTCATAATATCGTCAATTTGCGCTTGACGATTCTCGGTTTCTATTGGATCACTCACAACCACAGTATGTTGAATTGTTTTTCCAACTGGATATGCAGTGGAAACCGTATCCATGGCAGGACAACGAACCACCAATACCCACCCCTGTATAGCCTTACAACCAGCAAGACTTGGGTCGAGAGTACCCATGTCACTCACTACTGTTTGTGCTCCCGACGAACAAGAAGCGACGGCGAAAGCAATAACAACGATTGCGGTGATTGAGTAAAATTTCTTTAACATATAATCTCCAAAATAAAAATGGCATTCTTAAGTGAACGCCATTCTACGTGAATTAGCTCTGTAAGTCAAATCATTTGAGTTTATCAACACATTCGTCGTATATCTTGTCTGCGAATAAAGAAATTTGAGACGTACTGTGTCCCCAAACATAGGTTTCTATCTTTTGAACTTCGGCGCGTATTGCCTCTGTCCAATCAGAATGGGGTGGATTTTGGTTTATGTATTCTTCGTAACTCACACCTTCGTCTCGTTTTTTTGCCATACTGATAACAATCATTTTACGGGTGAAACAAGCGTTGGTTATGGGACATGGCATCTCGACTGAAGATCGAGACATACCTTGACAATGTATTCTCGATTCTTCGGCATATACATTTTGAGATAAACCGAATCCGGCGAGCAACAATAGAACGGTGAACAGAAGGGTTTTCATATGTTCTCCTTAGAAAAGGTTTAGGCTACACCAAGATAGACATTTAGTCAAGTCTAAATTCCGAACTTTTGTCTAAATCCACCCGATTTTCCAGAGGCTTGATCTTCAAGCTTTGTGCTTAAAAGCTTCCACCCATCGTCTCGAACACCCTTTAGGGTAGCTTTAGATAGTATTTGCACAGCAAATAACAATGCATCTTCGTATTGAGACCAAGCCTCCTTCATAGACGGTAGAGGCTTTTGTACGTTCTCTGATTCATAAGCAATATCAACCAATTCCATGGCACTAGTCCATTGATGATCCTGGTCCATGGCACCTTTTTTGATTAATTTTTTGATTTTTTCCATACTTTTGTATGGAACCTCAGAAGTGTCGCCTGAAGAGGCTTTGTTCGCTTCTGCCAGAATTTGTCGCAAGTATTCCATTATTCCCATGTACCTGTAGTTACTTTTGACACTTTTTTCTGGACTTTCTTAGCAGATTTACCAGCTCTCAGTTGGTTTCTAAGTTTCTTAATTTTTTTCTTGGCAAACTTTGAAGTTTGAAGTGCCCTATCATAAGGATGCCCTTTGTGTTCACCACCAGACATCTTAAGCTTTTCAACTTGCTTCTTTAAACTTTTAACTTGTTGCTTAAGTCCTTTGTGTTCGATGCTCAATTGCTTTTCGAGAGCCTTGCGTTCTTCGGCTTCTTTAATTAGTCCAATAGCACCATCTAAAAATGTTGTGTTCATTCCCATCTCCCCGAGATTTCTTTCCGGTATCGCTTTGGAACCGTAAGACTTTCCTGTTTTTGTGCTTCGTATGTTTACTTTATGTAAAACCATATCAGCATCTTTTCCATAATCACGCTTAGCGTACATACTAGGCAAATGAACTATAGTCGTTGCTTTCCTTGAAAGCTCATTTTGTGGTGCTTTCCACTCACCCAACTTAATTTCAAGAAGTTTCATGCCGTTCCTTTAATAAACTTATGAAACCTACTAATTGCGCCTCGAAGAGTTGGGGCAGAATTAAAAGCCCTGTGGGTATTTGTTACATAAGTCTTCTTACCTTTAGAATTCTCAGATTTCCAAACAGCAGGCGATGCTACGCCATTATCCGATCCCATATGCCAAACCGCACCAGATTTCATGACCTCTTCTCGTTCTTCAGGCGTTAAAGGCTTTTTATTTGCCTTCAGAATCTCGAAAGAATTCTTCCTTTCGTATATGAATAATTCAGTCAAGAGCATATTTTATTTATTACTGTGGAGGTGGCGGTGGAGCAAAAGTCCTACCGGATGGTGTCAGAGGCGACACTCGTGGTTTTACCTTGGGCGTCTCTGGCTTGTTTATAACAGGAGGAGTTGGAGCAGGTTCTGGCTTGGCTATAACAGGCGAAACCGGGGTTGCTGGTTTAAAAGGTGGTACGGTAATTGTTGGAACCGGGGTTGCTGGAGGAGGGAGTTTACCATCACGACAAGCATCCAATAACACTTTCTGACGCAATATAACACCTTTCAGTTGTGTTACATCTACGGTGTAATATTGCACGACCTTACCTGGATCTTTGATATCTTCATCGGTAAGCTTACCCATGAATAGTTCAGGTAGCGGAACATCGTCCGTCACACAAGGTTGAACAATTGGAATTTCAACTCTAATTGGATCGAGTTGCTTAATTATAGTCGTAGGCGCGCGAGGAAGTGTATTACAACCACCTAATAAAAGAGCGATTAGAATAATAAATTTATGGTTGTTCATCTTTAGGTTCCTCCCACTTACCGGCGTTTTTAGCAAAATCAATCAAATATTGAATACTTTCGTGATCGTTTTGCGGCTTTGCCTGATTCAAAATTTGTTGTATTTTCGATTCGTACTCTTTTTTTATGGAAGTATTAGCCTTTGATGCAGCAGCAGCCGCTATCTTATACTTCTCTGCCTGACTAGCGAGTATCTCAACGTGTTTATTTTGATCAGCGATAGTATCTTTACAAACTTGTGCCGCCTCATCTGCCAACTTCTTTAAATTGTTGAATTTGTCAGACCAATCTTGGATTATTACCACATCTTCCTTGATTTGAGCTTGATCTTTAACATGTTGATTACGCAAATGATTAACATACAGAAGTGCAACAGCTACGAGTATAACAGGCAGCACAATTTTCCAATTCTTAATCAGAAAACTGAAGATACCACCAAAAAAAGATTTGGCTAAAAGAAAGAAACCCATTATCAAACTCCCATACTAATTTGTTTTAATTTTATTCTTGTCGCTTCGGCTTCTGCAAATTCTTGCGATCCTTTCAAAGCGGATGCCTTACGCGCACTTGCCTTTAGGGCAAATTGCATATGCACAAGCATGACCTTAAGTTTGCGATTCTCTGTTGTTAATTTAAAATTTTCAAAGCGAAGACGCTTTTCTTCCTTAGATATAACAGCCATAATTCTCCTAGACATAATTGTCTAGTTATTTATGCTTCAGCTATTGTACCGCCAAGGTATTACTATGCTTTAGGATGGATCTTACTCATTGAATGAGCAAGGATTAGTTTTTTCCAAAGACGTGGGCTGATAAGATCACTGTGCCGCAAAATATCAGGATGAATAACCAGGACACCACGATCCAAGGCAGATGTCAAGCTCTCAGTTGAAAGCTTAACGGGAATGGTTCCTTCAGGTAGGAACGTTTCTTCTGCTCGAATAATGGATAAATTAAAAGAAAATTGATATAGTTTCTCAACGATACCGTAATCGTAATAGTTTCGTGTCAAAGTACTCGGAAGTACGACGATAGCTCCAACAAAAATCTCTTGATTTAGAACGTCAAAGAAAGGTGCCTTTTGCATCTCATTTACTCAGTGGTTGTTTCTTATTTTCCGCGAGAAACCATTTGATATCTCTGAAACTATTCTTTACCTTATCAGAAGCAATGGATAGATTGTATTCAGCTTCTGCGGCGATATCAACCAATTCTTCCAAAGTTTTAGCATGATGGCTATAACGAAGAGGATAATAATGCATGGGTTCATACTTGGTTCTGTCGATCAAACGAAAATTGATCGGAACGTCACCATCGGGGTCCATTTCATACTTGTTGTGAATTATATCATTAAAGATGTCGGCAAGTGTTGCAACTTCGTCGTCTTCGACAGGCGACCAGCCTCCGGTTGATTCCTTCTTAACTTCAAGGAATTTACGGAGACGCTCAAAGATTTCTTCTGGCGTTGGAATGATATAGCATTCTTTCTCGTGATCGTAGTCTATCATTGACAGCATCCTCAGTTAAGATGCCACCAATGATAGCTCATAACAAATTCAGAGTCAAGTGCTTTATTTTTGAAGCACAGAAAAGATGTATTCCCAAATTTCCGGAGTAAGAACCTTTTTGTACGCATCGTAATTCGAAATACATTCCAAATAGTACTCCGATTTCTTGGGATACCAATTACGGAGGCGATTCCAAAGATCCCAACGAGCATGAACGAATTTGCTCTGATGACCATTGTCTATCTTGCTTTTCTTGGTGAGTGGAGTGAATCCGAAATCATCCGGACGACCACGCAAGATGTTATGAATAATCATATCCGATGCGGTGAGGCAACGATTATGAGCCAATGTCTTATGGGTTGCTCGGTACTGTAGATACTGCTCTTTACTGACGAACGGTTTTGTGTCTTGAATGATTGTTTCCATTTTGAATCTCCTAATAAAAAGTTGTGTTTGTAAAACCGGATAAACTAAAAACAACTTTATTAGGGTGGGCTTAAATTATGAACCTACATACATCCTCCTGTCTATGTTGTAAATTTGGCGCGCAGTGTGGGAATCGGACCCACGACAATCGGTTTTAGAGACCGCTCCTCTGACCACTAAGGTAACTGCGCATGTTGGATTGAATAATACAGGGATTTGTTTAGGATGTCAATACGAGGTTGGCTAGTCGCCACCACCGTCTCCACCATCGCCTCCAGAATCGGAGTCTGAGCCGGTATTAGAGCCGAAGCCCCCGACACCAAGCCAGAAGCCACCAAATCGACGGTGATAGGATTTCTTAGAAGATTTGCGTTTTCGCTTCTTCTTTCTCTTTTTTTCAATAAGAAGGATTTCTCGAAGAAGCATTTTGTCTAGTCTTGATTTTTACGGTAAGGCTTGTCTTTCGTCCTCAAATAATCGCGACGATATACTTTAGCGGCTGTCGGCTTACCAACATTCTTGGCTGCTCTCGCTTCGTCTGATGCTAGCCTTTCAGCAATCATAGTATCAGCAATTTCATTGAGTTGCTTAACTAGTTCGAATTTCATATTAAGCTCCTACATCATTAGCAGCATGCGCCAATAAGCGACGTGCAGTAACGACTTCTGGTGGTGTTAGATGGAATAAATCTGCGTACTGGAGCTTTTGAACAGCCGACGCTAGATTTCTATCTTCTGGTGGGTAGTCGGAATATTTAGCAATGATTTCTGCTACCTTACCGATATCAGCCGGTTCTAGTTTAAAACCTGATCTGGAGACACTAGTGGATGGCTCTCCGATTTGCTGATCATCCGAATCAATACCTTGAGAAAATGCTTCTGGATCATCCCCACCCACATCTGGTACTCTACCGCCCGGTGCTCCTGGATCTTCATCACCAAATGCTTCAGCCAAATCGTACTTCATGCAAGTTTCGCGGATCAAATCCATTTTTTCATCTTTTGTCATGACATCAAATCCGTCAACCTTCTCAGCACCATGTTCCATAGCGATCTTGATAATTGTTGTCTTGTCATCATAATCTGCCGGATCAAGATAATTTTCGAAAACTTTGTTTAGTTTGCGCATCATCTTTTGAAATTCAAAAGCGCTTTCAACAATGTAATCTACTTCCGGAGCAGCAAAATCAACACCTTCATGATGGGCTGCTTTTTTAGCTTTCTTTTTCCACATAACAGATGCTGCTACAGCTTTTGGATCGCGAGCGCCTCCAGCTTTTGCTTTTCGTTCAACTTTACCAAAACCACCACCGAAAACATTCTTACCGGAATGTGCTTTCTTGACTGTAGTTGTCTTTTGTTTTTTCGTGAGACCAGCGGATGGTTTTTTCTTTTCTTCAAGAACGACACCATTGGTAGTAACACTTTCATCCTTCTTACTACCGGCTTCATGCGCCGCTTTCATTTTCTTGTAGCGAGCGCTAAGTGTATTGAAATTGCCAGTAATTCTGGACTTGTGCTTCTTTCTAGCTGCGGGGTCTTTTAGTTTGTCGGCTAGAGCACGACCACGCAAAGCAGCCTTGTACATCTTTTCGACTTCAGCGAAACTGGCGCCTGCTGGAATCTCCACAGCTTCAGCCATAATGATTGTATCGGCTTCTTCTTGAGTTAGACCTTCACTCATCGCTTTATATGCTTCTTGTGCTCGAAGAGCACTCATTAGACGACCTTGTATATTACTGTCTTTAAGAGCCTGTTGAACTCGTTGGAAAAATGTCAAGCCGCCAGGAGTCTTGGATTGAGCAGCTTGAGTAGCCTCGTTCTCAATTTGGGAAATTAGTGTCAAAGCATCTGGCGCGCCGCTCCTACCAGAATTTTCGACCAAGAAGTTTGTGAAGGACATATTACGGACATCTTCAATCATTTTTAGTGTCTCCAAGTATTCAACTGCTTCCTTAACCTTACGCTTAGCTCTCTTGTGCTTTGCTGCATCAGCACGATTAAAATCACACGCGACATCTTTTGGAATGCCGGAAGTGGATTTCTCAGGATCGTGGCAAGCTATCGCCATTGCGACTTTCTGCTTATCGGATACGGAAGGCATTGTTGTTTCTCCTTGATTGTTTTGCCATATTATTTATGGGATTATTGGAAAATGGATCTAATTTTAGACCCACATAACGCTATCTTGTGGAAAGTCTGCGTTCATATAATGGTCTTTAACCATAAAAGTAAGTGCTTTTATTTTATACTCGAATGGAGGAGTATTTTTAAGAATTACACACGGAACATTAGCAACTCCCGGTCGCTTCTCTGGTGTGGTGAATTTACGTTTGAATAGAATGTATACTTCTGGATTCTTGTTAAGACCATCTAGGAACTTGGTTAGTTTGCCTATTTTCCATGCTTTCAAGATACCACCGAAAGTCTCAGTAAAAGCTTTAGGCGAAACCAGAGTGGCTCGCCTTGGATCTTGATTGAAAGCGACTTGTAATTTAACGTGAGTTGTGAAAATGAGTTCTATCTTCGCTGCCGCAAACTGATCAACAGATTGGCGTGCGTAGACGACAAACTCCTCTTCAGACATTTCCGATAGAACAAATTCAATAAGACGCATAAATTAACCTCGTTGGTTTATTTATGGAGTTATTTTATCCGAGCAGTAATTGTTTACCTTCGTCGGTACGTTCTAGAATTTGTGGAACTTCGTTGAGTGCGCGCGGCACCGAAAGAGAAGCACTTTCGGCAAGATTTTTACTGCCATAAGGTCCGAACATTCCTTGGGAAGTTTGGACCCAATATTTCAACATATTCATTTGATCATTCAACATTTTCACCACTGATGGCTTCGATAGCATTGTTCCTAATAACATTCGTAGTTTCCTCCATGAATAATTGTATATATTGCTTTAAATTGCCTGGGATATTATTGAATTCGAGTGGTATATCGTAAGTTACGGTACGAAATCGCCGCCCCTTTACAAAAGTGTGGACATCATGACAACCCATAAAACAAACAGTTTGATTTCGAGGAGTTCGGATAATATGAGGATTTGATTTAGAGCGTCCAAACTCAACACCAGCTTCATTGAGCATGAAGCAAAAATATTCACAGAGACATAGAGCGTAACTATAAGAGGGAGCAACCACCAAATGAAAAGTATCAGTATCACCGACCTCTAATTCACCAATCAGCAAAACAAATTGAGCAGTTGTTTTCCCTGCTCTGCGCGGGAGATGTTCAGTTGTTTTTAATTTTTCAATAGTCGAATGAAGCCGATCAATATCGAATTGGGTATTTCCCACGGCAATAGATTTCATCGAGGATATCCCTGTCTAATTTTTCTTGTATTTCTTTAATGACGGCTGTTACTAAGACTTCATCTAAACCATGAGGAGGCTCAATGAATGATATCGTTGGTTCTGGAGGAAGAGGAGCGGCATAACCAAAGAATGCGGCTATTCTTCTAAATAATTTCCTTAATCCCACTTCAAACCAGTCTTTGGGTTTATAGCTGTTTCCAGCTTGTAGTTTTTTTCTTCGATAACGATGTAAGGTTCATAGGTGTCTGGATCGACTTGAGTATGTCCAGCACCCATCATATTCTTGCGTATATATTCCTTGAGACGATCAAATTCTTCTTTAGTTTTGATTTCTTCGTAAACAATATAACTCATTTTTAATCCTTAAGTGGTAAAAGTAAATAGTTCTTTTCGTCTATTTTTACGTAAGGTTGAAATGTATCGGGATCAATTAAAATAAATGAAGATCGTCCAAATTCATCAACGTTGGCTTTGTGTTCCTTGCACCAATCTCTAACTTTTTGCTCTTCTTCTGCTGAAGAAATCTCACTATAAACAATATTCATATGTCACCTTATAATTTGCGTGTGGGCACATAGTCTGGTGGTTCGCCGTTGTTCTTGCGGCAATCCGTTAGTTCATCATTAAAGGCTGTATCCGCCTCCTCTTTTGCGTAGGTTCTCTTGAACCAATCTTGTATTTCTTCTGAACCCCAATCGTTATACCAACCTATAACCAGATTACTCGGTCCTGGCGCTAGTTCTGGTAGGCGATCTACTGTCAACCATGTGTAGAAATCGTCTTTAACTGTCTTGAGTGACATATCTGTCTTTTTCTTCTCAATCACAGTAAAAGCGATCCAGGCACGTAATTCACATTCATCTTTTGTATCAATAGGAATCCACTTTTCCGCCGCTAAGGCAGAATTTAATCCTAAAAAACATAGAACAATAAAAACAAACTTTTTCATGGTATTCTCCTTAAGCATCGGATTTCATTTTAGGTTCGGTTACTTCTGGTATTGCGTTGTCTGTAATAGTACAAGCCTTAATTTCTGATTCTTGTGCTCGTTTCGGATCATCGTAGCTTCCATATGTTACGTTGAACCATGTTTCCATAGCCGTTGGACCCCAAGCTTTATACCATTCTCTCATAATGGCAAGTCTACGTCGGTTACCAACACCACGACCTTGGAGTTGAAAAACAAATCGTTCAAATTGTTGCTCAACCGGAAACATCCTTTTGGTAGTAATAATGTGTGAAGCGACAATTCCTCTGACATCACAAACAGTAACTTGTGGTTCTTCATCAGCAATTGCTAACGTTGCAGTTAACAACAGTAAGGGGATCAGTCTTAACATTTCTATCCTTTATAATCGCAAACAAAAAATTCTACATCCGGAAAATTAGCTGCGACCTTCTCAACTACCGGTTTAACTTCTTCTTCCCAATTCAATCCACCGAGATTACAACCGATCTTGGGCATGTAAATCGGAAGTTTTCGCTGTCTTGCAAAAGAGGCTACTGTTGACAACCCTTGTTCGATGGCTTCTGGATTAGCGTATTTAGCACCGTCTCGACCGTAGTATAATTGAGTGAAAATGTTGGCGACGAAGAGTTCCAAACCGATGGCTTTAACGCCTTCTTGTGTGTCTACATAGAGGACAAACCCAAGCAAACCTGCTTTGTTTTTTTGGTTTTTCTCCCAATATGAACGATATGCCTTGTAGACAATTGGGAATCTTTGACGTAGCGCAAATGCAACACCAGATCCCATTTTCCCTTGACAATTACATCCATGAGCGATGATTCCCATCTTAATGGTGGTGAGGTCTAATGTTTCATAATGTATCATATATGTTATTAAAATGGTCTTAAATGTAATTTATATGTTACATTACGAGGATACCTTTACTTGCCTCGCTCATGAGTTGGTCGAAATAATAATTCATAGTATTTGCGAAAGTTTCTACAGAATCCGCATAGTCTTCACGAGTATCAGCATCCGAATACAATGGATACTTACCCCAACCTGTTCCACCAATAGTCTTTGGTAACTTGTTAAATCTTACCTTACCTTCAATGACATACTGCGCGAATAGTTCATTGTAAATTTCGAAATAATCTCGAATATTCTTTTCTCTAGCTGATTTAAAGGTACACAATTCCTGGAACAGATGAATCATCCTTAATTGGCTGTTTCGAATCTGTGCCCTTCTTTGTTCATCATACGCTGACGCAGAAGACTGAACACTTGTATATCCTCTCATATTATAGACGTTCTGAAGGATATCTTCAAGAAAATGGTTAGTTTCCTTCACTAATTCAGCATAAAATCGAAATTGCCGTGTACTCCTTCCACCATTAAAATCAAATCTAGCCAGTGCGTGAGCCATTCTATGCGCCATGATCCAAGGCGTCATTGGCACCTTTTGAGCAGCAGCATTTCCAACATAAATGATATTGACGTTTTCCTCTTGCCCAACATAAGGCTCTACCGCCTTAGCAACATCAGCACCTAAATTCTTCTCAACCCAAGGCAAATCAACCTTTCCTTTTTCCGTAAACTGACGAGCACCCGGCTTATTATCAAAGAACATATTGATAATGTATGGCGTCTTGCCGAACTTCTTCCTGACGTTCTCAATAGCCTTTGGGCTTGAAACTAGAGCGGGATCTGTTTTGCCTTGGAAAGAATGGGGCTTGCTAAAATCGCCGATAGTTTGATAGGCGCCGAGGGGTACTTCCGCCAGAAATGTCTTGAAAGTTGTTTTTTCCATAATAAATCCTTGAGTTCACTATGGAATATTTATTTCAAACTTTACTGAACATCACCATTTTCCATTTTTTTCTGATCTTCATAAGGAGCTACTACCTTCCGTTCGAATTCGGTCTTTGCACATTCTAATACTCCAACTGCTCGATTTACTCTGTAATAATTGGTAATTGGTATACCACCAGCATCAACTCCATCTGTATAAAATCCTTTCATCAATCTGGTTATGACATAATTCATCACACCATCCAATTTTGATTGATCAAGTTCTAAATTTTCAGTGGCAAGTGTATGATACCCATCCAACAATATAGCATCACAAATAGATGCCATTAATTGACTGATTTCTGGATCGATTTCATCTCTAAGTATTTGTTTAATATAAGGCATTCTTTTCTCCTAAGGTAGTAATACAATTCTTGCTATGTCCATACCCTCTTCAAGTGTTTCCACAATGTAAGGGGTAGATGCGTTAATCATCGGATGGTCATGCAAATTGCCTGACTTTTCTCTGACTATAATGATAGGTTTTCTTTGTTGCCAAACCCAGGCAATTTCCATGACAGTACCAATGGTAACACGAGTCGCACCGAGTAAATTAACAAACGTGCCATCACGATTGAAACAATCAAAAGCATCTCTGAATAGAATTCCTTGTTCAGAAGACAAAACGGAAGACAGTCCACCAAGACCTAATTGTCCCGGAGCCCCATCAATAACTTTCAGTTTCTTCAGGTAAGACTTGCCGCGCAAAGGCGACCAGCATTCAAATTCTGTTAGTGTATTGGCGACATAAAAGCGCCAATCCGTACTTTGTTCGTAATTTAGACCACCAATTGGTCCCGAGAGGTATAGGCTAGGTTTTTTCATTATTATTCTGTATCTTCCATTAACCATTGATGAAAGTCGTATGCTCCATGAAGTGTTGTATGTGTATCTTTCGTTAATCCATGAACTAAAGCAACGCCAACTTGTTTAGCACAAATTGCTGATGGTACGTTTCCAACACCAGTTCCCAATCCCGGAATAGCGATACTTTTAAAACCGTATGTAATAACCGCTCTAACAATAGCCTTCATCGCTAGATACACGTTTACAGTATTACCAATCCTCATAGGAATTCTCATTGTTGGCGCTGCCAGGAGAGATTTGAATTGTGGATGATCTGTAAAGACTGCTACTGCTTGACCCACCAAAAGTTCACCATTGTAAGCGCTGTTGATAACCTCTTGCAACCTCTCTTGAACGTGCCAGCCAAGGTATCGGCTATAGGCTAGATCAATGCCACCGTCCATGAAACCAAAGCTGTTGGCGGGACTAACGATGGCGTCATATTCGCCCGGCAAATTGGTGAAATCACCTTGGAAAAATTTTACATCCGATGCTTTTTGAAATCGCTTTCGATAGGCATCAACCATTTCAGCGCTTCGATCAAAAAAAGTTATTATCATTCTCTTCCTGCTTCGTATATTGCCAATGCAGCTTCTTCAAGAGCATCGCGTATTTTCTTTAGACGTTCTGTTTCAGATTCTTTTTCGAGGACGCCCCATGACATACCTACCGGATGAGTTGGAAAACCACATTCTTGTAATTGTGTTGCGACCCATTCAGCCACTTCTTCTATAGACGCATCTTTCCATCCGGCTTGGTGCATGTGTAAAGTAATGGCGATGGAGAAACAGATGTCAATTAATTTTTGTTCTCGGGATATATTCATTTTGCAACTTCTTTTCCTAAATGCTCCATAAAGAACTCATACCTGTCTTTATGAACCTCGTATGTGGTAGTCACTAAATCAACGCAGGACTTGCAATACAATGGGGAAACTTTTGACACGAAATGATGCTTCGATTTCGCGAAAACATTGCCACAAAGGCTGCAAAGGTATTCTTGTTTTGAACTATGATTGCCGTAAATATCCCTCTTTAGAATTCCGTATGGCAAATCGTTAAGATACGCAAACAGATCATCAAACTCCACAAACATCTTGGTTGTAAGGCTCTGGAGCCAGCCTGGAACCTCTTTCCACCATTCCTTGTAGTCGGAGACCAAGAATAGTGGTACACCCGCCTCATAAGCCACCTGACACTCACTGATGGTGCCAGCGCCTCGTCGGGCGCTCTCGTCGTAAAACACAATCACAGCATCGCTATCTTGTTTCACCAGTGCGATGTCTGTCCATACGAAATGTCGTCTGAAGTTAGATTTGTACTGTAAGTGGTTACTTTTGTCAAGCATGTTGTAAAGTTCACCATATTTCGTAGCATATGCTCTGTCCATATCGGTGATATCGATAGGGAAATAGTTCATTTTTTTCAATTTATCGGCGCAGAGTTTTCTCCAACCAGCACCTAAATCTTTTGCAAACTGCATGCCTCCCGAGAGATACACCGCTCCACGAGTTAGAGTTGGATGATTTATCATTATTTTCTCCTTCTTATTATATACTTATATCACACCAATGATAAATAGTCAATCTATTTCAGAGGCGGCATGTAAATGAAAACTTGTATCAAATGTAATGAATCTAAACTATTATCTGAATTTTATAAAAATAGTCATTGCGCGGATGGACATTTAACTATTTGTAAAGCATGTTCTAAAATCTATAAACAACAAAATCAAAAACATGCAGCAGCAGTAGAAAAACAACGACGTAGACGTTTAGGTGTAAAACAAAAACGTATTTTCTCTTCGGAAGAAGAGAGGCGGCTGGCTCATATAGAAGTCTGTAAGCGCCATCAACTTCGAAACAAAGAAAAGTACGATCAATATAGTGTTTGGTATCGCAAAACTTTTAAAAAAGAATGCAACCAAAGAGTTAAAGAATGGTCTCAGAAAAATCCTATAAAGCGCAAAACCCAATCTAAAAAACGACACGATCAAGAACGCAAAGCTGTTCCACCTTGGACTGACTTCAATAAAATATTAGACATCTATAAACAATGTGAACAAACTACAAAAGAAAGTGGTATTCTTCACACTGTAGACCATTACTATCCTATTCTCGGAAAGACTGTCTGTGGTCTTCATGTAGCTGATAATCTCAAGATAATTACTGCGCTTGAGAATTCGAAGAAAGGGAACAAGCATCCAGAGGATTTTTATCTTCTTTGATTATCGGTCTTTCTCTCATTGGTATCATACCACCACAATTGATCGGGTCGGAGCAATGAGACATACCGACCAATCTACAATCAGGACAATACATTCCTGACGGATTGTCACTGAATGGAATTTCGGTCATTTTTCGTCCAATCCCCATACTGCTCTTATTATGTCTTCTTCTGTACAATGCGTTGGTTCAAGATGACTTGGGAAAATTATTCGCTGTCCTTTCAACTCTTTTCGTATCTTCATCAAAATTTTACCTAGCTCGTTTCGACCATTACCAGAGCCAACAGGAGATACACCCCAAAATTTGTCAGACCAACGGTTTCCTTCCTCTAAAACAGCATCACCAGTCTCTAATAGCATATGAGCAAGATCGCCATTCTGTTGGAATTTTGCGCGCACAATTTCTTCCATGAGACCAACCTTGACTGCTTCCCAATCTGGACGAACGACCATCTTACGACCAAACCGTTTTACGTCTCCGGGCTTCTCTATTGTAGAAATCTCAAGGCGTAGCTCTCGGTCGGTAGTCTTCGCGGCGACGTAGGCATTCTCACTTGCCCGCCAAAGAATATTGTCCCATACAAATCGGCATTTCCAAAAATTTGAAAGGAACCTATGCTTGCCTTGGAACTCTAGAATTTTCTTTACGGTTTCCATTTCATAATCCGTTTTTGTAAGTAATTAAATCTGCGAGATATACAACGTTTAATATCCTTCAATGCTACCACATAACGACTTAAGTTTCATTATTATTCTCTTCATACGGCGTTCTCGCCGTAAGTAAATATGTTTGTCCAGTTTGACGATTAACACCAAACTGTAACAAAGTTTCTAGTTTCATCGCTTGAACGAACTTTGGTATATTCTTAATACCAACTTCTCGTGCCCAATCTTCAAATGGCTGTGTAATGTGTTTATTCACTACCGGTAGTATATCGTATGGAGCAACATATACATCTAAAATTGAAAAACCTTTTTCATATGCCTCATCTATGGTCATTATTATTCTCCTTGTTACTTGGTTTCCATTTCATAATCCGTTCTTTGTAGATAATTAAATCTGCGAGATATACACAACGCTTGATATCCTTCAGATCTGTTTTGGCTGGTAATTGCAATAGTGGGTATTTCTTGATTACTCCCCACGGAACAATAGCATGAACGAAACCAATATTCGATTCCCATTGATCCATGAAGACAAAAGCAACCAGATCGGTTTCTAAGCCATGTTCTAAAATTGGATCAGTTCCACCCCAACCAGTAGCATTCTTGAATTGAAATGTCCAACTTTTACCAGCATAGTGGAGCGTAACATTGTCGCACGTTTTCACATGGACATTAGGTATACCAGGAATACTATCATACTCCTGAGGATAAGGCAAGTCGGGACGCCATCCTTTGGCTCTTCCTTCTCGTATTTCCAAGTCGATTGAAATATTAGGAAACCCGAGTTGCATCATAGCCTGTTTAGCAAAAAATTCGCCTTTTTTACCAAGAACATTATTCTCGTATGCTCGGCTTGCTCGGCGATTTGCTTCGTAGTTATCTAGCGATTGCCCTTTACCTTTTTGGCGTTCAACAAATTCTCTAATCAACTGATTGTAACCTTTGTTTTCTTCTGGTGTAAACTCAATACGAATATCTTCTACGCTACTAATGAGGTAGCCGTTTTCAAACACTTCCATTATAATCTCCCTTATTTTTATTTTTATTCGGGGCAGATGATTAACTCCGATTTAACTCGTGCGTTTCTTATTGTATAATTGGCGTTTATTTTTTCTATCGACGCCCAACTATAAAGTTTACGAATTTCTGGACAGTCATCATAGGAGAGCACCCAATCATGTGATGACCTCTCTAGAAGGTGTGCTAGGTATTCATGCTCTTCGATGGTGAAGCTATATTGATACAACTCGCTTCCTTTGTTAAAATATGGCGGATCGAGGTATAAAATGGCTTTCCTCGTATCGTCTTGAACTAACACCGAAAAATCTAACGCTGTACAATAACCATATTGCACATTCAAATCGGAAAACATATCACTAAACCGTCTTATTTTCTTTATCAGATAATTTGGAGACCACCTACAATCGATTTTATATTTGGACTCTTGGCTTTTACCACCTAACGGACCACCCGCCTTGGTCCCAAGACCAGAAAAAGACAGTTGATGCACAACTAGTTTCTTAAAGCCTATGTTAACGATATCAACTGGATCAGATGGCATCATATACAGAGCTAACAATTCTTCTTTGAATGAATAGAATTTGTCTGGATGCGGTTCAAACGTCCCAATTTCATTTATCAAGAGTTGTGGATATGCTAGAACTGAAGACCAAAGGCATGCAATGCCCACGTCTCGGTCATTGATCCATACATCTTTAACATGTGTCCAAATTTCGAGAAACTTAAGACCAACACCACCCCCACCGAAAAACGGTTCACGATACTGCAAACCAGTTTCCAAAGAACGAATTAAGAGCGCGTCTATAATCTTGGATTGGAATTTTGATTTCCCGCCTGGATAGCGGAAGAATGAAGACATTACAGAATTCCGAAAATATCTTCTTCTTTAATGAAGTAGTAATCCTGATTTTCCAGCTTGATAAGCTGAGCCGATCCAATACCGAAGATAACTTGATCACCTTCTTTAACTTCTGGTACGATACGTTCACCATCTTCTAGCACTCTACCCGGTCCTACTGCTATGACGGTTCCTATCGTTTTCTTATCCTTATCGTCACCCTTGTCGATAATCAAAATGCCGTTCTTGGAAAATTCCTGGTCTTTCTTCTCGATGGTTACGATAACCTTATCGAATAGTGGTCTTATTTTCATTTTTGTTCTTCCTTTATTTTATTACAGGTTAATGGTAAATTTTCGATTTTGGAGCCGCCGATAGTAGTATTTGTCCAGGTATCATCACGAAAAAGATTTCCATTCGCGTCTAGAGATAAGAACTCTGAAAGAGTCAATGCTCTAGATGGTATATCATCTGTTTGAAGGGTTTCTGGTGTTTGATCATGATACCATTTTTGAGATTCGATCAGATGTAACTTATTGTCTTCACAAGTTAATAATAACGAATGGAATATAACACCGCCCGGAATCGCCGCGATATAGCTTTTTTGTTCCCCATTTGCAACCCATTTTAGTTTAGGTATATCTGTTGCATTTAAAATAGACATTTCATATTCATTACCCGTAGTTTCAATACGAAGATCAAAACTAGAAGTATTTCCAGTGTCAAGTTTTTTAACATCACAATGATAGTTACCTGTTAAAATAGGACATGAAAACGCAATCGATGGTAATAATAGAAGTAAATAAATAAGTTTTTTCATGATAACTGTTCTCCAAAAATGGTTGAAAGATCGTACCGCATTTTTTCTAGTCTACCAGGATTTCCGAGGTTGTAAACTGGTATTCCGTTTTCGTCTGCAATGGCAATAGCTGTTCCGGTGCCACCGGTTTTGATTGTTCTATCTTGCTTTCGTTCGCAACCGTCAAGCGTCCAACATACAAGCAATGTCGATGGTGTTTTTAAATCTTCACCCAACACTTGAAAGACGTTTCGAGCATGTAGATTTTTTGCCGCAGGAGATAATTTACTCCAGACGGAATGAATTCTTGACGCATAGTCTAAAGCTGGTATAGTAACTTCATACTTATCAGATGTATGATTATTAAAGCCTTTCCATGGAAGGTAAATTTCCTTTTTTCCTAATACAACATCACACCCATCCTCGAAAGCGCTATCGGCGCCGGCAGCGCCCCCACTACGTAGACACCATCCGAGAGATGCAAATGTTTCTCCCATGCCCATCATTTGAGCTATAACCAACGGTGGTGTTTGTCTACTTCCTACTCCCGAATAATATATCATGTGTAATGTGCTCCTCCGATTTCCAACAATCGAATTTCTTCAAGCATATTGTTTCTAGCAGTAGCCTCCGAAAAAGTAAATGGTTCGGTATAGAAAATTTGGTCTCTGTCTAGCATCTTGCATAAGAACTTTCTGCGTCCTTCTTTCCATTCTTCATCTGAAAATGCTGCAAATTCTTTTCGAATTAACTCAGCATTATACCAATATTTTCGAAAAATATCACAAAGACCCATCAGATCAAGATCGATAACGCGTTTAGATTCATGAACAGTAGAGATATGCTCTTTTGTATCAAGAATTATCCTCTGAACAAGATCTAATGCTATAGTCGTGGAATGTCCATAGTGTTCAAAGAATTTACCGGAGCTTTCTAGTTCGTTAGTTTTTGAACCAGCTACATATACATAATCATGATACCAAATAGCTAAAATTTGCTCATCTGTTAATGTAGATAATTCCAAGCCAATTTTAACCATCTCAGCAGGATGTGTCAAAACATGGTACACTCGATGTGGTTCTGAATAGGCTTTAGTTAGTTTGAGAAGCATAGTTTATCCTTTAGTGATATTGTATCTCAAGTGGATAAATAAATCAAGAGGAAAATACAATGAATTTATTCGAAATTTTAGATAGCCCCTATGCAGCAGCCCGTTGGAAGTGGCTACACCAAAATTCTGAGGAATGGACTGGTGTGTTCATGCTCGGTGATAGAGAATACACTGTTAGTATTAAAAAGGCAGTAGAACCAGAAAACGCATATGTCGTTAATCTGTCTTATGTCTTCTTTGATAAGGCAGGTAAGCCTTTAGTCAACAAAAATGCGGGCGACACAACCTTTGCATTGACAACTCTAACCCACATGGTTAATGAGTTTGCTCATCATATGCGTCCGAAAGTGATTATTGTTCATCCTGGCGACTGGCGACTCAAAGTAGCCTATAAGAACCGCTTCTCGAAGATGTTTGCTGGTTGGAAGGTAGTCGGAACTAAAACCTCAGGTGCAGGCACGATCACAATAACAAGCAAGCCGTAATTACTAGTACTCTCTGGCTCGTGGATACTTTTTATTAACATAGGCAACAGCTTCCAGATAAGCATCGAACCTTTTCGGTACATGCAACGGTCCATACAAATCCGGCGAGACGAGAGAATGAATATCATCTACTAATTCATATTCAGTAGTCCAGAACCATAGGAATTTAGTTTGTATAATCCATTTGGTTCCATCACCGATGATGCGCCACTTTTTCATATTATGCTCCAGGTTGCACTGTTTCCTTACCAACTAGAATGTACACGGTGTTCAACGTTTCCGCGATACCGAGTTCTCGGTTGAGATCAAGAACACGCGAAGTGTAAATATGCTCCCCATCTTTAAAACGAGGGTGATCGTACACATTACCCGCTAATTGAGGATATCCCCAAGTGAGGACAGTCCAGTTTTCCAGCTTAGCGGCTTGCTTTCCAGGAAGATTTTCTTCCGTATTTTCTACGGGAATTACTGGTGCTACAAGTTCTTTAACAATCTCAGTTTCCATGACAGACCTCTTCTTTAACTTTTAACCATTGTTTGGTCACACGACCACTTTTAACAAAATTCTCTTGTCCTTTAACAATTCCAGCCACGGGATCATGACCTTTAGTCACGGGGTAAGTCGTACTTATGACCCCATTGGCATATAAATTTATGCTTTCAACTTCAACATAATGAACATCCCAATACGTAACTTCAACTCCGTGGTAGTCATAAAATGGCATACCAAGGTGAATTCCTTTCAACGACAACTTACCAGCGCAGGGGTCGCCTATATGCGGTTGCCCGTATGGTTCTCGCAAATTTACTACCTTTATTCCCGCGTCTTTACATACAGCCAGAGTGTTAAAAATATCATCACTTGAAACAGTCTCAGGACATAAAACAACATTTGTCTTAAGACGCCTTGGAGCAAATCGCTTAGCAATCTCAGCAAGGGGTGGAGGAGTACCCATACCCATTGTTTTAACATACAAATCCTTATTGAAAGTCGTAACGGAAATGCTACCTTTGTCGTATAAATCCATGATATCAAAACGAGGCAACGAAAGTACACCATTCGTTCTGATGCCAAACTTCAAGTTCGGTATGTATCTTAACAGGTATTGCTTGAGTTGTAAAGTATGTTTATACAAGAGTGGATCAGTATTTGATCCTGTCACATTGACTTCATCGACACCTTTTTCAACCAGTTGGGCGACGAAAGTATCAAGATTCTTGAGTGGGAAGGTGTCGAGATTGTTGAGTGAGTCGAGAGCCATCATGAATTGTCCCACACAAAAATAACAGGCACGGTTACACGGACCCGATAGATGAATATTTCCAAAGTAATGAGAGAATTGTCCCTCTGAATTAAGGCAACCCATATTAACTCACTATATAAAAATTCGATTTAATGCTATTTTGTGATTTTGTTAATACTTGTAAATTGATATCTACATGTAATCCACAAACATTATGTTCCTGGGTTGTTGGGTCTTTTCCATATAACGGTATGATATGATCGACAGCATGTTTAATTCCGGTTTCTTTGGTTATTTGATTTGCTAAATCATAAATTTTTTGAATTTTAGAATGATCAACCCATAGTGGTATTGCGTTCAAAAGACGCGCTCGCCTTCGAGTCTCTATTGCTGCGGCTCTCGAAGGATATTTTTTCGCCCAATTATTAGAAAAAGAAATACCTTTTCTATTGTACATCAAGTTTCTTTCTCGTTGTTGCGCTTTTATCCTTTCCTTATTTCTTTGGTAATAACATCTTTTATAAGATGGGTAATCTACTTCTTTCATCCAATCTTTGAATGCTTCTTTTCGTTTTTCAATATTTTCCCAATAATATTCCTTATTGTGGATTGAGATACACTCGACACAATTTCCACATGTTGTATTACGACAAGCTATATGTCCATATTTACATGGATTACCAGTGAAATAGACATTCAAAGAACGATCACGCGCTTGCTTTCTTGTTATAATTTCCATGGCACTTCCTTAGTTTTGGACTTTCTTTGTGTGGATGGTCCCGGGAAACATCTCGGAGCATCTCAAAGTATTCCCTGTGCATCGCTAAATTTACTTCAACTGTCTGTGGGTAAGTCAACGCCGTTTCATCGCATGGATTACCGGTATTCTCCCAAAAGCCGATATGGGCGCGTACTTTGTTCATCAACCTCTTGAGGTTATGAAACTGAATCTCCTCGGCTTCGGTGCGGGTTAGTTTTCTATATCCTTTAGGGCTAGCCATAATTACCTCTCCATTGCTGAGTTGATAAATCGTCGTTCTATAGCATATGCTTCTTCTTCGTCTTCTTTTAATTCAGCAGAACTAATAACGGGATTGTCGTGATGTTTGTAGTGTATTTGTAAAAAATGTACAAATTCATGCAAAGCAACTCCAACAGCATATGGTTCTTTATTTTTTAATCTTTGTTCAAGCTTGTCCACAATATAAAATTTAGGACGAAATCGATCATACAATCCAACCATATTACGACTGCCATAATACTTTAAGCACTTAGGCATTTGTTCTGGTGTGGCATATTCACACGACTTTAAAACCAATGTTTCAACCGAAACGAATTCTAGTTGAGGAATAGGAAAATCCGCTGGCAATGGCGGATTTCCAGTGTAATTTAATGCCAACTGTAAAATATAGGCAATGAGAGTCTTTTCAAGCATTTGTTTTTATCATTTCCTGATATTCACGTTCCGCTGCCATCCCTGACACTCTTTCTCGAAGAGCTTCTTTTAAACTACCGCCACAATGACGTATGATAAAACTACGATCCAGACATTTTGAATTTCGAGATATTGAAACATTAAAACCGTACTTGGTTATACAACCACCGACATATGACGCCCGAATACAGGCACGTCTTTTGACGTATCTGCCTTCGGGCTTGTTTCCGAAGAAGTATAATTTAGTACCTACCGGTTTCCAATCGAAATGATGGTAGGGACTATATGGAAAGTTTTGCATATGTTTACATCTTGATCGGCAGGTTTGAATTGGCTCGGACTTCCGCCAGAGTCATATCAACTAGCAATTCACCAGTCTTCCAAACAGGACGGAAGATTTTTTCATGACCGAATGCTTGCTCAATAGTGACTGTCGCATAGTCTCCGTTAAACTTGCGGATCAGAGTCAGACGCCCTTCCTTCGAACGCTTGCCCGGATCGGTGATCGGGTCTTTACTGTAACCTTTCCAGCTTTCACCAACACGCTTGGTAGCACTACACTTATAGGCAAACTTCTGTGTGTCGCGATTAACCTGCTGAAGCAGAGCCCCACCCATACCGAAAACGACGTTGTCTGCGCTGTAACCATGAGCCTTAAGAGTCTGAAGAATGTCACGAATACTATTTTCGTTGATGCCATCGCCTTGGATCAGACGGACGTAATTAAGAGTCTTGTAACCCTTGACGTTCATTGTGGTGCCAAAGTAACCCTCAAGAATCTGAGCACACTTCAGAACAACGGTAGATGGGTCACCAGAGTCAGGACGAATAACTAGAGTGGCACCCGATTTGATAACTTGCTCCTTAAGATCAACACCCCACATACGGCAGGCATTGAAAATGTCGTAGGAGTCAGAAACGCACGCAACGATTGAGCCGGGTTTCGCAACCTTTTCGATGATGTTGCGATAAGCATCCAGTTCATGTTCCTTACCCCATGTAATGATGGTAGTGTGTTCTGTAGCTCGTACAGAATATGAAGGTACTTCCTGATCATCATCAACACCCATCTTACCATCGTGGTTGTAGAAGTCCATCAACATGGCAGCGCCAGTCTGCGTATCCGAACCAAAGAAGTTAATAAGGTGAGCAGCACCATTAATACCAGCACTTTCGAATGAACTGACGCCTCGGGCACCAAAGTCATTCAAAGCGAAGCCAATACCACCAGGAGTGCCAGTGTCTTCCAGATAACGCTCGATGATACGTTTGGCAAACCAAGAACGAGTGGCAACAGTTGTCGGCGACCAAACTCGGGTCAATTGAGTTTCAAGGTGCGAACCGAACATACGGCATTCTGGATCGAGGTTTTCGACTGTGAATAATGCGTTGTGCGTCGGAATGACCAAACCTTCCGGAGCAGCATTGATGATTACAGGAAAATAACCACCATGTTTGTTTACTATACGATCCCAACCAGGACGGTTGAAAACATCGGGTCCAATGTGCTTATTGACCCATTTGTTGGCTTGTTCGACCATCTCAGCGGTAATCTTAACGCTGAGATATTTCTTCAGAATGTACTGAAGACCGAACCAAACAGTGTGGGTGTAAAGACCACCACGGGATTCAAAATAATGAGAGAAGTATTCTGTTCCCGGTGGATACATGCTTGCGCCAGGAATGTCATGTGTGTTTTTGTAACTGTCTGTGTCAAGGACACGATTATCGGTAAAAAGCATAGGAAAATCCTTCCTAAAAATGTTGTCTGTCGGTCTATCCAACAGGTTATCAATGATGATATCAGTATATATTACTTGACATCAGATGTCAATTCTTTCTTACAACCATCATAAAAAATTGCGGAAAGAACTTCATAATCAACACGCTCCCTACCTTCTTGAACCCACTTATCGGCTTGTTTCCAGCCGTAAAAGGCGATTTCTTCATATTTCTGCCGTTGATCAAGATTCAATTCATCAAGGACATAGATGCCATCGGTCGGGATATTTTCATCGTAACCCATGAACATCTTCTTGAGTGGTGCTTCAGGGATGTATTTGAAAACTGCGGGAGCACCTAAAAAGCGAGCTTGGGCGCCCCAGGCTGCTCTTACACCAATGGTGAGACAATAACGCATCATAGTGTTTTCTGGAGTATTAGGTTCATTGGGATTCGGAGGAGACCAATGCGGAGATTCTCCGGAGTGATCATCACCATTAATGGAATGATCTGGAGTTTGATCGTCAGCAAAAGCAACGGAAGATAAACCAACAGCAAGCACAGCAATCAGGAGAAATTTTTTCATGGTCATACTCCTTTTAATGAATGACGACAAAAGTGTACTCCCTATTTCTTCATTATGTCAACTCTTATTGGTTGAATTTCGGCTAATTCTTCCGCCCACACTTTAATATCATTATCCATATTTCGCGTAGTAGCCCATGTCGTATCATCATAATATCGATGCGTAGTAAGACCATGAGTCATATCCAAAGCGTCTTGAACAGTTTTAACAATATGAACCAATGGGTGTGTGATCCAAGAACCAATAGGACGAAATGTCCTACCTTCAGGTTCAAAATTTAACACAACGATAATCGGCTTATTATAGGCAAGAGCCATGCCAGCCTCTATCAAAGCTCCTTTTAATGGAAAGTCTTCTTTTTCAGCATATAAAATAAAGTATTCACAAGATTGAACTTCTTGAGAAATTCGAAGCCATAATTCATCGAAACTTTCTGTTTCGCCTTCACCGGCTTCATCAATCCAAGTTGAAATGATATCCCAACCATGGAGACGATGTTCACGCCACATAGCAGAGCGCGCTGGAATACTAGCGCGCGATGCCACGTAGATACCTTTAGAAACTGGTTCCCACCATGGGTCATATCCACCAACTGCTACTGGAACACCTGGAGATTCTAACTTTTTCATTATTATTTTCCTTTGTTCTTTTTATTATAAGAAAGATGGGGCGACCCCCAAATGGTCACCCCACCCGAATCTGCCAATGTTTGCTTAAGGAGGCATAATGGCAGCAGACTATACTGTATCAAGGACCAATTAAGAAGTCAAGTTACAAAAGAAAAAGACTAGGTCGGAACCTAGTCTTTTCGATTTCTTGACCAATTTAGATCGAATTAAGAACGACCTACTTTAGCTGTAGTTGCTGCTGGCGCACTCTTGACTGCGGAGGCTGGAACACCTAGATCAGCCTTATCATTTTCGTCGTAGCCCTTACAAACCACTTCACCACTACGCTTGAAAGCTTCGCGGTTAGCTTTGCTTGCGCAAAGACGTTGATCGGCTGTTGCGTTATGACCTAGCGCCTTAAAAGTTACTGCGTCTTGAATCATAACGCAATGCTCGAACTCGTAACTAAAACCACCAGAAACACCAAGTCCTGGGGTTGAAACACCAACACCGGCTGTTCCGCCACAAGTTAGGTTAGACACGGACAATTGAACATTAGCTGCCTGTGCGGCAACGCGAGGTTCATTGTTTGTGTAAGACCAGTTGTTACCATTGTTGTCAGCGCTCTGACCCTGAAGCTGTCCTTGACCTTGAATCTGACCTTGCTTGTTGGTATTCGCATTAACGTTTGTATTGTCGTTGCGATTACTGTTGGTATTCGCATTGACGTTTGTGTTGGTATTATGCAACGTGTTGTTTAGGGTATTGGTGTTGGTTACAGCATTGTTTGCATTTCCACCGCCACCACCTTGACCACCTTGACCACCTTGACCACCACAAGAGTTACCTTGACAGTCGTTTCCAACTCCATTGTTGGTAGCAAATGATGTTACTGATCCCAAACATACCGCCATTACGACGGCTAAAATTACCTTCTTCATGTTTTTCTCTCCTATGTGTTATGAAGTTTTCTCGTTAGTTACTGCTAACTCTTCGACTCTATCAAATGTAAAACCCGTTGTCAAGAGGCGACAACGGGTTTTATGATTACTTACCTCCGCAACCGTTACCGCTTGAACCACCAGTGGAACCACCTGTACTACCACCGCTCGAACCGGCTGATCCAGCGGAACCAGCGGAACCAGCAGAACCTGCTGCACTACCACTTGAACCACCAACACCACCCCCACCAACACCATCATGCATTGGGTAAACGCTGTTTAGCTTGACGACTTTCTTGTTACCATCCAATACTTCGTCATTGCTGATACTAACTGCGAGAACTGGATTTACTGCGAATGCAGCAAGAATTGCTGCCAAAACGATACTTTTGAACATGAGGATCTCCTTGGATATCTTGTTGTGTCTTCGAATGAAGACGTTGTTCATCTATTGTTGTAGCATACTAAAATGAACAAGTCAAGAGATTTATTTAGTCGTGAAATGGATCGGTGAAAATCATTTGAATGCCATATGGAGAACGGCGGAACATGATGTTGTGTAGATGAAGATCGGAACGCAAACCAGAGTTGTTTTTGAACTTTTTCATTATGCGTATTGCATTTTTTAGTTCTGGATTAACGAATGTCGCCATCGTATCGCTGGTCTTTTTTACGCTTTTTAATAATGGATCACGATTTTGATATCCTAAAATAGAAGAATCGATATATCTAACTAAATATTCAAAATAAGGGCTACTAGAGAACCATTCATTTCCCCATTCTTTTGATTTTTGTCGTATTTCTGCTTTTTCTTTAGACGTTAATCGATGACCAAATGTTTGTTCTAATAATTGAAGAATTTCTTCTTCAGAAATATCTTCCACAGGTAGTAATCGTTCGATTTGAACAACATAATATTTTCTGAAATCTGTTTCAGGATCACCGTCAAACATTGATACGTTAAATATTTGAGGCAAGTATCGATTATGATTGGCGTTGAGAACCTCATTTATGTATCGAAGATAGCCATTGTTTTGAGGATGCTGTCCAATAGCCACCACTTTGTTGACGCTAAATTGATCTGCAACGTATACTTTGTTGTAGAATCCAGAGCCGAGTTCTGCCCTGTTAGTAACCAGATGAAATTCTTGATTTGTTATTTTCTTAACAGTTTTGGGATCAAGAATATTAACTGACTCTATTAAAAATTCACTAATTTTCATTTAACGTCTCTGTGTTTGCTGTTGCTTCAGACGCGTCTGTTTTTGAGCCAATCGAGCCTGTTTTTGACGTTCTATCTCGGCTTGATATTTTTGTGTGTATTCCGGACTTGCTCCATGCTTACGATAATCAGTTTCGCCCATGTGATAAGCATTCATAGCAGCGATCTTATCACCTTTGAATTTCTTGTAGTAGTACTTCAGGACTTTTTTGCCGTGGTGAATTTGTCCCCTTATGGTTGAAAGCCCTCCTGTTGGAACTTTCCAAAGACCAGGACGAACTTGCAACAAACCATAAGGTGTGTCTCTCTGAATACGAGCATGAGTCTCTGGATATTTTTTCTTAGAATATTGAGGAGTTGCGTTCTTATTAAAACTCGATTCAACGCCAGTCAGTGCCAATAAATCATGTGGCTTTGGAAATACCGGGTCACCTTCTGTATGAGCAGCGTCTACGATTTCTCTTGCTTCATTTGGGTTAATACGATAATGTTTAGCAATAGCGATTGCCATATCCTGACGATATTGCTCTTGTGGTGTCATTGAATAGGCTGGATTAGTAAGACCATCCATTCCGAGAGCACCAAGCAAGCTCGCTCCAGCAGCAGCTTGTTTTAAATTGAGTTCGTCTAATTGTTGTGGTTCTTCTTTGATGAATTCGGAAAAGTGCATGTTTTATCCTCTCATGCCCTATTTATTGCTAAATAATGTATACTGGAGTTACAAATGGCTGTCTATGTTGATAACGCAAGAAATGCCTACCGACGTATGTTGATGTGCCACATGTTGGCGGATACACCCGAAGAACTTCATGCTATGGCAGATAAAATTGGTGTTCGACGCAAGTGGTTTCAGAATCATAAAACGCCTCATTATGACATCTGTCAATCGAAACGTGGATTGGCTCTAATACATGGTGCTATTGAAATAGATCGTCATCAAACGGTAGAAATAATCAAAAGAATTCGGAAGCAAGGTGATTGGAAATGAAGATAGTAGATTTGTTTGAAATGCAAGCTCGTCCTACACCAGAGGAAACTCGGGCATGGGCGAAAGAAGTTGAACACCGCCTCGGGTTGGTGGACTTCGACGTTTGGCAATCAAGCAATGGAAATTTAAAACTAAATCTTCTGATCGTTCCGAAAGATAAACGCAAACAAGGAATCGGATCACAAGCAATGGAAGAACTGATTCGTTACGCCGATAGATATGGCTTCCAGTTGACTCTGTCTACCGCCATCAAAGATGACCGTATGGGAACAACTTCCAAAGGACGCCTATTGAAATTTTACAGGCGTTTTGGTTTCGTCAGAAATTTTGGTAGGAAGAAAGACTATACAATCAGTGATAATATGTATAGAAAATTTAGAGGTAAATCACATGAAACTCAATCAATTTAAAGACATTATCGAAGAAGCAAAAGAAGAGCCGCTAGTCGGGACAAACTGTGGCAATTGTCGATTTGTTGAACTCGAAGGAAAGAAAGTCTCTTCCAAAGAATTAAACGAGCAAGGTGGTCGTGACCCCCAAGGATCAACCGAAATGGAACGAGCCAAAGAATATGATGTAATCACCCTCCCAGGAAAGATCACCGTAACTGAAATTCATCGTTGTTTACATAAAGACATAAACATGGATGTAACCTCACACATGTGCTGCGCGCTTTGGGAAGCGGAAGGAATTATTCGCCCTTGGCTTAAATAAATCAAATTAATTCAACAGCGTACTTCCGATGTAATTTTAGATCATTAGCCGCATTAATTAATTTTAATATTTGCCTAACTTTATCTTTACCATCGATGTAAAGCCGTCCCCATATTTTATTCTTTGGTAATTCAAAGCTTATCTTTTCATTGAAGCCCAATCGAACGAGAGAGTTGGCGTACCATTGTAAAGCTTCTTTGTTTCCAGTTATTCTAAAACGAGGACAATTCTTACAATTTAGATTACCGTCTCCATCAAACCAACCCCTTAAAAAGTCTGGTAGGAGTTCACCATTTACTTCAGGTAGTTCGAAATTATAAGTTTTACGTGGTACAATTCCCCAATATTTTAAACTTTCAGAAATACCATTACAATACAAACTAACTATATATTTATTTTGACCTACTTTCTTGTTTTCTTTATATAAATGGCTTTTGTTATACTGTATGTGATCGCAGAAAATTTCAAGATGTGTTTTATCCATTTCCGCCAATGACATCGATAGGCGATTATATCTCCTATTTTTATATATTTTATCCTCTAAACATCCATCAGCTAATAAAAATCCAGACCAATAAGCAGTTATCGGAGTTCTATTGTTAAAAAATTTTTGGTCAAAATTAATTTTTCTTGAGGCTCTACCACCGTTTGATCTATTGTTCATAAGATACCAAGATTAGGTCTTTAAGAAGCGTAGTAGTATGCTGGTTCAAGATCGTAAAAGTCATAATCTAGACGATGTCCAAGGTCTTCAACCATAACCTCAACGTGATCGATTATATCCCAATCTTCTTTAAAAACAAGAACTCGGGTAATATACCAACGAACTAACCCATTGATAGTATGAAAGGGGCGAACCACTTGCCACAGCTTCGGAATTTCTGTTTCTAAGATTCTGGAATGGTCAATTTTGTCGTCGTTTTGATCGCGATACTCAATTAAGATATTTCGTTTCATAGAATACTCCACTGTTGGTTGAGCATTCTATCAGAAGTTTATTCAACTGTCAAAGGTTCTTCGACTCTTTTTACGGGAGGATAAAAAGGTGTGTCATCCGCGTGTATATCGTCCGTGATATCATCACCTGGAGTGATTTTCATTAAACGCGGACGATTAACGAACCATCCTTTTTCACTGGGAGATGGACAAGTAGGAAAGTGAACGTAACAACCATAACCGACATACGGAACCATTAAATGATCCCAATAGGTTAAATCACCTTCACCTTCAATGACGGTGCCACAGGTACCATCGAGGATGCCTTCAGTATCGAAGAAAATTCCAGGACAAGATGGACCTGGAATTTTCATAACCATATCATTAGGTTGAAGTCTTTCAAATTTTTTCATTGGTTACTATTTTGAGAGCATTGCGATTTTCTTCTTGTGTATCGGCTATGTAGGCTATTGTACCGAATTCATGAACTCGTTTCCTAGCTTCGGCGACTCTGTTTTCATTGCAAAATTCGGAAGCATAAATGTTGAGCCAATCATCAAGAGCGATACGGGATCGTTCTAGTGCTCGTTTGAGAACTACGATGGTTTCATGAGCTTCACGGGAAATTTCATCGGGAAATGCTATTTTAGGATGAAATCTGGTTTTGAGTTTTTCTAATATATTCATATTTGCTGTACAGTAAATTTGGGGAAGCTGTGTTGTCAGGATTGCATTGGGATTCCAAAATCCACCTACTCCATAGCCCCCTTTTTCAGCTATGATAATCCAAACTTTTATCCTATAGTCCTGGTACCGGGACTTGACGGGGTACGTATTACAGTTGGCTTCGACTCGTAGAACACTGTCCGTCTACAAATCTTTGAGACAGTTAAAGCCATGACAACACAACTTCCTTGGTACCAGTGAGAGGACTCGAACCTCCATGACTTTCGCCACTAGTTCCTAAGACTAGCGTGTATACCATTCCACCACACTGGCATTACTTTTGAAATACCAACCTTTGCATCAATTCTCTTGCTCGCTTTGATGGTTGTTTCGTTAGAAATCCACCATCACGAGCCTTACTATAATCTGGTACGGATTTGAATTGTAACACAGTCGCGTCAAAAATCATACCATTTTCGTGCTTTAAAAACCAGTGAGTATCATTTTCATGCCGCATTCTCATCGGCTTCCAATCAGCCTTCTTGCCGCCAATCAAATGAAACAATGCTTCGCTAGTAACGTAGCAATTGCCTCTCATATGTAAAACAAGCCGTTTTCGGTAAAGTATTTATATACATCCTGGAACGAAAAGAGCTTCTCACCAGTAGGTGTTTCGACCATTATGAGACTTCGACCATTCGATTCCTTGAGTGCAACAATACCGTCTACTTTGTTGGTGTGCTGTCCTTGCCAAACAAGGAATGCCTCAATTACATTAAGTTCCCCAAACGCTCGAATAGCGAAGCATCCGTCATTCCATTTCGGTCTCGTATAATGGATATTGTAAATCATGGTTAGCTCGGTTCGCTTGGCATGTCAACTGCATCACACCAAAACTCGTATGTTCGTTTTCCGATGATCTTGTTGTGTGAAACGTATACAACCTGGAGAGTACGAAACAGACTGAATGCCCAATCTTCATAACCAAGAAGGCAAAGCGACTTCAAAATCCTGGTCAAGCGCAGATAATTGTGGTTAAAGGGAGTCAACCAGTTTTCTGCTGCAAGCTTGAACTCTGGTGAATATGGGTCAACATCAATTTCAACCAAATCATAATCAGGTGTGGCGACTCTAAATCCATAAAAACGACACATTAGAACGAGAGATTTAAACAATCTTCCTTCTACTTTCAGGTTGTCTAACAGTTCATTGATGTCATCATCTGTCAATACAGGTGATCCTGGGACCGCTCGACTCTCTTCATTCAACGGAAAAATCCATTGAATGTAATCATGATGATATTCAAGTTCTTCCGAAGAAAAAGCGTGGATATCCTTTAGCGTTTTGCTCGAAGGATTGGTTCCATCATCGGTATAAAAATCAACAATAGCTGACATTACTGTTTTCCTCTCATTTTAACGCCCATTTCGTGAGCTTCTTCGATACTTCCAGCCATGACAGGAACCCAACGCATTCCCCATTCCTCTTCCAATCCACCTTGGGATTTAAAGAATTCGCCTTCCTTGACGTACACAGCCCAAGGCTCTACGAGAACATAATGAACAGTGGGTTTTGGCTTAGTTAGTTCAGCAACTTGCATTTTGAGATGCAAGTTTTCTCTTTCCAATCGGACTTGTCGGGCGCACTCTAGTTTCTCTTTTTCCATACGTTCATTCCAATATGTTTTACCAGCTTCGCTTGCTTTAAACTCAGCGGAATGAACAAAACTCATATCTATTGGCATACTATTCCTTTTTAGTGATATATGTAGTGATATATGAATGAAGAATCGTTGCGAGAGGAATTAGGACAATGTACCCAATGTTGAGCACTGAATTCATATTCATCGGTAATCGATTCGCATTTTTCGTTACCGATCATGAATGGTTTAATAGTCATACCAATATGTTTTCCTTGCTCACCTTGCTTACCACAAGCTGTAAGAAAACTTACTAGTAGAAATAGAGTTAGCATTCTCATTTTACACTTCCTCCGCGCATTTCGTGAGACATGTTTTACAATATTTACATAATTAATATTTTAATTTCCAACTTACTAGTAGTTGATAAAATTATGCGTCACCCCATGAAAACTCATGAATCACTCCGTTTTCTCCACATTCAGCGACATGGAGGCAAGTCGTGCGCAGAGGGTCTACAAATGCATCAGCATAAAAACCATTTCCTTGTGCTTCAAAAGCCATTTGACGAGCGGCTATTTCATCTTTTGCTCTAACCAAAATAGAGTGTGTCCTACCATAGGGCATTCTCCCAAACTCATCATCTGTAATATCCAATAAAAATATCTTCATTTTTGTTTCCTTATAAAAGTTAACACATTAGCCTCGCGGACCACCGCAGGGGATGACACATCATTACCCGTCAACTCTTGTAGTTTTCCATTCAATTTCATGAAACTATCCCACATTCTTCGATACATCTTAATCGTTGCTCCAAGAGGCGACCCATTTGTCGATCTTTCGGCATCAATTGTCCACTGCAATTGACGCAATCGTTGCTTCGATTCTTCAGTCGAAGCAGCGTTAATGACTTTCTCAATTTCTTCCTTTCGTCTACGTTCAAACTCTTCCGAATTTTCCTTGAAAAGTTTTGACCAATAGTCAAAATTAAATTCAGGATTCACATTTAACCCCTTAGAAGAGTTCCCAATAAATCCCCTCTGCCGATCAAACGTCCATTGGCATCGCGGGTGTCATCGGTTCTTGGGTTGTAGGCACCAAGCTTGTTGTTGTGCTTGTCACGAATGACAGTATAACCATTTTCCTGATGTAGAGTTCCAAGCAACTGACCATGTCGATCTCGTAGGGGATTACTCATTTTCTTTCCTTAATAGTTCAATGATTTGGGGCGTCGTCATGCCTTTCTCATTATTCAATTCAACAATATGACAGAGAAGTGACCATGTGTTTGATTTGATGGTTTGAATATAGACTTTTGCTTCTCCAGTCGATCCTAACAGATAGTGTCCAACTGCACAACAAGCCGTGGGTGCGGTTGGGCTTCCTTCGACCAATTTATTAAACAACTGGTGCGGACAGGCTTCCCAACCTTTCTCCATTCCATCAATAACGTCTTTAACGTGTGGCTGCATTTTGCGTCGTCTTCCTGAAAGAAACGAGTGCCATCGCAAGCCTTTTCAACCACGATGAACCTTGAGAGGCAGGAATCACACCCGGCGCATTACTAACTTCATCATTCCAAACCACTTCCAACATGCCATTGTGCCGAATGTAGACCGCTGCATGTCTCTCATTATGAACACCCAAAAGCTTCCAGAAACGTCGGGCAGCACGGATAGCATCCTTATGGAGCGTGTAACCCCATTCGTAGTCACGGGAGTTGCGCACAAACCCTTTACCGGAACCGGTGAAATTGTGTTCTCGACCCTTCATTAGAAGAGCGTCGATTTCGGTCGGCTCAGTACCAACCAAATCTACTACCACATGAAAACGATGATCTGCCATTTAAATTCTCCTAATAAATGTCGGCTATTACACAGCCTGCTTAAGCTTCAAGTACTCATGACCAATGACGTTGTTCATCATGTCCGGAATACTCACAAACGGAGTTTCCAGATGGAATCGAAGCGTTGAATGTTGCTTGACGTGAATGTTACCCCGCTCGTCTTTGTTACCGAGGCTCAACATTGCAAATGCCTTCAGATGTTCCTGGTCGTGGGGATTGAAATCAACCACTTGCTTACGAACCTTGTTCAGTGTCGGACACAACATTTTCATTACTCCTAGAGGTTTAAGTATGAACATTGTACAGAGGTTAGTGGGTCTTGTCAATCATTACCTGTGCCAGATCGATTGCTTCATTACGAACCTTTTCCAATTCATCAGCAAGTTTGCGTAATTTTTCAGGAGTCAAAAATCCTGGAAAAGCAAAAGTTGAAGAACTACCATGCGTGGATTGTAGCGTAATCTCTTGATGCGTAAGGATTTCAAGAGGACTGTACGCGAAATGTTCAGTTAAGATGTTCAAACTAGCGGCGCCGTCGTCTTCGGGGTTAAAAACGAATAGATGGCGATTCAAAAACCTGGGGTCAAAACTAGACATTTTATTTCCTTAATCGTTAACGGGTTTCATTGGGTATTCCATAACCTTGTAATACAGTGTATCAACAGCTTCACACAAGGTCGGCTTTCGTGCGTCGGCAGAAATTTGTACTTCTTGATGATATGAAGTAGAAAAAGAAGCATACCATTTTCCTAATTCGCGTTGATAAGATGGCGGCGTATCGTATTTGACTGTAACAGAACCATATCGTTCAAGTTCTTTTATCTGTCCAGTTTCATGTCCGCAACTTGATGCGGTTGAACGCGCGACTCCTGGAAAGCTAATCATTGGCAAGAACGCCATAAACGTCACCAACGAACTAATGACCGCCGTAATTATTACAACTTTTCTTGTGCCCATTCTAACCTCTTTAATGTAGGATCGATGGAATTCTACCTAACTTTTACACCTTTGTCAAGGATTGGTATGTCTAATTTTTTAGGCTATAAATAACAAGATTACAGATTGTATGGAGAAAACATCATGAAAATCAAGAAGATATGGAACAGAATATTGTACGCACTATGTCACATGAAGCCCCCAACCGAAGCAAACACGGAAACGATGGCAAAAACCTTCAATTATTGTTGTAATTCTAAAGGTCATGGTTCAAAAGTAACTGAATTACCAAAAGGTATATCTCTTGAAGAATTATTTCTTGAAGAATCATTTGAAGAGCAAGTAGCACAACGGCTCGCCGCTGCTAAGCAACTTCAAAAAACAATAATCGAATGGCAAAAACTTGCTGGTATCATACCAGAAAAAACACTAGATTTATTGATTCCTATTAAGGAAGGTAAAACGGAACGTCACCGAAGTGTGACTTTTGATAGTACGCCTGACATGGTAGCATATCTAGCAGATAAAGGTTTCGTTCCTTATGATTTGGATTACATCGAAGAAGCTCGTACCGGTAAATATCGCTTCATTCGTATCAAGAAAAACGAAGTCAACAACTTCTTTGAATTTCCAGATGCTACATTTAATGGTCCTGAGTTTTACACTCCATACCAAGCAGATTATTCTCATCCAATAGTTTTTGGACCTTATCTTGCGCCACACCAATTGTCGAATCCGGTTCCTATAACCGTTCAGGATATCGAAGCGATTGATGGAAAGATTTCTGTGCTTTCGCCTCTATCCCGGAATCGATACCATTGGGAACAGAAGGATGGAATTTATTATCCAAAAAAAGAAGAGGATTTCAGGGATGAAGAAGTAGAAAAGGAGCGCGCCCAATATTACATTGAGATGCTCAAGAAACACGGTAAACCTCTTGATGTATTTAAAAAGGAAGAAAAAGGGGTTTAATTATTTAACGTATTTGATATCTGTTAAATGTAGAATAGCCCATTCATCGGTTTGTTCTTCAACGCCAAAGTTTTCATCGTCAAACCACTGACGGGCACCATCGTAGTAGTATGCAACGAATCTGGTGCCTGTTGGCATGACTAAATTCGTGAAGCAATAGTTTTCAATAATTTCAAGTTGTTTCTCTATCTTGCCCCAAGTAACCCATTCGTCCATAGGCTCGAAATTACATTTCTTACAATCGACCAGATGTAAATCATAGTGTAATTGTGCGGTTGCGACGATTTTATCCTTTTGTTCCAACTCATTCGCGAGCGCCCGAAGTTGGGTTGGTGACATCAGATTCGCTTCCATTATTTAATCTCCGCCAGATAACTTATCCGCATTCTTTGATTAACTTCAGCTTCCAATGCTCTTAGTTGCGCTTCTGTAATTTCAATGAGTAGAATGTCATCATCAAGAGCTTGTTGATACCAATCAGGTGCAGTTAGCGCCGTATTACGACTGTTGAAGTCTTTAGCCCATGCTTTAGCGGCTGGGAGGGTTAGACAAATCATGTAGTCATCAATCTTAGAACCCCAACCTCTTTCACTTTCGAAAATAGGTACAGAATATGCGGCGAGTGCCATAAATTACCTCTCTATTCCAAGACTTCGTAGTTCGATTATTGCGTCATCATCTGCTTTAAACCATACATATCCTAGAAAAACTGGAAAAGCAGCAGCACGTTCATTTTGATATTTTGCCGAAAAATCTTCATTTTCCGACGCGAATGGCATTGAAAATGGAATACCACAAAAAACGCCTGTAATGATAGCCTTTGGCGTCCATGTAAAATATCTCCCTACCGGTGCCCTATCAACAGAATTAATTGGTTTATAATGAGGTATTTTTAAAAAATTTGAAATATGCATAATTTACTCTTTTAACGTGTTGTCGTAAGCTATTTTTGCGGTTTCGAAATCATACAACGCTCTTTCCTTTCCATACTCAGCCAGATCAATCTTATATTGAAGCATTTCGTATTCTTGTTGCTTCAATATTTTATTGTATTCATCCATTGCTTGAGTGAATTCTTCATCTGTCAAATTCGTTGGAAACTCAACCGCAAAATAACCAGTTGAATCATCATAGCCCATATCAAATATGAAAAGTTTTATTTCAGATAGAGAGCAGGTAGCTGAATAAGGAAGGAGTGGTAATATAGAGACATCTATATTGTCCAGAAACTCATAATCGAAATTATGAGCTTTAACATCTTCAAAACTGACTAATTTATATTCAGTATCATCTTTGACGATCAGTTTAATAACGGTTGAATGTTGCTTTGGATAAACCGGTTTTTAAATTTCGGTTTCGTTGGACGGACTGGCTTTTCCATTTATTTTCCTCTGTTGACTATAGTATATAACAAGGAAACAGAAAAGTCAAGTGGTAGGATCGGTGGGATTCGAACCCACAAAGGGCGACTTTCTAAGAGTCGTAGCTGTACCGATTTACATTATCCACGATCCCATGGATTGGTAGGAGTGGAGGGATTCGAACCCTCAAGAACGCACCGTCTTAAGCGGTGTGGCTGTGCCAATTTACCTACGTCACACTCCCATTATCTTTCAATAGCAACGGTTTTCAAATTAAAAATTCCATTCTCTTTAATAAAGACATACCCTAAAAAACATGGATAATCCTTTGCTTTTTCATTTTGATATTCAGCAGAAAATTCCACCTTCTCGTCATTAATCAATTTATAAAAAGGAATTTCGCCTTCAATTCCTGGTATACATGGAACCAAAAATTGTTTTGGAACCATAATGTCAGGTGTCCATGTAAAGTAACCCGTTTCTGGTCTAGGTTCGTCATCCTTCACATGAGGAATCTTTAAAAATTCAGTTACGTGCATAATATTCTCCTATTTGATATAAGATATCATAGGGAAGAATGCTTGTCAATTGGTAGGATCGGTGGGATTCGAACCCACAAGGGTTTAGGGTTTGAGCCTAATAGCTGTGCCAATTTACATTATCCACGATCCCATAATGCCTAATATTTTGAGCGTTATATCATTTAATGCCTAATATATTAGGCATTATGTTGGTTGCGGGAGTGGGATTTGAACCCACGACCTTCAGGTTATGAGCCTGACGAGCTACCGGGCTGCTACTATCCCGCGATTGTTTGGTTGCGACAGACGGTTTCGAACACGCCCTATGCCTTTCGGACCTTCGGGTTATGAGCCCGACGAGACAGCCACTTCTCCATGTCGCAATTCAATTTGGTTGCGCAGCCTGGATTCGCACCAGGATCGATGGCTTATGAGACCATCATGCTACATCTTACACCACCGCGCAATTGTTGGTGAGCCGTATAGGATTCGAACCTATTCACCCGAAGGATTTGTTTTACAGACAAACGTCACTCTCCCACTTGACCGCCGACTCATTATTCATCACCATACTTCATTCTATAACTTGTACCTCGATACCACATACCATCAACAAAGATGATAATGTTATACGCCCATCTCATGCGAGGACAATAATCAACAAACCTTTGTTCATCTAAATACCAACAAGTGACTTCCACTTTTCTCTCCTTAAACTGGTGGGTGATAGACGGAATCGAACCTCGTGCCTAATAGGAGCGGGTTTACAGCCCACTGACAGCCCAGCCGTCCTTATTGTATCACCCAATCTTTAAATCTGGCAACCCCGTAGAGAATCGAACTCCACACACAATGTTTTGGAGACATCGTCGCCTAGCCTTGGGACATGCGGGGCTATAATTTACATCTAAATCTGGTACCCAATGAGGGATTCGAACCCTCAAACTCTACGGTCTGAACGTAGCGACTTTACCAATTTATCCAATCGGGCGTATTTACTTCTTTGGTGCTCATGACAGGAGTCGAACCTGCACGCCTCTCGACATAACGCTCTCAACGTTACGTGTCTACCAATTCCACCACACGAGCATAAACTCTTTTGGTAGACCGCCAGGGTAATGATCCCTGTTCTGTAGGTTAAAAGCCTACTGCATCACCTTAATGCTTGCGGTCCTCTGGTGGGTCCACTCGGATTCGAACCGAGACGAAATGGTTAAAAGCCATCCATGCTATGCCGTTGAACATCATGGACCCATATAAAGACAAAAAGCCTCGGGATTTCTCCGGAGGCTTTTTGTCTTTATTTGTGTTTTTCTACAGCTTAAGTCCACAAACTCTCAGACAAAACGCCTCCCAGGCTTTTATAGCCTAACCAGAGTTTAAGTAGTGTCAGTAGTGTTTGCACTTGTTGCTCCAAAAAATTATGAATTTGCTTTCAATATAATTAAATTAGTTTATTTAGCCTCGCATGTGTATTTCACGTATTTCCACTCACGAGGGCGGATTTCCCGCACCACCAACTTTTCCTAAAATTGGAAACGAATTTACAGCTTAGCATAGGTATTTATACAAGTCAAGAGATTTTTTGACAACGTTTCCTAATTAAATTCAGTAGCCTTTGTTTTCCATCTTCGCCATAAAATTTAGTCTTCTCTTCTTCTTGAATCAATCCTTCATCTGGATTGATTTTCATCAAACCCGCACGAACTCGAAACCAAGCATTATCATATGACCATGAACACGGATAACGATCATACAAAATGACACAACCATACTTCTTGTATGTACCACCCAACCCATTGATATCCGTTACATTCATCTCGGATTCACCTTCCATAACAACACCCGAGGCACCGTAAGGTGCGTGCTCGTCGCCTTCCATCATTTCATCATTTGCGGTTGGTATTTTGATGATTCGATCACCTGGAACTAGCTTTTCAAACATTCTGCATTCTCCTCTTCTTTCATCTTTTCGTCAGGTGTGATTTTCATGAGTTGTTGCCGAAAAAAGAAAACCTTTCCATGATTGGGGTGATTTTTAAAAATTACATAACAACCATATCCATATAGCGTTTGATGGGAGTATTTTTCGGGATAGATAAAAGGAAGAGTTGCCTCACTCTCTTCAACTATACCACAAGCACCATTGGGGATGTCGTTCGATCTGGCTGGCGCTGGAGTAAAACCGGGAATATATGCAGGTATCTTCATAACCTGATCACCCGAAACTAGCTTTTCAAACATTTAATTCACCTTTTCAAGTTCTATCTCGGATTCTTCTAATTTCAAATTTTCGTCTGGTGTGATTTTCATCAAGCCAGGGCGGGCTCTGAACCAATTTTTACTTGAAGAGGGAGAGGGATAATTCTCGAAAAAAACACTACAACCATATTGTTTATACCGTATTGTGGAATTAAAATAATAACCTTCTTTAATTCCTTCTTCAGATTTTATAATCCCACAAGCACCATACGGCACAGCAAGCTCGTTAGCCACATCACCTTCACACGGTATGTTCATAACTTGGTCATCAGGAACTAGCTTTTCAAACATTCTGCATTCTCCTCTTCTTTCATCTTTTCATCAGGCGTGATTTTCATCAAGCCAGGACGTTCTCTTAACCAATTACCACTCGAATGAAATTGACAGATATAATTTTCGAATCTTACTACACAACAAAGTTTTTTGACTGATGTGCCGTCGTAATTTAAGCCTTGATGTTCGGCTTCCCCTTCAATGATTTCACCGCATGCTCCATAAGGAACACCAATTTTATATCCATAATCACTTTCCGTGGGAATACACATTACTTGATCACCGGGTACGAGTCTTTCTAACATTCGACATTCTCCTCTTCTTTCATTTTTTTGTCAATGTTTCCTTTCTGATATTCTTTCATTCGCTTATCAAATAGCGTCTCAAATACGCCATATTGATCAGTACCGACTGTTTCACCAGCGAATCTCCAAATAAAAGCTGGGTCTCCAGTGTTAACATAGTTGGTGCTATATTTGTATTCATCTACGACTTGTTCACGTCTCATGCCATCAATCTTACCCGCGAAGTTAGATTTGTAACCTTCTTTGACAACGTAATGTGTCCTATCGCTGCTCGGCACAATCGGAACCAATTCATAAATTATCTGATCTTGAAAACGCCAAAAGTGTTTGTCAGAGTCATCAGCAAGAGGAATTGTTGGAGGTCCATTGTCAACTGTCGCTGACATCGTCTTGCTAGAGACTTTCGTGACCATGGGTGCCGCGCCAGCGTTATATAATTTGTCCCACCAATCAATCACGCTTTTGTCGGCAAATCCAGAAGCGAGCCAATTGAGATATTCAATTGCTGCTTTCTCTGTTTGAAACCCGTCTATCTTAACTGAATACATGTTCTCTCCAAAACAAAAATGGATGCTTATTGGCATCCATTCTCTACCTTTCGAATCAGTTTGTCAAGTTTTTAGCGATTTCGTTTTGTTGAAACCGGAAAAGGCCAACTTACATCAATGTCATCGTCAGCCTTTAATTTCTTTGCTTTCTTTGCTGTCATCACTTCGCCTACATCGCCAGGAATTGCTCTTCTTGGAGCACCATGATCTTCCATACAATAAACGGCAATACCGCCGATCTTACGCATTACATCAAGGGCTTGTTCGTCGCTTGGATTAACCGTCCAAGCTTCTTGGAGTCTGGTGTAGTAATATCCCAACATTGTAATATAATCACCAACGGTATGTGGCTCGCCATCGGTGTGGCTCGGTGGAAGATTATCTTTATATTCTCGTCCCTCATCTATTAGTTTATAAACGTCTTTCCTATTCATTTTTGCCCTCTTTGTTTTGTAGTAATATGTTTGGATCAACCGAGCCAGAAACTATTTGCCTTGGATCACCTTGCGCCTCTATAACTGCCTTTCTAACGGCATCAATATCAATCGCTGCCATAAATTGCTTTATGTCATTTCGTATTTTTGCATCGCGAGGATGCTCTGGAATCGGATCTTCGAAAATTGGAACTGGTTCCCAAACAGCTCCGTGACTACCATCGACACAATATTCCAATACATCGGTTGATACCAATGTCACAGGATTATCACCACCAAATCTGATTTCAGATAGCGGTAATGTGCATTTCCATTCATAGAAACGATGCAGGCGTAATTTCATGATTATCTTGGAGGATTTTCAGATGTTGGAAAAGGCCAAGCTGCCAGCTCTTGTGCCGTATCTAATTCTTTTTCGAATCGCATCGCTAATTCTTTTCGAATCGCATCACAACAAGCCTCCCCCTGCGAGATCGTCATGTGACCAACGTCTATATAGAACACTTTCTTAGAAGTTGGATCGTAATGTCGTGGAGCAAATCCACCATTGCGATCAAACGTCTCTAGAGCGGCTATACCGAGCGCTGTGACTTTGACCATCTGCTTGCGTTGCTCTTCCTTAGAATTGCCCACAGCGGCTGCTTTTGACCCGTGGATGTTGATATACTGCATCCAGTCATTCAGTGTGTTATTGTCATCAAATGCATGACCCCACTTACCGTCCTGATATTCTCTTTCTGCCTTTAATTCTTCATAAATGTTACTCATCTTTTTTATCCTTTTACCTCGTAAAATTGGAAAAACAAAAGGGCTTTTTTAATTTCCAAACACAATTTGTCTATGACTTCTTCGTTTGTTGGATTATAAATGGCTTGTAAATCTTGAGCCATTTCAATAGAAACATTGATCGAAATAGTCAAAGGCATTAAAGGAATAAACTGTTCATCAACGAAAATTTCTCCTCTTTTAATTTCTATTTTGTTTATTAATCCCTCAAGTTTTTTTGTTATCACTTCGTTCATTTTTCTTTTCCTTATTATTTTTTGCGATATTTTTTGGCTCTGGTATTATTAACACCTTAGTCGGTATTTCATGATCCATGGCATAGACCAATCTTGTATTGCCTGCTACTAATTCATAACTGCCATCTTTCATATGAAAAAGAATTGGCATTTCAACATTACCTTCTTCAAATGCTTTCTCAACACGATCACGTTTTTCAGAACTAAGGTTTTCAAAAGAACCTTTTTCGGAGAAGTTAGTAATCTTCAACAGGATGTTCGGATGAATCGTGATGACCTTACCTTTACGAGCGGCATCTAACCATTCGGTCCTGGTTTTGAAGTATTCGGGATAACGTTTTACCTCGCTCCATTCCCGCATCAAATTAGGCGGATACCATGCGATATTCTTAATTTCTGTGTGGTGAAGTTCGAAAAGTTTCATCCACTTATTTATGAATGGGACTCCTCGATTGTGTTTACTTCAATTCACCTACGACGATCTTCAACACCAATGTCGAGCCGGATCGCCATATTGAAATCGTTGTTTCGGTTCCTGGCTTTGTTGCGCCCACAATCATCGGCAAGTCGGTAGATTCTTCAACCTTCTTATCTCCAAAAGCCACGACCACGTCTCCAATTTTAACACCAGCCTTAGCAGCAGGACCATCAGAAGGAACGTCAGCAACTAATGCACCAGCAGAATCGGTCAATCCCAATGCTTTTGCTGCATCATCGGTTAAGCCTTGAATCTGAATACCGATACGACCGCGTACAATCTTTCCATGAGTCTGTAATTGTTTAACGATATCCATTGCAATATCGATTGGAATTGCGAATGCTAATCCAGCAAACGAACCAGTCTGTGAATAAATTTCGGAATTGATACCAATAACTTCTCCACTTAAATTAAACAAAGGACCACCAGAGTTGCCTGGATTTACGGCTGCATCTGTTTGAATGAAACGAATGAATGCGTTATTCGGAAGCGGGCGGTCTTTAGCGCTGATGATACCAGCCGTGACTGTATTAGCAAAGCCAAATGGCGCTCCAATTGCTATAACCCATTGCCCAACTTTAGAATCATTCGGATTTCCGATCTTTACAACGGGAAGATTCGTTGCTTCGATCTTAATAATAGCAACATCACTCTTTGGGTCTATTCCAATAAGTTTTGCCTTGTACAATCGCTTATTTGTCAATCTGACTACCATTTCTTTTGCGTTATTCACGACATGTGCATTGGTAACAATATAGCCATCAGACTTGATAATGAATCCTGATCCTGAACCTTTTGATTCGTTTGGATCTTTCTGATCTGGCTTTTCACCTTCGGGTGGAGTAGCACCGGGAGCAGGAGGTACAATCTTTGGAGGTTGACCTGGGATTAACTGATAAACTTGAGGCGTTTCTTCGACCTTTATGACACGAATACTAACAACTGCTGGTAATTCTTGTTCAACAGCTACTGAAAAGTCGGGGATTACGATCAAACTTCGCGGTGCTGGAACTTGTTGCGAAGAAGCTGGCAGGACAAAAATGAATGAAAACGCGAAGGCAAGCAACAGTCGGGAAGCAAATTGATTCATGTTAATCTCCTAACGTAGTATTGACATATTAATGTCAACTTAGAGCATACTCTTATTTTTCGTCGGTCGCAACTCTTCTTTGTACACCAACAGTCTGGAACCAAACATCTTCTGGTTTTATAACATCTGGTAGATCGCAAATCATTTCGATTTGGTATATTCTTTTTCTACTTCCAGTGCCTTTTTCTCGGCAGCTTCTAAAACCACAGCCTGTCCGGAAAGAATTTCTCCGATACCAATATGTATGAGCATTTCTTTCAAATATACCCGTTGTTTCTCATTGAAACCGCGTCGATCAACGATGATTTGATAGTCTTCGAACTCGACTTGTCTATCAAGAAGAATGTACATTACAACTTCTTGCCAGAGAATAGCCCATTTGAAGAATTCATTATCTTTATCTTCAGCGTCAAGGATATGTTTTTCCAACATAGGAATATCAGCATTCCACTTGGCTACGGCTGCTTCTCTAAGTTCATCTTTGGTTTTCATATTTCTTTTCCTCTTCTAAAAACACACTATTCATAAACCAATCGATATTTTGAAACAATAGTTTTACAGTGCCATTATTATTGATTGTATGATCAGCGAGTAATTCGTTTAAGCCTTGCTCAGCAGGGTGGTTAGAATTGGCTATGTAACCTCTATTCTCAGAACTGCGGTAAACAAATAGTACCTTACCACCGTGAGCTTTGACCCATTCGGCTTCGTTAGCATAACGAATATCAGCTAAGACGATACCAACGTTGTCAGTATTATCATCATTTAATCGTTTCTCGACATGTCGCATCCAAATATCTTCAAAGAAAACATCTCGGCTAGATTCTTTCCCGATCTTTTGAGCCATTTCACGATAAGAGATGCCCCAAAATGGATCAATCGTTTCTTTTATTTCTGGATTGTAGAAGCATTCAATATCAACATCGAACATTGCCGCTGCGGTGATTTTGATTGGGAAGGATGGTCCGAATTTGGAGAAACCATATTTGTCTACCAAATAATTGGCGGCAGTGTCTTTGCCGGAATGTGGTTTGCCGTGAATACCAATGAGGAGTTTAGTCATTAACTGCTTTTTTGATTATATGAGGAACATCCTTCCAACCAGTCCACCCTGCACAGGGAACCATTATTCCTGCGCTTTCTATTTTTGTAGCCTCTACCTGACTAAATTGAAGAACTTCTTCGAACTGATTTGGTGCAATTTCGCGGGTTAAATATCTTAGATCTATCATCATGATATTATCCTTATTATTGTTATGGGTTAATTAGAACTAATATGGCTCTTGACTTCGGACGCTATAACAAGAGGGATTTCAACCTCTACAGCACCATAAGTGGTCCTTTTCTACACTTTCGTGTTTAGTTCTGGAGACGTGTAAGAGAATCGAACTCTTTTTGATCTGCTTTGCAGGCAGTCGCCTATCCAATCGAGCCACCACGTCTTTGATATTACGATAAATCTACAAACTCAATTTTCTTGGGTGTATCCCAAAGTTTACAAACCGCATTACTGATTATCAACTCTTCTTCTGAATCAATGTCGCTAATATTGCACTTAAATCGTACTTTGAATGGTGTTTCAAGACCAAACGGAAAATCCATGCAAATGTTATCACCAACGAATGTCATAGTTGACGGGTTTGGATCTTTCTCAAAATCATCTACCGTCGCAACTACCACTTGTTTCGGACCATTCATCCCATCATTTTTTTCTACAACGACACCATCAAACCATTCGAACTTGTATTTATCGAAGCGAACGGCTTGTGCGCGTGCGTCAGGTGCTGCATCACCATACTTATAATCAAACTCGTCTTCGTCATCATCTTTATTCCACTTTCCTGTTTCGATGCTGCTCTCGGGAAGCGGAAACTGACCTTGAATCTGACCACATTCCAAACAATAATCCATTTGGAGATAACTGTATTCGTCACCAAGCCCAATGTCAGGCGGAACATTTCCATCATATTCCTTACCATCGATTTTAACAGTATTCAAATCTCTCGACTTAGCAGAAATAAACACAATTCTATTACTATTACAACGTTGACATGTCATCTTTTCTCTCGCTTAGTTTGGAGCGAATGGAAGGAATTTAACGCTTCGACCTTCGGGCTTGCGGGCACCGACACTCTGACGCTGAGCTACATCCGCTTAGGGTAATACTATTCATCGCTTCTCTCACACTTAGCTGAAAGCACAACTAATGTACTTCCATCCACTATAATCTCTTTGCTTTGAATTCTATTCAATATGATGTTACACATCCATTCTCCAAATGGCTTAAGTTCAGCAGTTTGTTGAACACCATTCAGCGTGAATACAATGATTAGAACCCACACGCTCAAATCCTTAAAAAGTTGCGTCTCCCATACGTTTCTATCATTACGATAGAACGCGCAGCCTTTGCACCTAGCGCAACACAGCATCCGGACTACCCAATGTCACCGGTTTACATACACTCTCTTGGGGTGAGCGCTAGCAGTCTAGCTGCTAGTACTGTTTTGCTGTAACCTCATACAGTTGCAGAGCATCCGTATGTGTCCTCGTCGCCACAGTCTCTATATTTTCAACGCCGCAGTATGATTAGGAATTATTGCCCCCGAAGCTGCGTCTTCTCAGGCACCATTCACACCCGAGCTTCACTCTCGGGACATTGGAAATTCAATAAGATTGTAAGGGGATATGCACTTTCGGGATTACTCCCGATTCACTTACAGTCCCTTAATAGGAATAGTCTTGACTCTTCCTATCACGCCTCGCCCAACCTTGAAACGAATCATAGACTATTTATTCAGGGTTGTCAAGCTTTTGAGTACTGCCGGATGACCACAATTACAACATTCACCACCATCCCACCAGCATTGACAATGAGTTTCATCTTCCCGAGCGCCGCAATGACCTTCATCTATTGAACAGTCGATTGGAGCAGTTGCTAAAATCATTGGTCCATTCGAACCGATTGAAAGACCACGACCATACCATTTTTCGCGTTTTTTACTGGTTTGATTGTATGCCATCAGGCAATCATAAAGATATTCCGCTAGAATGAAATCAGGTGTATTTGAACCATTTTCGAGAGAGTGGCAATTGATTACATGCGCCAAATCTCTTTTGATTTCTTCTTCTTTTTCTTGTGTATAGTTTTCGTAGTACATTTACATTCCCTCGCCTGCGGCTATAACTGTAGCCAACATGGCAATCATTGCTGTGTCATTGGCGGCTGTCTCTTCATCACGACGGCTGCTCTCTATATAACTATTTGATTTAAATTTGGATTCTCGCTTTCGCTTGAAATCCGGCGACTGTTGATAACAGCGTTCACACATATCATTGGTGGTGCTGCTTGTTTCGTTTTTACATTGAATACAGATTAGAGGCATTAACCTTGCTCCACATCGTATTTTTGAAGCATTTTTTGCATCTGTTCTCTTGCTGCTAGATAAGCTTCGCCGGTCAATGCAAGTTCTTTACAATCTATTACTTCAGACGCGAGATAGGCGAACTCGTAAAGTTCGTATGGGGCGCCGTCATATTTTTCTCTAAATTCTTCCAATGTCATTCTTATTATCCTTTTTAGACCTGTGGACCGAACTTCTTGATTTCTGTATCACCACAATGTTTCTTGACCCAAGCTGGAACATCGGCTGGTGTGGTTTGATAGAATTCTGAGATAAGATCCCGAAGAGTTTTTGCATAGTCTGCGGAGATACCACCCATAGATTGTATCCAATTAACGACTTCTTCGTACTGCTCTTTGTTCATTTGTGGACCATGTTCCGCCACCATCACAGCATCGCATACCGGAGTCCTAAATGGTGCGCCTCCATCATTAAAGAAATCTTGCGCGAAAACCTGGGATGGCGCAGCAAAACTTAATACAAAAGACATACTTACAGAAGCAATGGTTAGTGTCGAAATAGTTTTGAAAAAATCAAACATAGGAGAACCCCCTTTTTAAGAAGTTTGGTGGAGAATAAGGGAGTCGAACCCTTGTTTTCACATTGCAAGTGTGAAGTCCTCCCGCTGAACGAATTCCCCATATTACATTATTTATCGAATACATCGAATGTGCCGACTAGACCTGGAGCGCATAGTATGCGTAGATTTCTCCACGTAGTAACCATGATCCACCGACCCATAAGGGTCATCAACACATTCAAATAAAACTGGCTGAGACTAGAGTTAGGTCTCAATTAAGTAGAACTTTAATCCACACCTAAAATGTTTGTTCCCGGTGCATAGTGCCAAACGTCGAGGCAATTAATTGTCTGTTTGCGCTTCTGATCGAGGTACCTATATTTCAAAGCCCTTACACCTAAAATCCTGGGTTGCCTTCCCGGATAAGGAACAAGTTGTATACTAAACTATTTATTGGCGCTTGTCAAGAGGTAATGCTAGTCACACCACGTTCGATCAACGTAGACTTTCTTATTACCAGAACTAAAATAGAAACAACCATCTTTCGGACCCAAATAATATTCACGATCTTCTGGTGCAACTTGACGAGTTTTACAAGATAATCCGCGACGCTCAATTTTGTCTTTCTCTCTAGCATCAGGAACGGTTTGCCATTGCATATTTGATGGATCATCACGACCACCACAATCAAGAGGAATTACATGGTCAACAATATAACCGGGGCAAGCACCAATAGACCGTTGAGTAATAGGACAAGGATGCGAGCGGTGAAATTCATTACGAGCAGTAGGAGAACGTGCTTCAACAACGGAAGAACCGATAATCAAGAGAATACAAAATAGCAATCGTTTCATTTTGTTGTGATTTGTTTATCTTTCAGTGTTAACCCACGAATTTCAGGCATTGGATAGTCTTTATACATCTTTTCCATTTCAGCGGCTCTATGTGGACCTGATTCGTTTTGCGTGAATGGTAGAGCTTGACAACGATACCAAATCGCTATGACCTTTCCATTATGAAGCTCGACGTTTATGTCCGTGGTTCCGTGATAAGTATGTCCATCACCGTAGAAACGAGTTTCTTCCGAAACTTCTATATTACCAAGTCCGTTGCTCATTAGTATATCTTTCGAAGAATAAGTGGTAGGAACAGTGCCAATGAAATAATTGTAAACACTAAACCTGCTAGGATTCCGATGTTGTTGTATGCGTCTACAAGAATGGCGATTTCCATTTTATTTTTTACTGTATTTGAATGCTTATGATAATTTTTGATAACTTTCACCGACTAGAACAATTTTGTTGTTTTTCGTAAGATAGACAAGCGATTCAAATTTGTTCATTCTCTTACCCAATTAAATTTAAAAATTGGCTGATGCTGTAATCATCATTTAAGCAACTTAGTACGCTTGCACCTAAATTTTACCAGATGCCCAATACCGAGCAGTTCTTTTGGTCTGGTGCCAAGAGCCACCTACTCATTAGATGGCGTGAGTATTCTTACCAGATGCTTTTCCAAGCAGGAGCGATGGTCTGGAAGCCAAAGGCGAGATTTATCAAGTGCTCACACACTGCTCTTGTTAGAGCCGATTGCTAAGTACACAATTCTTAAATAATCTACATTGTAGGACAGACTAGATTCGTTCCTCCGCTAAAAGGACTAGTATCTACCGGGTATTAGCCGGGCATTCTGTTCTAATCCGCCTTATCCTGTTGATCTGTCATCAGCGTTATCCATGGATTCACTAATGAGTAGCTGGACCTATATGCGTTTCGTTGAACTACCGTCCCATAATGTAGACTATAAAATTCAAAATTTGGTCTAGGTAGCTGAATTCGAATCAGCGATCTTCGCATCCCAAATGCGACGGATTAACCATACTCTCCCATACCTAGATAGTGAATGAATCATACAGGCTTTATTTATCGTTGTCAAGCTCCTTTATGTATATTTAATGTCATGGTTTTAATCTTCAACATCATAACACCAAAGTTGACCGCAGCGGCATAAGCCTTACAATGCTGATGATAAGGCTGAAAATAAGTATCATAATCATAAACAGATCGAACGCTTTCAGTACCACAAACAATCCGAACAGAAAAGTTTTTATTTTTTCATTTAATATAATTAGCATTTACTTCCTCCCACAGAATTCCGGATGTTCCTTGACCCAGGCTTCCCATTCATACTTTTCGAAGTTGTGCTGTGACAACTTGCCACTGTTATTGGCACAACCCCTACACGCACAACCACTCTCAGGATTACACCAGACGCCACGCCATTCACGAGGCATTTGAAGCATGAGTTTACTTAGGAGGCGCTCGCGCTGAATTTTGTCTTCTCCTGTATAAACCTTTTTGGTGTTGACTACGCGCCAGAAATCACTACTATTGAACGTTCGTCCTTCATTGTAAGCCCAAATTTCAGCCTGTTCTTCCGTTTCAAAGGGACCGAAAAGTTCAACCTCTCCACCTTCAACATCGAGGTCGGTTTCATAGCGTTCTTCAACAAAAGCAACGAAGATCATGATTTTCTCCAAGAAGAATTTTGATGACGAGATTCTATACTAATTCAAACTGCTTGTCAATCTTGCCCACTATTCCAACGGTCCATTTCTTCTGATTTCAATATTTTTTCTGTTTCTAAAATTTGTCTAGACATATTATCATAATATATTACAGATTTATCTTTAACTCCTCTTTGTTAATTACCGATATGTCTATTTCAGATTCGGTAACGAGTAATTTAACACCGTCTGGCAGAACCCCATGGATAGCATTTTTAACTTCGTTCAGATATTCTTTAAACTTATGTGGAGGCATATTCTTGCGGGGAATTGAAACCCATATAACTTCATTTGGGTTAACGATAATTTTCTTTATGTGTTCTATTTCTAAATTCATGATGATTTCCTTATAATAATTACTGTGGTTGTTCCTTTGATTCGGTTAATTCGGTAAGTTTCATTACATTTTCCCACGAGATTTGAGAAATGTGAGAAATTCTTTCATTCCGGGGTCTTCGTCATTTTTGAAGAGAATACTCAAAAGACCCTCAGCAGGGGTTGCTATATTTCTGATAACAGAACCAAAACTCTTAAGATACAACGGAATCATTTTATTGTAAATTCGCATTCTTTCGTGTTCATCTTTTTTAGCACCGAATATTACGGCATCGTATTTTGAAATATCTCCTGCTTTTTCTTTGATACCGTTGAAAACGATACCTAAAACCTTTGAAGCGTCTGGTGTATCATGTGTTAAACTTGTTTGTTCAATTTCATCATTGTCTTTTTCTAAAACACGAACAAAAGCAATGTTCAAAAATGTTTTAGTTTTTCCGCTAGGTAAGTCCCATGCGCCTTCTTCTAAAAGTAGACGATATTTTTTACCATTTAATTCGAAATCACCAATTAATATGTCGTCTCGTTGAGACCAATGAATATGGGCGGTAGTATCAAAGACTTCATTCATTTTCATATATGGAACGTTCCTTACAAATATTTATCGTTCCTAGAATCTAAATCATTGTTTATGATTTTTCATTCCAACAGTCTACACTGCAATCTACATACCCACCGAGGTCTTGTATACGCCAGGGTATCACACCATAAAGAATCCATCTACCAATTTCCAACTCGGTAATTTTTATTCCTAGTTCCAAAATTTCGCCTTCTGGATCAATCAGTATTGAGTGAAACCTAATTCTACCTGGAAATTTTATCTTAATAGGTTCGTCTTTGGGAATCGATTTATTTCCAAAAAAGCGCTTAATTCGGTCTGTAACTGGAGGTTTGTCCCAGCCGACTAATAATTCGACTTCGTCTACAGATGCTAATGGGGGTTCTAATAGTTTCATTTTATGATCTTTTCTTAATATCCACGCAACTTAAGCCACCAACCACGTATTTGTGTTGCGATATTTACGAAATGGACTAGCCTCCAAAATGGAGCACCAGTTGTGGAACCACCCCATCTAGTTGTCGTCCATACCCACCATGGTAATGGTCGTACTGCTTTTACAGTTATCATTAATTTTATCCTTTTATAATGGTGATCTACAACTTTCATTACAATATATCCTATGATTGCTACTATAGCAACCAATTTAACTAAATCAAACATTCACCCCCCGTTTGAATTTAATCGGTTCCTCCAATACTTCCATTACAGAGAAACCAAAGTCTGGCACTAATAAACCGTCTTGTAGAGCGGAATGAAACAAGCCTACTCGCATATCATACTTCTTTCCAGTGTTTAATTGCTTATACTTCACGGAAGATGTATGTGTTGAAAAATTAGTTGTATACCTCACATGTGGAGTTTTTAGATAGAATTTCGTAATCCACCCTTCGACCTCAACTTGTGATCCTGAACCACATGGCTTCAAAGCAAACATCTTTTCCCAAAAATTGATGTTTACCTCTTTGAATTGATGAACAATATTTTCAAGAACATTCCTAACATTATAGAAATAATCTTTATTAGAATCAAACAAAACGCCTATTCTTTCCCAACATTTTAATAATTCTCGCCAATCCTCTTCAGTTCCGTCCAAGCGAATGGATGGAATACCACACAACATCATAGAATATTTGTAATATGGACTACACATGTCACAGAACGCTGCTGAAAACGCATGTAGACTACGTTCCGTGGTGGTATTAAATTTCGGTAGAAAAATCTCACTGTTTGTTGGCACGTTGGCTTTCAACAGATCGATAAGCAAATTTAATGGCATCACTTCTAATTCTGCCGTAATGACTATAAGTTCTTTCTTCTCTTCACTATCGGTAAACAAATGACGATATCTCTTTGGATCGGCATTGACGATCAATGCAAGTTCACAAAGCAATCCTTGCCAAATGATGTCGGGAGAAACAACTGCACCATAATGCAAATCCCAGCAAATCTCAAGATAAGTTAAATAGCTTTGATGATAGATTTTATCTTCAGGAAGGTTATTGAATACCGGCAAATTTTTTCTAGTGATGATTTTTGTTTGCCAATCAAATTTGTCATCAGTCATACCTTCGATGAATTCTTTATGAGATAAAGATTTCCTAAAATTATTTGTTTTTAGATTTTCATTCAATAAAATTAACATTCAAGTATTCCCTCATTTAAAACCCTTCTACTTATTTCTAAGAGGATGTTTTCCTAACGCAATATTTCTGTAAATTTGCCGATCTTCTTCACTTATATTGAACCAATTCGACATTCCATATGCAGGAGGAAACACTTTGGATGCATGATCGTGTTCATATAGCTTAATGGCTAGAATTTCGATCAACGGATCATTAACTACACTCATTTAAAATAATCCCCCCAAGGGCTTCTTACACCATAATTTAATGGATGCTCGTCGTCCCATTCCCCGATTTCAACTTCTTGTATATCTGTTATAGTAATAAAGTCCGCATCGCAGTTTTTCACAGCTTGCTTTACAGCATCTTTACTTCCAAAATCATAATTTAAATCGATAACGTAAACAGTCATTTTATAGGCTTTGGTCATTTCAGTAACCTCATTTTACGATATTCACGTTGTTCATCGACCAAACCATCAAACAACCCTTTTCCTTCTTCAACCCAGGCTTTGGCATCGTCTTCAGTTAAAACGATCCAACCAGTTGGAATAAAACGAGGATGTGGGTTATTAACAAGCGGGTCGTACATCAGTATGTAGAATTCTCGTTCTCGTTTCATTTTCTTAACGTCATCCTTTTGTAATCGCGATAACTGATCCAACGTTTCTTATTCATTTCATCACCTTCTTTTATCCAAGCTTTGGCTTCTTCTTCCGTAAGAACGTACTCTCCGGTCGGCGAAAGTGTTGAAAATGTATTGCCGGTGGTGTCTTCCATCAGGATATAGACTTCTGTTGCTACTAACTTTCGTTTAATTCCACGAACGCCTAGAGGCGGAAATGGTTGTGTTGTCATTAAATATTCTCCCTTGTCCCGTTGTCACGAGCAATATCGTTGGCTCTATGAAATATATCCGTACTAACGCCCATTATGAGATCATCCAGTTCTTGTTGATAAAGAGGCACAACCACATCTTCTGTATATTCCCAAAATGTATATCTCTTAAAATGTTGTGCGAGTATTTCTTTTGGCATTTTACCAGTTCCAACTGTGCCTGGGAACCTTGCCATCAGTTCTTTTTCTTCCTTTGTAAATTCACTCATTTTTGTTCTTCCCAAAGTGGGTTTTCAATTTCTAAATCTTCAAACTCACTAAGTTCTCCAATGCAATTCATGCTTGAGCCAGTCAATGCATAGAAGTCCAAATAATCTTCTTGACTAAATTCACCCTTGTTGTACATTCTAGCAAGCTTGTTGAAACCCATAGGCTCTCGGTCGTTATTACCAAAGCTTCTTTGTAAGCCGGGCTTGCAGTATTCATCCCAAGAGTCAAAGAAACTCTGCTGAATGGCTCGAATAACGCCATTAGCCTTCAAACGTTGTGTTCCATTCGGATCGATCACTGTGGTGAATTCTCGACCACCAATCTTCACTTTGATTTCATCACCGGGCTTATAGGTCATTTTGGAACATCCACGTGTTTGAAAAAATCTGTTGGGATATATCTAACGATGGTTTTTTCATCATCATCCAAATCTTCATCATACCCGAGGTCAACACTGTTAAATTCAACAGCAATCTTACCTTCTGGTGGATCATAATCAGGACCAGAGACGATAACACCACGAGTTCCTTTTGGAACGCCGTTAACCCAGGTATTCCCAGGTAAATCTTTAATCATTTCGATTTCTTGGGATTTCATTGTTTCACCGTTCATATACCATTTTCGTTCGCATGTTGTCTGGAAATTCGATCATGAATGAGCCATCCGCTAGCGGTATTTCAATTAAACGTTCATGACAAACAACAGCAAATTGTATCCTGGGTTCCAGAACTTGTACTCGTTCACCAATGCCATATCCCATAAGAACTATTGATCCGTCTGGTTTGCGAATTCTAATCCTTACCGGTTCTAAAAATTCATAAATTACTGGAATGACGGGGGTGTCTTCGGGGCAACGTTTTTTGTATAACATTATAGTCTTCTTTTCTTCCAGTTATAGTCAGGACCGACTACATCGACTCCTGGTTTGCCTACACTATTTGGGTTTTCACTCATTAGAGTAATATGGGAAAACTTTTCTCCAGCAAACTGGCGTTTACGAAGGCTTTCAGCACATTTCAATGCTTCTTCAAGATCGTCCGTTGTTTCATGACCTGGCTCATAAACCATACTACCGGTCTCTTCCGAATGCTCTAACCAATATATTACATAAATCATATTATCCAAAAAGCTCCTCAACGAGTTTGTGTTCAGTTAATTTTTCTAATTGACGAACAACGTCTTCTGCGGATTCTATGTTCTTGCTTTGAACTCGATAAAAAATAGGGGATATAGCAGGCTCAGCATATTCCCAAATTCCGTAGAAGAATCCTTCCATACATGTATCATGATGCTCGGCTGACTCGTGCGGATTAATGTTGTGGATGTAAAATTTCATTTCTTATTCAGTCCGATACCATTACGCTTGAGAGTATCAAGGCAAAGGTTTAGAAGCACCTGAGTGTTCTCAAGGTCGCGGGTCAATTTCTCATTTTCCTTTTTGAGTGTATCAATTTTGATGCCTTGTAGGTAAATGGTGTTGCGACCCTGGACCATTTCCTCTACTTGCCAATCTTCTGCCATATTACACCTTTGTTTCAGGAGTGGTCAAATCCTTCACCAAACCAAGCATTTGAGCCTTGATGTTGGTCAGGAGTTTGTTAACATCTCCTGTGTAAATGCCACCAGCAATACTGTGAGGATTGGTGTCCGAAAGGACGCGAGCTGCGCGCTCGGCAATCATATCTGCTGTAATCATTTTTCATACTCCATAAAACTCTAAGGGACAAGTGCATGATACACCTGTCCCTTAGAGAAGTCAACAATTTTGTTTAGTAAGTCTTTTCGAAACGAGAAAGATAATCCTGATGCACTTCGAAAGACACAAGAGTTTTTGGCTTTATATTAATGAACTTGCACCTATTGACTAAAAATTTTACGCTCTATTTCCACGGACATGAAATGTGCTCATTTCGGCTCTACAGATGCACCAACTGCTGCATAATACAAACGCATCGCTTGTTCATATGACACCGTTGTGATACTAAGAGAAATATCATTATCAAGTCTCGCATAGTACACCAAAGCCTTTCCAGATGAGTCGCGTCTAATGCAAACAATACGATATACAGGAACCATTACATCTCCAAAGTTTATGCCACGATATGCTTCAAAGGGAATTGTCATTAAGAGACTCCTAAAATGTTTCGAGGAATGAAACGTTGTAATAGTTAGTGCATTCACTTTGAATACAACCGTTCTTTCTAGACCACCATGGACGAAGACTACTTCCACAGGTTGGACAAAATTTGCCCCGACATTCTCGGATAATCCGCCCCAATGGTGGTGTAGGTTTATTCATTATTGCTTCGGACCATATGCCATTTTATGAGCGAATTTTAATATTCCTGTACTCCAACCACCCAAGATGTAAGTCTTGTCATAAAATTCCGGGATAATCGTATCCTGATAACCGGCAACCTGCACCAAATAAACCTGGACATTCGGGTTAACCTTCTTACGATAATCAGCAACAAGCTTGGCTACGTCAATGTATCGTGCATCCCACAAATAATCTCGGTACTTGGTAGCATCGGTTCCATACAAACCACCATGACCAGCCTGCATGTCAGAGTAGACGAATACGTGATCCCAATGCTCGTTCTGCTTGATAGCCTTATCCCAAAACAACCAGATACCGTTTTCAGTTCCTTCACCAATATCATGAGCCAATTTCTCAGCCTTTTCCAAATGGGTGAAAATAGAATTCTTCTTGGTGATTGGGAATGTCGAAAGTTTATCACCGAATATACCAACATAACCTTCTTCGCTGATTTTTCCAGTGATAACACCCATCAAGTTAGCAATATCGTTAACAGCTACGCTGCCCAACTCGCTAGTGGTGCTACGTTGAGCCGAGCCGCTGTTATCACAAAGCGACATAACACGACCACCAAATGATGGAACTTCTGTCAATGAAACCTCAAGACAAGTCTCGATTGCGTCCAAAAGCTTTGGATTCTGAATACCAGCGCCTTCAACTGCCTTGTAGGCAGAGTAATAACGGAATGGCAATTGCTTACCTTCCTTTACACCTTCGATAAGCTTGGTTGTGTACAAGTCTGGATCAACACCATGCTGCGACAAGTTACGCAGGTTGCGCAACAGCGCCATGTGTCCCATGACTCCGACTGCTTCAGTCCAAGAATCCTTGTTAGAACCCTTTGCTGAAATCAAAGCTTCCCATGTCTCGTTGTCGCTGAGAGTGAGCTTACCCTTCATCAGCTTACCGAGCGGATCGGATTCGTTAAAAGATGGCCAAACCATACGAACCGTGTCAACAAGGTTATACTCGTGACCTTCCATACGATACTTCGCCAACTGGTATTCATTGTATGTGGCAAGCTTGTCGCCCAATGCACGCTTCAGACGTGTTGGAATCTTACCAAATGTAGCCTTGGTGTAGGCGAAACAGTTGATAACATCATCTGGACGGAAAAGAATGTAAGGTGCGTACTGACGCAACAGAGTTGTTCCCTTGATCTTCGGATGCTGTGCAGCACGAGCCAAGATGATCTGTGGTGTCAAACGAATGTGATCTTCATGACGAAGTTGGTTAGCAACCTTCAATGTCTCTTCGATGTTGAAATCTAGTGCATTGTCGATAGCAGATTCCATCAACTGCGCAGGAGTCATTGAACGCCATTCGACTGGATCAACAGCGTTGAGCGTATCACGCAAATGCTTGAGTTGCTTGCTTGAAAGACGAACGTGTTCTGCATGATTGTCTGGCTTGCGGGTCTTGCCTTCTGTGCCACCGCCATTGTAGTACGTAGGTTCACCGAAAAAACAGCTTGCCGCTGCCATCTTCAATGTGTTGATAGGGTTGTTTAGAAACCATGATGGACCGCCCATCCAGTTCAGATGTGCGGATACTGCTGCCTTAGCAGCGCGTGGGGTTGCCTTTGGGTTGACGTTGCTCATGTTATAGCCTCCTTAAAACGTAACATATGCTTGTTGTAATTAAAACTTACGAGAAATAATGACTAGGTTTTTGCTTTGAAATGTAAAGAAGTATCCCAATCTCCACTTCGTAAGAATCTCAAAATTAGCACAGTCTAAGTGGTGTTGTCAAGAGCATTCTAAAAATAATAGGAGAAACATTTGAAGGGCGTGTTTTCATCAAAGAAGTAACCCCACAACCACTTCCTATTAATTCAAAAATAAAAGCCTCTTGTTTAAGGAGGCAAATAAGTCCAGGAGAAATTCGTAAGAGTGACAGAGTTGGCTTGCGCCTTCCCTTTGATGGGATTTGAACCCATCTCGAAACTCACCTTGCGGCGAGTCGCTTTGCCGAAGTAACTCTAACACCACTTCCTGTTCAGATCTATATATCACAGTTTGAAAAAACTGTCAAGCTTTTTTAGTGTTAAAGCAACAAACCAATATGATTTGGAGACCACCAAATTTCCTGCCCTTAGTCTAAACCTCGTATACTAGACCCCTTTTTAGGTGTTTAACAAAACATGAAATTTGTAGTTTGTTGCTTTTGGCGGAAGGCAGAGGAATCGAACCCCAAGCCGTTCATCACGACTCCCATTGTTTTCAAAACAAGTCCAGACCCAGGCTGGTTTACGATCCAAGTGTTTTTTCTAAATCTGTTAATTCTGTATTTAATCGCGCCAAATATGGTTTAGCATATCGTTCCATTCTTTCGGCAGGATAATTTTTACTAATTTTTTCGTAATGAGCTATTTCATCCTTTTTCAATTGGATGGCATGCTCAACATTTTTACCCTTAAGCTTACGTTCGAAAAGTATTGATTTTAATTTCATTATATTTACCCAAACAGACTTCACAAGGATTTCCGTTGTTGGACGTAGACCTTTGTAACGATTAGCGTTGGCGGAAGAAGGAGGTCACGATCCCCAACCGACTCTTCGCCGGTCCTTTAGTTTTCAAGGCTAAGCTGAACCCCGTTCAGTTCCACTTCCATGGTTTGATATTTATAGGTTTAGAATTTATTACTATATCGTATACTATATCACAAAAAGGTGGTACGTCAAGTTTTCCTTCATTGACATCGTAGTGTCTGATGCGTTCTCGCAGCCAGTGAGCATGTCGATCTGGCAAGCAGAGCGTTAAAACAGTGTTACCAGCTTCCCAAAATACATGGGTAACGGTCTCGTACACAACTTCTGTTGTTTCATCATCCGGAAAAATCCGAACTGTAAAAGTTTTTGTCATATATTATCCCTAAATCAATTAGAAATTGCTTTTCGACTCTACTTGCATCGACGTATGTCATCGGATCTTCATCTGGATCATCATTGAATATTGTACCACCATTCTTCAGGAAGTCAACTATCTGAATGATCTTTTGTGGTGCCTTGTGGTCGCCGTTAACCATATAGAATTTCTGCTTCTGAGCGAAAAGAAGATCGATAACTTTCTGATCAATTATCAGTGATTCATCTTCGGTCTGATTTCTACCTTTAGGATTGTACTTCTTTGTACGCTTAAGAAAAATGTTTATATTGTCGAAGGAATTAAAAGCCTCGTCAACCAAGGGGAGGAGATTTTTGTAATAGTCTTGGGAAATGTACATATGACAAAGAAGCAACGGACTGTCCGTGACGCAATATTTGACTCCGTATTGAACCAATCTGCGTTGACGATGATGCTGTTCGGTGAAAATATCGGCTTGTTCGTAGAACATGTTCCATCGTTGCTGATAGACTAAATCCTTCGGGAATTCTGTGACTAGTTCAACATCATGGTTAGCTAATTTCATTAGATGGAATAAACCAGAAGCCACGGTGCTCTTGCCTGCACCTGGACCAGCAAATAAGTTTATTACTATCAGATCTTTATTTTTTGTTATTGGTGTCTGAGGTAGGGACATTGTTATTCCATAGTTATTTTCCAAGAAACTCCATCACGGCGATTACTCCCAAAACGATAAATGTAAGGATAGTCAGGAGTACATTCAGCACTCCCGACCAATCAAATTGCGAGAAACGTCTTTTCATATCTATCCTTTTTAGCATATTAGGTCGTCAATGTCAATCGTCGTTGTCACTACCAACAAAATAATCAACAATGTGTAGGTGATCGTCAAACATGACTTCTTCATCAAGTTCGTTTAGAGGAACCCATTTAGCTTTGTCCGTACCATCATCAACATCTTGACCACCTTTAACTTTCGGAAGAGGACCGGGTTCGAGTTGAATATAAAACGCGTGGGTTATGATACGCCCAACTTCGGAGCGATCTTCATCATCAAATACGTGGTGCTTTTTAATTGAACCAATCAAAACTTTTTGTGGTACCTTGATTCTGGTTTCCTCATCAAGTTCGCGTAACATTCCAGCTTGAATTTTTTCGGTTGTCATCAAATAGCCTCCTGGCAATGCCCACAAACTTTTCCCAGGAGAAGCGCTACGACGCACCAAAAGAACGTGACCAGACTGTACCACGACCGCATCTACTGTCGTATGATTCACGTCGTATGGCGCAGGTTCCCATTGTTTCTTCGTCTTCTTAATGTGCTCATACTCGGACTTAACGTATTGATAAGCTTCCGTTTCGCGAAACTTTTGTAGAAAAAGATATGTTCCTGCTGGTACAGCACTCTCAATGTATTTCAGATTTTTGCCTTCGAAATAGAGTTGACGGATTTCCGTTGCGCTGATGTTCTCATTCAGAGGGTGTTCAATAGGATTTCCCCATTGCGGGAACATCTTCAAGTAATAGGAAGAATCATCCTTTGAATGACCAATGATTCCGATATTAGGATCACGCATCTCCCAAAGCTGCCAATGTCCGTTGTAATGTAGCCCTCGCCGAGGACGCTCGTTACGACCAACGAAGTCATCAACAGTCTTCTGAACACGTTCAGCCCACTTTTCATCGTTGTACTTCTTGTCGCGAATTGGAAGGATAATAACCCGATTGCTAAGTGGCGTATCCAGACGAATACCTATCCTAAATAAATTAAGATGTTGAAGAGATTTCTCAATCATCTCTTTTCTTTCCTCGAATTTCCAAGGATTCTTGAATTTTCGTGGTTGGAATGAACTTCCAACTAAAACGATGACGTGTTCTGCGATGGTTAATCCGTGCTGAATAATCTCTATATGACCTACATGGGGCGGCTCAAATCGTCCAATAAAAACCAAATAATCTAATTTCTTATTCATAAGATATTTCCTATCTTAAAAGTTATATGACGGTCTATCCATCACATTAAAAAACCAATATCTCCAAAAGCTATAGCAAATAGCGTAAACAAAACAAACGATATCATGTAAAGCGACTTACGCTCACCATCAAGGATTAATCGAGTGGTAGCAATAAAATAAAACATAAAAGCTATAACGGCTGCGCAACCCGATGCAATCCTACACGCAAGGATGAAATATATAGGAATGAATTCTACCATCATTGCGAGAGGCGCAAAAAAGGATGCTACCAATATAGCAATAAACGTCATGGCAAGCGAATTAGTCCATACAATGAAATTCTTTCGAATTTCAAGTTTGTGTAGGGTTATTGGTCTGGTCTCTTCACTCATTTGTAGCCTTTTGTCTACCAATTTCAATTTTACGGATATCAAGATCGGGGCGAATCAATCGCATATCATCAGCAAAGTCTCGATTCGAAACAACAATGATACAGCCAATAGAAGAAGGAAAATTCTTAACCCACTCCATAGCACGACCGTAAGAAGCCAAAACATGATAATCACTTATAGTTTTTTTATCACGTTCCACCAGCAAGAAATTTGAAATCTCTTGCGTGTAAATATCCGAATCAATTAAGACGTGCTTCGGTCCGTTGCTCCAAGAGCGCAATGCAAATGTGATTGTAAGTAAAGTACTCATGTTTGGAAAAATCCTTTCCATAGTTTGAAAAGCATCCGTCTATCGGATATCTTTGATGTTAGCATACTCCTATTTATGAGAAAAAGCAACCCCGTTACTTCTTTGGACAGATTTTTTCTTTGGCGGCTGGATATAGCTTAAACATTGGAACTTCATCTAAAAGCATAAGACCCTGAGGTATCGAGTGTCTATGAAAGCTAACTAAATGAAAATCAACGGTAGTATAAATGTCTCGGAGAGGATACACGCCTCGATTCGAACATGAAACTAACGCCTCGCTAAAGACTCTCCGAACGTTTGTTCCGACACCTTGAATAATTTTATCTGTATCGTATTGAATCATACCAATCATTACAAAGTTTGCCTTATCTGGTTCAATGCTTTTAACATTTAGCCAATAGGTTTCTTTTTCTTTTGTATCAGCACCAATTTGAACCCATTCTAAAGGATCGAATGCCATTACTGGATGTGTTGAATAATCGAACTCTCTCTTGGGTAGTTCAGAAGGCATTCTTGGTGGAGTAATTAGCTGCTCTGTAGCATCGTCCGTTGTTCCTGGGGTGATGTTCGGGAATGTATTATCTGCGTGTGCTACAGCCATCCCTAGTGCAAATGCAAGTGCTATAATTATTTTTTTCATTTTATTTCTCCTGTGGGCAATACTTCAGCATGATTATTTCTGGTGGACTATCTGTGTCGATGGTTGTCGGAATTTTGAGCTTGGACTCAAAAATGAAAAACTGTTTATCATCGACATTAAACAATTTTTCACTAAAAACTCGATATGTGCTACCGTCACAATTGATGTATGTGTCTGTAATAATGTAAGACGTAGTATCGGTTAATGGCATCGTTCCCATGTCGTCGGGAGAAATATAACCTCGAAGTTTTTGAGGAGAACCAAACTTAGTCTTAATGGCTACATGCAGGACACCCTTTTCAACCTTCATGTTTTGAGTATCAACCCATAGGCTTGGATTACCAGGAACTATTTCCTTCCACATTCGGTTAACTATCACGTCATTGGCTTGGGCAGTAACAGTTGCTAAGATTAGAAATACGGATAAAAATAAAGATTTCATGTGTCGGTTCTCTTGGAAGGTTTTTTATGACAGAAATGTTCAAACATGACCGTCGTATCATATCCAGGGGCTACAGGAATGATTTGATTTGGATCTACTTTATATGATAGAATTAATTTACCGAATTCATCATAATAGTCAGTTTTAAAAGACACTAACGATTCAGTTGCACAGTTGACTTTAGTGTGATAAAAAAGAACAAACGCTGGTCTAGGAAGGGTAATTGTTTTACCATCACCATTTTCAAAACTGACAACAGCTTTTCCAACTGCCATCGAAGTCGAACCTAAAAATTCCCAAGTGTTAGCATCTAATTTTTTAATGCTTAGTGTATCGATGTAAATGGAAGCTTGCGCCCAGCCACCATAAAAAAGTGGGAGCCAATTGTGTTGGACCTTATCATCTGCTTGGGCAAAAGAGAATAAAAAAGCCAAAAAGAGATGCGGGAAGAACTGTTTAAGCACCTTGAGTTGCCTTCTAAAAAGTCTGGTTAGATTTATTTATCCCTAATCAGACTTATCCGTAGAATCTACGCTTCTTACAATCGAATGTCAAGCAAAAGATAGGTTTATAACGTCAAACGTTGCGTAATAATCGCTTGCATTTGGAGCAGCAAATGATGCCTCTTTTGTTGCAAATGGTAGAATTATTTCACCATCTTTTTTATACTTCCGACCGTGAGTTACCATAGTGTGCGGACAATAGAATAAACCACCATCAAGTTCTCCAGAGCCGCCTTTATATCCAATGAGTATTTTATCGATTGGTGTATGTGTATTATCATAATATGTTGGAAGGTATGAATACACATCAATGGAACCATTGAGTTTACCGACGAGCATTGTACAATTCGGACCCTTGAACGATCCCTTCAAAGCCGGTGCGAATACCGCATGCTGCGAAACCTGCAAGACCGAAACCATCATCGGAGAACATAATATCCAATTACCAGGACCACGGTGAGTTTTACGAGCTATATCATTAGCAGTCTTGCTAATGTTTATAATGACTGACGAAAATCTATCAGCAATGAAAGCAGGCTGCTCTGGATCTTTTTTCTGAAAAATGGTAGAGAAATCAAAGTTCGGATATTTTGCACTTATGTCGATAAGTTTTTGAATGTATCGATCATCCAATTCTTGAACAAGCGCAGATGCGACTATTTCTTCCAATTCCTTTGCAGCATTCCAATCTTTGTGGTTACGTTCTAGGTTTTTAATGCAACTGACAGAAATTCCTGTCTTGCATTTTTGAGTTAATGTGGATACATCACTAGCAACGACGTTTAATGACATAGAACGTCCACCAGTACCTTCTAGTTCAGGATTATCTTCGTACCTATATTGAAAGTAATAAACCTTTCCATCATTAGTCTTCATTGGTTGAGTACCAAGAAGTTCTTTGACAACGGTGCCTTCTGCGACATGTTTAGCCATATTTTCATAATCTAATCCTTCAATCAAAGTACCTTCGCGCTCTCGACGGGCGACGTACTTGTGTTGATTTGTTAGAATGGCTTTTAAGTATTGCTCTGGACGACGATCTAGATACTCGGCAACTCCACTAAAATCATCCGTTTCTTCGTTATATGATTGAGTGGTGCGAAAGACAGCAGTGTCTTTTAGAAGTTCTTTCTTTTTTTCAATCCATGGATTATTTGGTATGTTTGCCATATACTTTTCCTCTTCGGTTGTAAAAGTATATAGCCCGGAAAACACGAGGCGTGCAAATCTATGTGATTTTTACTGTTCCAATCAATTCCAAAGCATTCATATCGAACCAAACGGTACTTTCACAATCCCAGGCATGCATGATTAGAGGCATGTCTTCGCTATAATCTGGATCATAGTGTATACCATCATATTGAGATGAAATGAGCTTCCAAGGGAAATGTTTAATTATAAACAATTTACTATCCCACGAGTCTGATGAAAGAGGGTAATCAGGTCCAAGATGCTTACGATAAATTACTTCTGCCTCATGATCATTACGAATCGTTAAAATTTTTGCTTGAGGTTTAGCTTTGAAAAGGAATCCTTTAGGTGAGAACCATTCAGACATCTCACTCTTACACCATTCCACCCAAGAACTAGTGTAATTGCCGTCTAGGGCTTTAAAGGCGGTTGAAGTCCAGAAAGCATTCTTTGGTTTGAGACAAGATTTCTCACCAGAAATTTCAAAACGATGATGTTTGTCCGGTGGGTTAGAATCACCACCACGCATTGGGCTTTCTTCCATCCAAAGTTGATTACTGAGCGTATTTAACGTACTTATCATAGAACTCTTGGGGCTGACCTTTTCCAAGAGGGGTATTATACCACTGTTTCCAATAATTTCCAAGAGCCATAATATCATCCGGGTCGGTTGGAAGCGGAGATGGAATTCTCAGATACTTAATACGAGCCATAGCAGCAGCATAATAAGGATTTTCAACCATTATTTCAGCGTCTGGAAATTTCGTTTTATCATCATTTTGAATGAAAGACCGAACTTTAGCTGCCAAGGTTGCTCGATATTTCAGATAATTTTTCCAGCAATCATCGTGGGTAGCGGGTTCGCACTGAAAGTAACCTAAAGCTGGTCCACCAATTTGTCGTGTGTATGTCAAAAGACTTTCTTGAAGTGCTGTCCCAACGAGAAGGTTTTCAGCAACTTGAGACCATAGCGCTAGTCTTTGGAGAACGGGGCGAACCACGTTCAATCTGAAGGTTATCGGGTCATCCATTTAAATCTCCTTTAAATATCATATGATTTATTTATGGTCTGTAGAAATAAGAAAGGGCGGAAAAATCCGCCCTTTCAAGACTTTGACTAATGTTTCTATTGCTTACTTCGAACCGGTTGAGTAACCGTCGCCTGCGCTCTTCCTATGAAATCCTCTTGCGAACTTTCTCGGGTCAATTGTATAACCTTGATTACCAGAAGCCTTCTTCATCTTCTCAACGTGTTCAACTGCGTCTTTATAGTTAGGGAAAATACACTGAATTTTATCGCCTTCCATCACAACGTAGCCTTCTTCATCTTGTGGTACGTCATTCAATCCTGCTGCCTTGCGGAAGAAGTCTAGATCCAAACCTTCCTTCTTTACACCGTAGGTGCCAGCACTCTTCTTAACGGCTTCTTTTGCCTTGTCTGATGCGGCGCTCTTGTCTAGAGCGGCTGCTGCATTCTTCGCACCTGATGCGTCTTCCTTGACTGTCTTGGCGCCATCATCAGCGCTCTTGACGGTTTCGTCACGCATGTGCTCGTTGTGCTTTTTCCACTTTTCATCTTTCTTGATATTTGGTGATCCTTCCATGCCACTGACCTTTGAGCCAGAGTCTTTGAAAGAATTACCTTTGACTTCACTGTCGTATTGACCATGTAGACTCTTTGAGCCAGTATTGGTATCAACAACTGTTTCTAGAATACCGTCGAACTGTTTGAAATAGCCAGTCATTTCACCTTCAGTGACTTGGAACTTAACGCCCGCGTCGTTTAGTTTCTTCCAAAGGATAGCTTCTGTAACTTGCTTGGCGACCTTCTTGTCGCCGAAGTGCTTGGTAGCAGATGTAAGAACCTTGTCAAGAGTTTCGCACATTTCATGTGCTTTCTTGTTGCCCTTAGCAATCTTACCGACTGCCTTGAACTTCATTTTCTTCATCTTCTTGTCAGCCATTTGCTTTTCAGTAAGATTAGCCTTTTTGGCTTTCTTCTTTTTAGCATCGCCTTTGTGAAGCACGGCTTCAGTAACCACCCCGGCACGTTCGTCGGCTGTGATTGGAAGTCCTGCTAGCAATTTATATTGAGAAACTGTGTTCATATTGTAGCTCCTTAGTCTTGAGTCTTCTTAGTTATTTATAAGCCTTTCAGGAAAATAGACTAATTTCTTTCAAGGGGTTATCCAAACATTGCTGCCCAAACGTTAAAATCAAAGTTACCGGCTGCTCGGGTATATCTAAATCGAGCCTTTCCTGGTAGTACATCATTTGCGCTTATGTTTACTTGCGCAAGTACACCTGGAAGAACTTCGAGGCGAGTAGTAGTATCAGTAACAACTGCGGCTGAAGTAATCAATGTCACTTCACCACCAGTCGGTGTTAATGCGCCAATACTGAAGGTAAAATTTCCAGCGGCGCCATTGGTAGTTTCGATGTACAATGCCAATCCGGAGCCACCAAATGTTAATGGAATATCCACGAAGCCCGTAATCGCAACGGCTGCTTGAGAGAATACATTTTTTACGTTCAGAAACCTCATTGGTTCTTTCCTTTAAAAAGGGAGACATGCTCCCCTTTTTGATTATTTTATGTTATTTGGTCACTTCCTTGGTTAAATTGATACTGCAACGCCCGTTTCTGGATCAATCCAAGCTGCTGCGGCTGTATTACCATAAGCAATACGCCCAGCGCCTCCTGCTGCATCACTTACAAAAATCATACCGCCTGCAACAACTGGTGGAAGACCTGTAGTAAGATATGTTGGCAGAACAGGGACGCTAGCAAATACAAGTTCACCAGTAGTAACACTAAGTTCTACATTAGATGTGTTTGCTGCACCCTTAAGGACTTTGTCAACCCGATCTACAATAAGTTGCGCTGGTGATGCGACTTCTGCATCTGCTTGCATATTAAATACAGTGTTTGTTCTGGACGAAATAAACACTTGTCCATCAGCAAATCCACCATCAACGGCAACGATACGAACTTGGTGTGGACCTTGAATTTCCATGTCCATTTCCACGTTAGCACCATGAATAACTCTTGTTTCTAAGGTACCAGTGTCAGCATATCCTACGTTGTAAAAAATACCAGAGTACGATTGAACGTCAGCTACGCCTTCGTTTGGTGATTGTGGACCCTTAACTCGCAAAGAAGTTGCGTTGTCTTTACGACCAATCAATACCACAGTATCCGCAGGTTGATTGCCAGCGTTTAAAGCTAATTGTCTTAAGTAAGCAAAATATGACATGTGTTTTCTCCGTTTTTTTAAACATTAATCATTAAACTATGAACCAGTTTGTACCATCAGATATAGCAGTTACTGTATCGTATTGGTTTGCAAGCGAGAATGATGCCGCACCGTCAATTGTACCTGCTGCTGGTGTTGCTGCTACAGCATTTACTGAAGCATCGACTTTCTTGACGAGGACGCGACGACCCAAAGCTGCTGCTGGGAAAGTAACTGCGCCAGCGCCTAAAGTAGCATCTGCAAATACAACTTCATCTGTGATTGCCATAACGTATGGAACTGCCTGCGAAGTAACTGCACTTCGAACGTCTGAACTATCAAGAACGACTACACCAACCTTGGCGTTAACAGATGTTACTGGGAACGTAATCGCAACGTTTGCTGCTGCTGTAATCAAACCTTTCGCATTGACGGTAAATTGACCTACGTTTGTTGCAGTACCGAATGAACCAACGTTACCGTTTACAGTTGCTAATGTTGTTACAAAGCTGTTAGCTGGACCAGTTAGAGCGGAAACTGGGACAGTAACGTCACCAGTTAGAGCCAATGTATCTGCCTTGTTTACCTTTTGGGCATCTGCGGTATCGACATATAGCTTCGTTGTTGCATCACCAGCTAGTGTTGGTGCTCCCATGTTGGTGATTTTAAAGCCACCCATGTTGAGATCCACAGTAGCTGGACCAGTAACACTCAAACCACCTGTTGCGACGATATTACCTACAACGGATATGCCTGTTGCGGTAAATGTTGCGACGTTTACACCACCAGATGCAATACCAACCTGTCCTGCTGCTGCGCGATAGAAACCGGTTGTTAGATCGTTCGTGAATGCGAATTCTGGAGCGGCTGCTGTACCTGTACCTGGAGTAAAGAATCCTGAGAATACTGTTACGCCTGCTGCGCTGAATAGAACCTTCTGCGCGCCAGCAATTGCAACACTAACTTCGTTAACGGCACTGTGATAGAAACCTGTGCTGAGATCACCCAAGAATGTAATTGCGGGGACTGCTGCGGAACCAACTGGATGTACCAAGACACCTGTCATTGTGTCGCCTGCAACATCAACGTAGGTAGTACCGATACCAGCGATTGCTGTATCAACGTAGCCCTTTGTTGCTGCTCCTAGTGGGATAACTGGAGCGGCTGCTAGAACCAACGCACCTGTTAGCGTACCACCTGTGATTGGTAGAAATAAACCAGCAATTGATCCTGATGTTAGAATGTCGCTGTATGTTGAACCATCATTCGTTAATTCCCATACGTCTATTCCTTCATTCCAACGAAGATAAGTGTTTGGCTGTGTGCCACGATCTACACCAAAGAAAACGTTAGTTGATGGAGCACCGACCCAATCGTTATTAAGAACGAATGTGTCAGAAGGGGTTCCATCTATATCTGCCTTGGACAAGAGACCATTTGCCAAGTCAGTGAATGTTGGGTGTAAAGCATCTTGGGAGTCAACGTATTGCTTTGTTGTCGCGCCCATAGCGGCTGTTGGGTTAGCGTTTAGAATAAGCGGACCAGTCATCGTTGCGCCAGATAGCGGAACAAAACTTGTCTGCATAGCCCATAGTGGTCTTTCGTCAAAAATCATGTCGTTGGTGATTGCTGTTGTACCATTAACAAGGTAGACATAAGCAAGAGGAATCATGCCTGCTGGAACGGCTGGTGCAGGAGGGCTACTCGTTGCTGCTGGTACACCATAAACAAGCTGGACTGAAGCGTTGGCTGTGAGTGCTACAAGCACCCATACTGCAAGACCGGCTCCTGGTGGAACCATCACTGCGGTGTTGCCGCCAGTGAATTCGACTAACGTGTTACCACCGACCCAATAAGCGCCTTCGGCGATGCGGGAAGTTAGGTTTGGAACTGGCTGTTGACTGACTTTGAGTGTCTCGAAATAAGCACCCAAACGAAATGCTGTATTACCTTTTGGTGGAACGTTCATTTCTTTTTCCTCACAAGTGGGATTGTATTGGAGTATTTAGTAATGTGAACGAATTTTTTGAGTAAATATCGATTTGGAGGAACGTTTATGCATGGAGGATTGCGAACATCAAGAAACGATCTAAAGCTTTCGTTTATTGAAAAAGCACTCAAAAAATTTGGGAATCGTTTTAATTATTCATTGGTTGAATACATTAATCAACACACGCCCGTTAGAATCATTTGTACTACTCATTGGATATTCGAGCAGACACCAAATCATCATCTATTTACTAAAGAAGGATGCCCGCGATGTGGTCATGAAAAATCAAATAAAAAACGAACGAAAATTACGAAAGTGGATCAGTAATAACCGGTTGAACTCCATATGGAGTTCGACGGAACATAATATTGCCGGTATGAAGATCCATGCCGGCTTTTTTCACTTTACGAACAGATTTAATTGCTGTTATCGCTGTTTGGAGATAACGGTCATGAATATCAGATATTTTAAGATTGAGTTCAACACCCAATATTCGTTTAACTTTACCATTATAAGCCAAACTTTGAAGAATATCAGCATAAAACCATATTTTACTTGTTCCCATGTTTCCTAAGATGTCTTCTTCGTGGGTTGTTAATTCACGACCTAATAATCGATAAATTAAAAAATCGTGTTCTTTTATGTTCAAATCATCGGAATTATATAGTCTCTCCATATTTATTTTATAACAATACCTCGGACCATAATTTACGTCTTCTTTATGTTGGAAAATTTCAATAGAATATATTTGTGGGAAAACAGGAAGTTTCAAATTTTTTATTCTGTTAATATAATTTAAATACCCGTCTCGTGTAGGCAATCCATAGCCATAATTCTCAGTCTTTCCAATTTTAAAAATTGAAGATGAATCCATTTTGTTTTCAAAGGCAGAAGCATATGCTCCAGAAGCTGATACTCTCTCACCAGCAACATTAACTTTTGATAGCATAGGACCAACGTCGGGGTCTTTTATAACCTGTTGGATTGTTTTATCCGGATATTGTTGTTGAAAGAATTCCAAGAGTTTCATGTGATTGCCTTGAATTCTTTATTTATCAAGTTGACAACACCAAGAAGTAATAGTATCCTTCTATGGTATATAACTGGACGATGCACATGATACCAAGGCTTGGAACATTATGGAATGGAAAATGGTCTTATGACCAATCATCAGGCGTGGGATTACGATTAGAAGGTCTACCGACAGACGTTGATTCTTTCATTCTCATATTAGCATCTTATGGATGTCATCCAAAAGCTGCCGAGCGCATCCTTGATAGATTGAAGAGTCGAGGATATGATGAACTAACTGTAAGGTCGCAGCTTGATTTCGTCTCGTTGGCACAAGATATGAACAAGTTATCCGTAATCCTCTCCATTATCCCACCACAAGAAGATTGGACTAAAAAATTCGATGATGGCGCGTTTGAAAAAGAATTACTAGACAAAGCATTCCGCATTCATGAAGAACGTCGAGATAGATTATAATTTAGGAGATAATAATGGAAATATTTTACGCAGTCCAATCCCTTCCGAAATCTATATTTTTGGCTGGACCGACGCCTCGTGACGCAAATACTCCGTCTTGGAGACCTCGGGCTCTTGAAATATTAGAAGAAATTAACTTCGACGGAGCAGTTTTCGTTCCTGAAAGTGAAAAATGGACTACGAAAGAAGAGTATCTTTCCCAAGTTGAATGGGAATGGGAAGGCATGAATGGGGCTACAGTTGTCGTGTTTTGGATTCCTCGAAACCTTGAGGAGATGCCAGCATTTACAACCAACGTGGAATTCGGGTTAATGGCACACAGTAGCAAAGTTGTTCTAGGATACCCACCACATACTCCCAAAATGGGATACCTTCATGCGTTGGCAAAACGCTACAACATTCAAGTCGTCTCAAGTCTTGAAACATTGTTAGCTATTGCTGTTGAAACGACCAAGAAGCCGTTTGAGTCGGAAGTCAGATACGATATTGCTTAATAAATGTCATACGCACCGTCGTAATTGCTCCAATATTCAACCCAATCGATTTCTTTACCAGTGCTCATACAATTGGGGCATGCATCTAGATCAACGTCTCGTGTATGTGGATTAAAAAGCATAGCACCGTTGCCAGTGCCTTTACATTTTGAACATTCTTTAGGAAGAGATTCCATTCTCTTTCTTCCAAGTTAACCAAGTCTTCAAAATTGTGACGTTGAATGAATCATCCCATTGTTTATGTGTTTGTATTAAAGCTGTAAGTCTATCTGAACAACCCTTGACCATATCCTCAAACATCCTGAACAGCAACGAATTATCCCAATATGGGTGAAACTCCTCATAGTCATTTTCAGAATGTTTTGGCGCCAATCTGTCGAGACGATATACAATACCAGAATGTTTACCGATAGCTAGATCAATACCAAATGTATCACCGATTAGGATACATTCTTCTTTAGTTAGATCATAAAACATTATTTTTTCCTTTTTTCGCTACCCCAAACTTTGTTTTGGGCAGCTTGTGCCATGATCACGAACATTGCGGACGTTAATTCTTTAAAGCCGCCTCTCATAACCGCGTCGGCTGCGTACTGCGAAGCCCAATCATGGAATTCATCAAAATCCATTTCTTGACAAGTTTTTTCACTTTTACTCATGTTGTCTTCTCCTCGTTATTAATATTTTTTGTAATACGGGGTTCGCGTCTCCATACATCGAATATTCGACCATCGAATATACTTTGTGTCAATGCGAGCCCGCAACTTTTGCACCACCACGCCTCATGTCCAGATGAATAATCCGTCTCTCCGGTAGACAACAGTTTAACCCAATCGTGGGTATCTTTTGTAAATTTACAACTCATGAAATTCACCAATTACTAGTAATTACTGTTTTGGAGCAAGAGCCGGTCCAGTTGCGACCGGCTCATTTCCTTATAGAGCGGCGAAAGAAAGTCCAAGCAATACGATCAACGCAATCAACATCCATATGCGCCAGTAGTTTGTATTTTCACTTTCATAGCTATCACCATTTTTACGATATACGACCGTTTTCTTGTAGTGCCAGAAACCAGTACGTTCCATCGTGACAGTCTGAAGAACACAGATGCGTCGATACGTGTAAATCCAGATTGGAAGCCAAATACACAAGCCGAGTGTCACACCAATAACATTTATGATTTCATGACCAAAGACATGAGCAATCAAAACCGCTACACCGATTTTACCGGCTGGCGTAGTCACGAATTCGTTAACAGTAATCCCGAGTTCTTTAACGATAGAAGCAAGCCCACGACCAACGCTAGTGCCAGCATCAACCCATTTCTGGAAGTTCTCTGGACTAACTGTGGTAGTGGAATTTTTCGTACTAGCAGCTTCCTCCGCTACTTTTTGTAGAATCGTCGTCTGTTGTGCTGGTGTCAATTTGAACCAACCGGCATCTGTAACCGATTGAGTATTCAATGAATCCGCAGCACTTGCGCTGTGCATGTAGCCGCCCGCAATCAAGAACATTATTACAACAAAAACAAAAGCCAATCTATTCATACACTTCTCCTTGGTTATTAATGTAAAATTATATATTTGAACATGAATGCGAATGCTAGCATCCAGTCCGTAACACCCAAAACAAAATAAAACAAATTTTTACCTCTCACTTCCTTCGGAAAAGATTCCATTTGCATAAGCGTTCCAGAACCTGTGAGGAAAGCTAGAATAGTCAACATTCCGTAGGAACCTTGGGTTAATCGAGAAAAATTATAGTCGGTGATACCGGCGAATATAGCCACAGCACCAACCAACATACAACTAAACAGGACCACCATATAGAGAAAGAAGACTATGATGCCGTTAAATTTTTCAGATTTAAGGGCATGAGAATTTCCTTCTATTGCGGGAATTAGATTCAATACCGCAAATCCGAACAGGACACCGATCATGTAGTTGTTCATACTAGCTCCGTGTGTTCACCAAGGCGACCGCGCCCAATGATTCATCCATTCTAGCATTGTTACAGTCACGATGCAAACAATATTTCTTACCCCATGCCGTTGTTACCACCCTCTCAACTACATTATGTCCTAATTCACTAGGGCATCGTTGAGACGTAATACTCTTAAAGATGCCTTCCAACAGATCGTTTCCCATTCTTATCCCCTTACATCAACCAAGCAGCACCGCAGTTAGTCGCACCTGACATATCCCAGGTTGTGCCATTCACACACTGAGCCAGAACGGGGGTGGCATCCGTTCCTGTATAAGTAGAAAATTGAAAACTTCCAGCCAAAGGATTACCGTCGTCAATCTTGCGATCAACTTCTAAAAGAATCTCGCTCGGGATCATGTTTCCAATCTTAAGGTTGTGGCGGACAGACGCCATTCCGTTTCCGAAAATATTGTCATAAGATACGTTCAGATAGACTCCATAAGGATTTTTCATGGTATTACTGTCACTAATGGCTGACGTGCCGTCATAACTGAAGCTACCCGTAATGAAACCCCCGGCTGACAAATGACTCCATACCAAAGTGTCTTCATGGAAAGACGCTTCGATGCGACCATTGCTGTTACCGTTGGCACAAGCAGGAACACAGGTAATATTAGTGGAAGCGGACGCAAAGTCGCCAGGAAGAGCGCGATAGCGATCACCGAACGCGAGGAAAGCAGCATGAATTTCAGCTTGTTCTTGAATAACGGCACGAACACGGCTGTTCTGAATGAGCGATTGTCCCTTCAGGACGCCAGCCAGAATCATACCAATTATTGCTACAACAATCGCAATTTCGATCAAGGTAAAACCGAGTTGTCGGCGAAACATTGTTCACTCCGAATAAAGTTTAAGACGAAAAGGATTATAAACACTTTAGAACCGGTTGTCAATAAATATCTTCGAATATAAAAGGTATTCTAAATGAAACTCTCTGAACTTAAAACCGAAGCGGTTGCAACAACATGTCAAACACCTGGAGCTATTTTCAAAATTCATATCGAAGCAAAGAAAATAAGGATAGAGATTAAGCTTCCAGAGACTACAGATTTGTCTAAAGAAGAAGCCAAACTTCTTGAACAGAACATTCACAATGCCTTAGAACTTGTTTTGAAGGAACTTTTTAAATAAAGTTATACTAGATTTATTCCCAGCATCCATGAGCGACAAACTTTCCATCTCCATCAAAGTAGAAATCGACATAAAAACCAGCATATCCGTGTCCATTTTCGATTCCAACTCTAGAGACAATTTCCTTTGGGAATGTTCTAAATCCACCCAATGATTCCATGGCTGGGGTTGAAGGGCTAACTGGTGCAATTTCAACACATAATTCAAATGAGTCAAATAGAGCAATCAATTTTTCTTTATCTGTCATTTTTAATTTCTCCTATTAGAACATAATTGAGAATTGTCAACATATGCGCAGCAGCCTCTTCTTGCGTATCAAATTCTACAGTAGATTTCTGAGTTATAGTTTCATCATCACCAAACATTTTTTCGGTGATCGCATATTCCCAAATGATTTTTCCTTTTGGGGTTTCGTTAATAGTAGCATTGATTGATACTAATGTGTTCATAGTTTTCTCCAACTTATCAATGAACCCTACCACATAACATATCGAGTTGTCAAATGAAAATGGGGAGCTTTCGGCTCCCCATTTATTGGATAGACTATTTAGAAGAGAGTTCTTTTCTTCGTTCCTCTTCCTTCCTACGTTCTACACCGCCAGGAGGCGGCATATTCTTTATACGTCGGTCTAATTCTGATCTGATTATTCTTGCCGCCTCTTCGCTACGTTTTCTGTAGAGTTTGGGGTCGCCTATTATCTCAATTAATCTCATTATTTTCTGGATTACTTAGTCGTCACAATCACAATTTTCTTCAAGAATGTAACCATTGTCTTCTGCCCACTGAACCAATTCATCATCTTCGTTAATATTAACGTAGCCATGGTCGGACGCCCATTCACCCATCGCTTCTTCGTCTTCTTCGGAAATGTAACCATTTTCAGCAGCCCAATTTACTAAATCTTCATCAGCCACTATTTCGTTTATGTCTTGCTCCTGTGCCCATTCTGCAAGATCTTCTTCCTCGAAAACTTCGTCAGGTGTATAGTTTTCACGAACCCAATCCATTACATTTTCCATCATGTCTTCTGAAAAGAGCGCGTTTTGAAATGCTTTAACTTTGTTCTTAGCAGCCATTTTTGTTCTCCTTATTTGGCGGGGTGGAACTTATATTTATCCGTTCCTAGAACTCCTCTTACAAATTCTGACGAGATTTGCGGAGCATTTCCATGAGAATACGAACAGGTTCAGTATGGAGTGCCCATACATAGCGCGGTCCCAAGGCAGCGGCTATTTCATTTTCAAATCGTATTTCATTATCAACTTCCTCGACAAGTCTCGGAGATAACGCGGCGTCCAATTCTTCTTCGATATCCATTATACAAGCCGATCCAATGGCAATCCATTCAGGAAATCACCCGATAGAGCGTTCCTAACTAGAGCAACTTGTGACTTTAACATATGTTTTGCATTAATATACGCAAAAAATTGGTCAGGAAATAATCCTTCTGCTTTCTTGATCATCGGTAGAAAGAAGTGCTCAACCTCATTCACATAGCTAACTTGTTTCTCGGTTGAGAATACACCAGCCATTGAATTGACATTGTGGATGCGATCAGCAGCTTTTACGATGCTGGCGCGCAAATCATTGGCGCAGTCATCATAGTAAACCAAATCAGCATTTTCGTGGGCATATTTTGCTGTGCCATTGACTTTCTTTGAGATTGCCCAAACGCTGTCCGCAATAGATTTACCGAAACGAGCTTCGATTGTTTCACGATTTGTGTCGGTATCTTCGATAATATCATGAAGTAATCCGACAATAATGGTGTTCTCTTCTTCACGGATGCCTTTTAATGTTGAAATATAAAGACTAATTTCAATTTGATGTTGACATTCTGGAGTTTTTCCGTCTTTTCTGAAACCATCATGCTTTTGTTTGGCGAATTGAAGCGCTTCGAGAGCGAGATTGTACCCTTTTCCGAGAAGGAAATATTTTAACGCAATTGAAAGTCTTTCATACCGATTACTCATTTCATCTATCCTCGAATTCATTTTTATAGTAAAACCATTCACTTATGTAAGGCTCCCATTCGAAACCAAATTCCAACCAACACTCACTGATGGTTCCATAACGCCAAACATATTCTAACCAAATACAGTTATAATCTCCACTGTTAAGACGTACCGGAAACCATGCAAACCATTTCGTTTTCTTTGCTAGTAGGCGAATTTTTTCCTTAAATGCTACTTTACGCTTCCTTTTCCTTTTCTCCCAATCAATACACTTAAATTCCATTTACTTTCCCTTTGTAACAGAGACATTATTTCCTGATGTATGTCGAATCAATACAAACGCATTATTCAATGCTATTTCGAATTCGCGCGCATCTAACTCGTTAGTAAACACTTCAATTTCGGGGCGAGTTTGAGAACTAAAGTCTCCGTATCTCGATGTCCAACGGACTTCCCACAATTGAACGGTGTTAATTTCTTTTATTTCATTTGAAATTGGGACTTTTACTTTCTTTAAAAACATATTTCCTCCATTAATTTATGAATATACTGTTCCTATAGGAGCGGTCCCGTTCCCATCTACGCATGCGATACTCAAGATCGGCAGCGTCTGTGGCTTGGGAAAGATATCTTTCTAGTTCCCAATCGTAGGTCGTAGTCACCTTTTTATACCAGTCTTTAATTCTTGTCAATAAATTATTCATGCTATCTTCCATTCGATTACCATGAAAGTATATAGCAGTTTACATTGCACCGCAACATCTATACCTTCATGAATCCTTGTGGGTTAACATCAAGGTCTTCTTGTGGCTGTTCTTCATCTTCGGACTCACACTCTTCTTGTTTCAAGCGCAATTCGTAATTTTCAATGAAAAGTTTGACATTATCGTTAATGGACTCATTATAGACTGCACGAAGATTTTGATTCGCGAGCAACATCAACCCGATAATTGCAATTTGCGTTAAAACTAGAATTATTAACAAAATATTACCGTGTATCCGAAGAGTCGGGAACTGACGAAGTATAAATTCTTTCATGGGAAGCCCTTGAGTTGGACGGCTAAATAGTCTGTAATTATTGTAAGCCAAAACTATGTCCGAGTCAATACTTCCACACCAACTTATTTCAAGAGATGATGCCTTAACAGCAGATCTGAAAATGTTTTTTACTGGTTTACCGTGTCAAAATGGACACATCTCTGAAAGATATGTAAGCAATTATAGTTGTCAAGAATGTCTTTTAACTTTAGCGGGTCGTCCAAGAAGGCTAGACCCGCCTAAGAAAATTAAAGAAACAGTTGGTAGACCAAAATTAGAATATGTTTCTTATGAAGAGGCACGTGCGTGGGTTCGGAAATTCCGTTTTAAAAGTTGGAAAGAATGGTTTAAATTTAGAAAAAAGAGAGATCCAAAAACGGGCAAACACCTTCGACCAGCGTGGATTCCAAACGCGCCAGAGCGAGCGTATAAAAATAATGGTTGGGTTAGTGGTGAAGATTATTTTGGCTTTGGTAGAGCAGCCCTTTTCTCTTATGCTAAAGCAAAGATGGAGGCACGCAAGCTGGGCTTAAAAAGCCGAACAGCATGGCGTGTTTGGTGGAGACAATATAGACCAGTGACAGTACCGTGTGCGCCGGAACTATATTACAAAGAATGGGAAAACTGGAATGAGTTTCTCGGTAATCGGAATGTTTTTAACACTTGGAAACCTCAACTTGTTTCCTATGAGCAGGCAAAAAAAATTGTTCATCCGCTTAAGTTTAGGAATCAAACAGAATACTTTGAATGGCATAAAGCAAACAGACCATATAACTTACCATTTCACCCAGCCATCACATACAAAAAGAGAGGATGGGAAAGTTGGACTAAATTCCTCGGTCGAAAGGTTGCAGACCGGTTAGAGAGCAAGAGCGTCAATACTGCTGTGTGGTATATCGTCCATCATCCAGGTTTACCAGACAACGTTATAGAGGTTTCTATCGACGGTGTTGGCAAGAAGATTGTCTTACAAAAAGTAAAACAAAAAGAATTTATCTTATTAAAGATATACAAATATGAAGTGGCGTCGAAGCCACAAGTTGAAGCAATCCTTAATGAATTTAGCACTTCATATTGGGAAGATAGAAAACAGCGAATTTGTAGTAACATTTCCCAAATGCTTTTTGAACTAGACCAACTGCTGGAATGGGCTTAATTATCTTTAACGATAATTCGATTGTTGCGTTCCAAGAAATGTACAAGGAGAGATCCAAAGAAAACACCCAAACCAAGACTCCAAGATCCGAGGATCGTTGATAGTATATCAATGGTGAAAGTTTTTACATATATGGTATACACACCTAGCGCAAATGAGATATTCATTATCAGGATGGCTAATATCATACGCTTTTCACATTTTGTAAACATTTTCTATTCCTTTATTTTGTAAGTTGAAACAATCGGCGGCTTACCAGGAAAAAACCAACCATGAAGAGTTATTGGTTCTTTAGCTAACACGATACGGTCATGGGGGACGATAGAATCATCCACGGGGATCACATGCGCAGTCTGCTTCACAACATCGTTTTGTAGACTCCAATATTTGGCATTATCACCTTCAAAAAGTTTAAGAAAATAGCCATTAGTCATCATTTCCAAAATTTTTTCTGGTGTCTTTACAAGAACGAATGGTTTGAACGGTTCGGTCATTTCTTTTCTTCACAAGGATAAAGATGACGCAGCCCAGCAAACAAATAGAAAGACGCTGGGAGAGCTAGATTTTTCTGAAGATTCTCAGGATCAGCCATTACATATGCATACGAAGCAGCCAGAGCACCTAACGACTTCTCCAAAAGATCGTGGTCAGTCTCGTTTTGTGGGGGGCAAATAGTTTTCAACATTCGCAAGGTATCGATGGTGCCCCCAATATACAACATAGCAGAGGCAGTTACGAGAAGATTTCCAGAATTTAAATTATCAAGCATGGAACCAAACGAAATCATAGCACCTGGGTTTTGAAACTCAGGAGGGATAGAAACTTCGTTTTGTCCCAATACATTGAAAGAAAGTAGCAAACCAACCATCATAGAGAATAGTTTCATATTAAGCGCTCTTTTGTAATTGACGTGGAGAATGATATTCAACGTAATGCTTTAGAATTTCGTTATAACTGGTAAATTCGGAAACAGTGCCACATTCTTGACACCATTCTATTCGTGTAGATGTGGAGGAAACGCGTGGTGTGTGGTAAATCTCTTTCCAATCATGTGTATACCCATCTTTACATTGTGGTAGTTCTGTCATGTTTATTCACTCCTCTGTTTACGGGCTACTTCCAGTTCTTGTGAAAGAGTCATAACTGCCATGCAATAGTTCACACTTGGATTGTAGCGGAAGATGGCATAGAAATTATCGAAACCATTCCAAATTTCTGTTCGACCTTCTTCAATCTCGATCTGAAACAAGCTCGCAGGATAATTATAGTACGAAAAGTCATATGTGTCAACAACAGTTACACGGCATTTAGACGCCCATTCAATCATTTTAATAGTGGGACGAATTCTTTTAACATAACCTTCTGGTAGACTCTTACAATCTGATTGCTTCGCAATCTCTTGATCATGAACCCAACCCTTGCGTTGGAGATAAGCACCAACACTACCAATAGCATCTGTAACATTGTGCATCAGGTCAATTTTACCATCAGAATCAAAGTCAACAGCATAAATTCTATAACTGGATGGCATGAATTGAGGTAAACCTAGTGCTCCCGCATAAGAACCTAAAACATCTCGTGGTTGCCAACCTTGTTCACGAGCAAGCAACATGAATTCAATTAATTCAGTACGAAAGTATTCTTGTCTGGCTTTTGGAGTATAGAAGGCTAGAGTCGTCAACGCATCAAAAGTACGAAAATTACCAATAGTTTCACCATATTTCGTTTCGACACCAATAACAGAAACAATTATTGAGGCTGATACTCCATAAGTTGTGGCGGCTCGATCCAATACCTCTTTATTTTCATCCCAAAATTTTACACCATTGTCAATTCGGCGCTGATTGACGAAGAGTGGTTTGAATTTGTACCATGGAAGATTTGTGACTGGTGTGGCAATATGTTGTTGAATCGGACGAACTTCTTCTGCCTGTTGAAGTAGTTTCACTACTTCTTTTTTGTCGAAATGGAAACGTTTTGCCATCGTTGTAGCAAAACGTTCAAATTCTTTCTGAGGTTTAGCGGCTAATGCGTTTAATGAGAAGATAGCTAGGCATAGCGCTATGAGAAGCTTTTTCATTGACTTATCAATTTTTCCAAAGCCTATTTACTTCACCAACAAAGAGATAAAAATGGAAGCCCGAACCACACTCATCTTTAAATCCACGCATGCGAAGTTGGAGAGTAGTATTCGGAATATAAGCAGTTTGTTCTCCTGTCAGGTTTTTTCTATGAGCCGAAACAGCGAACCCAAGTTTGTTCTCCGGGTTATCCAAATCATGAATGGAAATAATGGTCGCAGAATTACTACGAAGTTTTATCGTAGTGTTTTGACTAAACCTAAGTTGTGTTGGGTAAAAGAAAATAAGAGAACCCGGTTTAACTTCGGCTTTTACGAGCGCGTTGTTGCGAACGAGGCTATTATTAAAAAGATCTGCCACGTCGTAATGAACCCCGCGCTTATAAACGGTCAATTTCTTTGTTACTCGAAGGATGTAACCATTACCTTCTGCATGATCAAGTTCAGTATGATTTGACAGCTTACCAAGCTGTCGCTTGAATCGAGGATATCTAGTCAATAGACCTTTCCAAAATAAATTATCGCTACGCATTTTTTTCATTCTCCAAAATTAGTTGTATACATTCCCATATGATCGTTCGCGTCTGTTCAACGTGCTTGAAAGTGTATATCGTCAAAAGGCTTCGAAGCCCTTTCTTCATTTGTTCTACACTGTCGATATCGAGCAAGTGTAGCACGTCATCTTGAAATTGTCTAGTGAGCGCATGAGGCACTTGGTCTAAGACCGGGCGCATACGTAGTTTAATCTCTGTTAGAAGGTCCATTAATGCTATCTCTCCAATCGTGATAGTATTCTACGAATTCAACTCCCTTTTCTATAGCTGTCATGAACACTAATGTTCCGAATATCCAAAAAATATTCCCAGCCCACAAAGTTGTGAGCACAATAAGCAATAAAGAATCAACACCGTAAAGTTGGAAGAAAATGGTTAAGAAAGTAGCAGACACTAACACTCCACCAAGACCGGCGCCAAGAATAGTAAAGAATTCTTTTTTTGTTTCTTCAAACCAAGAACGTTTGGCAAAATCAAAAAAGCTTACGGTTGCGAGCCAACCTGACCATCGTAGAAAATCTATTAATAGCGTTCTAAGAATTTCCATCTGTCTTTACTTCGGTTTGTGTAGGATGTTTTGAACATGATACTCCAAAGTGAACCTGTCCATCAATTCCGATTCCTAGTAAACAAAAAACCAAAGCAACACTGATATATTTCAACAGTTTGTTGAAAGTTTTTTCTTCATCGGGTTCGAACATTCTCTTCATGATTACTTTTCATTGACATATTCGATGCCGATGCACACCTTATCTCTGGTGTTGCGAAGCCATTGTCGAAAAAGACTTGATTGTGGTGGATTATTTTTAAGTTCTTTTTCTCTATCCCATTTACGGTTAACCCTGTCGGCATCCCAATTATCAATAGATTTGAACATGTTTTCAAAAAAAGAAGCTAGTTTACTTCCCCAATCATATCTGTGCCAGAGAAATATAACAGAAGCAATGACACTAAATATGCCAGTCAATATAGTACCAATCAAAAATTGGAGTTCAAAAGCAGAAATCCATCCGTAAAAAGGATTAAGAATTAATGTGTAAATTGTCGAAAAGACCAGATAACTAAGCACGCCTGCGAGTATTGCACAAACTCCACCGGCACAAAGAAGCATAATCACGAAAGCGCGCCAGTAGGAACAAAAGTCTTTACATGAATATTGGACTGCAAAATCACTCCTCATCAAAATTCGTAGCAATTTGTAATGCCATTCATTTTTCGTTATAATAAATTTATCCATTCGCTTCCACCTTTGTAAAATTATCTTTCATGTATCGTTGCAGATATTGAAGCATAGCAACATGGTACTCTATCATCTGCCAGTTTGAATACAGTTCTTCTGGATTGAACGCTTCATGGTATTCCGTGATTAGTTTGAATATCTTTTCTACTAGTAATGGGTCCGTTGTATGTTTCAAAACATCCTTTTCGATCTTAACGGTGTACGCTGTGAAAAGATTCGGATGTTCAACTAAGTAACGAAAAAAGAAAAGGGTCTCCTCGGGAGTCCAGTCAACAAAATTACTAGTATTAAATAGCGTGCTGAATTTTTCCGTGTTGGATTTTTCCTCCACAGCATTCTTCTTGGCTACCCTCTTCGATGTATGAAACACGGCGAGCCTCCTATATACAACCTTACATTCTTGTACTATCATCTCATCACGACTCTTGGATTCATAAACTAAATGCTATCCGAAAAATGACCACATTCTCCGAAAAACAACCGTAGATGGCAACACTCCCCCGAAAAACAACCGCGAATTTTATAAACTACATCAACAACCCGAGTGTTACAACCCTGATCATAGATCGTATCCTCTCGTTTTAAGAAAGTCAACTAGCTTTTATCTTTTTTAAGTACTAATATGAACATTGTTATGCTCCGCAGGGGATAACAGGTAGAATTGTTAAAAGATCACCCTAATTATGTAAAAATAACGAAAAACGCTGTTTTTGGAGCAAAAACGAGGCATTTTTGAGTTGAAAATGAGGATTTAATTGTTATATGAGTGTGTAGAAGGTGTCTTTTTGTGAAATTGGAGCAAATCTGTCCAAAAACAGCCAGTTGGAGGTCTTTGCTGACTGTTTTAACATTTTTAAAGAGTATAAAACCACTAATCCATAGGTTCCCACTACCCTCAGATGGCATCGTGATAACCATCATACACGAACTAACTTCATCTGTCAAGCCTTGACGTACATCTCTTTTACCTGTATACTGCGTTTCTACGATTAATTATTGGAGTATCAAATGTATCCCGATCCTAAACATGAATATTACACTTGCTTTGGCGAGTGGTGGGACGCTTATAGTGAAGAAGGAAAGCGTCATCCGATAGGTGGTGCTGAATGGTTAGCTTCGAAAGCAGCCTGGGATTACGCACTTATCTCATCAGTGTCTTTACTTCAACGGATGAAGTAAATTAAATACGGATAAAATAATGTCAGTCAGTATTGGTCGCGTTGGAAAACAAAAAAGCATGTACGGTGTGATTATTTGCACCGATCAGTATGCAGGTAATTTTGAGCGTCAGATGACCGCTTACTGCACTGGTCGCGTTGGAAATTGTGATGTTGGTGATGAATTGATTCCGTTGTTTATGGAAGACTTCAAGTTGGAAGAACAAGACAACGAGCAAGATCCATTTTGGGATTGCCTTCGATATGTTTCCGATGACGGTGGTTGCTCACGTCCGACCTCCATATATGATAACAATGATCGTTACAACAGTTTGATCATTTTCTTTGACACTCCTCCTACCAAAGAACAGATTGATATCATAAAACAACGGGCGAAGGCTTACAGTTCCGACGAACGAATCGAAATGCCTTCATATGTAAAGGAACGCACTGTCATTCAAATCAAGAAAGTATTCGCTATTGAAATTAAAACGGCAGTCAGTAAGTATAAGCCCATCTAACTGCTAGCGCTTCTTGAATTGTTTCCTTAACTTCTTCCGTGTGAACTACTTTTATTTTTGTCACAACCCTTTTTACCACACCAAAATTCTGGATGGTTCTTTTCGAAATTCTCTTCGGTGCTAGAGCACCAACTAATGATGCCGTCCCAGGCTTTCAGAAGATTCTTTTCTGTAGCCTGGAGCAGACCAATGGCGCCGTGATCATCAACGTAAACTTTCCCCTTCTCGTATGCTGTCCAGCAAGTGGCGACTAGAAGAATGATGATGACCCATCTTACCATGATGACACCTTATTTGGCAACGTCTGCCTTATTTACGATTTTAACCTTCAAACCGTTTTCGGTGACGATGATAGCGGAAATCATCTCGTCTTTTCGAAGACGAAATAATTGTCCAAGGGCTGCACGCATATCAGCACCACGCCAGGATTGCTCCGAAAAAGCACCGGAAGTTTCAGGATGTGTATCCTGATCGTTAAAACTAGCAACAAGAACATTTTTCATATTGACCATCCTCTCCAGCAAATTGATTTAGCTACGTTGAATTCTACCTCATCTTCGTAGGCAAGTACAGTCCACGCAAATTCGGTCTTGAAAAACTCCAACTTACCCATGACACGACCATCTTCGAACTTAATTTCAACACCAGGGCGTGATTTAGCTAGTGACAGCAGTATCTGTTCTTGAGTAGGTTTCATTTTAAGAAAAGAGCCAACCGGTGGGTTGGCTCTCGATTTTATAATTTATAAATAAGCCTTGATTAGCCTTCGACCGGAGTCTCAGCAGAAGCAGCAACCTGGACTTCGGCAGTAGCGTCAGAGCCATTGGTTGATACAGTCGCGAGGGCGGAAACGAGTTCACGCTTGCGGTTCTGGAAATACGTGTTGGCGCACTCCGGAGTCATATCGAGTTCGTTCTGAAAACGAGTGGTGGTATCCTTACGAACAACCTTAAGCGAAAGCTCAAGATCAGCAGCAGGATTTGTTTCTTGATAAGCGGTCAGAATTTCACCGAGAATGGTGCGTGACCGTGCGGTTTTGGTTGGGTATACTCTTTTAGCCATGATTTAAATCTCCTTTTCAATTGGTTATGTCTATTTCTCGTCAAGAACTGCTAAAAAGTCTTAGCGGTAGGTTACAAGCCTAACTTACTTTATTCTGTTTGTCAAGAACTATTTTCACTCGGCAGTGTATTGCTTTACAAAACTCAGATGATAGTTATAGGCTTCTTCTGTTGCATGAAGTAGCAGCATTCTAAGACGATCAGCCTCAAAGCAGGAGAGTTTTACACGGACTTGATGCTCTCCATCGTCCAGTTGAATAAGAACGTCACCTTGACCATTGTGAGCCGTTGCGAAGTGTGCTGAACTGTTCAACGCATTAACGTTTTGAATATAGTTGTGGAACATATTAAGGTCGTTGGAGATTGAGAGTAAAAAACATCCGTCCAGTTTCAATTATACCAGCGTAGATTCGAATTTTAGTTACTTCATCAAGCGTTTCCCAATCTTCTCGAATAGGTATTTGCCACAGTTGAGCGGAGAACTCCTCCACCGGAACGTCTTCCGCAAATCCACTATCACCTTCGTTGTTTGGAGAAACAACGAAAACTTCTGAATTCTTACGATAGAAATTCAGTAGACGAGCGGGTTTGGCTGGATTCATTTTATCAGTCCAACCCCATGGCTCGCACGAAATATGCAACCCCTTGACGTGAAGGTTGCTTTTCGTTGCGGTAATGTGTGATTTTTGGTCTAGTTTCATGTTGTTATTTAGTCGCGGTTTACCAACGTAGATTTAATATAATCAATTACTTTTGGTGAAATCCCATAAAAATTACCGTTGAGGATATCATCCATTGAAATTTCGGTGGTATGTCGTATCAGATATCGTGTTACGCCATATGGCTTGTCTATGCCGCGATTAACAATCTCAATTTGAGGGCGCATCTCCATAGAGTTGTTAATCTAAAAATTCACCTAAGGTTATATTCCAAGCGCTTTTGTCTAGTTTTTTGGCAAGATAATTGCAGCGAACCACGCCAATTAACCCTAAGGTTATCCCTACTATCTGAATTATAATAACTATGTTCATAGATTTATTTATCTGATGCCGAATAACTCATTCAAGGTGACGCTCCAAATTCCTTCCAGTTTATTTTTCTTTTCCGCAACGATGACGAGGCGTAAAAGAATAAGAAGGGAAACAATTACAAGTGTCAAACCAATAGTTTGTATCATGGCAAGTACCAAACCGGACCGCTATACGCGGTATCGAATTCATGAACAGTCATACCTTGTTTTTCGTCAACTACTTGGGACAACTCAGCGAACAAGCCGAGAGCCTCCTCGGCTTGTTCTTTAGTAATCCCCTTTCGGAAGACCAATATGACACCTGTTCGAATGTCTTTCGCATGAGCCATCTTAATGCGCCACCGCGAGATTCAAGAGAACTACCAGCAGGATGGTCATAGCGATACAACCAACCTTCCAGAAGTTGGTCTTTTCGGCAACGTCGGTGCCACGAAGGGCAATCGACAACATAGTTGCGCGATACAAACCAGCCAGAGTCTTGGAAACGTGATGATCACGCAAACCGTCCTGGGTGATCTGAACACCCAAATGTTTTTCCACCTTGTTCATTTCGTGGCAGATTTGGAGCGCAGTGCGAACCTGATCCTGGTTGAATTCCTTTACGGAAAGCATGTTCGGAATCACGTTGGATTGCTTATTGCACTTATACATCGCTTGATAGATTGCGAGCACGTCAGTCGGAGTGACCGGCTGAGTCATAATGTCTTCGAATTCAGGATCGAATTCGGGGGATTCCGGGAACTGATCGGGGGAAATCGCTGCACTCATTTTGCTTCTCCTGGTTAAATTACTAGTAGATGAAGTATTGTACCATGAACTTTGTTCAGATACAAGCTTTATTATACTTGTTCGTACTGTGCTTTCAACCGCGCAAGTTCTGCTCGGTCACGTTCTTCCTGTTGCTTGCTGAACTCGGTGAACTGCTTCTTTGCCTTCGCGAGTTCCTTCTTTTCGTGTTCTTCTTTCTTCTGTTTACAAACTAATTCGGCTTTACTAAAGATATTGTTATGGGTATTATCAATATCTGCCCAATTCTCATCACCACAGTCATAAGGTTCTAGCCCATCAATAAAAAGAGTAAATTCCCATTCTGGTGCGCGAATGTGTTGCGTGTTTTCGAACATCTTTTCTCCAAGGATTTCTGCAATACGCGTAGCATCATTGTCATTTCCTTTGAAGATTTCAAAATCCGAAGACCAACTCTCCATTAAACAGCCCCTACAGGTATCTTCTCCACTAGGCTTGTAACAAACGAGAATGTATTTCATAAAACGTCTCCATACTTTTCCCGTAAGGCATCTGCCTTGCCGAGTTCGATTGCTCTTTCCTCTAGTGACATCTTTTCCCAAAGGTCTTTGATCCAGCCCCGGATTTCGACTTCATCCTCGGATGCCAGAGTTCCAGCCGTCTTCATTTCCAGCAAATCAACAACCAGGAGATAATGCTCCTCTGCCGGTGGTAAAGCCTTCTCTTGATAAACGTCAATTTTTGATTTCATTTTTTTCACCTTCCAAAAGGCGTGTCGCGGCACGCGCTATTCTGCGCGCTCTCTTTTCTATATTTCGTAATTCCCGGCGTTTGTTCAATTCTTTTTGTTCTTTTTTGAATTTAATTTCATTAGCAATCGCTTCTTTGGCTCTAACCAGGGCATGAAATTTGTTTTCAATAACGTCTAACAAATCTTGTGCCTTCTTAACGGCATCGTATGCATCAAGATATTCTTTATACAGGTCTTCGCTTACTTCAATGGTTTTGGTTAAGTCTTCATAGAATTCAGACTCACCTTCAAGAGAAGGATAGTAGTATGGGACTTCTAACATCCAGTCCTTGTTCCAGATAAATCTCACGATATCCTCAACATTGGATCACAGACATCAGCATGATCGCGCATCGCTTCGATGGCTTCGTAGATATCATCCTGAAGCACAGAATTCAATCCTACCATATTGGTTGTGTTATGTATTGCTCCATTAGCGAAATTTACCAACACTCGCAACGCTTCTTTCTTGGACAGCGGCTTTAGCACCAAATCATCATCGCATCGATCCGCAAAGGTTTGAAGCAAATTTGATGCGAAGTACACATCATTAACATCGCTTCTATCCATAAAATCACAAAGACAGTCGGGACCGAGTTCGCCGAGCGCCGCTAAAACTACATTCAGTGCTTGTTTCTTACTCATTTCGTTTCCTTTGCGCAGGGTATCGTACTATATTTGTCCAAAATAATCCACACTTCATTCAAAAGGGTCCAGACGCTCTCTGCGTCCGCAATCTTCACAGCATTAGCCTCAGCATCACAATCAACAGCGTATTCTTTAAATTGTGAAACATCGTCTATCAAATTATCCGTCTTTCGACGTAAAGCCAAAAGCCAAAAGTCGATAAGCTCGATGTGATTCTTATTCATACTAATTCTCCACGATAAGCAGAATAATCATCTATGTCTTTTTGAAACTTGATGGCAGTATTCTGATCCATACGTTGACCAGCCCAACCACCGAGAATAGTCTCGGGGGCGATCCAATGTTTACCTTCCTCATACCAACCATTGGCATAAAGATATTCTCTTTCGGCGCGTTTAAAATTAGTAAACGCAAGCAAATTAGCCATTTCTCTTTATCCTAAGAGGAGAGAGGCTACTACTAGTAGCCTCTTTCTCGGTTTAGATTACTTCGGCTTCGGGGTGTTAACCTCAGTCATCTCCCCGACGAAAGCGGCGGCGGGATCATTGAACGGCGAACCCAGGACGGTACGCTTCAAGCCTTCCAACAGTGCAGTACCCTTGTTCTTGACGGTGAACAGCATGTTGTTCGCGAACAACTGCAAGGCACGACCAGTCGAGGAATCCACTTCCGGCGTATGTGTATACATTTCGGTAGCCGCATTAAACGCAGTCAGCTTCGACAGGTGACTCGGCATCTGAGCCGCAACGTCACGGTTCTTGAAGACGTTTTCCTTGTAGAACTTGGTCAGGTGAAACACGGGCGTAACAGCCTTGTAGATACGCTCAAGCACACCATGCTCTTGCTCGTCCAGCGTTTCACTCTGCAAGCGGGTCAACGCATGCCCCGAAAGTTGCTGGCACTCGGCAACCGATGCGCGCTCTTCGTCCATCGTTTCCAGACGATGTTGCACACGGGCACCAATTCGATTTTGAATCTGCTTCGCAGCGATATCCAAGTTCTCTTCCCAACCACCAATCAACGGGACGCGAGTGTTCATTTCGTCGCATACTCCAACCATTCCATTGGCGCAAATCTGGCGAACCAGTTCAAAAACACCCTTGATTTCCTCGTGGTACGGGTTCCAGTTGTACATCAGGTTGGCTTTGAAGTCGCCGCCAGCAAGGTACTTCGGGACAACGATTTCCTGCGAGTCGTAGACACCCGACAGAGCAACGTTACCGAAAGTCTTGATTCCGAGAGCACGCTTGTCCTGAGGGCGCATAGTACGCACGCCAATCAGTTCAATCATCTTTTCGATGGACGCGTGGGACTGGAAAAAGCCGCCACTCTGCTCATACTGCGCATCGCGGAAGTCAACCAGTTGACCGTTGATGAAGAAAAAGCTACCACCATTGAGACGGGCAGCAAGGGCTTCCGGTTCCATGGTCAGCAAAGCCTGAGAAACCCGCGAACGAGCAGAAAACTCATGGGCATACTTGTCGTTTACGACGATTGAGGCAGTCACAATCGGCTTTGCGGTGCCAGCGGGAACGATCACATTCCTACGAACTTCCACCTTGGCTTGGCGAACCAAGTCGAAGGCTTCTACATTGATGGGTTGAATAACATTACGCATCATAATACTCCTTTTAATAATTGTTTCGTGCCAAATGGCAGTCAACGAAAGACGGGTTTATGTCGGTTTCACCACCCATTTAGGATTCCTAACAGAATCCAGGTTTTAACTGCACCGACCCTTCAATCAGTCATTACTAAGATAACTCGTCAGACTGATAATTGAGAGTTAAATTTATTCACAACAGAAACTATTCTACAGACTTTTGTCTGCCTTGTCAATACTTAGTTCATCTCTTTTCTGGTGAACAGCAATCACAGCAGACAAAACTGTTTCCCTTTCTTCAATAAGCATTTGACCATTATACCAAAGAAATGCGATATAGTTACCACATTCATAATCAACTTCACAATGCGAGGTTAAGACAGCAGCTTGATCGGGTGTTAGGTTATCGTAGTTCATTTATTTATCCTATAATTTAAGCAGAAATCACATCCTCATCATTCAGCCCCAGGAGTTCCGTAGCGCTTCGCGAACCTTTACCACGGGTCAACACACCAATCGCTTCTTTCCACTCGGCTGTAGGCATCGTATCGATGTTCAGGAGGGCATCATCGAAAGAAAACAAAGGCGGCAATTCAACACCCTTCGACTCTTCCTTGCGAATATTTTCCGTTTCCAGCGATGCCTTGCGGTAAACACCCTTCGAAGTCAAATACTTCAGCATACGACGAATCGCATTCATTTGCTTAATGTTGTCGGCACGATACAGCAAGCCAAGCAACCACGCAAGACCATGAGTAAACTGCATACCAATATCATGCGTCGCCTTCACTTCCTTGACCACGTTCGGCAGGTTCACAGTCTTCAACTGAATCATCAACTTAGGATACTGAAGCGGGGCGATTGCAGCGTAGCCGAAAGCCTCAGCAATTTCCTTACCAGCCGCCAAAGCAAACTGAAGGTTGACGAAAAGCTGATTGTCCATCGAAGACAATGATGCGGTTGTGTCAAATACACCACCTTCGGATTCGTCAATGTCCTTACCATCAGTTTTCCGGGAATGTAACCCTTGGAGTTCCTTCCAAATAGGCGGTGAGATCACGAATTTATCATCGAAAACAAAACCTAGGCAAGAGCGCTCTTCGATTGCGAGCATGTCATCGATACTCTTTTGCTTATGCTTCTCAGACAGCGCTTCTCCACCAGCAGACAACTTAGTCAGGTTGAAAGCTTGGCAACGCACGTCACGAAAGCGACCATCGCTCGAAAGCAGAGGCGCATCCTTGACAACTTGCACCAAATCGGTGTTGTTGAAGGCATAAGCATAAACACCATCAAAGTACCAACTACCGTTATCCATTTCGGGCAAGCGCTTCGTGCGGAAATTGGCTTCGGATTGTGTAAGCCATTCACGCATTTCACCATTTAAACCCATCGTCATGCGTTCGTTCTTGAACGTGCGGGAAGCAAGCTCCAGAGCAACGACACGACCATCATAAAAGGTAATACAACCTTCAGTCGGGCGCATGAACTGACCGCTACCTTGCTTTGCAGTAAAGGCGCGGGCAACAGCAACCGGACAATCATGTTTGTGGAAGGTTTCCTTGCCAGTTTTTGCGAAGTCGTCTTCGTCCAGAACGGAAACGTAGCCACCAAGAGCGGCAGTAATCCGCTTAAACTTCACTTTCTGAAAAGTAATTTTGGACGGGTCGAAAGTAATCAACATTTTTATTTGCTCGGTGGTTTAAAGGATGACGTATATTACCCCAAAACAAAGTTCATGTCAATTATTAGTAACCATCACAATCATATCCACCACATGATCGACCGGAGCCCATACTGGAACAATTACCATCACTAACACAAGCTTTACGATAACCACCCTTGCGAGCACCATAACCATTGAATTTATTTGCATCATAAACACCACCTTGCTTACGCGGTGTAGACTTGGGTGCTTTATTCACCAACGCACGGGCTTGGTCTGCTTTGTCATCTGGCACCATCCAAGCTTTTTGTTCAGGATTCCAGCGACCACCAAGCGCTTTAAGTTCATCTTTAACTGAAAAAGTATTGCCAGTAATTGCGACACTCATTTGAGTCTCCTAATTAATTAAGCACGATTCGTATTATACCCGTGAACTTTGTTTAGGTCAAATTTTAGATATCGTAGTTACGAATCTTGTAAATAGGAAATTTTTCTTTTTTATAGGAGAACATTCGCTCGGTATGAGCGGTGTCATAAAGCAAAATTCCTGCACACTCAAGAGCATCATCATATTTGTTTATATTTTTTATAATCGAACGGATCGTAGAACCTGACTCAATAAAATCATCAACAATTAGATATTTGTGAATTATGATTCTCTTTTTGTAACCCATTTCAATTTTATCACCGTGAGAAGATTCTCCCGATTTTCTCACTGCTATAACGGGAAGTTTACATTCATAAGCAATCGGAAACGCAACGGCAAACCCACTAACACCAGTGCAGGCAATAGCCTGAAAGCTCAGTATAGATTTCAATTTTTCAACCTTAACTACCATCCGTTGAATAATTTTTTGATGATCCTCCACGCAGAAGACACTTTCCATATACATTTGTTGCTCCGTTGTTTGATTTCAGAACGGATTATACAGATGAACTTTGTTTTAGTCAAGTTATAGTATATTCAATTTTTTTGATTTTGGTATGTGAAATTGCCTCTCGACAAATTTCACACGGCTTTGCCAGACGAGGCTCGCCACCAGCACCGAACCTAAAAATTATGATTTTATGTGCTTTATCAAGTTCCTTACAGCGCACAATAGCATGAACTTCGGCATGAAGAAATATTTTGTGATTGTATCCAACTTTGTTTGCGTAATGAGCCTGCAAAGGATGAGTCTTAACATAAGAATTACGCCCAATGCTCAGCACGCGACCTTTTTTATCGTAGATGATAGCAGTAATCGCTTGCTGACTCACTTGAATGTGCTCCTAAATTAGAGAGCACAGTATACCTATGAACTTTGTTCAAGTCAATCGACTTGGAGCGTTTTCTCAACTAAATTTAGATCATCCTGATAAGCCAAATATTTCAACCACTTGCCGTTCTTCCAAGAACCTTTTTGTATCTCAGAATTCGGCACAGGAGAGGCGCCAGAAACCCAACCATTTTCGACATGGTTGTGCTCATAGCAACCTTTTTCCAACTTTGACCAAATTGTAACTTTCTGGTTTTTATTCATGATTGTTCTTCTTTATGCCTTCTTTACTTTTTCATGAGACCATTTCCACTTATGATTACCATAACCTTTTACCCAGCAGCCGCCTCTGCCCTTTGCTTCTGCTTTGGACAATCCACAAAACTTGCATCTATTATTTTTCATTTCAATGTCCATATGCAGCAATGAGCGCAGCACGACAATCTTTACAAGTCACAGTGAGGGGTGATACTGGAATTTTTGTATCCCATGCCATCTTTTTACCACACAAGGATAATGTATCCGCTCCACCACCCAAAAACAAGCCGCGCTCGGATAGTTCACGAACGTGTGTAACGATAGCAGCAGTTGATTCACAAATACTATAAGTCATGATATCTTCCTAAGTTTTAAAATCCAAATTCGCGCCAGCCGAGTTTAGCATTCCACTGTTTGTAAATCGTGTCAACAACCAAAGCTTTATCGTCCGTGTATCGACCATTGAGGCAGTCTTCGATTGACAAATCTACGTCATACAGTGCTTTACGCTGTATTTCGATCAACAGGTGAGCCTTGATAGCGGCGATTAGGTAAATTTCATCTGAATAGCCACAACAAGCCTCTTCCCAAGATTTTTTCGTCCAGCGGTTGTCAATGATATTCATCAAACTGCTCCTCTACGGCGCATGAAAGAACTGCGTTGCTCAGAACGATTTTGTTCGTCAATGGTGTTTTCGGTTGGATTCCATTCGTTTTGGTAATCAAAATTCTCACCAACCCAATGACCATTGACACGGTAAAACAATTTATGAACCTTCGGCTCACCCACAACCACGGTCGTATCGAGGTTGCGACCAGACAGCGGATTGATAAGCTCGTACACTCGGCACGGGCTATCAGGACGGGCGCCCCTCCCAATTACCTGATTCAACATAGGATAAGAGCCAAACGTGCGCCCCAAGACCAAATCGGAGCAACCAATCACGTCAACCCCTTCACTGATTCTGTTACAGTTCACAATAAATTGAACTTCACCACCACTGAAACGGTCGAGCAGCGCATCCAATTCACGGTCACTTTGCTTAATAACGCAAGCGGCAATCTTTCCGAGACTACGCAAGTATTCGGTAATGATAAACGCTTCCTTTTTTGTGCTCACAAACACCATCGTTTGTTGCATCTGTTCAACGTGAGCGGCAAAAATGTCTTTCAAAACGTCAACTTTATCACGTTCCGGTGCATCCACGTAAGAATAAAGTTCGGTTTCCGCAAGGTAGCCTTCCGCAACAGCCTGTTCGCGAGAAATCGGCTCTACGATGCGAGAGAATTTAATTAAAAGCCCATCGGCTCTTTCGTTTGTTGCGGTTAATCCGATGATCGGATGTATCGTGAGCTTATCTAGTTGATATTGAATGGTTAAGCAAGACTCATGGTGCGCCTCATCAAGAACGGCGACATGCCATCCTTGACGTACCATTTCATCCGAAATTGGAGTAAAAACAGATTGAAGAATGAGTTCAATATTATCCGCCTTGGCATATTCTCGTTCTGCCTGAGTGAGCAAACGATGCTTGTGCGCGCAGAATAAAATTCGAAGTTTTTCACCTTCCTGAAGTCCAAGATGTTTTCGAAGTTTTGAACAAGAGAAAATAAGACCTGATGTAAATGTTTTCCCGGCACCAGTAGGCTGCTTTACTAATATACGCATTTCGCCATTAATGATAGCATCAACCGTTTCATTTTTTGCGGCAATTTGATACCAACGAGCTTGCCGTTCTCCGAACATCTCTTCATCAGAAATAGATTCCTGAGACATTTCTTCATTTTCGATTGTTTGTGTTTCCTGGGAAATCATTTTTGTATCTCCATTTGATGAGACTGAATTATACCTTGATTTGGGCTTGAAGTAAAGTGGTGCTGATGGTATTCTAATAGATACTTGAAAGGAGATTTCTATGCATGGTAATCATTATACACAAGAACAGTATATTTTGGAGGCTCGTCAAATCCATGGAAATAGATATGATTATTCATTATTAATTTATGAAAATAGCCGAACAAAAGTAAAAATAATTTGTCATCAACATGGAATCTTCGAACAGCAGGCGGCTTCACATCTTTTTGGGTGCGGATGTCCTAACTGTGGGATTTTAAAAATTACCGAAAAGAACCGTTCGAAATACAAAGCAAATGATTTTATTAAAAAAGCACAAGACTTTCATGGAGATAGATATAATTATGATAAAGTGATATATGTTAACGCAAAGATACCAGTCGAAATAATCTGTTCTGTTCATGGTTCATTTTTTCAAACTCCAGACACACATTTAAGAAAATGTAAAAAAGGTGGAGGATGTCAAAAATGCATGAATACAGCAAGAATAGTTTATAAAACAAAAACTCTTGACGATTTCATTTTAGATTCTAGAAAGGTTCATGGATTAAAATATGACTATTCACAGGCAAAGTATATTAATACTCACAAAAAAGTTAAAATAATTTGTAAACGCCATGGGATATTTGAAATGAGACCACACGATCATATAGACGCCGCAGCAGGATGTCCAGCATGTAAAAAGAAGCATTCTAAAGATGCTATACGATGGTTTAAATCTATTATGAACCAAGAGAATATTAAAATCCAACACGCTGAAAATGGAGGGGAATATCGAATACCAACCACTCGATTACTAGTAGACGGCTTCTGTCATGAAAGTAATACTGTTTATGAATTCTACGGTTCTCGATATCACGGCGATCCACGACGATTTAAACCCGAAGAATTTTGTCATCCTTATCAAAAGAACAAGACCGCAAAAGAATTATATGAAAACACCATTCAAAGAGAACGAACAATTATGTCTCTAGGCTATCATCTCATAACCAAATGGGAACCTCTCCATGATTAATTTAAAGTCTTACTGATATACTTCCTGGAATCCAATAGTGTCAACAAACAGAATTTCCACCCCAATCGGGTTTTCGTCGCTTTCACCAACTTCAATCATCATTACGTCACCAACCGAAGTCGAACGACAGTCAGTCACGGTAGACCACTTAACCTCGGGATTTTCTTTCCAATTGTGGTCGATATGATTGGTCGCTTCAAAAGCACCTTCAGCCGCGAGCATCATGTCATCGGTAGCAATCTCCACTTCGGCGACTTTAAAATACGAAAACATACTCCTCGGACCAAAACCACGAGTACCGTTGATCCAGCAATCACGAATGGTTATATTATCGGCTGAATGCGTGATTTTATGATAGATTTCAAGCGCTTCCTGGTTCGAATTAAGTTCATCCCAATCGCTTACATCCAGGTGAAAAACGTGAACTTTCATGTTAGTATGCCCAAGTTGACGACGGTCGGATATCTCCATCTGAGCCTTCCTCGGGATGGGTAAACTGTACGGCACGCTCCCTACCTTTTTCAACAGGCGTGAAAGAATCTCCCATATAGCCTATTTTGATGCGACCATTGATGATTTCAAAATCTTCAACGATAGCTCCATTGATTATAAGTACGGCACCACGAGGCGCAGTCTTTAGAATCAGTTCAGCAATTTCATGTGCGGTTTTCATATCAGTTTCCTTGCCTTCGCGAAATCATAAAAATCAAGATAAATCCGATTCGCCTCTTTGAATGCCAGAAGGAATGGATCACCCGAAATGTTCAATAGTTTGGCTAAAGCGTCGTAATCTGCTGCGTAACTCATTTGAATCGCTCCTATTGATGGAGCTATTATCCTCCAAACTTTGTTCAGAGTCAAGAGGAGATTTCGGTAATATAATGAATCGATACCTCTTCACTCGGGGCGTCCGCCTTCGATCTGAGTAGTATTATACATGAAGTTTGTTTGTTGGTCAAGTGGCGCGCTGCAAAGGATTTTCGCCTCTAATGATACACAAGCCTCTCATCCGTTCGGATTCCTGAACTGTACCTAATTAACTAGATTAGGATTTTCGCTTATCCGGTAGTCATCCGGTATCAGCTACCGCCCTTATTCTCCGTATGGTTTGCTTGCACCAGTTTTAAAAGTTAAACTAGCAGCGCAGGGTGGATATTACGCGTAGATTGCTTACTTGTCAATAGCCTCCAGCCAATATTCAAACCCACCAACACCAAAACCGGATTGTGATACCCGAAAACCTTGAACGTTGGCAACTTGAAAAGCAATCTTTTGTTTTTCCAGCATGTGTGCCAAAGATAATATTGCTTTAGAATCACCAACGAGAGTTTGGTTGCCAGTACGCCAATCGGTGTAAGAAATCGAATACATTTTAATCTCCGAAAAGAACAACTTTCTGTGAATTACTCAATTTATTGATTTTACACGAAATTAGTTTGAAAGTCAAGCGACCAAGACCTCGATAGTACCAGCTTCGAATTTGTACGAAACTCTGAGAACAGTCATATCCACGTCAGGAAGAAGACTAAGATAAACAAACTCTCCCACACGAGGAATTGGATTATTGGAATTATGCCAATATTGTGCCATGACGGTTTGAGTGCCGGCTTGGATAATCTGCACGCACAGACAAGTCTTTCGATCCAATTTTAGCGGTACACTCATTTTTTCAGCATCTTCAAAAGTTGATGGAGCATCGATCTCGGCGTCATCAAGATACAAATCACCCGATTCCAACATCGATATCGCTTCAGACAAATAGCAATCCTGTTCGTCTTGGGGTAGATCGTCCCAAATGAAACGCGAAGGGTAGAGTCCTACCCTTCGGTCCCATTCAAAGTTCTTATGCGCGTTCAAGAGCGCCTGTTCGTTTAATGTACTCATTCTCCTGGGTCTCCTCGATACGGATTCTTTACCATAACGTCTAGGTTACCGTAAACATTTGCGTCAATCACGTGCAACTCGACCATTGCCAGAACAACGTCTAGCTCATGCTGACGCTCTTCGGCAGTGTATGCACGCTTACCGTAATGGTCGAATAAAAGAGTGTTGACTGCCTCGACAACAGCGTTAGTAGCGTCGTCAATAGTGTCATTAAATTGCGCATCCGACATTGTGATATTCATTTTACTGCTTCCATTTGTTTTGAACTAAAGATGCGTATACTACAGCACTTGCGCGTTTCATATCAAGTTTTTCGGTAAAAAGCTTAATCAAGGCAGGATTATCCGCCTTTGGATTGTCTTTGTAAATCTGAATCGCTCGTTCTTTCAAAGAAACTTTGTTGCCATCTTCGTCCATCGAAGGAGGGATGCTTTTCGGGATACCTAGCATCACCATCATTTGATCTGTTTTGCCTCGGGCGATTCTAACACATTGGTCAAAATCTACAGTGTTGCCATCTACAATATAAGAGGCAACCGCCGACAAGAAGTAGCGAACAAGTAACTCACCTTCTTTACGAGTATCGAAATCAACATTCAATCCAAGTTCATGAAAGAACATCGCAAAATCGTAGACGCCATACTTGGCTTCATTTTTTAAATAATCTGAACTGGTATAGGCAGCAAGTTTTGACGAGATATCAATCCCGTACTGGTCTAGGAGGTCGATTGGTTGTGAATTCATTAGCGGTTTCGCTCGTTAAGGTTACAATTAGGAAACCGACAACACCAATTAGTACCATGATGCGACCAATCGCACCGATAAAGAAGAAAAGTGGTGTGCTAAATAGTTTCATATCGTCATAATACCGGATTTAAAAGGTGCTGTCAACTTCGTCTATATGCCGAATTATCCTTGATTTTGCTCGTAACTAAGCGTATAATAGAAATTATTATGGAAATAAAATTCTTTTTCGATCTGGAAGAAACGCTAATCACCGATTGGCACGACCCTCTGTTGTGTAATGTTCAGAAGGTCAAGAAGTGGATAGCCGACAATGGCGTGAAGCAAGCGGGCATCTTCTCTTGGGCTGTTTGGAATCAAGCCGACGTTGACGTATTCAACAAAACCTTGAAGACATGGCTTGAAGGCGTCTTTGAAATCGAATTCATTGAAGTTATTACAAAGAACGATGCTGTTAGGGCAGTCTGCTTCACTAAGAGTCTTCGGTGTGTTGACATGACTGATGTTATAGATATTGCTAGCATCTTCGGTAAGCATGGCATCTTTACCGAATGGTGTCTTGCTACCAAAAGAGATTGTATCTGCGTCCTTTTGGATGATGTGGTTCCTGATCGCATCATAACAGATAAAGTAACTGGTGTCACTGTCAAGCTAGTAAACGTCGATAGACTAAGTTGACAACCGAACAATGTTGCTATATACTATGTTGCATAGTCTGTATCGGGGAGCGCTAGCTTAAGTGTTGAACTGATACCATCACCCTCTGATGAATCACGTGAGAACATTGGTGGTGGGTAGTAGCATATTCAACCGTAAAGCACCGGCAACCCGGTTATGCTGGCGGATTAGCTACCGGGAATCCAGCACGCTTCGCCAATACAGATTGTACGTTTAATTTTTATAAGGAATTTTTAAGTGAGCGAACCTATCTCTGGTATCGAAAAATATCATGCATGGCTCAATACTCTTGAGCCGCGCATCTCTGAAATCCTGGTCGCACTGGACGATGAATATTGTACCGGGCGCATCGGAAGCAACCAACGCTTCGTTGGTGACCTAGAATTTCGTCTTTTGGCTGTCGCCAAAGATGGAAAAGACTTCATAGAAATAATGAAGATCGTCCAACCTGACCGTGATGCTTTTGAAGCAGAAGAGCACGCAAGGGTCATTTGGAATGTTGCTATCAACTATAGTAACATGAAAAACCGCGAGTTACTAACCATGATTACAACAAGGAGCAAGTGATTTATCATGTCATACAAAGACACGAAGATTTTCAGGAAAGATTTTGGTGATGGTGGACGGGAAGCACGGCTGGAACTCCAGAGAATTGCCGACCGTAAAGAACGAAGGTTTAACCGTGGGGACACTGTTGACACAACTGTTGATTCTCCGACGAACGTTGACACAGATGTAATGGAATGCAAAGGCTGTGGCTACATTGGCTATAAGGATGAAGATTTTCTTCCTGCATCTGTGATGGGTGACGATGGTCACTACGATACAGGACATGAGTGCCCGGTGTGCAACAGCAATAATTGCGTTCCATATATTGAAGAGGATTTTTAACATGGGTAGGCTAGTCCCGTTACCGCCTTGGGCTACCAAGGAACAAATTGAAGAACGAATACGTTACTATCGTAATCTCAGTTATATCATACTCGGCAGCGTAATTGGTAGTTGTATTTTCTTAATTACCGTTGCTATCATGGTGTTCAAACCATTGATTTTCCACTGATCTATTTTAGCAGAATCGGGGAACTTTCGCAAGTTAAAGTTGGTCAAACCAATGTCGGTGGGAATTTATAAACCCTCATAATATTTATAATATACACACCTTGACAGTCAGTGATTTTTTTGGCATAATAGGGCTTGTTCAACTTCAATTCGAGATTAAAGCTCATGGCTACGAACGTAATTGTTGGATACTCCAGCATTTCTCTCAAGGTTTTTCGCGATTTCGTCGGAGATACTACAGGAGCGACACAAATCCTGACTGTCGAGGAATCTCGTAGCCTCGCAGGACAACTTCTTGACGCTGCTACTCAACTCGAAATTGAATCAATGAGTCGAGAAGGTGGCAATAAAGATATTTGGATTCCCGCCAGTGGTGGTAAAGAAACTCCATTTTTTTCGCGCTCAGGGCATCGTCTGCTTTATTGTTGGAACCCATCGAAAGGTAAACATGCGTATTTGGATTTGGGTAAGGACATGATCCTGACAGATGAAGAAGCGAATCAATGCCTGGGGTTTATCTGATGTATCTCGGACAACGAATAGAGCGCTATGTAAGGCGCTATTTCGAAAAACACAATACGATAGATTACTATCCCTTTCCGACTGTGAAACAAGTTGCACGCGGTTTGAAGGTATCGATCACCAAATGTGTTGATGAGATTGAGGCTTGTGGTGAACTGCCGTTGATGTTGACATCATATTTTACATATGTTCCGGAGCCGATGTCTGCTCATTTCGTGGAGATTTGTGAATGAAAAGGTTAACATTCGAAGAATGGCTTGATGAACTTGAAAAAGTCGCCGATGACGCTGGCTATATTCTACCTCCAGGTGGTTTGTTACCCTGGGAAATTGCTTTATGGCGAGAAATGTATGACAAAGGGTTGACACCCCGAAAAGCTTGGAACCAAGCATAAAATATAACTATAAGAAGAATAAAAATGAAACACAATATTCAGTCCCTCAGTTGGACTCAAGTCCGCTCGCTCATCAATCACTACGAACCATCTGAACAAAAGATTTCCGAGGTCTTCGGAATTACTCCAAAACAAATCAAACATCTTGATATTTTCAAGCCTGATCCAGTGTTTGATGTTACGCCTTATTATCCTATTTTCGAAGACAATTCCATAAGCATTGCAAATCCTTCTGGCGTCGGTCGGGTTGACTCGTATCTCAGCAAAGCCAAAAAACCTCGGGGTCGTCCTGGTAACAAAATTATAACGGCTTTCAGGAATATACCGAATGAGGCTATCGATGTCAAGGCTTTTGCAGCAAAATGGTCAGTCTCTGTCTCGGTGCTCCGACAATCATTAAGATTCGACAAAACCGGGTTGACGGGGAAAGTTCATGTTCGTTTATCAAAAGACGGAATACTCGTTATTTGGAGAGATAATAAATAAGTAAAAGGAGGACTCATCTTGAGAAATAATCTTCGTGCCGATGAGATAGTTGACTCGCTTTATAGAGCATGGATTGAGCATAACTTACAGAAACTAGCAGTAGATTTCAAAGACCGCTTCGGAGCACCGAAGGACGGAAGAACGGTTTATACTCAAAAAGAATTTCATGACTTTTGTATTGCTCAAGCGCTCACTGGATTCAAAGTGCTTGATCCAGAACTATTCCGAGCCATCCTCGTTGACCATCTAATCAACACCCATTACAGCCTGAACCGTGTCAAGGTAAGCCTGGAAGAGTGCGGATTGGGTGCATTCAAGAAGGATGAATCAAACTAATTCTTTTCTCTTTTGTTCCCAATATATTTTAGCCTTTACTCTACGCATGAACTGACTTATACGAGCGCGATCTCGATTACATTCATGGCATGCTAAAACGTTATAATATATCTCTCCGCTTGAGCGTTTGTAGTTGATACGCCTTGGGTCTTTCTTTTCATAAAGATGGTCCAGCGTCGCCGCATCTAGTGAAAGTTTTGAGCCGGGTTTATATTCTGGATACATTTTCCCTTCTGCTGAGGGAAGTGTTGTCAGGACACCACACCAATGGCAATGCGGCTCGCGACGCCAAAGTAGCCATCTGGCTTGAGGAATGTTTTTCATGATAAATACAATCAACAAAAGGAATCAGTTATGAAGCTTATAGAGTTTTGGGATAATCCCACCAACATGGCAGACGATACCCCCGAAGCGAGTTTGTATAATGGTCTAGGAAGCCTTGAGGCACGTGAGGCGTTCAAGTCTGGCATGGAGAGCCAGCAGGACGGCACACCCAAGGATAGAAATCCTTATTCACATGGCGAACGTGCGACCGCATGGCTTCAAGGCTGGAAGACCTCCTATTTTAAGAAGTATGGTAAAAAAGATGTATCTTCTCCAACATTTCAAACACAGCATCCATCCTCGGATTCAGCCAGTTCCAACGGCTAATATCGACACTATCCAGTTCTATCTAGCGAAAGGTCTAGCACTATTCCCTTTACTCAAAAATTCCTATCACGAACAGTTATACAATCTTCAACGGAAAGGATTAATTTCTCTAACCCCCTCTTTTTTACTTGAATGTTACAGTCTTCGGGTCCAGACTAAAACCATCGAGAGACTTAAAAAAGCTGCTTAATCGTTTTGATGACTACGAAGCCATTTCACAATTTGAGGCGTTGTCCATCCGTATTCATGAGACAATTCGTTAAGGAATGTGAATAGATCAGTTTCTTCACCAGCTTCATCTAGGACGAGTTGTTTGAAAGCTAAGAAGGCGGCGAACCTAACATCGACACTCAATGAAAACATAGCATCTCCGTATTGACCCAAAAAAGCATGTCCTTTAGCGCAGCATGCCTCAGGAGAAGAGCGCCGTTTACCTCGAAAATATCCCCATCCATCCACCATCTTAGGACACATTTTCCAACCTTTCTCCATCGCATCAGCGAGTAACTTAACATCTTTTCTCATTTTACACTCCTTTAATAATCATAATCGCGTATGAATTGCGATTCATTAATATAAAAACGCAAAATTTCATCCTCGGTCGCCGCTTCATAATCAGCGTCAGTTGATTTAATAAGATGAACCCATTTTCTAGCTTCTTCTAAAAACCTTTCTACGTCATCCAGGAAAGGGGTTACTGCATCGTATACCACAACATGGTGCCAGCCGCTTTTGTAATCCTTAAAGACTTGATTTTTTATTTCAATACGCATTTTAATCGTATCGTCTTCAATACTAGTAATATCTACATAACTGTTATATCGTGGCATTTTCTTCTTCCTTAATAATGTGCCCAACAACCTGAACTTGAATTCCAATGACAGCCTAACTCGTCCAACTTGGTAGCGAGTTCCCCTTCTCTTTCAAAGCACGGAATAAAAATAATATCATGATCAGAATCGAAATATTCATTTTCCATTCCTGCTTCGACTAAAAGAGCACAAACCTTAACCATATCTTTAATTTGCATTTTTCTTCTTCCTATCTAAATTCGGGACGACGATCACCATCATACCGCATAATCCAACAAGTAGCATCATTATATTTTTTAGGAAGTCTCTCGGCAATACCTGTCTGCCGGTCGAATATCAAAGTGCATTGACGCATATCTTCAATATCATCCCATTTCGCAATTATTTCATCATTAGTAACAGCTTCGACAGCGACAGTGATATCGATAATTGTGTAAATTGAAAAGGCGAGCTTAATATACAACGTATCGCCTTTCAGAACACCCATAAAGTTCATGATTGTGCATCTTTACTCAGCGGCAACACATTAGGATCAGGCTTTCCGAATTCAATGAAAGGGGTTTCATCCGCGTTTTTTTCAAACAATTTTGAATTCATAACCGCAACCACGGACAAAGCTTCAACAATCGTGTTGATGATTGTGTATTCCACCTTTTGCGGCTCGTAGAGGCGAGACAGAATGCCTTCAGGATTTTGACGTTGCCAAATTCTTTCTAGAATTTTGCGATAGTTTGCTTCGTGGACCTTACAATACCGGGTCGCTTCGTCAAATGTATGCATCCACAGATTAAAACAATCACTTAGATTAATGTGTTGGGGGTTTCCACCACAGTAATTAGCGACCAGCTTTTTCGTGTCTTCGATCAGATCACCACGCTTATACCAACACTTAGCGTAAAGCCAGAAGTGTGGGTACTTACTTGAATGTGTTGCCATTTTCGTAAATCTCCGAGTTGACATTTGTTAGAACTTCTTTCCATTGTTCCTGTGGCACTTCTTCGCCTTTCAGGTATACATGGAGGAGTGTGAATCGACAGCCTTCATTGTACTGACGTTCCCATACATAGTCAACACAAACACTACCATGGACTTGAATACGTTCAGGTAAATCATAGCCAGTAGCATGGACAACACGGATTGCTCTCCTCTCAAATTCAGAGGCAACTCGGGCAGAAACCCGTTGGCTGTATAGTTGTTCATCAAGAGTCATTTTTATCACTTTCCCAATAACCACGGGTTGATGGTGTAACTCCATTGAGTGCTAACATTACATCATTGATTGCGGCTCGGTAGCCACCAGCATATCCTTCACCCGCTAATCCCCTCGCATACATCCCACCAATGGAATTGAGGGCAATTTCGGTGTTAACTTTTCTTAACACTTTAGATAATTTTCTTTTGATACCATGAGCCATTATATTTCCTTGATTTCACATCCTATGTGCGGTGTTTTGTCCGCTTTGATGCCTGTAGCAGTTTCAAACAATTTATCAGCATCAAGAATCCCCTCAGCTTCACATTCAAAAATCAATGTGTCGCCGTTTTTGTGGTTCCAGTAAAAAAACTTGAGATTCATGTTGTTTCCTTAAATTGGGAAGTCGGTGCAAGGGGTTGAACCTGCAACATCATTTTTGAGAGGGCGTCCTATTTCATACGTGTGCATCAAAAATGTTGGGATAGTCTGATCCTATTACTCCGTTCACTTATGCATCGGTTTCCCAACCAATGCACTCACTACAAGTTTCATATATCAACCGACTAAAACGAATTCTACACGTATCAATAGAACAAAGCAAGCCTTGACATGAAGTTTGTTTGAGCGTATAGTTCGTTTTGTCAGGTTAGCAAATCGAAGTTAGATTAAAGAAAGCGCCCGCTTAACGAGACACTGCCGGGATGAAGCGCAAGGCAGGGTAGTAAACATCCTCCTGACAACTTTTTTGATGCCTGTATTGGGCGTTAGTGAATATCCCCTACCCCATCATCGAAAGATGACCGTCAGGCTTAATTGAGTACTCGAAGCTCAGCCTTTTTTATTTTTGGAGAAATAAAATGTATTTCGTGAATTTATTTGCCCGCGCTGCTAATGTTCATCGTGAACCTCAAGATAGCTATAAAACATTTTGTTGTTTCACTTTTGCGGTTGAAGCAAAAAGTGAAGGCGAAGCCGTAAATATGGTTCGTGAACATTCCGAATCTGAGATGTATCGTTCCGGCTGGAGAGATTTTCTCTATAATACACCACAAGCCCGCGACACTAAACTTGTTTTTATTGGTGCCACGCATATGACAGAACATCAAGTAAATCAACATTTTTCATACACAAAATAAAGGAAAAAACGAATGAAACTCAAAACTTTTAAAGAAATTGTAGATGAAGCCGGGTATGAACTGGAATCGTATAGTGGTCGTGGTATGTTCGGCGATTTGTGCGCGTCGATCCGACTGGACAAAGACCAATCAGTATTTGAAGTTCTGTCAAATATTACCGAAGCTGCTCATGTTCGTCATAATGTCGATGGTCCAGGAGAAGTTGATGTTGATGACTTCGATATTGGTGAATGGATTGAACTTATGGGTAAAACCAAAACAGACAACCTCGGTCTAGGTATGGTCCTCTACTGGAAACGTATGGCTTGGGATGAAAGCGACGATCTTAGCGAGGATTAAGTCTAGAAAGCAAGATATAAATATAGGTAATTGGAGCGAACTATGGCACAATCACCTGTAGCACTAAAACTACCTAACTTACCGAGCATACCGGCTACCCCGAATCTACCGGGCATCCCGACGATTCCGGGTATTCCCGTTCCAGCTATTAATGCGGCTGAAGCAACATCTGTTACAAAAGCTTTGGCTTTGAATACCGCCGCAATTGGATCAGCAAATGGTAGAATCAGTACACTTACGACTTCACTCGCAGAACAAAAAGCCAACGTGGCGACGCTACAGGCATCCGCCAGCGGAATAACCGCACAGGCATCTCGATTACAAGCACTTTCAAAAAGCTTTTCACCGAGTGCGTTGGCGGCTAGCGCTAAGGCTACTGGACTTTCTCAAGGAAAAGCACTCGCTGCCGGTGTCGAGCGTCAGAACGTTCTTACATCCAAGCTTCAAGCAACCAAACAAAGTCTAAGCACACTGACAAACACTCAAAAAGCCTTACAGGCACGTCTTACTGAGGTTCAGGCTAAGATCGCGGCTGTACAAGGTAAAATTAAATCTACTCCAATGGCTTTACAGTCTCAATTGACGGCATCGGTTCAGTTGGGAACGCCGCGCACCACATAACAGATAATTGAACTAATTCATCGCGGGCGTATTCTTGTCGAGTAAGAATGTTGTAAACATCCTCATAATAGGTGATAAATTCACCTTCTCTATTTGGGTTTGCTACTGTATTTTTTGTCGGTAAAACCCATTTCTTCCACCATTCCCGATAGGCGTCCATAAGTGCGTAGTGTTTTTTACATTCCACGATTTGCCATTCGGTCCATGGCGCCAACTCGATCATTCTTTTACTTCATCCAGATGGATGATGAAACTTTGTAATTCGTGTGCCAATTGAAGCATTTCATCAGCAAGAGTCGTGTTTATCGAAAAGCGTGCTTCGTTGCCAGCAATCGAGGCAAGCGTCCTGAACATCTTCGCCTTCGACTTTACGATTTCGATACAGGTTTGAACCGCAGAGTTGGCTGCGGTATTTGGCGAGTAAGAATCACGAAAAGCCTGAATGTCTTTATAAAGAGTTTCAAGCCGCTCAAGTGTTTCAAATTCCTTAGTAGTGACTGTCATTTGTTTCTCCGTTCAACCTGTTCTAAAACATTTTTTACAAAAAATATTAGAATGCATCCCATCCGTTCCGTCTTGATGGAAACCACCCTTCGGGCAGCAATAAGTCCTCGGACAATCATCAGCACCTAACCAACGAATCCACTCAAAATATTCATCAACACCATCACGACCGCAATTGATGCAGACCGCGTTGTCGTCCCAAACATGCAAAATTCGTTTAGATTTTTCCATAACGTGTATTCTATCAGAACTTTGTTTGATACGCAACACTTGCTTCAAACATTGTTCTGTTGTATGATGCTACATCTCATAGGAGTAAACCATGTCATTTAGTAAACAGATTTATGAAGATCTCGCCCGCGCTATAAATGCCGAACGAATTGACGCATTAGAGAATTTTTCGGCTGTTGAGGGACTTGCCGCAGACGCTACGGTATTCAATACGACTCGTGCTATTGCCAACGTGCTCGCGGAGCACAATCCTCGTTTTAACCACGCTCGATTCATGAAGGCTTGCGGATACCCTGAGGACCGAGTATAATCGATTCATCATGACTAATCCAGATAAAGCACAAAAACTGGTAGCGAATTTCGTTCGTTCAATAGATAACGAAAGGGCAGAAGTTACTCAGGATATTTCAAAAAATTATCTTCTGCTAGATGATCCAAACGAAGAACCATTTTTTATGGTAATGGATATCGATTGGTCGAAATACGGAAGAGTGTAATGAAACTAAAAGAAAAAGCATATGATTTGATTTATTCAATGCTCCAGCACCGAGGTTATACCAGTATCGGAAGCATTCAACACGCGCTTAAGTTAAATGGTCTGGTTGTAGAGGATGTCGTTGAAATCTGTATACAATTAGGCTTTCACTACGATGTAATTCACGATGACATAACATTATGAAACCCGGTATGAATGTTAAAGCACTAAAAAATCACAATCGAGTCGAAGTCGGTACGATTGGAGTGACTGTTGACGGTCCAAAAGGTTCAATCAGTCGCCCTGAGGAATGGGTTTGGGTTCAGTTCAGTAAATTTTATGGTCCAAAGCTGATGAAACCCTCTGAACTTGAGGTTATCAAAAACGACATGTTTTACGGCTAACCAGATGAAAATCGCTTACGATACTGAACAACACGCTGTTTTGGAAGACTGACAATGTCATATATTCGCTCAATATCGAATCCAGAAGGTCTTTATATTTGGGGTGGCACGCAAGGCATCGAAATTTCGGTCGGTTCCGATCCGCTTCTAACTATACCGCGCCATATTTTTCGTGGTGTTCTTAAACGATGGTATCGATATGGAGAAAACGTGTCATATCGAGGCGCTCGTATGTCTCAAACTCCTGATTTTAAATACCAACTAGAATATAAGGATTGGGAAGGTCGTAGCGTCAAAGCTTATGATGTTACCTGGACGTACATCGTAACACAGAACCATATTGACATCAACAAAGTTCGCTGATATACTATTTCGAACTTAATTAGGAGTCACGCATGACCGCAATTCTGAAAAAAGTCCTCGAAACACGAGTCCTTGAAGATACTTCCCCCGAAGCTCTTAATTTAAAGCTTCGACATTTACAGGAGAACAACCTGAGCGCGCACGTGGCTCTTTGGGAACCTCATGGTGATATCGTAGTTTTTCAGACTCCCAGCTACACTACCCATTATATCCTGGTTGTCAACCGTTATAGTGTGTCAGTCTACGGAGATTAGTCATGAAAATTGCTCTTCTTACTGGTGTTGTCCTTACAGCCGTTGCATTCAATTCACTCGCAAATGAATTTGTTGTCGAGGGTGGTACAGGTATTGACACATCCAGCCCCGCTACTCGCTTAAGCATTCGAATTCCCACCAAATGGGAATGGCTCACTGTCGAGACTGGCGCTCTTATGACCAATGGGGGTGGTATCATGGATGTGACACCTATGGCTCGTCTTATCTCCATCAGCAAGAACGCTTCGATTGAAGCTGGTATCGGTCTTGGTGGAAACTTCATCAATAACTCCGGTCAATCTCAAGGATTAATTTTCCGTGATGTTATTCGCTTCAACTACAAACAATACTTTGTCGAAGGTGCCCATTACAGTAATGGTGGTAAATTCAATCCTGTATTCGGTACAAGCGACAATGGCGGCTACTCGTATCTGATGGGTGGCGTAAGGTTCAAATTCTAACAGACTGAGATTACTAGTAAGGAATAAAAATGATTAAATATATTAGAATCTTACTATTCGATCTCTATATCTTTCTCGGTTGGAGTTTTTGGATTGTCGCAATCGGTTTGTCGATCTATTTTGAATCAAAATTCACCATTTACGCGTTGACAGGAACGTTTGTTGTGCTTATGTTAAATGTCGTTGATGGCGTTTGGCAGAGTGGTGATTACACTCGCTTTTGGTCGATTGATTCTAAAGCTCCTCGAAAGCAAAGGATGAAGGAAATACGGCAAATCTTCATCAAAGGACTTGACTAATTATCGTTTGTTCGCTCGGTTCCAGGTCTTCCCAAGAAACTCCGTAATACGTTAAACCCAATTCCTTAGCAGCATCGATTCCTTTGTTGGCAATCTCTTCCAAGGAAGGTTGAATCTCACCAGCCGGTAACAGAAGGCGGATGAAATACATAGTCGCTTTTTTATTCGGTGGAATCATTTCAGTGTAAACCTCTCATTTTGAAGTTTATTCCAATGTTCTCGCCATACTCGACGCAATTCTTCGACTAATTCTTTCGGCGGTACAGGCGTCCATCTAAAATTTGGATCATCCATCTTACCTGATCCATGACAACGCCAGCAAAGTCTTGTTTCGTCATAATCATCAACCCCACCATGAAAGCCAGGACGATGCCCACTACTTGGTTCGGTGCAAGGTACTTGAGGAACATTCGGACCATGAGACGGACGCAATTCTAACGTCCATTCAAATCGATGTCCTTCATGGATATCATTAATTATGTATCTTTTTACTTCTTCACTCATGACAGTTTATACCTTGAGTGTTCACGTAACCAGGATTTGACATCCTCGATTGCTTCTTGTTCGGTTAAAAACCAACCCGTCATATGTAACGTTTCGGGCTCCTCTTCCACGGGCTTATCTTCAACGATTTCAGCAACCCATTGCCGACCATCATCGTCGCCTTCGTGGCTTCTGTCTTTCCAGGTATGGATGCAAACTTTACTCATGAACGCAGTATATCGGACTTTGTTTGAAAATACAAGCCTTGACACCAACTTTGTTTACTGCTAGAATGCGTACATATTCACATGGAGAACGTCATGACAAAAGCTAGATTCGTTGTTAAAGACCTCACTGGTGATTTCACCTATGGTCAATCATTTGATGTTGCGGGTGCGGCGCTCGAAGAAGAGATTGCGCTGGTTAAAGACTTCGGAAAATACGACAAGTTCTCCTTTATTGATGAAAATGGACACACCGTTGGGTTCAACCCGACGGCTTGTATCTACGCAAAACTCGAAATCGACCAAGAATGAAAACCAAACTCCAAATCCTTTGTTACCGTGTAACAGCAAAGCGTATCCAATATAACTATTAAGGAATCTTATGTCTTTGTATCACACTTATAAAATCGGTGCTAAATTCCTAGTCATAGACAGTCTGTCTATTTTCCGTGTCTGTAAGCCCGAAGATGCCCTTGTCAATGAAATTACAATTGTCGAAGAACGAATTGTCAAGGGCGACTATTCCGGAGATGAATTCTACGGATATCGCGCCGTCGATGCCGCTGGTGTTGTGTACTGGTGCCAATGGGAACACTTTGACGAACTCGCAACACAGCCTTATCAGAATTGGTTTCGTTTAGAAAATGGAGAGTTTACTGAATTGTGTTGGGAACTGACACACGTCCATCATTATCTTGGGTCAGCCTCTCGCAACATTTGGTCTGAAACCATTGGTCATATTCCTTTTTTGGAATCCATTCTTGCCGACTTGAACAAACGTTTCCCGACAACTAAGATCAAATGGTGTCGTGAAATACAAAAATTAGTCAACGGAAAGCCAAACACCGATAAAAGCGTGGTTCATAATGTTTGGTATTATGAAGTGGACGACAAATGCTTTTATTGCGCAAATGGTCTATAAAGGAATTAAGTGAATAATTATGCCGGTCGAGACGACATTGATGAAGAATTAACAATCGAGCTAACGACTGCCGGTATCCCGACTGTTTTGCTGCATGAGATACTACGTAAATCACGAGGCGAAGTCAAATCTATTGTTGTTGGTGATCTTTATGGTTGGGAATTTACTCGTGCTTGGTACTATTGGGTTGCTACTGGTCCTGGTATCCCTCCCGTTGAAGCAGAAGCCTTACACGCGACCCACGGTCAACAGGTTCGTGTTGGATGCCCATCGCCTCTGGAGTGGTATAAAGGCTTTGCTGTGCCTATGTACCATGTTGACACCCAGGAAGGTTTAAATGCTCTTGCAGCCGTCATTCGAACCATCGGAGAGAACGCAAAGAAAATTACCGCTCAGGCATCTAAGGATTGACATCCTAACTTAGTTCAGGCACAATAGCAACATCAACTAGGAGAAGCCCCATGAAGGTCGTCGTTACTATTGAAGGTGGAGTTGTAACCCATATCCTGACGGATACCCCAGGTATTCAAGTTGCTGTTGTGGATTACGACACCGAAGGCACCGAGAAGACCGACCCGAATTTGAAAACTATTGTTTGGACAAACGGTGGAAAGACCGAGGCTTTCGCTCGCGTCGAAGATGCCGATCTTGATATGGATACTGTTGATGATATCTGGAAGGTCGCCGAACTGTAATGTCAGCCACGAAAGCCCATTGGATTATCCAGCACTCGCGCAAATTCATTATGGAATTATGCGCCTAACAGAAACTGGTGTTAATATGAAAACTAAACTCGGAAAGCTTACTGTCGCACACCTTCGATTGGTTAAGGCGTGCCGTCCCCAAATTGAACTCTTTAAAACGGCATTCCCTAATGGATTTACACCAAGTTACGAGAACTTCATGCGCGCTGCCGATGTAGGGCTCGATGTTGCTTGGGCACTCAACGAGTTTATATCAATCCGAATCAAAAATGAAATATTCAATCGAGCGTACCGCCGTCGTTGGGGTACCCCGTACACAAACAAGACCGAAAGCTATTCACATACTGTTGCTCTTTGTTGGTGGGAAGCCATCAAAAGGGAAATAGGCGAATAATGGACATTTCCCATCTACCTAAAACTCGTTTTCCGGTCGCCCCGCCTTGGATTCTAATCCGAGACGGTCTGAACCTGCCTGCCATCGATCAGCCCATCCAGTTTATTCATGATATTCGTGGCACCCATGAAGAATCATTCCTTAGGTCCGTTGGTGACAAGTCGGCTGAATACAAGCCTGAAGTCCGAATTGGCTATGTTAATGAAATTGGCTACAGTCCAGAGTTTAAGGAATTTTGGATAACAGTCAGAGCCAATCGCATGTGGGTGCAAAGTCTTAATGGTAATGCTGAACATGTTCATTATTGGGCGCCGCTTGCTGCGCTACCGGAAGACAATTATGTCGAGTCTGCGTATAGCTTTTATGAAATCTTTCGCATGGTGCAAGCTGATGAATAATCCTTTTCCTATTTACATGACTCCTTGTGAGCGTTATGTCCTTCGCAACGCTCCCATTAATGAGCATCCAACTTTGCCTTGTCCTAAAACTTTCAACCATCAACATCAATTCGCTGGTGACAGTGGTAAGTGCTGGCTTTGTAATTATGATAAATGGAATCCAACCTGTTGACATTCTAACTTAGTTCAGGCACAATAGCAATATCAACCTCATTAGGAAAACATCATGAGCAAACACAAACCTCACCAGATCACAACCGAGCAAATTGAAGCGATGCTTCGGCAGCCGACTCGCCTTCTTCTTGCTTCCTGCGTTGGATTCAAGTCCGACAAACATTTCTATGTTGTCTTCGACGCAAACCAACCGAATCCAGCCACGTTTGAAGTCGAAACCGTCTTGAATGACACCAAAATGAAATGGTATTCCAACGAACTTGAAAACATGGTCAAACGTTATAACGAGTTGCCATAATGGACAGCATATTTGTCTCGCATGGTCTACATATTGGACGGATGATTTCCGCATCCAAGAAAGCACCTGAAGGACACTTTTGTGTCTGGAATGCAAACGTTATCACTAAGACTCATGGAAAAGTTTGGTTTGGTGATCTTAATATAACAAAGGATGCGCCAGTTCTTGAAAAGATAGCTCTTGCTATCGGAGAGCCGATTTACATCCTCCGTGAGAGTGATTGCCGGTTTAACACCGCTAATGACTCTATTGAAATATTGATTAAAAAAGCCATCTGGCGCACTCAAGGAAACAACAATGCATAAAACAGAACTTAGATCATACATCAACTGCATGCGCAAGGGTTTGCGCATTTGTCCGACCAGCATCAAGCTTCATATGTTCCATAGTCGGGATATTTTTGGTAATCTCCTGTCCTGCTGCCCTCGGGCACATGCTGTGCTTGGTTTTTTCGGTAAAGATATTAGACCCGATGGTAATGTATTTGAACGAGTTGAACCTACCTTCCTGCATACGCAGAAGGTTTTACGTTTCGGATACAATGTGTCCGCAGATGGAAATGATCCTCTTTTCAGCCATCAAGAATTTACACTCGCTGAAGCCATCAATGAACTGAGTGGACGTTACAAGTGGATGACCGAACAGGTTATTGAATGGTTGGAATCTCACTTGAACGATTGACATCCTAACTTAGTTCAGGCACAATAGCAACATCGAATTAAACATCATCCTTATGGATTCTAAATGAACAATCGCATCTACATGGTCAAAGTTCGCTTCATCGAAGACGAAAAGTCTGGCGGCACAGAAGACGTTCTTGACTTTGATTTCGCTTTCCAGCTACATCCAACCAAAGAGGATGTCCTTGCTGCCATTGAAAAGAAGATGGAAGACACGGAACATGAACGTGGCAAAGACAGTGGCACCGGATACATGGATATGCTCTTACTCATGGCTTGGGATGTTGTTAACGATCATGTCGGTACTTGGTTTCTCGTTGGTGTTTGTGGTGGTCGTCCTTCGACATACCATAGAGGATACATCCAGCTTGAAGATCAAGTAGTTTTCGACAACAATGTTGCTATAGGATAACGGGCAATCATGATTGAAACCTCTTGCACTCTGATGTTCAGTTGTGACCATACTGAGCACCAATATGCCGAACATGGTCTACCTCAACCGTATTACGGACCAAACTCTGCTGTCTGTATGGATCAAGCGTTGTGGGCTGGTTGGCGTGATTGGACTGGTAACAGCTTGCGCCTCAGTGCATCCCACAGCGAAACCTATTGCCCTGTCCATCGTCCGAAAACTAACACAGAAACCCTTTAATCATGAAATACCTTTGGATAATCCTCATCCTCGCAGGGTGCGCCTCGACTGGAGATGAATATTGTTTTCCAGGACGGGAAATTGATCCCAGCAAAGAAGGATTGGTTTGTCGGAATATTCCAACTTGATGCCATTGACATCCTAACTTAGTTCTGGCATAATAGCAACAACCTAATTAAAGGAATACCCACATGAAGATCAACACCAAACGCCTTGCGTTGCTTGCGTATTACCTCCCCTCTGTGCCACCCGAAGAATTCAACATCGTTTCGTGGCGTAAATGCGCAATCGGATGGGCAACGAAGGTTCCAGA